>Ga0335081_10019935_pt1 | contig 10849 bp, 11 predicted proteins | sample Lox_Sample_35_FD_206713 | JGI IMG/M metagenome (GOLD analysis project Ga0335081, IMG submission 206713) | Soil microbial communities from Loxahatchee National Wildlife Refuge, Florida, United States - Lox_Sample_3.5 | ecosystem: Environmental > Terrestrial > Soil > Wetlands | place: USA... | reverse complement strand
TTGTTTTAAGTTTGACGCAAAAAGTGAGCTCGCGAGCGCACTCGAGAAGTTCGAAGAAATCCTTGCGCAGAAAGATCTCGCCGCCGCTGAAGGTGAGAATGAAAACCCCGGCCTCTGCCATGTCACCCAGCAAATGCTTAATCTCGGCCGTGGTCATCTCGCCGTGGTCATCGTGATCGAGATAGCAGTGCACACAGCGCTCGTTGCAGCGGTAGGTGAGGTCGAGTTGAACACTCAAAGGCACGCTGAGCTGCAAAGCGCGCTCGGTCATCTCCAGCAAAAGACCACTCATCGCTGAACCTGTGCAGAAGGACTTGTGATCGGCTCTTCAGAAACCACCAAAATTCCGTGCTGCGCCAGACCTTCAGCCAACTCTTCGGCATCGCGCAGCGCCTGCCCCGGCTCGACGTCAAACTGCGAGCAGATGTGGCGTTGCACAATCTCGTCGAGCGAGGTTGCGCCGTCAGCCGCTTGCCAGAGAACAGTCGCGGTCGGGTTCAAGGTGAAGAGCGTCGAGCCCTGGCCCGACATCACCAGCATTTCCTCGCCCAGCTTGCGGGCGGCGATCCGAGAACTGCGCGCAATGTAGAGCCTTCGAGTCATCTCAAACTCCAATCATCTCCCACACCCGCGCATCGGGCAGAAAGGTCAGCCGGTGGACGGGCACACGATTTACAAAATCGCAAGCCGACTGGAACACATACTGCACCAACGCCGGGTCCGCGGCGAAGAAAAGCGTATTGGCCAGCAACTCGCGGCCAGCCTGCGAAGCCCCCACCGGCTCGCTGCGATTCTCGGGGCCTTGAGCCAGCAGATAAAGGGCGGCCACCGGAGCCGAAATATTTTCGCCGATCTTGGCCAGTTCGCCGGTAAACGGCGTTCCGTAGGCGACGTAGCCGTTCACCTCGACATTCTTGCGCACGTAGGAAATCTCGTCGGTCAGCAGCGCGGCATCGGGCGGAGCCAGCCGGGAGATCGTCGTCTTTCCCGCGCCCGAGACCCCGGCGAACAAGTATGCTTTGCCCTTGCGAATCGCGCTGGCCGCGTGGAGAAGAAATCCGCCCTGCTTCGCCATCACCAGCGTATGCACGATGCGCAATACGCCGTCGATGGAATAAGGGTTGGCTGACTGGCGTATGCTGCCATGGCGCGAAGCCGGATCCCATTCGGCCCGGAAATCGCCGCGGGCCAGCAGCCAGCGTCCGCGTTCAAACGTAACGCTCACGTCCGCGTCGGGATCAGCCGGAACGGGAGCGACCAGATCGACGTCGAAGTCAAACTCGGCACGATCGTCCGCGTTCACAAAACCGGCATAGCGCTCTTGCAGCATCTGCAAAAACGAAGGATCGCTAGTGTTTATACGCACTGGCACGTCGCCGATAGCGATCAGAACGCTGTAAAGTTCGACTTGTGTGGCTAGCTGGGGCATGTCCTGTCTGGTTCAGGGAGCTCTAAACGCGCTTTACGCAGGCGGAACTGGTGCAAGCCGACAAACGCCCGTGCGGCCAGCATTGATCGGCGGAACGTGCGCGCAACCAGCCGATCCGCTCCGGATAGGTCGGCCGGCACTTTCATCAACTTTCCTCTGCGAATCAGATACGCCACCCGCCCGAGCAATTGATCCTCACTGACGGCAGGATCGGGAACGGCCATGGCGTCCCCTTGCGTGATCCAACGCCGCCCCGGGGAACTTTGCGTCCTGGCAAACACCCGGTGCGCGCAGAGCCGGCCTTGGCGAGAAACCAGCACCACATCTCCCACGCGGACCTGATCGCTTCTCGTCCGTTCCACCACCAGAGTGTCGCCCGGCCGGATGGTGGGCAACATGCTCCAGCCCGTGGCAGAAAAACGCAGGCTGCCGAATGAGCGCAGGACTTCGCCCGCCAGTTCAACCTTGAGTACGGTGGCAGAATCGGCGTCAGCGCTCCGGATCGGCCTCATGAGACTTTGGTGTTCAGGCTGCACGAGCCTTCGCCCTGCACCTTGCCGCACGACAAAGCGGAGGTCACGAATACTTGCTCGTAGCGAAAGCCGGGTTTTTCGTAGGGTTTCCTGGCGGTTTCCGCGCTCTGGGTTTGATCAGAAGAGGAATTGTCCTTGCTCATAGCTTTTATTCCTGGCACTTTCTCGCCCCTATTGCAAAGCCGATTGCGAAGCCTGAACGGCGCAGCGGCCTCCGCCCGAGGTTCCGCACGTCTGGTTGCCGAGAGTGGAAAAGTATATCTGAGAGCCGCCGACGATCGTACCGGAACCGACCGTGTTGTCGATGATAATTCCGCTCGTCCCGTCGGTCTCGGCGAGCGCGGCGGTGGCAATGGCGCCAAGGTTAGTCCAGCGAGCGGGCGTTGGCATACCCCCTGTATCGATAGTCACTGCTGCCGGCGTCGTCTTCCAGGTTGGCGCGGGGCCGGGCCCCGAATGTCCCGCGGTGGTTACGATTTCAATGTTCCCGTTGCTGTCCAGGACCAGAGCGTGCAGGGCGTAAGCAGTGTTTGGCTGCCAAGCCGCAGGTGTCGTGGACGTAAGCAGCCCCTGATTGATCCAGCTCAGGCCTCCGGCCCCGTCAAGCGTTTGCCCGGCCGGCGCGTTAGTCCATGGCGGTGTGGACCCGCCCGAAGTTCCCTGGTGCTTCACGACCTGAATACGAAGATGCGGATCCAGGATTTCCTGGCCGACTTGATAGAACGTGTTCGCCTTCCAGGGCGTATCGTTGAAATTATAGATGCACCCGCCGGTGGCGCATCCCGCCGAAATTCCGTCTTCGGTCATGCTCACGAAGAAAAATTCGGAAGGCCCTCCGGCTGCATTCGGGTTGTAGACGTCGGTCACGGGCGAACAGGGTGTATATGCGTCGGACAAGGTCGGACCCGTAACCGCCGTGCCGAACACCCCAGCGGCAATAGGCACCTGGTACATGATCGGGTTGGCGCCGGTGTTTCCACAGACATAGAGGTTTCCGGTGCCGTCAATCGAGTTTTCGTAGGTATTATCGAAAGCGCCGACGTACATCTGGCTAGGCGGAAACGCTGCCCCTTCGGCTATGCTGTTTCCGACGACGGCTTCCTGCCCTTGGTCTCCTGATGCAAAGTTTACGGGCAGCTGCCAGACACCAGTGCAGTCTGTCGTAAAACCGTTGCAGCCCGCAGTGCCATCCTCCGAAGAAAACACATAGACCAGCCCCGCCGTGGAATCAACCACTGGCCCTTCTGTGATGCCCACCCCAAAATCCAACTGACCGGATTGCGTAACCGCACCGCTGGAACTGTCCACTCGGTAGAGAAAGCCGCCGCCCGTCAGATTGACAATATCGCCGACAAACACGTTTCCGGAGCCGTAATCGTGAACTGGACTGGACAAGGGTGCAGGAGCGCCTGGATTGACCTGCACGGGAAAGCCTCCCGTGGTGATTTCGGCCGGCGGATTCAGGGCCGTGCCGAAGAACACCGGCGAAAACTTATGCAGCACTCCGTTGTCGTCGCCCACCCAGGCCGTGTCATTGCTCAAATCCAGAAAAACCGACGAGTTGGTATCGGTCGCCGGCGTGACGCCGTTGGCAAGCTGAAAGGTCGTCATGCAGGGCGCGGGGCAACCCGAGTACAACGATGGAAGCACAGCAATCAGCGTCTCCGGACCGCCCACGGTTTCCGTTGTCGAAGCCGCCCACTTCAACAACACAAGGCTTGAACCGCTGCCATCGGTCTGCACAAAGGCAACTTGAGTGCCGTCTCGCGAGAAAGCTGGAGAAGTCACGATCCTGGCGCTGGTGCCCGTGTTGTATGCCCAATAGACGCTGGGGACGGTACCAGTACAGCCGGCGTAGAGATTGTCGTAGGCCACGATGCTGGCCTGAATCGACGACCCGGGCAGTCCAGTCGCGTAGACCACAAAGTCGGGTTTAGGGTCGCTTGCGCAGTGCGCTGTGGTCAACATGAAAGAGTATTTGGCGGGAAAAGTCCCGGCCCCAGTCCCATTGCCCCCGAGGTTCTCCGACCAATCGGAGTGCGTGGGCACAGGTGGCGGGTTGGTGCCTCCACCTCCTCCGCCGCCCCCGGGGCGCGGCCAAAACGGTCGGGCTAAATCCGACTGGGGCAGCTGCGAACGGCTAGAAAGCTGGTTGCGCTGCAATTGCTGCCAGTAGCGCGGATCCTGCTCCACCCGGCTGGCCCGCTCCGGCGTGCCCGGACGGGAGAAAATCAAATGGTGATTGCTCCAGTCGTTCGCCACACCCTCCGCCTCGGACGAAGAATTCCTCCCGGCAACAGGAACTGGCCTGATAGGCAACTGGCCGCTTCCCACGGATTGATCGGGCACGGATTCCGCCGGGCGTGCATTTTGTGGAGTTTGATCCGCAGCACGAGAAAAAATGGCTTCGTCACGCTCCAGGCCCGCCGGAACCCTGGCTTGCGGTGGCCCGGAATCCTGCGCCAGCAAGAGGGGCAACGGGACGATTGCGAAGGCCGCAAGACCCAACCAAAGTAACCCTGCGCGGTTGCTCATTGTTCTCCCTGCACGTGTGAGGATCGGGCTCTTCAAACCAGTTTGTTCGCGCGCGACAATCACGGCGCTCCTAGTTTTCGCCCATGGCTGGCTTAATTTGAAATTCATCATACACCCGGGCGTTTTGGACGCGGACCGGAAAATTGGTGCTGAACTCAAAGTTTTTCCACAGGTCCACGGGAGAACAGGCTTGCGCCTTCTCGATGGGATAGCGCTGGAGGCAGCGCCCGCTGCGGGCGGGCGCCGGCTGAGATTCTGGAAGAACCGGTTTTGCGCCGGCTAGTCCTCGCCGCAGCACAAACCGGCGCATGCACGTCTATTTCAGTTTCACGAACAGCAAAACGAAAATCGCCCAGATTCCAACCGTCATGGGAAATTGCACGACGGCGGCATCGCGCATTGCTCCGCCCCTGGGCAGCGCATAAGTCAGACCAAGCATGGCCAGCGCCGTGAGTATTCCAAGGATCAGCTTGCTTTTTCCGCTCATGTGATTTTGACCTCGCTCTTTGCGATCGCCCGGCGTAAAGCCCCAAGCCGCGGCCGAATGCTTCGCGGGGAAGTATACTCCGGAAACTGCCGGCGAGCAGCGGGTCTGCCCAGCCATTGAAGAGATCGGGCTCGTGATCCGGAGACCGGCGTGACAACAGCGGGCAAATCTTTCGAATCGCAGGCCACTGGTCATGAATCTTAAAGGTTTTGAGGAGGCAGGCTTTGTCACTACGCATCAATGAAACTGCCCCCAACTTCACCGCCGAAACCACGCAGGGGACAATTAATTTTCACGAGTGGATCGGCGACGGTTGGGCCATTTTGTTTTCCCATCCCAAAGACTTCACCCCGGTTTGCACAACGGAACTTGGCTACATGGCTGGTCTGCAACCGGAGTTCGCCAAACGCAATTGCAAGATCGTTGGCTTGAGCGTGGATCCGGTGACCAATCACGCGAAATGGGCGGCAGACATCGAAGAGACGCAGGGACACAAGGTGAACTATCCGATGATCGGCGATCCGCAACTGCTGATTGCCAAGCTCTATGGCATGTTGCCCGCCGAGAGCGGAGACAGTTGCGAGGGCCGCACGGCGGCCGACAACGCTACGGTGCGCACGGTATTCGTGGTAGGCCCGGACAAGAAAATCAAACTCATGCTGGCCTACCCGATGACCACGGGCCGCAACTTCGATGAACTGTTGCGCGTGCTCGATTCGATGCAATTGACTGCCAAGCACAAGGTCGCAACTCCGGCGAACTGGAAGCAGGGCGACGACGTCATTATTGCTCCTGCCGTCTCGAATGAAGAGGCCCAGCAGAAGTATCCAGGCGGATGGAAAACGCTGAGGCCGTATCTGCGAGTAGTTGCCCAGCCCAAGTGAGTTCCCGTTTTGGCATGAAGTGGAGGCTGCCTGGCCAAGCCTTTCCGCTTAGCCCCGCCTTAGCATTGACGATCCTTCCCGCCGCGTTTTTTAGGCTAGTTTTGTAGATTTGCGCTTTTCATCCTCTGCGTAAGAATCCCTGGCAAGCTAAATTACTGCCCCGCTGACCAGATGGCCAATGGTCCTGATGTACCGTCGGCATCTACAACAGCGTTCCAGCGGTTTTCATAATCAAGCCGCTATGCGACCTCCCCTAGTGTCGTCTCGGTATTCCGCCGCCCTTTCTCTAAAGTTCACAACCATTACATTCTTGACGCTCGGCATATTTCTCCCGACCGCCTGGGCGACCGCACCGTTGCCCCAATGTTCGCCGGAGAGCTTTCGCTTCGCCAGCATTGTGATCGGCCAAAGTGCGACTCAGCCCATCACCCTGAGCAATGCGGGATCGGCCGGTGTCACCATCGCCGCCGTGAACTCGAGTCTGCCCGCATTCAGCGTGAGCGGCTTAACCCTGCCGCTGACGCTCAGCCCGGGACAGAGCGTCACTTTCAACTTGGTGTTCACTCCCACGACAACCGGCTGGCAGAGCGAGTCGGTCAAGTTGACCAGTGGAAGCTCGGCCACTTTTTTCTGCGTGGGAGTTTCAGGAAGGGGCGTGGCGAACCAGTACTTGAACTCGAGTCCGGCGTCCCTCGGGTTCGGCAATGTGGCAGTCGGAAGCAGTGCGACGATGCCTGTCACCCTGACCAACACGGGCTGGTATTACATCGAACTGCCGCAGGAGCAAACCTCGGGCACGGGATTCACCGTCAGCGGGCTGAATCTACCCCTCTACCTGGCGCCGAAGCAGTCGCTCACATTCAATGTGATGTTCAGTCCTCAGTCCGTCGGGCCCGTGACCGGACTTGTGGATATGACGAGTGCCGGCGTGACGATCCCTCTGACTGGATCGGGGACCTCGACCGGCCAATTGACCATGACACCCACAGCCTTGAGCTATGGCAACGTCGACGTGGGAACGACGGCAACCCAGACGGTGACGATGAGCGCGACAGGTACAAGTGTTACCGTTACCTCTGCGGCCAGTAACAATGCCGAGTTCGCGCTGCAGGGCGTTACATTTCCGGTTACGATTCCCGCTGGCCAAAGCGCGTCATTCAACGTGGGCTTCACCCCAAAGGCCAGTGGCACTCAGTCCGGTTCTGTGTCTTTCGCGACCAGTGCGCCAAACTCGCCCGCGATTGAATCCGCGAGTGGAGTCGGGATCACTCCGCAATACAACGTGGGACTCTCCTGGAACGCGAGTTCGTCTCCAGACATCAACGGATACAACATCTACCGTGCGGCCTACTCAGGTTCGTGCGGGACGTTCTCCAAGATCAACTCGACTCTGAATGCCGGCACCAGCTACACGGACGGTACGGTGAACAGCGGTACCAGCTATTGCTACACAACCACCGCAGTCAATTCCAATAACCAGGAAAGCTCGTATTCCTCACCGGCGCAGGTATCGATTCCGTAGGGGAGACGCGCGATTTGTTGCGATGGGCAGGAGTATGGAGGCAGACGGGTCCGCGAAAGTAACACCTCATGGGTTATGGGCAGCAGGGCGCGACCGTTCGCTAGAGAACGGCTGTGCGTCTGGAGTGACGCGGGGAGCTACAGAAGAGAAAAACCGGGCGCGAGGCTTACGGAGAGTTGCACAGCGTGAACGCTATCGTCTGAGCAGCGGCGGGTTGGTGGCGTCTCGGGATGTGTAAACTTTCTCAATGGGCGGCCTATACCAAGCTACTACGTGGCCAGACATCGCTTGAGGCCAACCGCTCCGGGCAAACCAATCGCAAAAACGACGAGCAGGTAAATCAGGCCAACGGAAGCTGGTAATCCCATTAGCTTCAGTTTCACCAGCATCAGGTTTGGCGACATCATGTTCGACGGGTTGGGGAAGCGGCCGAGGTAATCGTCCTCTGTGGGAGCGGAATCGGCCGAATTCAGAGCCGCCTCTATTTCGCGGCGCTCTGCAAGCTGGTCAACTTCAGTCGGGCGGGAAGATTCCTTTTCCGCCGTTTTCATCCGGAACAGGAAATCGATGGAGGCGAAGGGAATTGAGCCGGACCACCAAGGCTTTACCGGCCTGTGATCGTAGAAGATCATCAGCGCGTAATAGCGCTCATCCGGAAACATCGAGCCAACGCATTGAATCAAAAAGCCCGCACAGACCAGGGACACTACCACCGCCATCACCCAGGGCCTGCGCTTCCAGGCGACAGCCTGTTGCAGGGATTCAAGCGCGGGAGAGGCTGCGACAGCAAGGAACGGGAGAGTTGGCAAAAGATAGCGCGGGCCGGCAACCCAGCCGCCGTGGGGATCATAGAACTTGGCAAAGAACAAGAGATAGATCAGGAAACATGTCGCGCACAGAACTGCTTCGGGCAGGTGCTCGCGCGCAAATCGCGGAAAACAGAAAAAGGACATCAGAACCCATGGCGCGAAAACCAGAAGTCCGATCTCACCGCTGAACAGCACCTGGGGCAGGCCGCGTAACAGGGGGGTCGAGAGCAGGACTGAGGCCGAGGGAAACGCCAAGTGGTAGCCGGTTTTGAGGGGACTGCCGAAACGCGCATAGTTCGCCCATAGGATCAACAGCACGCAAACGGACAGAGTGGAGCAGAAATACGTGGCATCGCGCAGGAACCGGGCAAATGGCTGCCAGTGCGCCCGAATGTAAAGCGCCATGAACAAAATAAAGGCAGGAAACAGTATCACTCCATTAAATCGTGCTGCGCACGCGAGTCCGAAGGCCAGTCCTGCCAGGGCACAGGCAAACCTGCGGCGTGGATCGGAAAGTAAACACGCTGCAATTACCAGGGGTAATGTGAAATAAGGTTCAGAGAAAAATCCGCGGACGCTGAAATGCCAATACGACGATGCGAAGGCCAGAATACCCGCGCTGAGAACCGCTGTGCGCAGGGAATATTGCAGCTTGAGAATCCAGGCCGCGACCGCCACGGGAACCAGTGAAGCGATTAGAAGTGTGAAGAGGGAGACCGCGGCCTTGGACGTCACCACTGGGTTCACGTGAAGGACGTGCGAAGCAATCCGTGCGCAGTAGATTGCCGGGATTACCGACAATGACGGCAGCAGCCCGTACGCCGCATAGTGGCGGCCGTCGGTACCGGGGACGCAGCCTACAGATGCACCCATGCTCAGATCGTGCGCGTCGGCTTGGCAAGGCTCTGAACTGAACGATCTCTGGTTTATCACCGATTCGGCAACGTTGAACATGGCAACGCTGTCAGACAAACCAATCCGGCCTGAGGCGGTAAGCAGATAAACCGCGGCGATGCATAGATAGAGGCTCAGATAGAACAGCCTCCGCGGGGGCCGTTGAATTTGTGCAGAATTTTGCATCTCCACTAGGTTGCCTCCCACCGGCTAAGGTCTGATTCTGCGCGCAAGCATTCGACTTATTCAGAAATCGGCACTTCTATGCTTTTGAGACATGGAATCGGATATGCTCCGAAGCCCGAAAACGAGCCTTCAAAGAAGGCGCCTCCCGGTGTAAACTCAAGCCGCCGTAGGTGTCATTTCATTCTGTTCCAAGGACGTGTTCACCATGCTGGGGATACCTGTTCGTTACCTGCTGAAGCATCCGCTGGCTGCGGCAGAATTAGCCGTGGACCCGCTTCAGACCTGGACAACCATTCAGGATGTTTACGCGGCCGAGCGCGAGCAACGCCGCCCCCAGTGCCCTTACCAAGCTGAGGGCAATTGGGAGGAGCGGCTGCATCGGCGTCTGGGCGCGCCCTGGCCGTGCGAATCAGCTTCTGAGTTTCAACTCCTATGGGAGGGGGTTGTCGCCGAACTGGAAACAAAAGGGATTCATGCCGGGCCGGAAAGTTTTGGCTCGTGGAATGATGGCGACGCCGGCCTGACCCGGGCGGCGTGGTGCCTGGTTCGCCATCTGCGGCCGGAAAAGGTGGTTGAAACTGGCGTGGCTCACGGGGTGACTTCCCGCATCATTCTCGAGGCGTTGGAGAAGAATGGAAGCGGCCATCTTTGGAGCATCGACCTTCCTCCGATGGAAAAGTCCTGGCGGGAGCAGGTAGGCATCGCCGTCGGCCTGCAGAACGCGCCCCGCTGGACCTACATTAAAGGCTCGAGCCGGCTGCGCCTGCCGCGACTGCTCTCGCGCCTGGGGCAGATTGACTTGTTTATCCACGACAGCCTGCACAGCGAACGCAATGTGCGCTTCGAACTGGATTGCGCCTGGCCATCATTGACGCCCGGCGGGGCGCTGCTTGTCGACGATGTCGATGCAAACTGGGGGTTTCATTCCTTTACCCAGTCGTTCGCGGGTTATCAGGCGATGATCTGCGAAGCAGAGCCGCTATATCCCGATCCCAGGCGCTTTAACCAGAAGGGATTGTTTGGAATCATCCTGAAGGATGAGGCAGAGAGCGCCCGGGCAGCGTAGATTCCCGCTCAGTTAATCGGCCTGTCCGCTGGACGCACGGAAGTACTCTTCGATCTCGCCGATCGGCCGGGTGCAGGCGATAGCCAGGCCGCTGCCGGTTATCGTCTCGCCGGACTCGACCCGGACCACCTCACCCAGTCCTGCGAGCCGAATAGGGTGAAGCAAGGGTCCGCCAGCCAGGATAATGACGAATGCAACGTTCTTACTGTTCGGGGCCGGCAGGTCCCATTCAAGCAGCAGTCCGGCGATGCTCACGTTCCTGCTGAAGACGTTGACCTCGAAAGGCTGCTGCTCGTCGAGAAACCTCAGGTGCACCGGGCACCGAAGCGCAAAGCGGGGATGTTTTCGCCTTTGTGGGGCCGTTGGAACCGCTCCCATCTCGCCCATGATTTTTCTCCCGACGATCGGGCTTCCCAGTCGCTGGGCTGGTCCCGGCGCAGCCATCAACGCTTATTTATGCTTCCCGTGAGATGGGACTTTAACTTTGATCTCTTTCGAGAAGGC
>Ga0335081_10019934_pt1 | contig 10849 bp, 8 predicted proteins | sample Lox_Sample_35_FD_206713 | JGI IMG/M metagenome (GOLD analysis project Ga0335081, IMG submission 206713) | Soil microbial communities from Loxahatchee National Wildlife Refuge, Florida, United States - Lox_Sample_3.5 | ecosystem: Environmental > Terrestrial > Soil > Wetlands | place: USA: Florida... | reverse complement strand
GTCCGCTCGTCTGGTCGACGACGCCGGGCGACGAGATTCCGAGCGCCAGGGGCGGACCGTGGACGGCGCTGGCCTGATCGATGACCTCGCTCACCATCTCGAGGATCTGCGTCCCGACGGCCCGGCCGCCGCCCTTGGCCGTCGAACGCTTCAGGTCGCAGATCGGCTCGCCGAACAGGTCGGCGGCTGCGACTCGGACGTTGCTCCCGCCAATGTCACCGCCGACGACGAACCCCGCGCGCGAGCTGACCACATACGAGACCGGCTTACGCCCCCGCTGGCCCGCGCGCGTGCCGGCCGCGCGAACAAGCCCGCCCTGCTCGAGCCGGCTGACCGCGGCCGACACGGTCGGCTTCGACAGGTTCGTGGCGGCGGCGATCTCCGGACGAGTGATCGGACCTCGGCGAAAGATAGTCTCGAGCACTGCCTGCTCTCCGAGCTCCCGCAACAGGCTCAGGCGGGAATCGGCTTCGGCGCGGCCGGACGAGCCGTTGCCGTCATCTCGGTTGGCGCGAGGCATTGAGGTTAGATCTCTTTACGAATACGATGATCCGCGTGGCGCGTAAGAATAAGCACTCGGGCGGCGATAAGGCAAGGTCCTTTCATAAGCCTGGCGTGCAGGGGGCATGAGTGGACGGGGACCTTCACAGGGAGCTGGACGCCGCCTCGGTGACGGTCATCGGCGGCGTTCAGGCCGATGTCGTGATGAGTCCCGTAACCGACCTGCCGCCTCCCGGCGGCACCCTGCTGACCGAGCACACGACCATCCGCGTGGGCGGAGCCGGCGCGAACGCCGCGCTCGCGGCCGCCGAGGCCGGCATGGATGTGCGGCTGATCGGGTGCATCGGCGACGACCAGGTTGGGGGATGGATGCGCGACGCGCTCGCGCCAGCGGGTCTCGCGGATCAGCTCGTCGTCGTACCGGGTGAGACGACCGGGCTGACCGTTGTCCTCGAGTCGCCGACGCGGGATCGTACGTTCCTGACGTTCCTCGGCGTCAATGCCCGCTGGGAAGCGAGCATGATCCCCGACGACGCGCTCACCTGCGACAACCTGTTGTTGTGCGATTACTTCGTCACGCCGCGGCTCCGGGGAGACGCGGCACGGCGGCTGCTCGACACCGCTCGCGTGCGCGGCGCCCGGACATTCTTCGACACCACCTGGGACCCCGACGGCTTCTCCGCACAGAGCCGAGCCGAGGTGCACGGTCTGCTTCCCGCGGTCGACGTGTTCCTGCCCAACGAGGTCGAAGCCTGCGCGCTCGCTGACCGGCCCGGGGATGCCGCGCAAGCGGCGCGCGAGCTGCAGGCGGTCTCGGGAGGCTGGGTGATCGTCAAGCTGGGACCGTCTGGGTGCTTCGCCGTCGGGCGCGACGGGAGCGAGATCGCGGTCCCGGCGCCGGCGGTGACCGTCGCCGACACCACGGGAGCGGGCGACGCGTTCAACGCCGGCCTCGTGCACGCCCTCGCTCACGGAGCGAGCTGGCCTGGCGCCCTGACGATGGCGACCGAGTTTGCGACGGCGGTCGTCGCGCGGCCGTCGAATGACCGGTACAGAATCGCGGTGACGGAGGTGGAGCGATGAAGGTGGCCGTGATCGGCGCAGGTTCGACGTACACCCCCGAGCTCGTCTCGGGGCTGGTGCGCGAACGGGACCGCCTCGACGTGACTGAGCTCGTGCTCCACGACATCGACCCCGAGCGTCTCGAGGTTGTAGGTGGGCTGTCCCGGCGGATCCTCGAGCGACAGGGTTTCGCCGGGGACCTTGGGCTCACGGGCGAACTTGACCGGGCGCTCGACGGCGCCGATGCCGTCCTGATCCAGATCCGCATCGGCGGCCAGGCGGCACGGCTTCGCGACGAGACGATTCCTGCAGCGTGCGGCTGCGTCGGCCAGGAGACGACCGGCGCCGGCGGGCTCGCCAAGGCGATGCGGACGGTGCCGGTCGTGCTCGAGATTGCCGGGCGCGCGCGGGCGTTGGCCGCCGACGACGCCTGGATTGTCGACTTCACGAACCCGGTCGGGATCGTGACGCGAGCGCTGCTCGACGCGGGCCACCGGGCCATCGGCCTGTGCAACGTCGCGATCAACTTTCAGCGACAGATCTCCTCGCATCTGGGCGTGCCCCCGGACCGGGTGCTCGTCGACCAGGTCGGTCTCAACCATCTGACCTGGATCCGGGCCGTGTGGGTCGACGGACGCGACGTGTTGCCGTCCGTGATTGACGGCTTTGGGGATACGCTCGCACACGAGATCGGCCTGCCCCGCGCTCTGATCGACGACCTGGGCGCGATCCCGTCGTATTACCTGCGCTACTTCTACGCCGAGCGCGAGGTCGTCCAGGAGCAGCGGATGACGAAGCCGCGCGCACGAGTGGTAGCCGAGATCGAAAAGGATCTGCTCGACCTCTACCGCGACCCGTCTTTGACCGAGAAGCCGGCTCTGCTCGACCGGCGGGGCGGGGCGTACTACAGCGAGGCCGCGATCCAGCTCGTCGCCTCGCTCGTGACCGACAGCGGCGACGTGCAGGTCGTGGATGTGCGCAATGACGGCGCGCTGCCCGGGCTCGCTGCCGACGATGTCGTGGAGTTGCCGGCGCGGATCGGGAGGGGCGGGGCCGTTCCGGTCCCGCAGCCGCCGCTTGCGCCCGAGTTGCTCGGGCTCGTCCAACACGTCGCGGCCTACGAGCGCTTGGCGGCCGCCGCCGCGGCGGCCGGCGACCAGGAGGCCGCGCGCCTCGCGCTGCTTGCCCATCCGCTCGTCCGGGAGTACCGCCTCGTCTCCACCCTGGGCGATCGCATGTTGACCCCGGAGGCATCGTTGTCGCGGGCCGGGTCGTGAGCGTGGACGGGCTCGTCGTCGCGGTCGACGGAGGGGGTGTCAAGACCGATCTTGCACTGCTCGACTCGAGCGGGGCGCTGCTTGCTCTTGTCCGGGGAGGGAGCAGCCAGGCCTACTACCTCGGGGTCGACGGCTGCGTCGAGGTGCTCGACAGCCTGCTGGAGCGCGGGGTCGCCGAGGCCGGCCTCAAGGGCCCACTTGAGCGACCGTTCGCGGCGGTTGCGCAGCTCCTGCTCGCCGGTATCGACCTCCCCGAGGACCTGTCCGCGCTCACCGTCGCGATGGAGCAGCTGCATTGGAGCGATCGGCTGGTCCTCGGGAACGACACCGAGGCACTCCTGCGCGCGGGCACCGACCGCGGTTGGGGCATAGCCGTCGTGTGCGGTACGGGGATCAACTGCCTCGGGCTCGCTGCGGACGGCCGTGAGGCGAGGTTTCTCTCGTTCGGCCCGGAATCTGGCGACTGGGGCGGTGGCCGTGACGTTGGCCTCGCCGCGCTCGCCGCGGCGGTGCGCGCCGCCGACGGACGCGGGCCGCGGACGCAGCTCGAGGATGCGGTGCCCGCTTATTTCGGGCTCGGCGACTCGCTCGATGTGGCGCGGGCGTTCCATGTCGGCGAGATACCGGCGATCCGGCTGGGTGAGCTCGCTCCGGTGGTGCTCGCGACGTGCGACGACGATGCCGTCGCCGCGGAGATCGTTCGCAGGTTGACCGAGGAGGTCGTCGCCTTCGCGGTGGCGGCGCTTCGCCGCCTGGAGGTGACCGCGGACGATCCGGACGTGGTGCTGGGCGGGGGCCTGCTGAGGGCCGTCTCGCCTCGCACGGTCGAGGCGATCGCTTCAGGTGTTCACCAGGTCGCGCCGAACGCTCGCGTGGCGGTCTCGCCGAGCGAGCCGATTGTCGGCGCCGCCCTGCTGGGACTGGATGCGCTCGGCGCCGATGCCGTAGCGCGAGCCCGCGCGCGAACCGAGCTCGATGCTGCGGCCGCGCTCACGTCAGCCGTCGTCGTCGATCGCCTCGGATAGCAACGTCGCCACATCGACCACCCGCAGATCGGCGCCGGCGCTCTGCACGCCGTCGTCGAGCATCACCGTGCAGAACGGGCAGGCGACGGCGAGGGTGCCGGCGCCTGTGGCCGCGGCCTCGCGGACGCGCTGCTCGTTGATCGGCTTGGCACGTTCCTCCATCCACATGTGAGCGCCGCCGGCGCCGCAGCAGAACGTCTGCTTGCGCGACCGGTCCATCTCGACCGGCTTGCCGATCGCCGAGACGATTTCTCTGGGCGCTTCAAGCACGTCGTTGTGCCGCGCGAGATAGCACGAGTCGTGGTACGTGATCGGCAGGTCTGCGGCCTGATTGCTCGGCTTGATTCGCCCGTCGCGGACGAGGGATGACAGCAGCTCGGAGTGGTGAACCACCTCGTAGTTGCCGCCGAAGTCCGGGTACTCGTTGGCGAGCGTGTTGAAGCAGTGCGGGCAGCCCGTGACGACCTTGGTGATTCCGGATTCGTTGAGCGTCTCGACGTTCTGCTCGGCGAACGCCTGGAACACGTACTCGTTCCCGATCCGGCGCGCGGGGTCACCGGTGCAGCTCTCCCGCGGTCCGAGGATCGCGAAGTCGACGCCCGCGTTCTGGAGCAGCTTCGCGGTCGCCGCGGCGGTCTTCCGCGCGCGCTCGTCGAACGAGGACGCGCATCCGACCCAGTAGAGGTACTCGGGTGCGGGGTCGCCGGGCTCGAGGATCTTGATCCCGAGCTCGGCCGCCCAGTCGGCGCGTTCTGACTGCGCCTTCCCCCACGGGTTCGCCGCGCGTTCGACATCGCGGAGCATCTGCTCGGACTCGGCCGGGAAGCTCGAGTCGACCATCACCAGGTGGCGGCGCAGGTCGACGATGTGGTCGACATGCTCGATCGAGACGGGGCAGGCCTGGATGCACGCCCCGCAGGTCACGCAATCCCAGATGCTCTCCGCCGGCACGGCGTCCGGGACCAGTTGCGCCTCGTCGTTCTGCGCGAACACGGCGTCGCGCAGGCCCATGATCACGAGTTTGGGGGAGAGGATCTTGCCGGTGGCGAACGCCGGACACGCATCCTGGCAGCGGCCGCACTCGGTGCACGAGAACGTGTCGAGAACCTGCTTCCAGGTCAGATCCTTCGCCAGGCCAGCTCCGAACCGGAGTTCGTCTTCGGGAACGTCCGGGTCGTCGAACTTGAGCGGCTCGAGTCGCCCCTTGGCCCGGGTGCGCCCGAACCACACGTTGACCGCGGCGACGAAGATGTGGAGGTGCTTGGAGCGGGGGAGGTAGGCCAGGAAGGTCAGGATCGTCAGGACGTGGATCCAGACGAACACTCGCTCGAGGACGCGCGTCGTCTGGTCGTCCGCGAACAGCTTCGAGAGCGCGTTCGAGACCGGCGACCACGACGCCGGCCACTCGTTCAGGTGGAGCGCGATCCGCGTCGCATGCCACAGCAACAGGGAGATCACGATCGTCGCGATCAGCGCCAGGATCAGATCGGCCTCGCCGAGATGGCTGCCCTCGAAGCGCCTCGGCTTCTGCACCTTGCGGATCCACAGCGCAGCGAGCACGCCCGCGAGTACGAGCACGCAGAAGATGTCGACGAGCAGCGCGTACCAACCCTGGTGGCCGGCCCAGGGCAACGTCGCGTGCTTGTCCACGATGCCGATCATCGCGATCAGGATCGTCGGGACGAGCACGAGGAAGCCCCAGAAGATGAACGCGTGCATCAGCCCCGGGCCGAGCCGCTGGAGCAGCTTGCGCTGTCCGAGCACGATCTCGGCCTCGTTGCGGGCGCGCCGGGGGGCGTCGCCCTTCCGTTCGGTCGGTGCGGCTCCCTGCACGAGCCGAATCAGCAGGCGGCCGCGCGTGGCGAACAGCGTCCCGCTGACGGCGAGGGCCGCAGCCAGCGCCAGCGCGGAGATCAGCGAGGCTATCCGGCGCCCCTCGTTTTGCGGATCTCGGCCGAAATCGCGGGCACGACCTCGTGGAGATCGCCGATCACCGCGTAGTCGGCGCTCGCGAAGATCGACGCCTCGTTGTCCGGGTTGATCGCCATCAGCTTCTTCGCGCCCTTGCAGCCGGCCATGTGCTGTGTCGCGCCGCTGATCCCGCAGGCGATGTACAGCGACGGCGAGATCTTGGTCCCGGTCTGTCCGACCTGATCGGTGTGGGGCCGCCAGCCCGCGCTCGTGACCGCGCGCGAGCATCCGACCGCGGCCCCGAGCAGCGCCGCGATCTCCTCGATCACGCCGAAGCCCTCGGCCGAGCCCACGCCGCGCCCGCCCGAGACGACCACGTCGGCATCCGCGAGCGACACGCCGGCAGTCACGGTTTCCACGCGCTCGGACACCCTCACGCTCGCGTCCGGGGCTGCGGGGACGAGTTCGATCTCGGCATCCGCGTCGGCCGGGTCGGCGGCGACGGCATGTGGCGCCACCGTCAGCAGTGCCGGCGAGCCGTGGAGTCGCGCCTCCTCGAGCAGGCTCCCGCCCCAGCGCACCCGGGTCAGCGTGAATGGGTCGCCGGGGGTCGCGGACGTGCAGTTCGCCGCCATCGGCAGATCGAGCATCGCCGCGATGTGGGCGAGCACCTCGTTGCCGCGCTCGGTTCCTGGTCCGACGACCACTTGCGGTGCACGTTCCCCGGTCAGGCCGGCGAGCGCGGTCGCCCAGGCGTCGGGGGAGTACCCCGCGGGGTCGTCGATTCCGACAGCCTGGACGTCGCCGTCCCCCAGGCCGCGTGCGAACGCCAGGGACTGGCGATACAGCTCGTCGTCGGAGCGCTCGGCAAAAACCAGGATCATCGCGTTACACCAGCCCGAGCTCTCGAAGGACGGTCACGACCGCCGGCGCGGCATCCGCGCCGTTCCCGAGGACCTCGGTCTGCTTGCCCGAACCGGGCGGGAGCACGAGCCGGACCATCTCGAGCCTCGGTTGCGGGCGCGTAGGCGTCGCGCCTTCGACTGGCTTGCGCTTGGCCCGCAGGCGCCCCGGGACCGACGGGTAACGAGGGAGGTTGAGTCCCTCCTTGACCGTGACGACCGCCGGCATCGGCACGTCGTACACGTCGCGGCCGCCCGGGACCTCCTGCTCGAGGCGGACCCTTAGGCCGTCCTCGACCGCGATCGCTTTGACGCCGGTGACGACCGGGAGGCCGAGCTTGTGGGCAACCCGGATCGCAACCTGGTAGTTGCCGGCGTCGGCGGACTCGTTGCCGAACAGGATCAGGTCCGGCGGATCAGGCTGGGAGCGGATCGCTTCGACGATCGCGTTTGCCGTTGCCTGCGGATCCCACTCCTCGGAAGGATCGGTGACCAGGTGCACGGCGCGGTCGATTCCCAGCGCCATCATGTCGCGGAGTTGCTCCTCGGCCTCGGGCGGCCCGAGCGTCAGCACCGTCGACGAGCCGCCGTGCTGCTCGATCAGACGGACCGCCTCCTCGGCGCCGCACTCCTCGTGCGGGCTGACCGTGAAGCCGAGGTGGCGCGTCGAGATCGCGCGCTCGTCGTCGGTGAGCACGATCTTGCCGCCCGTGAGGGGAACCCGCTTGACGCAAACCAGGACGTTCATTTAGCTGCGGACCCGCGCGTTTTCCGGATCGAACACCGGGGTCGAATCGTTGGTTGCGACCGTAACCGGATACTGCTCGCCCATGTACTCGACCGCCAGCTCGGCGCCGACAACCGCATGCTCGGGCGGCAGGTAGCCCATCAGGATGTACTTCCCGAGTGACGGTCCCGAGCCTGCGCTGGTCACGTACGAGCGCCGGCGTTTGCGGTCGGTGATCGGCTCGCCCGCGCGCGTGAGAATCGGCTCGTGGCCGAGCATGTAGCGCTTCGTTCCCGATTGCGACGTGTGGTCGTCGACGGTAAGGGTGCACATGATCGCGGCAGGCTCCTCCTCGCGGTGGCGCACGTGCGCCTCCTTGCCGATGAAGTCCTCGTCCTTGACCTTGCCCCACGCCATGCCGGCCTCGACCACGTTGAAGCCGCCCTCGAGCTCGGCGCCGTAGGCGCGGTAGCACTTCTCGAGGCGGCCGGTGGTGCCGTACACGCCGATGCCCGCCGGAATGATCCCGTGCGGCCCGCCCGCCTCGGCCACGATGTCCCACAGCCGCGCGCCCTGCTCAAACGGGACGTACAGCTCCCAGCCGAGGTCGCCCACGTACGAAATCCGGGAGGCAATGACCTGGACCGGACCCACCTCGATCTGCTTCCAGCGCGCGAACGGTAGGCCCTCGTGGGAGACATCCGCGCTGATGATGCTGGACAGGATGTCGCGTGCTCTCGGGCCCCACAGTCCGAGGGTCGTCCACGCGTTCGTCTCGTCGTGGATCTGCGCCGAACCGTCCTCGGGGAGGTGGTCGGCGACCCACTTCTTGTCCGACATCCCGTAGCCGCCGCCGGTCACGAACCGGAACACGTCGTCGGCCATGCGCATGATCGTCAGGTCCTGCTTGAAGCCCCCGCTCGGAGTCAGCAGGGGCGTGTAGACGACCCGTCCGACCGGCACGTCCATCTGACGCATCGCCACGCGCTGCACGACGTCGAGCGCCCCCGGCCCGGCGACGTCGAAGATCGCGAACGCGCTGAGGTCGATCATCGCCGCACGGTCCCGCATCGCGAGGTGCTCGGCGTTGATGATCGGCGACCACCAGCGGGACTCCCACTCGGCCTCGCGTTTCGTGACCCTGTCGCCGTACTCCTCGAGGAGGGGTGCGTTCGACTCGTACCAGTTGGGCCGCTCCCACCCGGCGCCCTCGATGAACACGGCTTGGAGTTGTCTTTCGCGCTCGTGGAAGGGGGAGAGGCGGATATCGCGGTCCGATTCCCACTGCTCGCCGGGATGGACGATCCCGTACATCTTGTTGAAGCCCTCGCTCGCGCGGGAGACGATGTGCGTCCGGGTCCGCTGGCACGAATACGCGCGGGCGATGTTCGACTCGAACACGTCGATCTCGGACTCGCCGTGGACGATCAGCTCGGCGACGGTCTTACCGGCGCCCGGCCCCTCCTTGATCCAGATCGCTGCGGCCGACCACAGGCCGGGGGTCTCCGGCGTCTCGCCGAGGAGTGGCATCCCGTCATAGGTGACCGACAGCACGCCGTTGATCGCGTACTTCACGCCCACACTCTCGTCGCCGACGATCTCCGGCATCAGATCGAGCGCGATCTCCATCTGGGGGTCGAAGTCGTCCTGGGTGAACGGCAGCTCGGTGGGGGTGAGCGCCGACTCCTCGATGGTCGGGATGTCGTCGGCCTCGAGCGTGATCGGGCGGTGGGCGTAGGAGCCGATCTCGAGGCCGGTGCCCTCCTGACGCTCGTACATGTTCGTGTCGACGTCGCGGACGATCGGGAACTCGATCATCCCCGTGGTGTCCGCGAACCTCGGCACGGGCCCGATGTCGATCATCTGGTGGACCATCGGGGTCAGCGGGATCGAGGCGCCGGCCATCCGCGCGATTCGAGGGCTCCAGGCGCCGCAGGCGATCACGATGATGTCGGCGTCGAAGTCGCCTCGGGTGGTCTTGACGCGCGTCGCCCGGCCGTTCTCGACGTCGATCCCGAGAACCTCCGTGTTCGCCGATACCTTCATGCCGGCCTGGACCGCGCGTTCGCGCATGATCGTCCCGGCACGTAGTGAGTCGACCACGCCGGCGCCCGGCGTGTAGAAGCCTCCGAGGATCAGCGTCTCGTTGATGAAGGGGACGAGCTCCTTGACCTGCTCCGGGGTGAGGAGCTCGACCGGCTCGATGCCCCAAGACTTGGCCGAGACGACGCGGCGCGTCAGCTCCTGCATCCGCTCATCCGTACGGGCGACCTCGATCCCCCCGCTCTCGATGAACACGCCGAGGTCCTTGTACTGCCGCATGCTCTCGAGCGTCAGCAGCGTCATCTCCTTCGAGTGGTCGACGGGGAAGATGAAGTTCGAGGCGTGGCCGGTCGACCCGCCCGGGTTCGGCAGCGGGCCCTTGTCGATCATCGTGATGTCGCTCACCCCAAGCCGCGTGAGGTGGTACGCGAGGCTGTTGCCGACGATCCCCGCGCCGATCACCACGACTCGCTTGTTGATGCCTGCTCCGGTCATGTCCGCCCGTTCGGTCGTCATTCGGCCGGTTCCCCCGGCTCCCACTCGTGATATATCAGATGGATGCCACGGACGGCAACGTGGCCCACGTGCCCGCCTTTATGGGCCGCTTCGCGGCGTCCCTGGGACCTGGAGGGCCCGTCCGGTCGGGGAATGCAGTGCCCCGGGGCCGTCACGCCGGCGGCCACACTGCCCGGGCGCCGCGGGACGCTAGCGACGCCCGGCCATCTGGCGCCGGCGCTCGGCGCGACTGACCGGTTTTCGGGGCGCGGCGGGCGCCGCGTCGAAGCGGAGCATGCGCACCGCGGTGAGGATCGCGAGCAGCGTCATGACGGCGGCGCTGCCCAGGCACCACTGGCAGTAGGCGTGGATCGTGAATGCCTCGCGATAGGTGAGGTACATGCTGAAGAGGAAGCCGACGAGCGCGAGCCCGAAGCCGAGGGCGCGGCCGAGCTCACCGCGGATCCAGAGCGAGATGAGGATGCCGATGTAGCCCGCGAGGCCAAGGGTGGCGACCGGAATGCCCCCGAGCTTGGAGTAGCGCGAGTGCTGGACGGTCTCGCAACCGCCGCTCGACAGGCAGAGGACGTGAAGACCGGCGTAGTGGGTGTAGGTCAGGTAGCCGCCGATCCCGATCCCGATCACGGAGAGCACGCCGATCGCGATCCGCAGCTTGCCGTCGAGGCTGATGCTCCGGGGCCCGGCGGTGCTGACCGCGGTGCTCACGAGACTTGTTTGACGGCCTGTTCGAGCTGGGCGTAGGAGGGCACGGCCTCATTTGGGGCGGCCTGGCCCTTCGGCCCCTGGAAGACCAGCGTGGGCGTTCCGTTCACGCCGATGGTGTGGGCAGCGGTCTCATCCGAGGCCACCTGGGCAGCCAGACTGGAGTCCCCCCGGTCCGATTGC
>Ga0335081_10019933_pt1 | contig 10849 bp, 10 predicted proteins | sample Lox_Sample_35_FD_206713 | JGI IMG/M metagenome (GOLD analysis project Ga0335081, IMG submission 206713) | Soil microbial communities from Loxahatchee National Wildlife Refuge, Florida, United States - Lox_Sample_3.5 | ecosystem: Environmental > Terrestrial > Soil > Wetlands | place: USA... | reverse complement strand
CGCCGTGCTGCCGGAGAAGCTCGTCTACGTCGGCATCATGAGCCGCAAGTGGGCGGCCGCACACGGCGTGCTCGAGCCGCAGAACTACAACGCCAGCCAGGAGACCTACGCGGTCCGGCACACCAACGGCACCGGTCCGTACATGCTGAAGAGCTACGAGTCCGACAGCCGCACGGTGCTCGTCGCCAATCCGAACTGGTGGGGCAAGCGCGGCAATGTCGACGAAGCGATCTACGTCGTCATCCAGTCGGACGCCACTCGGCTGGCCGCGCTCGTGTCCGGCGACGTCGACTTCGTCATCGATCCGCCTTTCCAGGACGTGCCCCGGCTCAGGGCGGAGGGGCGGTTCAAGCTCACGCAGATGCCGGACATCGGCATGCAGTATCTCGGCTTCGATCAGAGCCGACCGGAGCTCGAATTCTCCGACGTCAAGGGACGCAACCCCTTCAAGGACTACCGCGTCCGGCGCGCGGTCTATCAGGCGATCGATATCGACACGATCGTCTCCAAGGTGCTGCGCGGGCAGGCCACCGCCACCGGATCGTACCTCTCGACGCTGGTCGACGGCTCGCCCAGGGAGCTCGATCGGCGTCTACCCTACGACCCGGCGGCCGCTCGCGCGCTGCTCAAGGAGGCCGGATACGCCGACGGCTTCGCCGTGACGCTCGACTGCGTCAACGCCTCCTACCGTGCGGCGGTGTGCCAGGCAATCGCCGGGATGCTGGCCCAGGTCGGCATCCGCGTTAGCTTTCAGCCCTGGCCCACCGCGACGTTCTTCCCCAAGCTCACGCAGGCGACCTCGAGCTTCTTCGAGTACGGTTGGTCGCCGCTCACCGACGCCTGGCCGACGCTCAACGCCATCGTCCACAGCTACGGTCCCGACGGCGCCGGCACGTTCAACGGCGGGCGCTACTCCAATCCCAAGCTCGACCGCATCATCGACGCCATGCGCGTCGAGCCCGATATCGCCCGGCGCCGGCAGCTCGTCGCCGACGCGCTCAAGCTCATGCAGGCGGAGCTGCCGCTCATTCCGCTGTATCGGCGCACGTTGACCTGGGTGATGCGTCCCGACATCAGCGTCGCGCAGTGGCCCAACGATATCCTGGAGCTGCGCTTCGTCGAGATCGGCGACGGCGCCGTGCGACGGGCAAGCGCGCGATGACCATCCACCGCTTCGCCTTTCCCACGGCGATCCACTTCGGCGCCGGCGCACGCGGGCTCGTCGCCGAGCATCTGACCTCCGTGGGTCTGCACCGACCGCTGGTGGTCACCGACCGCGGGATCGCCCCGCTGCCGCTGCTCGCGGAATTCGTCGCGGATCTGCACCCTCTCGCCGTCGCCGTGTATTCGGACATCGGCGGCAATCCGGTGAAGCAGCAGGTCGTCGACGGCGTCGCCGCGTTCCGGCGGCATCGCGCCGACTGCATCGTGGGGCTGGGCGGCGGCGCGGCGCTCGATGTCGCCAAGGCGATCGCGCTCATGGCGGTGCACGAGGGCGACGTGCTCGACTACGCCTGGGATCATCCGCAGGTGCGGCCGATCGAAAACGAGCTGCCGTACTTCGTCGCCCTGCCGACCACCGCGGGCACGGGCTCGGAGGTGGGGCGCTCGAGCGTGATCTCGGACGACCGGACGCACGTCAAGCAGATCATCTTCTCGCCGCGGCTTCTGGCCAGAGCCGTCTTCGCCGATCCCGAGCTGACGCTCGACCTGCCGCCGCCTATCACTGCGGCCACGGGCATGGACGCGCTTACGCACAACGTCGAGTCGTACCTCTCGCCCGCCTACCACCCGCTGTGCGACGGCATCGCTCTGGAAGGCACCCGCCTCGCCGCGAACGCGCTGCGCACGGCCGTGCGCGAGCCGCACAACCTGCAGGCGCGCTCGGACATGCTGATGGCGTCGATGATGGGCGCGGTCGCCTTCCAGAAGGACCTGGGCGCGGTGCATTCCTGCGCGCACGCGCTGTCCACGGTCGCGGATCTGCACCATGGACTCGCCAACGGCATCATGATCGACCACGTGATGCGCTTCAATCGCCCCGCTGCGGCCGCGAAGATGGCCGAGCTGGCGCACGCCGTCGGCGTGGCCGGCGGCACTGTGGAGGCGAGCGCCGCGGCGTTCGTCGAGTGGCTGGCGGCGCTGAAAGCCGACCTCGCGATACCGGCGAAGCTGTCCGTGTATCGGGGGAGTCGCCCGGTCACGCCCGCAGACGTGCCGGCACTGGTCGAGGTCGCGATCAACGACACCTCCCACCGGACCAACCCACGGCGGTGCACGCGCGAGGATTTCGAGCAGATCTTCCGCGCGGCGATGTAGCGATAGAGTAATGCAGGCGCCAAGCCCTTCAACGATCGGTCTCGCGGCGTTTCTCGCGCTCTTGTCATGGCGCGCGTACAAGCGCTTCAAGCGCCTGGTCGGCCGGCAGCGACTGTCCAAGAGGCGACCCTGGATCACGCTGACGGTCTTTCCGCTGCTGATCGTGCTGCTCGGTTACGGCGCGCGCGCTGAATCGGCGCGCCTGGGCTGGATGGCGGCGGGTCTCGCGGCGGGTGCGCTGCTCGCGCTCCACGGCTTTGAGAGGACGCGCTTCGAGCCAACGGCGCGGGGACTCTTCTACACGCCGAACGCGCACGTCGGTATCGCCTTGTCTTTGCTCCTCGTCGTCCGCATCATCTATCGACTCTTCGAGTTTTACCTCGATCCGACGATCCCGCGCGCCGCGCCGGCGTTCGTGCAAAGTCCTCTCACTCTGGCGGTGTTCGGATTGCTCGCGGGGTATTTCATGGCCTATGCGATCGGACTGTTGCGGTGGCGCGCCCGAGTCCTGGCAGCGAAGAGTCGCCGGGAGGCGACGAAACGCGCTGCCGAGGTTCCACGCTGATCATGCTCAAGATCGGCATCTCCGCCTGCTTCTTCCACCCCGACCCGCGGCGGGAGGTGTTCAAGGGCAAGACCCTGCAGTACGTCGAGCAGCAGATGGCGCATTGGGTCATGCAGAAGGACGCCATGGCGCTGATGATTCCCTCGCCCGAGGGCGACTCGCGCCGTCCCGGGAGCCGTGTCGCCGTGGCCGACTACGCGCGCGAACTGGACGGTCTGGTGTTGATGGGGGGCCCCCCCGACGCGCCGCAGAGCTACGGCGCGACGCCGCTCGAGCCGGCGTGGAGCGGCGACAAGATCCGCGACGACTACGAGATCGCGCTCTACCGCGCCTTCGTCGCCGCCGGCAAGCCGGTGCTGGGCATCTGCCGCGGCGCGCAGGTCATCAACGTCGCGCAGGGCGGGACGCTCTACCAGGACATCGCCACGCAGGTTCCGGGCGCGCTCAATCATCGCAACTGGGACATCTACGATCGCAACTGCCATGCGACGTCTCTGGTGGCGGGCTCTGGGCTCTCTCGGCTCTATCCCGACCTCGCACTGACCAAGACCAATTCGGTACACCACCAGGCGGTGAAGGATCTCGGCCGCGAGCTCCTCGTCGAGGCGTGGTCCGAGCCCGATCGGGTGGTGGAGGCGATTCGCTGGACGGGGCCTTCCTATGTCTTCGCCGTGCAGTGGCATCCGGAGTTCCACGATGGCCGTGACCGCTCCTTCATCGACGACACGCCGATCCTCGGCGACTTCCTCGCGCACGCCCGGCACTGAAGAACGCATGAAGATCTTCAACCCCGCCACCGGGGCGCTCGTGACCGAGGTCCCCGAGGACGGCGCCTATGCGGTCCGCAAGAAGTACGAGCGCGCCCGAGCCGCGCAATCTGCCTGGGCCGCGACGCCGATCCGCAAGCGGGTCGACGCGATCCGAGGCTTCCGCGAGCAGACGGTCGCGCGCCAGCAGACGCTCGCCCGGACGCTCACGCAAGAAGTCGGCAAGCCCATCAAGCAATCGCGCAACGAGCTGAACGGCCTTCTCAAGCGCCTCGACTTCTTCATCGCCGAGGCGGCGCGGGTGCTGCGCGAGGAAAAGGTCTACGCCGACGAGCAGGAGAAGCTCGAGGAGCGGATCTCGCACGAGCCCCTGGGTGTCGTCGCCAACATCTCGGCGTGGAACTATCCGTACTTCGTCGGCAGCAACGTGTTCGTGCCGGCGCTGCTGGCCGGAAACACAGTCCTGTACAAGCCCTCGGAGTTTGCGACGTTGACCGGGCAGCACATCGGCGAAATGCTGCACGCCTCGGGCGTGCCGGCCGATGCGTTCATCACCGTCATCGGCGGCGGCAGAACCGGCGCGACGCTCCTGCGCCAGCCGACCGACGGCGTATTCTTCACCGGTTCGTACGCGACCGGCGCCCGGATCGGCGCCGCGGCGGGCCGCAGGATGATCAAGGTCCAGCTCGAGCTGGGCGGCAAGGATCCGGTCTACGTGTGCGAGGACGTGGACGTCAAGGCCGCCGCGGCGAGCCTCGCCGATGGCGCGTTCTACAACACCGGACAGTCGTGCTGCTCGGTCGAGCGGATCTACGTCCACGAGCGCGTCCACGATGCCTTCGTCGAGGCCTTCGTGGCCGAGGTCAAGAGCTTCAGCATCGGCGATCCGCTGGATGAGAGGACCTACATCGGTCCCGTCACCCGCCGGGCGCAGCTCGATGTGCTCAGACGGCAGGTTGCCGATGCAAAGCGCAAGGGGGCGAAGCTGCTCACCGGCGGCAACGTCATCGCGGGCAAGGGCAACTGGTTCGAGCCGACGGTGTTCGCCGGCGTGGACCATCGCATGGCGCTGATGCGCGACGAGAGCTTCGGGCCGGTCATCGGCATCCAGAAAGTGGCCAACGACCCGGAAGCGATCGCGCTCATGAACGACACGCCATACGGCCTGACCGCCGGCGTCTATTCGGTGGACGAGAAGCGGGCCCGACGCATCCTCGCGCAGGTGCGCGCCGGGTCGGCGTACTGGAATTGCTGCGACCGGGTGAGCCCGCGGCTGCCGTGGTCCGGCGTGGGCCATTCCGGGATCGGGCTCACGCTCTCCACCTACGGCATCCAGACCTTCACGCGGCCGAAGGCGTGGCACCTGCGCGGGCCGTCATGATGCGGCACGCCCAGTCCATGCCGGGTCGAGCGACGCTCCCGGCAGCCGACCAATCGACGCAGGAGGACGCATGAAGCCCCAATGGCCCGAAACGCTGCGCCGCCGGCTCACGGCCTTTGCCGACACCATTGGCAGCCTGCTGGTCGACGGCTTCCACTATCTCGCGCTGTTCGCGATCGGCGGCGTCACCGTCTGGTCGGCGGTCGACGCCTTCGCCGGCATGACGAGCCGCGGGCACGGGACGATCGAGGACATCCTGCTGCTGTTCATCTACCTCGAGCTGGGCGCGATGGTCGGCATCTACTTCAAGACCAACCACATGCCGGTGCGCTTCCTGATCTACGTCGCGATCACCGCGCTTACGCGCATGCTGATCGCCGACATCCAGGTCACCCACCGTCCGGACCAGGGCATCCTGCTCATCGCCGGGGCGATCCTTCTGCTCGCGCTGGCAACGCTGGTGGTGCGCTACGGCTCGGCGAAGTACCCGGCGAGCAAGGAGGATCGCACGGCGTGACGCTCGAAGCGGCGGAGCGCTAGGCGGCGCCCTCGGCGAGTTCCGCGGCGCGCAGCGTGTTGGCGAGCAGGGTGGCGATGGTCATCGGGCCGACGCCGCCCGGCACCGGCGTGATCCAGCCGGCGCGCTCCTTCGCCGCGGCGAAATCGACGTCGCCGCAAAGCTTGCCCTCCGCGTCGCGATTGATGCCGACGTCGATCACGATCGCGCCCGGCTTGATCCAGCCGCCCTGTACGAACCGCGCCCTGCCCATGGCGGCGACGAGCACGTCCGCGCCCACCACCACGCCGGGAAGATCGCGCGTCGCCGAATGGCAGATCGTCACGGTGCAGCGCGCCATCAGGAGCTCGAGCGCCATCGGCCGGCCGACGATGTTCGACTGGCCGATCACGACGGCGTTCCGGCCGACCAGGTCCACGCCCGTGTCGGCGAGCAGCGTCATGCAGCCGTAAGGGGTGCACGGCCGGAGCAACGGACGCTTGAGCGCGAGCCGTCCCAGGTTGTACGGGTGCAGCCCGTCGACGTCCTTGCGCGGGTCGATGCGCTCGGCCACGGCGTCGGGATCGATGTGCTTCGGCAGCGGCAGCTGAACCAGAATGCCGTGCACGGTCGAATCGGCGTTGAGTCTATCGACGAGCGCCAGCAGCTCGCCTTGCGTGACAGCCGCAGGCAGATCGTGCGAGAACGACGCCATGCCGGTCGCATCGGTCGTGCGCCGCTTGTTGCGCACATAGATCTGCGAAGCGGGATTCTCGCCGACGAGCACTGCGGCGAGGCCCGGTTTCGGCTTGCCCGCCGCCACTCGTGCCGCCACTCTGGCCGCTACGTCGGCAGTCAGGCGTTCGGCACGAGCCTTGCCGTCGATGATTCGGGCGCTCATGGCTAAAAAGTCGCCAGTCTACCGCAGGCGTGTGCTGCCCCAAGTTGCCGCGAGGGCAGCGGCCGAAGCTCGCGGACCGGCACCCGGATCTGCGGCTAGAATCCCCGGATGCCACACGAGCGATGGATCGCTGCAACGGCTGCGATGGCCCGCATCGCGGCGCGGCTCGAGCGCGCGCTGGCGCCTCCCACGGAAACGTACCTGCCCTGGGCGGTGGACGGCCGCGTCGTCGGCTGGATCACGCGCCAACGCGCGCTTCGCCTCGAAGCCTGGCGCGACATCTTCGTGCGCGGCGTCGACGGGATCGCGCTCGCGCGCTCGCTCGCAAGCGTCGAGGCGCGCACCCACGCCCTCGATCGCGTCGCGCGCACGCTGGCCGCCGAAGGCGCGCTCACGGCCTGGCGCAACGAGCGCTATGCCGTGGCCGCGGAGGACGGTGATCCGCCGCTTTTGGAGCTCGAGCGCGCCGCGGCCCGCTTCTTTGGCATCCATACCTACGCCGCGCACGCCAACGGACTGGTGCGGGACGCCAGCCGGTGGCGCATGTGGCTCGCGCGGCGCAGCCCCACGAAGGCGATCGATCCCGGACTGCTCGACAACCTGGTCGGCGGCGGCATCCCGGCGGGCTCCGATGCGCACGCGACGCTCCTGCGCGAAGCGTTCGAGGAAGCCGGGATCCCGCTCGAGGTCGCGCGGCAGGCGCGCGCCGTGGGCCGCGTCGAAATCCGTCGCGATCAGCCCGACGGCTTGCAGCGCGAGACCATTCACGTCTACGACCTCTGGCTGCCGTCGGATTTCACGCCGCGAAATCAGGACGGCGAGGCCGTCGAGCACAGGCTGTGCGCGCCCGACGCGCTGCTGTCGATCCTGGAAAGCGACCACATCACCGCCGATGCAAGCCTGGTGATCGTCGATTTCCTGCTGCGCCACGACGCGATCGCGGGCGATGACCCGGCCTTCGAGGCGCTCTCGGCGCTGCGCCACGCTCGCGGGGACGGCCCCGCGTCCCGGGACGATCGGTCCGGCCGCTAGCCCTTCGTTCCGGACCGAGGCGTCAGCGGCGATCGCGCCTTGAGCTCCTCGAGACCTAGGACACAGGCACGCGCCCAGTCGCGGAACAACGCCTCGAATTGGAACCGGTTGTTCGCGGGCGACGCCAGCGTCGCGCGCCCGACGCCACCGGTCGTGCGGTGATCGACTGCGAGGCCCAGGACGGCGTTGCTCGTCGAGTCTCGCCCTGCCAGCGCGAGCGTCGCCTCGCCGGCTTCCACGGTGTAGGTGCGCACGCCCGCCTCGTCCATCGCGTTCGGCGCATTGAGGTACACGTTGGCGATCTCGGCCGAAATGCGCAGCACGCCCGGAGCCGGCGCGTTTACGACCTCGTAGCCCTTGGCCTTGAATTGCGCCGCGAAGATGTCTTCGAATCCGGAACGCATGGCGGCGGCGATCTCCTGCGCGTCCTGCTCGCTGACCTTACGCGATACGCCGCGCGACCGGTTGATGTCCTTGAGCCAGCCCTTGCGGAACGACACCTGAACGGGATCGAGCATGATCTTCGTATAGGCGCGAAGGTCGGCCCCCGGCAGCAGGTAGACCGCTGCCAGCCGTTTCGAAGGCACCTTGACGAGGCCTTCCGTCGTCGCGGGAATCCCCGAACCCGCCGGCGCCGCCAGTGAAGCAACCGGGACGCAGCAGCCGATGACCAGTAGCGAACAGCACCAACCACGAAGCAGAGTGGGCATGGCGCTTCCTTTCGTTGGTTGTAGCGGTTTCACGCGGCGCACACGGCCGGCGAGCCCGGGATCGGCGCGAGCTTACGCAGGCCCATCTCGCGCAACGTCTCGCCGATCGCGCTCACGGCGAGCCGCATCTCGTCGGGTGCGATCGCGCCGATGCAGCCTACCCGGAACGTCTCCACCTGCGTGAGCTTGCCGGGATAGAGAATGAATCCCTTGTCGCGCACACGGGCGTAGAAATCCTTGAACGCGTAGCGCGGATCTGGCGGCGCGTGGAACGTGACGATGATTGGCGCCTGGATCTTCGGATCGAGGAAGGGGCGCAAGCCGAGCTCCGCCATGCCGCAGACGAGCGCCTCGCAATTGGCGATGTAGCGCGCGAGCCGCGCCGGCTGACCGCCATCGGCGTCGTACTGCGCGAGCGCCGCGTCGAGCGCGACTACCACGTGGGTCGGCGGCGTGTAGCGCCATTGCGTGGTGCGCTCCATGTACGTCCACTGGTCGTGCAGGTCGAGCGCGAGCGAGGTCGAGTTGCCGGCGCGCTGCTCGAGCACGCTGCGGCGCGCGAAGACGAAGCCCATCCCCGGCGGACCCTCGACGCACTTGCCGGAAGCGGCGATCAGCGCATCGAACGGCGTCTTCCGGGCGTCGATGGCGATCGCCCCGAAGCTCGACATCGCATCGACGATCAGGCTCACGCCGCGTTCCGCAACAGCCTGGGCTATCTCGTGCAAGGGATTGAGTATGCCAGTCGACGTCTCGCAGTGAATCAGGCCGACGTGAGTGATCGAGCGGTCGGCGTCGAGCAGCCGGGACACGTCGCCGGCTGTCGTGGGAACGTCCTCGGCGGTCGCGAATACGGAGACCCGGCGCCCCATCATCTCGGTGAGCCTGGCCATGCGCTTGCCGTAGGCGCCGTTGACCAGCACCAGCACGTGGCCGTCGCGCGGAACGAGCGTGTTGACGGCCGCTTCCACCGAGAACGTGCCGCTGCCCTGCATCGGCACGCAGACGTGGCCCTCGCCCGCGTGCACGATTCGCGTCAGGCGCTCGCGCACCCGCGCGGTCACGGCGTTGAAGGCCCCGTCCCAGGAGCCCCAGTCGCGCAGCATCGCCGCCTTGGTTTCGAGAGAGGTTGTCAGCGGTCCCGGAGTGAGAAGGATCGGATCGCGGTTGAGGTTTCCCATATCGTTCCTCGTGCGGTCGGGCGCGGCGTCGGCTTTAGCGGAAGCTTGCCCGGGTGCGGATACGCGTCACCACGACGAGCACGGTCAGCGTAAGCGCGAGCAGGAGCATCGTGAGCGCGGCCCCGTCGAACACGGCGCCGCGGTCGGTAAGCGCGAAGATGCCGACCGGAAGCGTCACCCAGTCGGGCGGATAGACCATGATCGTCGCTCCGAGCTCGCCCATCGACAGCGCGAAGCACAGGCCCGCGGCCGCCACCAGCGAGGGCGTGATCAGCGGCAGCGTGACCCGGAACAGCACGTACGCGGGACGCGCCCCCAGGCTGGCCGCCACCTGCTCGAAATGCGCCGGCAGCCGCGCCAGCCCGGCCGCCACGCTGCCGTAGGCGAAGGCGGTGACCAGCACGACGTGGGCGATCAGGACGATGTACGCCGTGCCGTTCAGCAGCAGCGGCGGTCGGCTGAAGGCGACGAGCAGGCCCAGTCCCACGGATACCGACGGCACCGCGATTGGCAGCAGGAACAGCGTGCTCGCGCTCCGGCCGGCGCGTCCGCGAATACCCCGCACGGCGAGCGCCGCCCACGTGCCGAGCAGGAGCGCGATCACGCTGGCGACGATTCCCGTCAGCAGGCTGGTGAGCAGCTCCTCGCCGGCGCTGCTCTGCACCGCATCGGCGAGGTGGCGCAGGGTGAGATGGCTCGGCAGCACGTCGTTCCACTGCCCGGCCACGCTCGCCGCGCCGACCATCATCAGCGGCAGCCCGAATATCGGCACGAACAGCACCGTGAACAGGCACCACGCGAGCCAGCGTCCGAGGCTAGAGGACAGAAGCACGGCCGCCTCCGGCGCGCGAGAGCAGGTAACGGTAGAGCGAGAACAGGCCCACCGAGAGCACGACGTTGATCACGGCCGCGCAGCAACCCGCGGTGTAGTCGAACTCCTGGATCGCCTTGCCATAGATCACCATCGGCAGCGTGATGACCCCCTTGGCGCCGATGAAGAGCACGATTCCGAACTCGTTGAGCGTGAGCAGAAGGCACAGGCTGCCTCCCGCCAGCAGCGCGGGTACCGCCTCGGGGAAGATGATCTCGCGGATGATCCGCAGCGGCCTGCCGCCGAGACTGCTCGCCACCTCGATCAGCGCCGTATCGAGGTGCGAGAACGCCGCCAGGAGGGGGCGCATGACGAAGGGCGTGTAGAAGGTGATCTCGGCGAGGATCACGCCCCATTTGGTGTAGACGAAGTCGATCGGTGGCTCGCGGGTATGCATCAGGTCCATCAGGACGAAGTTGAAGGCGCCCGCCGATCCGTACAAGAACGTGAACGAGAGCGCGATCAGGAACGACGGGAAGGCGAGGATCATGTCGATGAAGCCGCTCACGATGCGCGCGCCGGGAAAAGGAACGAAGGACACTATCAGCGCGAGCACGAAGCCCAGCACCAGGCAGCCGACCGTGGATGTCACTGCGATCTGGACCGTGCGCAGCAGAGCGTCCTTG
>Ga0335081_10019931_pt1 | contig 10850 bp, 7 predicted proteins | sample Lox_Sample_35_FD_206713 | JGI IMG/M metagenome (GOLD analysis project Ga0335081, IMG submission 206713) | Soil microbial communities from Loxahatchee National Wildlife Refuge, Florida, United States - Lox_Sample_3.5 | ecosystem: Environmental > Terrestrial > Soil > Wetlands | place: USA: Florida... | reverse complement strand
GCAACGCGCTCGCCGAGGCCGACGCCTTCTTCGACTATCACCTGCGCCAGACGGCGCTCATCCTGCGCGACCAGCCGGTCGAGTACCTCCTGTCGCAGCAGATCGCCCCGGGTGCGGCCTCCTACGACTTCGTCGTGCAGGTCTGGTCGCTCGATGGCGTGCGCGTCTATCTGTCGCGGCCGCACACCGAGCTCCCGCAGGTGACGACGCTCGGCTTCGCCACCGTCGCGACGGCGGAGGGCCGCTGGCGGGTGTATGGCGTGCAGGCGCTGACCCGCGTCATCCAGGTGGCGCAGCCGATGAGCGTGCGCGAGCAGCGTGCGGCAGAGCTCGCGCTGCACACCCTCGAGCCCTTTGCACTGCTCCTGCCGGTTCTCGGGCTCCTCATCTGGCTCGCCGTCGGGCACGCGCTGAAGCCTCTCGAGCGGCTCACGGGCCTCGTCAAGGCGCGGCGCGTGAATGCGCTCGAGCCGCTCACGAGTAGCCACCTGCCCGAGGAGGTGCAGCCGCTCGTCGCGGCGCTCAATGAGCTGCTCGAGCGCCTGAACGCGGCCCTCGGGCGCGAGCGCGCCTTCATGGCGGACGCAGCGCACGAGCTGCGCACGCCCCTCACCGCGCTCCACCTGCAGATGGAGATGCTGGCGCGCGCGAGCGGCGACGCCGAGCGCGACGCCGCCATGGAGCGGCTGTCGGAAGGGGTGCAGCGCGCCATCCGCCTGGTCGGGCAGATGCTGTCGCTGGCGCGCGAGGAGCCGCGCGCTCCCGCGCAGCACGGCCCGGTGGGACTCGAGGCGCTCTCGCGCGAGGTGGTGGCGGAGCTCGTGCCGTTCGCCGATACGCGGCGCATCGACCTCGGGATCTCGAGCGCGCAGCCGCTGCTCGTGTCGGGCGATCGCGAGGCGCTGCGCTCGCTGCTTCGCAACCTCATCGACAACGCGGTGCGCTACACGGACGCGGGCGGCCGGGTCGATGTCTCGGTGGAGCCCGCCGGCACTCCCGGAGCGCCGCGCGCGCAGCTCGCAGTCACGGACACAGGTCCCGGCATTCCGCCCGAGGAGCGCTCGCGGGTGTTCGACCGCTTCTACCGCCGCGCCGGCACCACCCCGCCCGGCAGCGGCTTGGGTCTCGCGATCGTCAAGACGATCGCCGATGCACACGGCGCCACGCTCACCCTCACCACCGGGCCCGACGGGCGCGGGCTGCGCGTCGTCGTCTCGTTCCCCCCGTATCCATCAGCCGCCGGGTGAGACGAGACGCTTCAGGAAGCTCGCCGCGGTCTCGAGATAGGCGTCGCGATTGACCTTCTTGCGAAAGCCATGGCCCTCGTCCCGGGCCACCAGGTACCACACCTCGCCGCCCCCCGAGCGCACCCGCCACACGAGCTGCTCGGACTCGGATATCGGCACCCGCGGGTCGTTGGCGCCGGCGACCACCAGCAGCGGCTTCTTGATGCGGCTCGCGTTGGTGAGCGGCGAGATGCGCTCGAGGAACTCGCGCATGCGCGGCACGCGCTCATCGCCATACTCGGCCCGGCGGAGATCGCGGCGGTAGGGCGAGGTGTTGCCGAGGAAGGTGACGAAGTTGCTGATGCCCACCACATCGATCCCGCCGCGCAGCCGCTCGCCGTAGTGCACGAGCGAGGTGAGCGCCATGTAGCCGCCGTAGGAGCCGCCCATCACCGCGACGCGCTCGCGGTCGAAGGCCGCCTGTGCACCGATCCAGACGAGGAGCGAGCCGATGTCGCGCACCGCATCCTCGCGCAGCTCGCCGTTGTCGAGCATCAGGAAGCTCTTGCCGTAGCCGGAGGAGCCGCGCACGTTGGGCGCGACCACCGCGTAACCGAGCTCATTCACCAGGAACTGGATGAAGGGATCCCACCGCGGCCGGAACTGCGCCTCGGGTCCGCCGTGGATGTCGATGACCACGGGACAGCGCGCGGCGTTGCGCGGCCGGTAGACGTAGGCGGACAGCAGGCGCGGGTGGCCGCCGACGCGGTCCCACGTCGGGTAGTGGATGAGCTCGGGGGCGACGAAAGTCCGCGTATCGACGGCGCCCGCCTCGCTCGCCGTCCAGCGCTCGAGCTGCGCCTTCTCGAGGTCCCACGAATACACATCGCGCGGCGACTGCGGGGATTCCACCGCGACGGCGAGGCGCCTGCCGGCACGGTCGAAGGCGAGACGCGTGATCAGCCCGTCGGGGAGCCCGGAGGGCGAGAGCTCGGCGTGGCTCGTGGTGTCCTGGATCGTGAGATGGCTGCGCCCGTCCTGGTTCACGCTGTAGGCGAGGTAGCGCCCGTCGGGGCTCACGTCGAACTGCTCGACGTCCCAGCCCGCTGCGGAGGTGATGCGCCGCATCTGGTGCGTCACCGGCTCGATGAGCCTCAAGGCCATGAACTCTCCGTCCTCGTCCGACAGCACGTACACGCCGCGCCCGTCGGGGGCGAACTTCGCGTCCTCGACGCCGATGCGGCGGCCGCTGCTGTCGAGCGGCGTCAGCACGCCGGTCGCCACGTTCACGATATACAGGTAGCTCTCGTTCACCGACACGAAGCGCCGCACCAGCAGCTTCGAGTCGTCCGGCGACCAGTCGAGCGGATACCAGGTGTCCTGTCTGCCGCCGACCAGCAGCTGCGGCGCGGCGCCGCTCGTCACGTCGGCGATATAGACGTCGTAGGCCACGCCGTCGCGGTCGTTGCCGTAGAAGGCGACGCGCTTCGCGTCGTGCGCCCATACGGGGCTGCCGTGTACGAAAGCGCCCTGCGTGAGCTCGCGCAGCGCACCGTCGGCGCCGCGGTAGTAGAGCTGCGCGTTCTCGTTCCCTCCCTGATCCTTGAGGAACGCGAAGCCCCCGCCCGTGGGCGCGGCGCGCGCCTCCGCCACCGGTTCGGGATAGAACGTCAGCTGCTCGCGCGCGTGCCCCGGGGCCGCCACGCGATGCACCTGCTCGGTATCGCCGAAGCGCGTCGCGACGAGCAGCGAGCCGTCCGGTAGCCAGTCGAGGAGGCTCGCCTGGCGCGACTGCAGGTAGCGCCCGAGGCGCGCGCCGAGCGCCGGATCGCCGGGCGGGATGTTGTCGAGCACGAGGTTGCCGCGCTCGCGGCGCTGCGGCGCCGGCGGTTGCCCGGGCGCCGGCACGGCGACGCTGGCGGCGGGCGGGGCGGGTGCGGATTCCGGCGGCGCCTGTCCGTAGGCCGCACCGATGAGCATCGCGGCGAGCACCGGCGCCGCCCTGAACGCATGGGTCATGAGGCTAAGCTAGCGCACGGGTTACGATGTGTATATGCGCACCCCATGGACGACACGCCCGCGTGCCTGAGATTCCCGTCCGGCCGACGATCTACCGCCACCCGCACGGCATCGCCGCGATCGACGCCGAGTACCTGTACCCGGGCCACGCCGCCGCGCACCTGATAGTGGATGGAGGCCACGCGGCCTTCGTCGACGTCGGCACCAACGATTCAGTCCCTTATCTCCTGGCGGCGCTCGAGGAGCTCGGCATCGGCCGCGAGGCGGTCGACTACGTTCTGCTGACGCACGTACATCTCGATCACGCGGGCGGCGCCGGCGCTCTGATGCGCGCACTCCCGCGGGCGCGCGCGGTGCTGCATCCGCGCGGCGCGGCGCACATGATCGATCCCTCGAGGCTCATCGCGGGCTCGAAGGCGGTGTACGGTGAGGAGCGCTTCGCGCGGCTCTACGGCGAGCTCGTTCCCATACCGCGCGAGCGCGTGCACGTGGCGCAGGACGGCGAGCGGCTCGCGCTCGGCGCCCGCACGCTCGAGCTCATCCACGTACCGGGGCACGCCATGCACCACTACGCGGTGGTCGATGCCGCGCACGCCAGCATCTTCACCGGCGACACCTTCGGCATCTCCTACCGCGCGCTCGATACGCCGCGCGGCGCCTTCATCACACCCTCCACCGTGCCGACGCAGTTCAATCCTGCCCAGCACCTGCAATCCATCGACCGCATGCTCGCCTACCATCCTGAGTCGATGTACCTGATGCACTTCAGCCGCGTCACCGGCGTGCCGCGCCTCGGGGAGCTACTGAAGGACCAGATCCGCGAGCTGAGCCGTATCGCACGCCGCCACGCGCGCGCCGCCGACCGCGGCGGGCGCATCCGCGCCGACATGCTCGCGCTGTGGGTCGCGCTCGCGCGGCGCGAGGGCAGCACGCTCGACGAAGCGCAGCTCGAGCGCGCGCTCGAGGGGGATCTCGAGCTCAACACCCAGGGCCTGATCGCCTGGCTGGACCGCAACCCGGAGAGCAAGACATGAAACCCTTCAAGGCGTTCCGCATCCACTCCGAGGGCGGCAGGATCGTCGCGCGCTTCGAGGAGCTCACCCTCGATGACCTCGCGGCGGGCGAGGTGGTGATCCGCGTCGCCTGCTCCGACATCAACTACAAGGACGCGCTCGCCGCGACCGGAGCCGGCAGGATCCTGCGCCGCTACCCGCTGGTGGGCGGCATCGACCTCGCGGGCACCGTGGAGACGTCCGCAGATGCGCGCTTCAGGCCGGGGGACGCGGTGCTGGTCACGGGCTGCGGGCTCTCGGAGACGCACGACGGGGGCTTCGCGCAGTTCGCGCGCGTCCCGGGCGACTGGGTGATCCCGATGCCCCCGGGTCTCGATCCCCTGACCGCCATGTCGATCGGGACCGCGGGCTTCACCGCGGCATTGGCCATTCACCGCATGGAGCAGAACGGTCAGACCCCGGCCGGCGGGCCGATCGCGGTCACCGGCGCCACTGGCGGGGTGGGCAGCATCGCCATCGACATGCTGAGCGTACGCGGCTACCGGGTCGTGGCCCTGAGCGGCAAGCCCGAGGCGGCGGATTACCTCAAGGCGCTCGGCGCCTCCGAGGTGCTCGACCGCAAGACGCTCGACTTAGGCTCGCGCCCGCTCGAGAACGCGCGCTTCGGCGGCGCGATCGACAACTTGGGCGGCGAGGTCCTCACCTGGCTGACCCGCACGGTCGACTTCTGGGGCAACATCGCCAGCATCGGCCTGGCCTCGAGCCCCGAGCTCAAGACCACCGTGATGCCCTTCATCCTCCGTGGCGTGGCGCTCCTCGGCATCAACTCCTCCGCGACGCGGCGCGAGTGGCGCCTCGCCGTGTGGCAGCGCATCGCGACGGACCTGAGGCCCCGGCATCTCGCACGCATTGTCACCCGCACCATCGCCTTCGAGGATCTGCCCGCGGCCTTCCCCGACTACATCGGCGGCCGCGTCACCGGGCGCACGGTCGTCAAGATCGGCTGAGCGCGCCGCGCCGCCGCACCGGGGCGACGAGATCCTACCCACGAGTAGCATGGCGCCTCGCTGGCTCGCGGCCGCGCGCCGCGTATAGAATGGCGTTCCCTTCGAGGTCGCTCATGTCGGATCGATCACTCACCGCGGGCGCGCGCCTGCGGGCCGCCGTCGAGGCGGAGCGTCCGCTGCAGGTCGTCGGCACGATCAATGCCTATGCGGCACTGCTCGCCGCGCGCGCCGGCTTCCGCGCCATCTACCTCTCCGGTGCCGGGGTCGCGAACGCCTCCTTCGGCCTGCCGGACTTAGGGGTCACGACGCTCAACGACGTCTGCGAGGACGTGCGGCGCATCACCGGCAAGTGCGAGCTGCCGCTGCTGGTCGACGCCGACACCGGCTTCGGCAGCGCCTTCAACATCGCGCGCACCACCCGTGAGCTGATCCGCGCGGGCGCCGGCGGCATGCACCTCGAGGACCAGGTGTCCGCCAAGCGCTGCGGCCACCGCCCCGGCAAAGCGCTGGTGCCGGCCGGCGAGATGGTCGATCGCATCAAGGCGGCGGTCGATGCGCGCGGCGACCCCGGTTTCGTCATCATGGCGCGCACCGATGCGCACGCGGTCGAGGGCCAGCAGGCGGCGCTCGAGCGGGCGCGGGCATACGTCGCCGCCGGCGCCGACATGATCTTCGCCGAGGCGCTGAAGACCCTGGATGAGTACCGCGAGTTCGCCGCCGCCGTGGGCGTACCGGTGCTCGCCAACATCACCGAGTTCGGGCAGACGCCGCTCTTCACGCTGGACGAGCTGCAGAGCGCCGGCGTGCGGCTGGTGCTCTACCCGCTGTCGGCGTTCCGTGCCGCCGCCCGGGCGCACGCCGTGGTGTACGGCGCCATCCGCCGCGAGGGCTCGCAGAAGAGCGTCGTCCCCTGCATGCAGACGCGCGCCGACCTCTACGAGGTGCTCGGCTACCACGAGTACGAGAAGAAGCTCGACGAGCTGTTTGGGAAAAGCCCATGAACGACACCCCGAAGGCGAAGAAATCGGTGGCGCTGTCGGGCGTGACGGCCGGCAACACGGCGCTGTGCACCGTCGGCCGCACCGGCAACGACCTGCACTACCGCGGCTACGACATCCTCGAGATCGCCACTACGAGCGAGTTCGAGGAGATCGCTTTCCTGCTCATCTACGGCAAGCTGCCGAACCGCGCCGAGCTCAGCGCCTACAAGACGCGGCTGCGGTCGCTGCGCGGGCTGCCGGCCGCGGTGCGCACCTCGCTCGAGTCGCTGCCCGCGGCCGCGCATCCCATGGACGTGCTGCGCAGCGGCGTCTCCGCCCTGGGCTGCGTGCTGCCGGAGAAGGACGACCACACCGCAGCCGGAGCGCGCGAGATCGCCGACCGCCTGATCGCATCGCTCGGCTCGATGCTCACCTACTGGTACCACTTCAGCCACTCGGGCGAGCGCATCCATACCGAGACCACGGATGAGTCGATCGGCGGGCACTTCCTGCACCTCCTGCAACGGCGTCCGCCGCCCGCCGAGTGGGTGCGGGCGATGCATACCTCGCTGATCCTGTACGCCGAGCACGAGTTCAATGCCTCGACCTTCGCCGCGCGGGTCATCGCCGGCACCGGCTCCGACCTCTACTCCTGCATCACCGGGGCGATCGGCGCGCTGCGCGGGCCGAAGCACGGCGGCGCGAACGAGACCGCGCTCGTCATCCAGCAGCGCTACGAGTCGGCCGACCAGGCGGAAGCCGACATCCGCTCGCGGGTCGCCAACAAGGAAGTCATCATCGGCTTCGGGCATCCGGTGTACACGATCGCCGATCCGCGCAACCAGGTGATCAAGGAGGTCGCGCGGCAGCTGTCGAGGGAGTCGGGCGACATGCGCCGCTTCGAGATCGCCGACCGGATCGAGGCGGTGATGCGCGACACCAAGAAGATGTTCGCCAACCTCGACTGGTTCTCGGCGGTCGCCTATCACCTCATGGGGATCCCGACCGAGAGGTTCACGCCGCTGGTCGTCATCGCGCGCACCACCGGCTGGTCGGCGCACGTCATGGAGCAGCGCGCCGACGGCAAGATCATCCGCCCGGCGGCCAACTACACGGGTCCCGAGAACCTGAAGTTCATCCCGCTGGCCGAGCGCAAGTAGCGAAATCGTGTCGTCCCACGACGTGAAGTCGGCCGAGCGGCCGGCAGCGGACCCCGCTCTCACCGCGATCGCCGATTACGCGCGCAACGCCGCCATCGCGAGCAGCCTCGCCTACGAGACCGCGCGCTATTGCCTCATGGACACGCTCGCCTGCGGCTTCCAGGCGCTGAAGTACCCCGCGTGCCGCAAGCTCCTGGGACCCGTCGTGCCGGGCGCCGTGATGTCGGGCGGTGCGCGCGTGCCGGGGACGTCCTTCGAGCTCGACCCGGTACAGGCGGCCTTCAACACCGGCGCCATGATCCGCTGGCTCGACTTCAACGACACCTGGCTCGCCGCCGAATGGGGCCATCCCTCCGACAATCTCGGCGGCATCCTCGCGGTGGCCGACTATCAGGCACGGCAGGCGGTCATGTCGGGCAAGGCGCCGCCGACCGTCCGCGACGTGCTCACCGCCATGATCAAGGCGCACGAGATCCAGGGCGTGCTGGCACTCGAGAACAGCTTCAACCGCGTCGGCCTCGATCACGTGCTGCTGGTGCGGGTCGCCTCCACCGCGGTGGTGAGCGCCATGCTCGGCGCGAGCCTCGAGCAGGTGACGAACGCGGTCTCCAACGCCTGGATCGACGGCGGGGCGCTGCGCACCTACCGGCACGCACCCAACACCGGCTCGAGGAAGAGCTGGGCCGCGGGCGATGCCACGAGCCGCGCGGTGCGCTTAGGCCTCATCGCGCTCACCGGCGAGATGGGCTATCCGTCGGCGCTGTCGGCGAAAACCTGGGGCTTCCAGGACGTGCTCTTCAAGGGCAAGCCCGTGACTCTCGCGCAGCCCTTCGGCAGCTACGTGATGGAGAACGTGCTCTTCAAGATCTCCTACCCCGCGGAGTTCCACGCGCAGACCGCGGTGGAGGCGGCGATGACGCTGCACCCCAAGGTGCGCGGCGAGCTCGAGTCCATCGGGCGCGTGGTGATCGAGACGCAGGAGCCGGGGGTGCGCATCATCGACAAAACGGGACCGCTCGCCAACCCCGCCGACCGCGATCACTGCATCCAGTACATGGTGGCGATCCCGCTCATCTTCGGGCGCCTCACGGCCGCGGACTACGAGGACGGGGTGGCGAAGGACCCGCGGATCGACGCGCTGCGCGCGAAGATGCAGGTGCGCGAGAACCCGCGCTTCACCGAGGAGTACTACGCCGCGGACAAGCGCTACATCGGCAACGCCGTGCAGGTGTTCTTCCGCGACGGCAGCCACACCGAGCGCGTGGCGGTGGACTTCCCCATCGGCCACAGGAAGCGCCGCGCGGAAGGGATGCCGGTGCTGGTGAAGAAGTTCGAGGCGGCCGTGGACGCGCACTTCGGACCTAAGCAGGCGGAGCGCATCAAGGCGCTGTTCGCGAAACCGGCGGCGCTCGATGCCCTGCCGGTGAACGAGCTGATGGCGGCGATGGTGACCAACGGGTCACCCGCGGCCGCCGCCTAGAACGCCACCAGCGTCAGCCGACTCTCACCGGCACGAAGATCCGCTGCTCGCCGCGCTGGATGAGGAGCGCGATGTGCCCCTTCGAGCTCTCGACCGCGTTCTTCAGCGCCTGGGTGCTCGTGACCGGCGCGCCATTGGCGCTGAGCACGATGTCGCCCGCCTGAATCCCGGCATCGGCGGCCGGACCCGAGGCCTGCTCGACCAGCAGGCCGCCGGAAACGTTGCCCTGCCGCTGCTCCTCGCCCGTCAGCGGGCGCACGGCGAGGCCGAGCTTGCCGCCCTCGTGCGATGACTCGCGGTTCGCGGCGGTGCGCTGGTCCTCCATGGCGCCGAGCTTCACGCTGAGCGTCTTTGCGGCGTGGTTGCGCCACACCTCGAGCTGCACCTCGGCGCCGGGACTGAGGGATGCGACCTTCACCGGCAGCTCCGTCGAGTCGTTGATGGTCTCGCCGTTGAGCTTCAGGATCACATCGCCCGGCTCGACGCCGGCGCGCGCTGCCGGGCCGCCCTTCTCGAGAGAGGACACCAGTGCGCCCTCGGGCCGCGGCAGGCCGAAGGAATCGGCGAGCCCCTGAGTGACGTTCTGGATCGTGACGCCGAGCTTGCCGCGCGTCACGTGGCCGGTGGCCTGCAGCTGCCCCTCGATCTGCATGGCGACGTCGATCGGGATCGAGAACGACACGCCCATGTAGCCGCCGCTGCGGCTGAAGATCTGCGAATTGATGCCGACCACCTCGCCGCGCATGTTGAAGAGCGGCCCGCCGGAATTGCCGGGGTTGATCGGCACGTCGGTCTGGATGAAGGGCACGTAGTCGCCGTTGAGGAGCCGCCCCTTGGCGCTGACGATGCCGGCGGTGGCGCTGTTCTCGAAGCCGAACGGCGCGCCGATGGCGAGCACCCACTCACCGACCTTGAGGCTCTTCGAGTCGCCGATGCGCACCGTCGGCAGGTCCTTCGCCTGGATCTTGACGATCGCGATGTCGGACCTGGTGTCGATGCCGACCACCTTGGCGGTGTATTCGCGGCGGTCGGTGAGGTGCACGGTCACCTCGCTCGCGCCCTTCACCACATGGGCGTTGGTCATGATCAGGCCGTCGGAGCGGATGATGAAGCCCGAGCCCTCGCCGTGCATCGGCTGCGGCTGCGGTGCCCGGAAGCCGAAGCCGCGGAAGAAGGGCGCGAACGGGCTGTTGGGTCCGAAGGGATTGTCGTTCCCCGGGCCGCCATTGCCGCCGCCGTTGTCCCCGTCGCCGTCGCCGCTGTCGTCCCCCTCATCGCCCCCCTGCCAGGAGGCGTTCACTTTGCTGGTGACGGTGATGTTGACGACGGCGGGACCGTAGGTCTGCACCATGCCGCTGAAATCCGGCAGCGCCAGCGTTGCGGCCGGGGTGGCCGGCGCGGGCGCGGGGGAAGCTGCGCTCGCAGGCGCGGCGGGGCTCGCCGCGGCGTGCGCGGTGCTCGAGAGATAAAGCGCGCTCACCGGCACGGCGACGCTCAGGGCACCGAGGGTCGCGACCACCAGCGGCTTTCTGATGAAGGACATGAGGCTCATCGACGGACTCCTGGAAAACGACAAGACTGCTCCTGGGTACGCACCCTAGGCGGGGCGGCTTAACTGAGTCTTAAGGAGGGGGCCGAAGGTTCCCCGAGGCCGGCGCGTGTACGGCCGCGGCTCGGTCTCGAGCGCCGGGGTGAGCCTGCTGAAGTAGGCGGCGACGGCGGCAATGTCGGCGTCCGAGAGGTTCGACGCGAATTGCTTCATCACCAGGTTCTTGCGCCCGCCGTGCTTGTACTCATCGAGCGCACGCACGATGTAGTCCTCGTGCTGCCCGGCGAGCGAGGGGTAGATCGGCGCGACCGCCACTCCATCCGGGCCGTGGCAGGAGACGCACAGCTGCGCCGCCTGTGGCGGGGTGCCCGCGGCCTTGCCGCTCGACACGAGGGGCTTGCCGGCGAGGAACGCCG
>Ga0335081_10019929_pt1 | contig 10850 bp, 8 predicted proteins | sample Lox_Sample_35_FD_206713 | JGI IMG/M metagenome (GOLD analysis project Ga0335081, IMG submission 206713) | Soil microbial communities from Loxahatchee National Wildlife Refuge, Florida, United States - Lox_Sample_3.5 | ecosystem: Environmental > Terrestrial > Soil > Wetlands | place: USA: Florida... | reverse complement strand
CAGCTGTTCCCGTGACCTTCAGGAAGTACGAGCCGGGAGCAGTCAGGGAGGGGATACCTAGCGTAACAGTTTGCGAGGTGTTTGCGCAGCTCGGGCTCGCTTGACAGGCCGCCTGCGTTGCAAACGGGAAACTGACCGTATCGATTGCCGACAAACCGCCGGTTGCCCACACCGAGAACGTCAGGTTATTGATGAACGCGTTGTTAGCGATGCCAAGCGTGATCTCATTGGCAAAGCCGCCATAAGCCGGCGGTGGAGGCGGCGACAGAGTAAACTGCCACTCGTCCGCTATGGAAGTTCCAGTTGCTACGCCTGAGTCAAAGAAACCGACAGAGGATGGATTACTGCCCAAATCGGTGCTGCCGACCCCGTTGACGCTATTCGTGCAAGTTCCAGCACACGTCGAGGCACTAGACGGAGCTACCGAAAGTCCCACCCCGATCGCGGCAGCGACCGCTACACAGAAGAACGCTTTCATCGCTCTACCCCCTACAACATGACGCCTGCTGACGTCTCTACCACTGCGCCTATGGAGGGAGATTGGCAAATTTTAAACCATGAGTCAACGTCTTCCTTGATCTCCTCCTGCCCGCGCGCAGTGGATTTTACCTTTAATTTCCAATACATTACTGACAGCGCCCAGATTTTCCGCACTGCGGCTAACTTTTAGACCGCCTCAGTGGTTTGCAGTTGCGTCCTCGCGAGCGTGTTGCGCAACGGGCCGGGCGCGAAGGTCCCCCGATACCGTTCCAGGACCGTGCTCGACGAGGCGCTGCGTTTCGTGAGATCCGAGGCTCGAATGGGGACCGACAACACTGTAGTGCCGTGGCCGAGTCTCAATGATCCGCTCTCGCTGCGTGCGTTCGCGACCCTTCGAGGCTGAAGCGTTCGTCGCACGACTTACCGTGAGAGCCCTCGGCCACGCCATTCCGCGGCTGCCGAAAAAAGGAGGTGGCACCTTGATGGTCGCTGCCGGTTGTCCAACTCACTTCTCGGAATGGAGTTCGCTGACGGAATCGAAGCTGCAAGCCCGCAAACTCGCGCCGCTGCCGCCCGCCCCCAACCTCACCAAAAATTCGCCAGATAGCTCCAACAGGCTGGAGCTTCAATAGTAGGAGTAGCGCCTGTCCGACTGAGGTACCTTATTGAGCACAAGGCGGACAACAGCTCCTGGCGGCAAAAGCTTGCTGGCCTCGTTGACCTCCGCAGCCGTCGACTTGCCCACCGCGGCCACCAGAAGAACACAGTCAAGTTGCGGCAAGATCGCGATGACATCGTCGCTCGTCAGCACGGGAGGGAGATCAACAATCACATAATGCGACCGGAAATGGCTCTTGATCTCGTTTAGCGCGTCACTCATGGCACGAGACGTCATCCATACAGACGAGTCCGATACTGAATTCTCGACTGGAAGGACCGTAACACGACAACTCTCCGCGTTCACCACGATCGTCGAGGTCAACAGATTTGATCGCCCCTCGAGCATGTTAATCAAGCCTGTCCGGCAATTTGCCCCAAGATAACTCGACAGTTGCGGCTTTCGAAGATCCAAATCAACCAACAACGCCGAGCGTTCAGGCTGGCGCGCTATGCTGAATGCCAAATTGATGGCAGTCACGGTCTTTCCGCATCCCGGCGAAGGAGAGGTAACTCCCAGGAGCCTCCAATTCTTTTGATCCATTGTCTGCAGGACTTGTGTCCTCAGCATGTCAAAAGACTTCGTACGAGAATCCGTATCGTCGTAAGCAATGATGCGGTTGGACTCCAAGCGACGGACATCGAGCGAGATCTCTCGGACCAGCTCACCGCGCTCCGCCCGCCCGCCATCAACCAGAGCACGCGCCGCATCGCCATGTTGCTCGCTCGGTCCCGTGCGGGCTCGAGCGCGCTCTAGTGCCTGTCTTATATGGTCCATCGGTTATCTCTACTCAACGCGCCTGCAATTGGCTATTTTGACAAGTGCGTGAGGCGACTAAACCAAAGCTGGTTAAAGACCCGCGACAGATCAATCGGCGGACCGAAGAAAAGATAGACCACCACTCCACCGAATAGTCCGACAACGATGACCCCGACCACCACGCTCATACGTCCCCTTCTTCGAAGCGTCTCCGAACGTGTTGTGATGTGGGGGATGGTGACAATCTTGCGGCCATCAGCAACGCCGTATAGTTCGTGGCTGTGACGGATACTGGCGTCAAGGCTTTCTGCGACGATCACGGCGCCAAAACCGAAGGCCATCGCCAGCGCAAACGCCGCCGCCAAGAGCTTGACCCTATTCGGCTTGATCGGGTCTTGCGGAAGCAACGGTTGTTCGATGACTGCCAGTCTTTCCGATTGCTGGTCCCTTTCTAGTCTCTCGCCAAGACGTGCCGCTGCGAGTTTTTTGTTGTTATCTTCCAGCGCCTTCTGGATTTCCAACGATTGTCTCTTAAGCTCGGATAGTCCATTTTCAGACGCTGCTTTTGCTTGACCGGGGGTGCCGGCAATGAGCTTCTCCATTGCGGCAATCTTTTTCTTAAGGGCAATGATATGAGGATGAGAGTCGGCATAAATCGTACTCTTCTGAGCCAACTCCTCTTTTAATTTCGCGAGATCAGTGATTTGCAACTTCGTCGCGGAATCCCCTGTATCCGAGCCCGAAGCTTGATCCCGCGACCGGCTCTTTATTTCGGTAATTTGCGCCTCGATTGCGGCAAGCTGCCCTTGTAATCTCTCGGACTCGCGACTGAGAAACACGGTCGTTGCTTCAGCGCGCGTCGTTCGGTTGCGGGCATCCTCATTGAGAATGAGCGTGAGAAGATCGCTTGCCACCCTCTGAGCGATTCTCGGGTCCTCATAGTCAAAAGCGACCGTGAAGGCGATCGTGTTATCGTCCGTCTTCGGGCGGAACGCCATCAGCGGATTCGCGGACGGTTTGATATCCACCAACTCGAACTTCGTTCTTTCTCGCATCAAATCGAGAAGGTCTGTTGCCGACATCGATCCCTGCTCCGCGGCAAACATCTTGTACTTGTTCATCAATGCCAAAAGATTATCTCTTGTCATAATGCGCTGTTGAATTACTTGAATGCGCTCGCTGGCGGTATCGGTAATGGTCGGCTTGACAAGATCGGTGGGAATGTCCTGCGATTCAACAAGAACCTTACCCCTAGCCTCATAAATCGGCTTCTGTATCGCCGTGACAAAAGCACCGAGAAACAGAACGACGCCGAAACAAACCACGAAGAACAGCGCCCGTCTTCTGAATATTTTCAAGTAGTGGCCGAGCCCAAGATTGAGGCTGCCACCATCATGGAATGCCTGGCTCTCGGAACTATATGTTTGAAGCATGATATTTGGACGCACCAATGCGGTGTTAAGCTTTGGTTTTGAAGTTTTAGACCAAATCGCGCATTCGAGCAATCACCAAGCTTGTCCGCAGTGCGTGGGCAAGATCTTCATCGCTTCCGATACGCGGGCGTTTTCGCGAGTAACCCTATTGGGTGGGCGAGCCAATTTGTGACCAAAATGACGGAGGCATCTGGATAGCCCGAGGTGGCTCCGATGAAGTTCCGATGACGCGGGTCAATTGCTTAGGCGGCGCCGCTTTCCCGGCGACTTTCCCGCGGATTTGAAGTTCATCGCGACCGCGGTTTTGTTCGACAGGCATCGATAGAGCGCGCGGCGCGGTGGCGTATTGTCGCAAACGTTTTCGACGAGTTCGTCGTGCGCCCATTGCTCCCAGGTGCTCCGCCGGGACTTTACCGAAGGCAGGCAGTGCATCGCGATCCTTGACCGGGCGCTCATCCGCCTTGCCGTATTTGATGCCGCAGGTCTGGGTGAAGGCACCGAAGGCCGCGGGCCCACCGGTCCAGATTTTCTTCAATGCCCGGATTTTGGCTTTCGGCTGCTGGCTTTTCGCTAGCTTGTTGAGCACGTTGGCGAATGTTTAGACGCCTTTTGCCTTTGGCCGTTCGGAACACGTGGCCCACATGCGCGACCTCATGTCACGCGATTTAATGTCAGCTATGTACAAGATCGAGTATGTACAAGATCGAGGAAAGATAACGATAAGCCGGTCCGGGGCAGCGACTGCTCGGAACGGTCTTTTGCGGAGTAATGGAAATCAGTGACGATATTATCACAATTAACCTTTCCAATATTTCCGCCGTTGACGTGCGCTTCCCTGGACTATTGCTCATCCCGAGGAAGCGAGGCAAGACGGTGATCAGGGACACAAAATTGGTTGGCCCCTAGCGGCGTTTAAATTTATTCTTGTCTAGATTCAACGGCAGACTTAACGGCGCGGGTTACCCGTTTTCGGCCGACACAGGTGGTTGATATGCCGACACTGGCCCGGCCGACGCCTTCTCAGTCGATGCGGGATTCGAAACAGTACAGCTTACATGTAACATCCATGTATCAATTCTGCCGTACGCCCTCAGTCAAACGCCATATCGCCTTGATTGGTCTCTTCTCGGCCATCACGCTTCTTTCCGCCTGCAGTTCTCCAGAGGAGCGAGCCAAAAGGTACTATGAGCACGGCCAGCAACTTGTCGCCGCGCACGACGATCGGCGCGCGGCGATCGAGTTCCTCAACGCGGTAAGATACAATAAAAAGCTGATGCCGGCGTGGCAAAGTCTTGCCCTGGTCGAAGAGCGACTTCACAACTGGAACAATTTGGTTCCGGTCTTGCGGAGCATTTTGGAACTCGATCCGCATGATATAAGCGCGCGGATAAAATTGGGTCGACTGCTCCTCGTAGGGGGCGCTTTCGAAGATGCTCTTCGTTTGGTCAACGATGCCTCGGGAGAAGAAAGCCAAAGTGCCGGGCTTATCGCATTGAAAGCGGCTATTCTCTTTAAGCTCAATGATAGCGCTGGCGCGGTTCGCGAAGCGCAGGCGGCTCTGAAAATCGACCCGGTCAACACAGAGGCCATGTTTGTCCTTGCGGGCAATGCTTTCGTCCGCGGCGACGTGAAGGCTGCGTTGGACATTCTCAACAGCGACGCTATGCGTCAAAAAAATGACATCGGGATCGAGCTATTCAAACTGCAAATATTGGAGAAGACGCAAGATTTACAGCAAGCTGAAGTCTTACTGCAGAAGCTCATTGAGCTTTACCCGAAGGAGGTGGCGTTCAAGAAAGAGCTGATCAGGCTCTATGTCCTCCAACATCGCAACGATGATGCCGAAAATACGGCGCGTTCGATTGTTGCGGCTGATCCGGGCAATGTGCAAGCGCAGCTGGAGCTTGTGCAACTGCTGCGTACGATCAAGGGACCCGCCGCCGCGCAACAGGAGCTCACTCGCCTGGTCAACAGCAGCCGGGACGCTTTCCCGTACCAGATCGCTTTGGCGCAATTGAACTTTGCCCAGGCAAATTTTGTCGAAAGCGAGTCGTTGCTGAAGAAGCTCATTAGCGATGCGAGTTCTCCGGAGCACGTCCAAACCGCCCAAATCAACCTCGCTGAGATGTATCTAGCTCGGAAGCAGATTGATGCTGCAGCGGGGATCGTGTCTGATATTCTCGCCAAAGACGGGCGCAACATCTCTGGTTTGAAAATTCGCGCCGCCATCGAAATGGAACGCGGCCAGCTTGACGCGGCCATAGCCGATTTGCGTCAAGCCCTCAACGATCAGCCGCGCGCCGCCGACCTCTTGTTGATGTTGGCCGCAGCCTACGAACACAGCGGATCGATCGATCTGGCCGAAAAGGAATTCGCCGATGCGATGAAAGTGTCGAACTACGATCCGGGCGTTAGCATAAGTTATGTCCAATTCTTGGTACGCCGGGGCAGCGTTGCGCACGCCGAAGATATTCTTACGGATTTGGCAAGCCGCTATCCGAAGAGCGCCAATGTCCTGTCATTGCTCGCGCAGGTCAGGCTGGCGCGGCAAGAGTGGGTCGGCGCGCAGGAGATTGCTGAAACATTAAAGCGTCTTGGCACAAATCGCACTATTGCCGACCAACTCCTTGGAGCGGCGCTTGCCGGGCGCAAGAATTACGAAGACAGCATCGTAGCGCTTCAAGATGCCTATACGTCGGCTCCCAATGCGGTTGAGCCGATGTACGCTCTGGTGCGGGTGTATCTTCGCGCGGAAAAGAAAGGCGAGGCGATTAACTTCCTTCGATCAGTTCTGAAGGCGAGTCCGTCCAACGCCGAGGCGTACGTGCTGCTTGGCTCGGTGCTGCTTGGAAACGGAGCAGTGGACCAGGCGCGGCAGAACTTTATGACGGCTATCGCGCGACAACCGAAGGATGCCGTGGGTTATCGGGCGCTGGCTGATCTCTACAGTATGCAAAAAAATTACGAAGAGGCGCTCAAGGTTACGCGCGCCGGCCTCAACGAGCAGCCGGACAGCTTTAGCTTGCGCTTTGCCTTGGCCGGCATACTGGAACGGGCTGGAGATTACGAGCATGCAATTTCCGAATACGAGGGTCTTTTGTCCAAGAACCCGGACTCGATCATCGTTGTTAATAACCTGGCGAGCCTGCTTGCCGACCATCGAACTGACAAGGCCAGCCTTGATCGAGCGGCAGCGCTTGCGGTCATCTTGCGAAAGTCTCCGATACCGCAGTTCAAAGATACAATAGGTTGGATCAGCTATCTTCAGGGCGACGCTAAGACGGCGTTACGATTGCTCGAAGATGCTGCGGCGGCGATGCCAACCCTGGCCCTTGTGCACTATCATTTGGGCTTGTGCTATGGGGCAGTTGGTCAGCCTGACAAAGCGGGTCAACAATTCAAAACAGCGCTTGAGCACGCGACAGATCATGATTTGCAAGAGAAAATCCGCGCGGCGCAGGCCAAGAATCGAACACAGTAACCGCGGTCCGGCTGCCTCAGAGCCAGGTCTCACGCCCAGCGGCCGAGTTCAAACAAAAGCGAAAGAAATAGCGCGGGCGTCCTTGTCAACTGCCGTGCGGCAGAGGCAAAGGGAGGACACCATATTGTGTCTTGTTTTCTACAACTAGGCGGACCAGATCCCGACTGATTTGCCGGGCATTAGTGGCAAAACCATAGACCAGGGCGGTGTCGCAGAGGATGTTGATCGTGCGCGGTATACCAAGGCTCGCTTCGGCGATTGCTTCGCACGCTTCATTCGAAAACAGCTGGCGGTCTGACCCAACGGCGCTGAGACGATAGTCGATGTATTTCTCAACCTCCTCGGACCTCAAGGGTCTAAGGTGATAGTCCGACGAGACGCGCTGGGCAAACTGCAGAAGTTGTGGAGACCGAAGCATTTCCTTTAGCTGCGGCTGTCCAATCAAAATAATCTGGAGAAACTGTTGCTGATCGACATTGATGTTCGTCAACATTCTGAGCTCTTCCAGTGCCTCCATACCAAGGTTTTGTGCTTCGTCGATGACGAGGATCGTGCGACGTCCCTTGTTATGTTCTTTGTGCAGGAACTGATGAAATCTGTGGAATAAAACGAGGTAGGAGTCCTCGAAAGGCTGGTTCAGGGACATCATCACCGATCGAAGGAGCCCGTCAGGGCCTTTCGGCGTGTTCGATATCAAACCAACCACGATCCTGGGATCGAGTTGACGCAACAAATAGCGCAGTAAGGTCGTCTTCCCGGAACCAATTTCCCCGGTGATTACCGTAAATCCGGCGCTGTTGGTGACTCCGAATTCAAGCATGGCAAACGCCAAAATGTGATTGCGACCCCAATATATGAGATCAGGATCGGGCAAAATCGAAAATGGCTTTCCGCGCAATCCGTAGAACTCTTCGTACATTCAGGGAACTCATTGCCGCGGCCGGCTGATTTAACCGCGCCTTTTGTCCGTTTGATGTATCATAAACCATTCGATGCCTGATACCGCAACTCGCTTCTGCGTCGTTGATTAAAGACAGCCTCCTGCCGAGCAGCTGTACATTTGACTAAAATAATCTGGCTGCGCTTGAATCCGGGAAGGGTGCGCAGCAAGCCCAGCGGAACAGCGACCGCCGAGATGTGCCGGAAAGGAGAGTTGCCGTCGCGGAGGCGGTTGAACCCCGCATAGGCGCCTGCCAGCATCAATCCGGCAAAGCCGGTCAAATGCTGCTCGGGGTGCTCGCCGCGACGATCGCGCGAATAGAAACTTCATACGCGAGACTAATGCGAGCGACGGCCTCGGCTGGCAGTGGCGCCAATACAATTGCCAGCCGCGCTGGGAAATCTTAGCGCAGCGGACAAAACGCGTTGGCTGCTTTTTTCGGCTGCAGCAACGATTTCACAGGAAATCGAATATTGACTGTCAGCCGCGCGCCTTACTGTGCCCCAACACCTGCAACGGGCGTGTGACCGCCGCTCGCCTGATCAGTTCCTGAACCTGCGGGAAAATCCTCTTGACGATGACGTCCACTCCCGCGGCATTGGGATGGCCGCCGTCGGGCACTTTGGAGGCCGTACTTTGCGCTGCGGCAGATTTAACGCGATTATTCAGCTTTTCACCGAGCGCCCGTGGTATTGGGTGCGTCAAGGGCTGGATTGTGAACCGTTTTTAGCCTGAGCCCCGTCAGAAATACGCTATGCTTGATGGAATCGCGAAGTAAACAGGGCGGGGCGGCATCGGCCTTGCCGAGCAGCACACGAAGTCGCCACAACGATAGCCCGAGGATTAGACCTGCGTCCGCCAGCACTGCGTAAAGGCGACCATGGTTCTTTAAGAAATAACGTCGGCGCGCCTCGAACGAGTACGAAGGTCGCCGCGGCGGTCTTTTTATCCACAAACCGGTGGTCTGGCTCACCAAATGAACCACGCGGCTCGCTGGAACGTACCAAATCGACCAACCGGCTTTCCGTGCATTATAGCAGAAGTCGGTGTCGTCAAAATAACAGTAGTATCCCTCGTCAAGAACTCCAATGTCTTGGAAGACCTCCCGTCGGACGATCATGCTCGCTCCGCATACCCAATCAGCCTCGCAGGCTTCGGCCACAACGGGGGGCGCTACCGTCCAACGGTTGAGCAGCCAGCTAACAAGCCCGAGCTTAAGGGTGCCCTCGAATTCGCTCAGCGGCGAAGGAAATCGAAATGCCGCGCGCTGCGGCGTTCCATCCGGGTCCTCCAGGCGGCTGGCGGCGATGCCGACCCTGGGATGTTGGTCCATGAAATCGACCAATGCTTTGAATGCGTTGGGACGTACGATTGTGTCAGCGTTTAGGAGCAGGAAATATTGCGGCGGATCTGCCGATTGCAACGCAGGCCGAAGGATTACGTTGTTGCCCCCAGTGAAGCCAAGATTGGGGCTGATTGAGGTGAGCGTGCACCATGACCCCCAACTATTATCCTCAATCGACCGTTGGATCCGTTCCGCGGAGTCATCCCCTGTGCCGTTCTCACAAACCGCGACATGCGTGCCTGGTACGCTCCCGATTTCTTGCGCCACCGAGCGAAGACAATCGATCGTGAGATGGGCGACACGATAATTAACGATGACAACCAGGAGCTTCATTCTTCTCTACTTGCCAGTGACGATCCCGGATACGGAGTCAATCGACTTCGCGACTGCATGAGTTCAGCCAAGATCGCGCCTTGATCGCAGTCGTCCTTATTGTCGTAATTTTCACGCGCCACCTGCCGGCGGTCAAGCTCTCGTCGATACGGTTCGACCGTGGCTTAGTCGAGACGAAGGAAGTAGTCTGCCCTGATCGCGCTGCCCTCAATGTGCGGGGTTTCATCGATCTGTCGCTCTTGATAAATACGCTCCGCCAGTTCACGACTTTGAATGCCTCGCGCAAGTAGATCGGATATCACGCGATCCCGCCTGCCGGCTTCGTCCCCTTGGACGTAAATGCGGTGGACTGCTCTCTCGGTCGAGATCGGGAGCAGCAACGCCGGCACTCCCTCGAGGATTAGGACAGCATCGGCTGCGAGGTCTAGATCGACAGCTTCTAGACGCCGTGTGCGCATTTGCCGATCGTATTCCGGGAGTTTACACCTCAGCGGCAATCGCGGACCGAGCCAGGGCGCGAGTGTGGAAAGCGCGCTCTGAATATCAAATCGATTCTCGACCCCCGGCATTACTCGCTCGTTCGCCGGCAAGATCCAACTATCCAATGAAACGACGATCGCGCTTAAATCAAACGCCGAGATAGTTTCGGCGATGGCGGATGCGAGCGTCGACTTACCAAGCCGAGCGAGACCTCCAATTAGAATGAGGTCGCCGCGGCCGATCGCCGGGGCAATCCTCTCCACCGCAAAGCTGCTTATTACCGATTCGATACCCGCCATGGCAATCAGGCTGGCCATAATTGCAAGGCTGGTCAGTGTTTGCTCAGGGCATCACGATAGGATGCAATCGTCGACTGCAGTCCCGTATCCAGGCTTACCTTGGGCAAAAATTGCAATTCTTCACGCAGTCTTCGTACGTCGGCTAACAACAAGACCGGCTCGCCGGCTTGCGGCGGGATCGCGCCGAGTTTGACCAGTTCGGGTCGGCCTATGATGTCGGCTATGGTTCGGATAATCGTCTTCACCTTGACGGGCTGTCCCGAGCCAAGATTGATAGCGCCTCGGACATCCGAATGGACAAGCTGGGCGAGCGCTGCCGCAATGTCGTCGACGTGCGAAAAATCGCGCAGCTGTTCCCCGTGTGACGTTTTTGCCTCATGCCCCCTTAGCAGGTTCACGATGACGTGCGGAACCAGTCTTGCTTCGATTTCCCCGGGGCCATAGAGAAAGAAAATACGCCCCCAAGCCGCCGAAATCTCAGTGACGTCGGCATAAGCCATCAATGCCTCAAAGAAGGCGTTCTTGCAACGACCAAACGGAGTGGCTGCCGCGCGGGGCGTCAACGTCTCGGAAAGGAAGCCATAACACCAATCATACTCGGCACAGGTGCCCGCGCCGACAAATCTTTTGCCTCCAGCTTCG
>Ga0335081_10019927_pt1 | contig 10850 bp, 14 predicted proteins | sample Lox_Sample_35_FD_206713 | JGI IMG/M metagenome (GOLD analysis project Ga0335081, IMG submission 206713) | Soil microbial communities from Loxahatchee National Wildlife Refuge, Florida, United States - Lox_Sample_3.5 | ecosystem: Environmental > Terrestrial > Soil > Wetlands | place: USA... | reverse complement strand
GTGGTCGGGTGCGGGAGGCGTCGCCGGCGCGGCGCAGCCCGATTTCGGGCTTATAAGGTCTTTTCAGAATTTGTGCCAGATCAAGGACAAATGGCCAATTATGCGCATTCCGGCGCGCTTTCGCCGGTCCCGTTGGGGCCGGACGCGCCGGAGCGCGGCGCCAAGGATGCCCCTTGATGCAGATTTCCGCTGTCGATCTGGCCTGTCATCGCGGTGGGCGGGATGTGTTCGCCGGCCTGAGCTTCGCGCTCGCCTCGGGCGAGCTTTTGGCCGTGACCGGTCGCAACGGCGCCGGAAAATCCTCGCTGCTGCGTACCATCGTCGGCCTGGTCCGGATCGCCAGCGGCACGCTGACCCTCGCGGACGGCGACCCGGAGCTGACCATTGCCGAGCAGGCCCATTATCTCGGCCATCAGGACGCCCAGAAGCCGTCGCTGTCGGTGGCTGAAAATTTGCGGTTTTGGGCCGGATTCCTTGATTCCGGGCCGGCAGATATAGGCCTCGCCCTGGCTGCGGTCGGACTCGAAGAGCTTGCCGACCTCCCGGCGGCATATCTATCGGCCGGCCAGCGCCGGCGGCTCTCCATTGCCCGCCTGCTGGCGGTCAAGCGCCCGATCTGGCTCCTTGACGAGCCCACCAGCACGCTCGATGCCGCCTCCCAGGATCGGCTTGCCGGCCTGATGCGGGCCCATCTGACCGAGGGCGGCATGATTTTGGCCGCGACCCACAGCGCGCTCGGGCTCCCCGCCAGCCGGGAGCTCCGGCTGGATGACGTTCGGCCCCTACAGCCGGCAGCAGCGGGGGGCGCGTCGTGAGCCCCCTCGCCGCAATCCTCGTCCGGGACATGCGCATAGCCGTCAGGGTCGGCGGCGGCGCGCTGATGGGCGTGCTGTTCTTCCTGGTCGTGGTGACGCTCATCCCGTTCGCGGTCGGCCCGGACCTGCCGCTGCTCAAACGCATCGGCCCGGCCATCCTATGGCTCGCTGCTCTGCTGGCGAGCCTATTGGCGCTCGACCGGCTGTTCGCCACCGATCACGAGGATGGCTCGCTCGATCTCATCCTCATGGGCCGGGCCCCGCTCGAGCTCGTGGTCGCCGCCAAGGGCCTTGCCCATTGGTTGACGACCGGCTTGCCGCTGATCGTTGCCGCACCGCTGATCGGGTTGCTCCTGAACCTGGACGCAACGGCGGAAGCCGCCCTGGTGGTGACGCTCCTGGTCGGCACGCCGGCGCTGACCTTCATCGGCCTGATCGGCGCCGCGATCGCGGTGACGCTGCGCCGCGGCGGCCTTCTTCTCGCGGTGATCGTGCTGCCGCTGACGGTTCCAGTGCTGATCTTTGGCGTCGCCGCCGCCAACGCCGCGATCGTCGGCCCGGTGCCGTTCGGCACGCCATTCATGATCCTTTGCGCCCTGACCTTGGCGAGCCTCGCGGTCGGGCCGTTTGCGGCCGCGGCCGCGCTGCGGCAGGAGATGGAATAGTCATGCGGTCATCTAAACGTGAAAGGCGCCACAACACCTCGCCATTGCGCCGGCGCCATGGCGTGAACTAGGAAGCTCGCGGATTGGAAACGCTCCATGGCCCTCGCCGATCTTGCTAATCCGTCGCGCTTTCTGAGCCTCGCCGATCGCACGATTCCGTGGGTCGGCGGCCTCACCGTGCTGGTGTTCGCCTACGGCATCGATCAGGCCATGCTGGCGCCGGACGATTATCAGCAAGGCGCCACGGTCAAGATCATGTTCCTGCACGTGCCGTCGGCCTGGCTCGGCATGCTCGGCTGGGGGCTGATGTCGGTCGCCGCGCTCGGCACGCTGGTCTGGCGGCATCCACTCGCCGACGTCGCCGCCAAGGCGGCGGCTCCGATCGGGGCTGCGTTCACGCTGTTGTGCCTCGTCACCGGCTCGCTGTGGGGCCGGCCGGAATGGGGCACCTACTGGGTGTGGGATGCGCGGCTCACTTCGGAGCTGGTGCTGTTCCTGCTCTATCTCGCCGTCATCGCGGTGTGGCGCACCGTCGAGGATCCGTCGCGCGCAGCGCGCGCGGCGGCGATCCTGACCTTGGTCGGCGCCATCGATTTGCCGATCATCAAATTCTCGGTCGAGTGGTGGAACACCCTGCACCAAGGCGCCTCGGTGTTCCGTCTCGGCGGCTCGACGATCTATTCGACCATCCTCATTCCGCTGCTGATCATGGCGGTGGCCTTCACGCTGTTGTTCTTCACCCTGCATCTTGCGGCGATGCGCAACGAGATCCTGCGCCGCCGGGTGCGGACGCTGCGGCTGATGCAGGCGAGCGCGGCAAACTGATCATGGCGGCGGTCAAACACATCGAGTTCATCGTCGCGGCTTATGCCGCGGCCGTTGTCGTGGTCGCTTTCCTGATCGCCTGGATCATGATCGACTATCGCGGGCTGCGGCGCACGCTGGCCGATCTCGACCGCCGCGGCACCACCCGCCGCACCGCCCGCCCCGAACCCGCCAGGGAGCAAGCGTGACCGAGGCGTCGACCGAGATCGCCAATGTCGCGCGTCGCCGCATCGTGGTGCTGGTGCCGCTGGCGGTCTTTCTCGGCCTTATCCTCTTGTTTCTGTTCCGTCTGCAGGCCGGCGATCCTTCGCTCATTCCGTCGGCGCTGATCGGCCACCCGGCGCCGCAAACCAAGCTCCCCCCGGTCGCCGGCCTCGAGCGCGACGGCGCGCCGGTGCCGGGCATCGATCCGGCCGACTTCAAGGGTAAGGTGACGGTGCTGAACGTCTGGGCGTCGTGGTGCGTGCCGTGCCACGACGAGGCGCCGCTATTGATGGAGCTGGCGCAGGACAGCCGGTTTCGCCTCATCGGCATCAATTACAAGGACGACCCGGACAACGCCCGGCGTTTTCTCGGCCGCTACGGCGATCCGTTCGCCGCCGCCGGCGCCGACATCAGCGGCCGCGCCGGGATCGAATGGGGCGTCTACGGCGTGCCGGAAACTTTCATCATCGGCCGCGACGGACGCATCGCCTACAAGCTGGTCGGCCCGATCAGCCCCGACAATTTCGCGACGGTTCTGAAGCCCGAAATCGAGAAGGCGCTGGCGGCGGGATCCTGAAACTGTTTCCCGAGCGCAGCGCAGCACGGAGCACAGCGTCATGGTGCCCTGCAGACCCGGGACCGTCACACACTCGGAGTTTGCGAAGGTCCCGGATCAGCGGTGTCTGACTATTCCGCCGGCTCGACGCCGTATTTCTTCAGCAACGGCACCTGCAGCGCAGCGAACAGGAACGTCAGCAGCGTCACGCCGAACACCTTGAAATTGACCCAGGCGTCGGTCGAGACATTGCGCCAGACGATCTCGTTGAGCACCGCCAGCGCACAGAAGAACAGCGCCCAGCGCCAGGTCAGCTTGCGCCAGCCTTCCTCGGTGAGATGAAACAGCTGGTCGAACACCACACCGAGCAGCGGCTTGTCGAGATAGAGCCCGCCGAGCAGCACGCCGCCGAACAGCGCGTAGATAATGGTCGGCTTGACCTTGATGAAGGTATCGTTGTGCAGGATGAGCGTCAGGCCGCCGAAGATCAGCACGATGACGGCGGTGGCAATCGCCATGATCGGAAAATGTCGCGTCAGCGCATAGGACACGGCCAGCGCCACCAGCACCGCCACCATGAAAGTCGCGGTAGCGGTGAAAATGCCGAAACGCGAATTGGCGAAGAAGAACAACAGCAGCGGCCCGAGATCGAGCGCGAGCTTGAGGAACGGATTGAGCTGTTGCGGCTTGGCTGTCATCGGGCGTGCGGTGTGTAGCGCGGCGTGGCGGCGCACTCAATCAGGAATCGAGCCCAACGAGGGCGCGGCCGAAATCGTGCGCCAAGAATGGCGCCAGATCCTCGACCCCCTCGCCCAGGCCGATGAAATGCACCGGCATTTTGAACTTGTCGGCGATGGCAACCAGGATGCCGCCGCGGGCGGTGCCGTCGAGCTTGGTCATGACCAGGCCGGTGACGCCGACCAGTTTGCTGAAGATATCGACCTGCGACAGCGCGTTCTGCCCGACGGTGGCGTCGAGCACCAGCAGCACGGCGTGCGGCGCCGTAGCGTCGACCTTCTTCATCACCCGCACGATCTTCTGCAGCTCATCCATGAGCTCGGTGCGGTTCTGCAAACGGCCGGCGGTGTCGATCAGGAGCACGTCGATGCCCTGCTCTCTCGCCGCAGTCAGCGCGTCGAACGCGAGGCCCGCGGCATCGGCGCCGGCACCGCGGGCGATGAAGGCCGCGCCGGTGCGCTCCGACCAGATTTTCAGCTGCTCGACGGCGGCGGCGCGGAAGGTGTCACCCGCCGCCAGCATCACGGTACGGCCTTCGCCGCGAAATTTGGCGGCAAGCTTGCCGATGGTCGTGGTCTTGCCGGAGCCGTTGACCCCGGCCACCAGGATGACGAACGGCTTGATCGCGGGGTCTATGGTGAGCGGCTGCGCCACGCTTGCCAGCACCTTCTCGACCTCGGCCGCTACCGCCGCCTTGATCTCATCCGGCGTGATTGTCGTGGCAAAGCGCCCGTAACGCAGCTCGGTGGCGATGCGACCGGCCGCCTCCGCACCCAGATCGGCGCGAACCAGCTCGTCCTCGATCTCGTCGATCGTCGCCGCATCGAGCTGGCGTTTTGCCACCACGTGCGCGATGGTGCTGCCGAGCGCCGACGAGCTGCGCTTGAGCCCGCCGGAGAGGCGCTGCCACCAGTTTCCCTTGGATTGTTCTGCCGCGCTGTCGTTCATGCCGCGCCCGTGATAGCGGTTTCGCCGTGATACGTACAATGACCCACGAAGAGATGGTGTCGCGGCTCCTCTACCGCGACGGGCTGATGCTGGTGATCGACAAGCCGGCCGGGATGGCGGTGCACCACGGCCCGCCGAATAGCGACAGGAGCCGGAAGTGCCTGGAGGACTATTTTGACGCGCTGCGCTTTGGCCTGCCCCGTTCGCCAGCCTTGGCGCATAGGCTCGACCGCGAGACCTCCGGCTGCCTGGTGCTGGGCCGTCACCGCAAGGCGCTGGCGCAGCTCGGCAAGCTGTTCAAGAACGGCGCCATCGACAAGACCTATTGGGCGGTGGTCGAGGGCGGACCGGACGCCGACGAAGGCGAGATCGCACTGCCGCTCGGCCGGCTCGATGACGCCCGCGGCTGGTGGATGAAGCACGATCCCGAGGGGCAGCCGTCGGTGACCCGGTGGAAGGTGCTGGGGCGCGGCCCCGAGAGACTGACCTGGCTCGCGCTCGAACCGCTGACGGGCCGCACCCATCAACTGCGCGTACATTGCGCCGAAATGGGCTGGCCGATCCTGGGCGACGCCATCTACGGCACCGCGCCGCGCTCCGGCGGCCCCGGCTTGCAACTCCACGCCCGCGAAATTGTGGTGCCGCTCTACAAGAACCGCGCGCCGATCCGCGTCACGGCGCCGGTGCCGCCGCACATGCAGACGTATCTCGCCCAGTGCGGCTGGGTAAACAGCGAAGCCACTGGGCCATCACGCCGAACCGCCGAGGCCCTGAGCTGACGGTCGCAACTGTCGGGCTTCGCTGCGAGCATCGACTAAGCCCATCGTGCCACTTTATCGACCACCGCCGGCCGGGCTATCGTTAGCCACAACCTCAAATCGATAAAACCGGTGGGAACGTCATGGCAGAACAAACGCAACGCTCGGCCGAGCTACGCAGCTGGCTGCAGGCCATAACGGTCATCGCAGGGGTCGGAGCCGGCGTCTATGAATTCATCGTCAAGGAATATCTGAAACCGGCCAGCGCGCCGATCAATCTTACGACGGACTGAATATCAAACAGGCCGGCCTTAAAGGTCCGAGCGACAAGAGCAGGGATCAATTCGTGGCCATCGAACTTTCGGTGACGGCAAGGAATCCGAGCGGTCGAGACGTATTTTTATTGAAAAACTGCTGGTATGCGCAAGGCGAAACGATCGCGACGCGTCGCGAAAATGCGGGATGGACAGGAAATATGACCGAGCAAATCGGCAAGGGTACGCCCATGAACGAGGGCGCATTTTTTGAGCTTTCCGACGCTCCGGTCATTGATGCGGCCCAGGCTTTCGACGATGAACTCCTGCATCCCGGCGAGGCAATCTCGACGTCGATGGTCTTCTTCGTGCCGCAAGGAATGTTCGATATATTGCGCGTGCACCTAGAGATACCCACCACTGCCGTGTACGATTCCGCGGAAGCGGTCTGGACCGTCACGCGCGAGAATGGATGCTCCAGCACCCTTTACCGCCGCCGCAACGGCGTCCGCGCCGAGGTAATCACCGATTTGCTCGCTGCCTACAAGGATCGCAGCATCCAATACCAGACCGCACAATCGACTCGCGAACTGTCGATGTGGCCGAGCAAGAATTAGCGGCGCCGGAGACGGCCTCGCACAGGTGCGCGCCGCTCAGTAAATCGTTTCTTTGATGCGCTGCGGCGCCAGCCGATCGTGCTCCGGCCCGCCCAGCTTGCCGTCGGTCAGTTCGGCGAGGATCGCGCCGGGCGTCGGCAAGGTCTTGCGGTCGACCTTGCTCGCTTCATCCCACAGCTTCGCGCGGATGATCGCCTTGGTGCACTGGAAGTAGGCGCGCTCGACGGTCACCACCAGCACGCATTTCGGCACCTTGCCGTTGATGACGAAACTCTCGGTCAGCTTCGGGTCGGCGGAAATCTTGGCGCGGCCGTTGATGCGCATGGTCTCGCCGACGCCCGGAATGAGGAACAACAGCGCGATGCGCGGGTCGCGCACCAGGTTGCGCAAGGAATCGATGCGATTGTTGCCGCGGCGGTCGGGTATGACGAGCGTGTGCTCGTCGACGACGCGGACGAAGCCGGGCGGATCGCCGCGCGGCGAGCAGTCGAGGCCTTCAGGGCCCGAGGTGGCCAGCACCACGAACGGCGCCGCTTCGATCAGCTTGCGATATTGCGGCGTGATGCGATCGGACTCTTTGATCAGTGCCGGGCCGTAGGGCGCATCGGTGTAGAGCTGCTCCAGCGCTTCGGTGGTGCCGATGATGTGATCTTGCCCGTTGCCGTCCATGGCGCGGTCTCCGGTTCGGCCTGAAGTTTAGCTCAAGCCGCCAATAATTGTCTGCCGTCGTGAGAAGCCATTTTCAGATCGAGGATTTCCCCGGACTCGACCAGCGCCGCGAGCTTCACCTGAGTGAACTGCTCGGTGCGGCCAATGTCCGACGATTCGGTGAGCACGCGCCGCGTGGCGCCGACTTCGCCGTCGAGATGCCGGGACAGCGCCGCTGCGCCGCATCGGCGCAGCCGTTGTGCCCGCTCCTTGACGACGGCGCGCGGCAATTGCGGCATGCGCGCCGCCGGCGTGCCCGGCCGCGGCGAGAACGGAAACACATGCAGAAGGGTCAGCCCGCAGGCTTCGACCAGGTCGAGCGAATTCCGAAACATCGCTTCGGTCTCGGTCGGAAAGCCCGCGATCAGATCGGCGCCGAACACCACGTCGGGCCGCAGCCGCCGCACGGTGTTGCAGAATTCGACCGCATCGCGGCGCGAATGTCGCCGCTTCATGCGCTTGAGGATGAGATCGTCGCCCGACTGCAGCGACAGATGCAGATGCGGCATCAGGCGCGCGTGCTGCGCCAGCGCATCGAGCAGCTCCGCATCGGCCTCGACGGAATCGATCGACGACAGCCGCAAGCGGTGCAGCTCCGGCACGTGCTTGAGAATTTGCCTGACCAGCGTGCCGAGCTTCGGCGCGCCCGGCAGGTCGGCCCCATAGGCGGTGATATCGACGCCGGTCAGCACCACCTCGCGATAGCCGTTGCCTGTGAGCCTTCGCACGTCGTCGACCACGGCACCCATCGGCACCGAGCGCGAATTGCCGCGACCGTAAGGGATGACGCAGAAGGTGCAGCGATGGTCGCAGCCGTTCTGCACCTGGACGAAGGCGCGGGCGCGGCCGGCGAACGCATCGACCAGATGCGCCGCGGTTTCCCTGACCGCCATGATGTCGTTGACGATCGCCTTCGGCGCGTCGGCGAGGCCGAAAGCCTGGCGCGCCTGCGCCCAGGCCGCGGCGCTGAGCTTTTCGGCATTGCCGATCACCTGATCCGCTTCCGTCATGGCGACGAAGGTTTGCGGCTCGGTCTGCGCCGCGCAACCGGTGACGACGATCTTCGCCTGCGGCCGCTCGCGGCGCAGCGCGCGAATTGTTTGACGCGCTTGCCGCACCGCTTCGGCGGTGACCGCGCAGGTGTTGATCACGACGGTGTCGCGGAAGCCGGCGCGCTCGGCTTCGCGGCGGATCACCTCGGATTCGGCGGCGTTGAGCCGGCAGCCGAAGGTGACGACGTCGACGCTCATGACGCCGCTCCAGCGGCGGCGAACAGCGCCGCGTCGAACCGGCCCTTGTGCTCGTATTCGGTCGGCCCGGTCATCAGCACGTGGCCGTCCTCCTCGCGCCATTCAATGCCCAGCTCGCCGCCGGGCAGCGTGACCGTCACCAGGCGGGCGGTGCGGCCGACCCGTACCCCGGCCACCGCTGCGGCGCACGCTGCCGAGCCGCACGCCTTGGTCAGCCCGGCACCGCGCTCCCAGGTGCGCATGACGATGTGATCGAGCGCCGGCGTTGCCGCGAGCGTGATATTGGCACGCTCGGGAAACAGCGGATCGTGCTCCAGCCGCGGGCCGATGGTGGACAGATCGTAGCGCTGGGGATCGTCGACCCAGAAGATCACGTGCGGATTGCCCATGCTGACCGCGGAGGGCGCGCGCAGCCACGTCCCGTCCGGCAGTTTGAGCGCAAGATCGATGGCGCGGGTATCGGGCATTTCGCGGGCGAGCGGTATCTCGTCCCAGCGCAGCCGCGGCGGCCCCATGTCGACGGTGAACAGGCCGTTCCGCTCGCGCCAGCACGCCACCGTGCCGGCCGGCGTTACGAATTTCAGGTCCGAGCGGCCGGTCTGCTCGCCGATGAGCGCCGCCACGCAGCGCATGCCGTTGCCGCAGGCGCCGGCCTCGGAGCCGTCGTTGTTGAAGATGCGGATCGCGGCATCGGCGCCGCCGCCGTCGGCCGGATAGAGCGCCATGAGCTGGTCGTAGGGCTCGCGGCGCGCGGCGGCCCGCGCCTCCGCGGGCGTGATCGGGCCCGGCGCGCGGCGCAGATCGACGATGACGATCTCGTTGCCGAGGCCGTTCATCTTGACGAAGTCCCTGTCTGCCAGCGCGCCCATTCTTGCGCTCATGATAAAGCCCGAATGTCAGGCACTTATATGCGGACTGAAGCCGTCAGCGCCAGTGTGCGCGCACCGGCCGCTTGACGGCAAATTGAGCACGGCAGCAGCGAAGCGCCGTGCTAGAACTTTATGGGGCGAGGTGATTTGCGGCGATCGCGCCAGCCGGCGGTGCGCGCGCCGGCGCTCAGGAGAACCCGATGATGCTGCGCTTGATGCCGTGCACCGCCGTGGCCGCCGTGTGCGCGATGATGCTCGTCGTTGCCGGCCCGCAAGCGGGCTTCGCGCAAACGCCGCCGGCCCCGGCCGCAGCCGGCCCGACCACCGAGCAACCGGCCGCGCCGGCCGCGGAACCGTTCGCCGAGGACACCACGCTGACGGCGAAGACCATCATCTACGTCAAAGGCAACGGCGTCTGGGATTCGGCCTTCCAGACCATTTCCGGCGCGTTCAAGAAGCTCAAGGCCTATGTCGACAAGGAGGGACTGAAGACCGACGGCCTGCCGATGACCATCTTCACCTCGACCGACGACACCGGCTTCTCATACCAGGCCGCCATTCCGATCGCCGAGGCGCCGAAGAGTCCGCCGCGCGGCGACATCGCCATCGGCCAATCGCCGGCGGGACACGCGCTGAAATTCATCCACCACGGCTCCTATGACGACTTGGACAATACCTACGAGGCAATCACCAACTATCTCGATGAGAAGCGGCTCGAAGCCCAGGACATGTTCATCGAGGAATACGAGACCGATCCGGTGACCAGCGACAGCAAGCAACTCACGATCGACGTGCTGGTTTTGCTGAAATAGCGCCGGAGCGCGCCGCTAGAGGTGCTGCACCTCGCCGGGCCGCAAGGCGAGAAACCGATCATTCGCAATGCCGGCGGCGCTCAGCGCATCGTTAAGCGCGAGCAGCGGCGGGTCGATGGCCTCGTCGGTGAGCTGGAACGTGCCGTAATGGTGCCCAAACGCACGCTCCGCGCCGCAATCGATGAAGGCCTGGACCGCTTCGGCGGGATTCATGTGCTGCTCGCGCATGAACCAGCGCGGCTCGTAGGCGCCGATCGGCAGAATGGCGAGCCGGAACGGCCCGTGGCGCTCGCGGGCGTGGCGAAACAGCCTGCCGCCGCCGTAACCGGAATCGCCGACGAAATAGATGCGCCCCCAGGGCGCGTCGATCACGAACGAAGCCCATAGCGACATGTTGCGGTCCGACAAATTGCGCGCCGACCAATGGCTGGTGGGCACCAGCGTCACGGTCACCGCGCCTAGCCGGACGCGATCATGCCAGTCGAACGCCTCGGCGCCGATTGCCGCATCGTGATTGCGCATGATGGTGTCGTTGCCGAGCGGCGTGACGATGCGCGGCCGATGCGCCGCTGCAAGCCGCGACAGGGTCGCGACATCGAGATGATCGTAATGGGCGTGCGTCACCAGCACGGCGTCGATGGGCGGCAGGTCGGCGAAGGCGATGCCGGGATCGTTGACCCGTTTCGGCCCGACGTTGCGGAACGGCGACGCGCGCTCCGACCAGATCGGATCGAGCAGGATGTTCAGCCCCGCGGTCTGAATGAGCCAGCTGGCGTGGCCGACATATGAGATGCGGCAGGCGGCGCCGTCGACGCGCGGCGGCGGCCGGTC
>Ga0335081_10019926_pt1 | contig 10850 bp, 5 predicted proteins | sample Lox_Sample_35_FD_206713 | JGI IMG/M metagenome (GOLD analysis project Ga0335081, IMG submission 206713) | Soil microbial communities from Loxahatchee National Wildlife Refuge, Florida, United States - Lox_Sample_3.5 | ecosystem: Environmental > Terrestrial > Soil > Wetlands | place: USA: Florida... | reverse complement strand
CGTTTCGGTCGTGAATCCTTTCTGCATTCGTGACCGGGGTGGAAGCTTTACGCCCAGGAGGGTAGCCCAATGAGGAAACTGCAGTTCTGCCTCGCCATATCAGTCCTTCTTCTGGTGTCCTCGCTCAATGCAATCGCACAGGTGCAGAACGGCCAGTTCACTGGGGTTGTAACCGACCCTTCCGGAGCGGCCTTGGCCAACGCCAGCGTCACCGTCACCAACACGGCGACTAATTTCGCGGTCGCGGCAACCACCAACCAGACCGGCATTTATGTCGTTAAGGAACTCCCTCCGGGGCCGTACAAGATTACGGTGGAAGTCTCAGGGTTCAGGACCGCCACCAACTTCGGGTTGACTCTCAACGCGGGCACCATCTCCCGTGTTGACTTCAAAATGCAACTGGGCGCGACCAAAGAAATAGTGGAAGTCACCGGTGAGCCGGCGACCGTTAACACCGAGGACAGCAAGCTCTCCACCACGGTCAGCTCAACCCAAATCGACAATCTGCCTCTGAACGGGCGCAACGTTTACGACTTGATGCAAATGGCGCCCGGGGCCGTCAATGTGGCGGGTGTCGATTTTGAAAACGGGCACAATACGGTGGTCAACGGGGTGCGTGAAAACTTCAATGGCTTTTTGATCAACGGCGAATCCAACAAAGACATCAGCGGCGGGCAGAACACAGTACCTATTCAAGACACGGTGCAGGAGTTCCAACAGCTGACATTGAACATGTCGGCGCAATACGGCAGCAGCGCCGGCAGCATCAACAACCTGGTTACAAAGTCAGGCACCAACAGCTACCACGGCAGCGTGTGGGAGTACGTCCGGAATGACGATTTCGACGCGAACGAGTACTTCCTGAACCAGCAGGGCGCGGCCCGGCCGCCATTGCACTTCAATCAGTTTGGCGGCACCGTGGGCGGACCCATCATTAAGGACAAGCTGTTCTTCTTCGGCTCCTACCAGGGAGATCGATTCACGGAAACCGGCGTGCCTGAGCTGATTACCGTGGAGTCTCCGCAATGGAGACAGGCCGTCGAGGCCGGTAATCCCGGCTCGGTTGCGGCTTTGCTGTACAAGAATTTCGCACCTTCGATCGTCGGGAGTCCAAGCGGCACAACTTTGGATTCGTTCACGGGCGGCAACTATTACCCCTACATCTGCAGTTCCTCCGGGATAGCGGCGAAGGTAATTCCGATTCTTGGCGTAACGGCGGCTGACATAACCAACCAGCCGGCAGGTTGCGGTCTGACCGCGCCGGTGACCGGCACAATGAGCCGCAGCGCACCGTTCGAATACACCAGTGCGGCGATCTTCGGCAGCCAGACGCAGTCATTGGGGAACCTGTTTAACGGGAACGAAGCAATGGGCCGCATCGACTTCGACCCAAGCGCGAGCAACCGCTTTTTCGCTGAGATGGATTGGCACCACCAGACGGATCAATTCGGAGGTAACAATTGCAACTCCAACTGCACGCGCGGCTTCACCAATCCAAATAACGACTATTTTCCTAATGCCCAGTTCAACTGGGTGCATACGTTCTCGCCCACAGTTTTGAACGAACTAAAGGTCGGTTACACCCAAAACAACACCCAGATCAACACCAACGTTCCCGGCGTGCCGGATATTGGTTTTGAGGACGGAGTGACGGGATTCGGGTCCTATAACGGCTATCCTCAGTTCTTTAAGGACCACGAATATTCGTATGGGGATATGGTTTCGATCAGTCACGGCAACCACAACTTCAAAGTGGGCGGCGATCTAAGGCGGAATCTGGAAAACAGCGAATTCAACGTGGCCCGGCCTTCGTATGGCTTCCAGGATGAGATTTTTTTCGCAGGCGACTTGCCCAACTATGAGGTAGCTGGTGTGAACCCGGACTTCTGCGCGACCGGCGCTCCGTGCAGCACGCTGAACCCGAACCCGCAACCTGCACTGGCTTCTAACTTCCGCCACTGGCGCAACTGGGAAGTAGGTGCTTACGTTCAGGACGACTGGAAGACCACTAGGCGTCTGACATTGAATCTTGGATTGAGGTGGGATTTTTACCAGCGCCACAATGAGCTGAATGATCTCGTCACAACGTTTAAGCTGGGGCCAACAGGGGCCAGCTTGCCGCAACAGGTGGCGAGCGCGAATGCGCCGCTGGGCAGCCCGGGCTGCGATCCCGCCACCATTATCCCGAATACCCAAGTCTTAGCTGGTGTTTGCGGGCCGGGTGGATTCGCCACCGCGAGCAGTCTGGGACCGAATCAATATCATGACTTTGGTCCCCGGGTTGGATTTGCCTACGATGTGTTTGGAGACGGCAAGACTTCGTTCCGAGGTGGCTTCGGTATCTCGTATGAAGGCACGCTGTATAACCCGCTCTCCAATTCACGTTGGAACCCGCCGTACTACTCCTTCAACTTAACTGGGCCTGCCGTTGACGTGCCGCAGGGTATCCCTGTTTACGGACCAACGACTTGTAGCACTACGAGCTGCGCGCCAAGTGGTGCGACACCCAGATTCACCGGTCCGGCCACGAATCCAGGCCAAGGTGTGGGTGCGCAGGCGGTTGGAAACCTGACGGGATGGTTCGCTGGTAATCCTGACACGGCCTATCTCACCGGTATCGTTTTACCGCAGGGTGTGAAAGACCCTTACGTGTATAACGATTTCATCAGCCTGCAACGCGAAATTGTTCCCAAGCTGACTTTGGAACTCGACTACGTAGGGACCGTGGGCCACAGGTTGTTCCGCTCACAGCAGATCAATCGCCAAGTCGGCGCCCAGCTTCCGTACGATTCCGCAACCGGTGTTGCGGCCTGCGTCACAAACAATTTGGGCGAACACGTATGCGGCTTGCCTGGCGGGCTTCCCAATCAAAACTATGCGGTCTTGCGTCAGTGGGAGAACGCGAACAACTCCGCCTACAACGGCCTGCAGGTTGTGGTTAAGAAACAAATGAGCCACGGCATGTTATTCAATGCCAACTACACCTGGAGCCACTCAATTGACAACGGCTCATCGTGGCACGATGCCGCAACGACGGCAGCAGGTGCGGCCGGCGGCGACGGATACAGCACTGATGTCAATAATCCAGGATTGGATCGTGGCAACTCGGTGTTCGACATCCGGCACCGTCTGGTGTTGAACTATGTTGTCGATTTGCCGGGCCAGAAGCTTAAAGGAGCATTGGGAGTGGTGGCCGGGGGCTGGAGCTGGAATGGCATTTGGGCATTCCAGACCGGGCCGCACTGGTCGCCTTATGCCAAAGAGACGGGTGTGGGTCTTGTGAGCAGCGACCCCACGAACTTTCCCAATGCGTGTGTGGCAGACACTTTTGATCCGACCCACTGCATTAATGTGGGCGGGGAGTGGACCTTAGACGGCCAACCCGTTCCCAATGGGGTTGACCGGCCAAATAGCAGCATGGCTGGCTTCCAGCAGGCCCGAGGAGTCTGGCCGGTCGGATGGCCTAGCTTCAACTTCTTCTCGCCAACAGGGACCGCGCCCGGCAGCTACTCGGCAGCTGGGTTCCCGACTCTCACCGCGCCATGCTTGGCCTGTGTTGGCACGCTAGGGCGCAACACCTTTGTAGGGCCGGGCCAGTGGGTCACCGATATGACGCTCGGCAAGACCTTCAATTTCACGGAACGGATCAATCTGCGATTCGAAGCATCGGCGTTCAACGTCTTCAACCGCGCCAACTACCTGCTGGCAACGACAGGCGGCGGAGCGCACAACAGTCTCGACGATCCACTCTTTGGGGCGGCGGCGGGCACGCTCAACGCGAGGAACCTGCAGCTCGGCTTGAAGCTGAGGTTCTAAGCGAATCTCTAGTTCAATAGAGGCCTGCCCAACCCAAGGGCAGGCTTCTTTCTTTGGCGGCGAAATCCAGGTGGCAATGCGGTCAAAGACGCGATGGATTGGGTTGGTGCTTGGCGTAAGCGTGTTGTATAGCCTTGCGCTGGCCGGCATCAGCCAGGCCCAAGTGAGCCTCGGATCGATCATTGGCCGTGTCCGCGTGACGAACCAGGAAGAGCCTTCTCAACGCATCCTGGTGACCCTTGAACTGCGCGGCGCGCCCATGGATAGCGTTTACACTGACTCCCAAGGCACGTTCGGATTTCACAACCTTCACCCGGACTCCTACTACATCACGATCAGCGATGAACAGTACCAGCCGATCCGCATGGAGGCGGTGATCCAGGCGACTTCATTGTCTCCGACTGTCCTTCTCGATGTGAGCCTGGTGCCCAAAAATCAGGGAGGAAGCGCGGACGCGGCGAAGCAGCCGGGCGCGAATCCCAATATGACTGACGCGCGGGAGTACGCTGCGAACTTTCCCAAGGCGGCGGTTAGAGAGTTTGAAAAGGGCGTGCAGTCCGATGGCAAGGGTAAGAAGGACGTAGCGATTCGTCACTACCAAAGGGCAGTGGAGATCGCCCCGGATTTTTATGCTGCGCATAACAATTTGGGATCGGACCAGTTGAGCAAGTCTGATTTCGCGGGCGCACGCGCTGAGTTCGAGAAAGTGATCGAGCTCAACCAGAGCGATGCGGCGGGGTACTTCAATCTGGGCAATGTTTGCATGCTGATGGGCCAGATGGGCGACGCTCAGCGTTTCCTCGATGAAGGAATTCGCCGGCAGCCGGACTCGGCGTTGGGACAGTTCCTGATGGGTTCGCTCAATTACCGCCTGGGCAAAACCGCGGAAGCAGAACGTGATTTGCAGCGAGCCATTCAACTTAGTCCGGAGATGGTGCAGCCGCGCCTACAGCTGGTGAACTTGTATTTGCAGCAAGGGCGCAAGCAGGATGCAGCGGAGGTGCTGCGGGCGTTTATCGATGCTTTCCCGGATAACGGCTTCAATCCCAAAGCTAAGCAGTTGCTCCAGCAATTGGAGGGGCCGGCGAAAGCCGCGACCAGCCAGCCGCAGTGATTGTTTTCTATGCTAGGAGCCGCTATTCGTGCGAGGCAATCAGGGAGCACAGGGCCGACTTCAGGCGGCACGCTTGCTGATATTGCTGCTTGGCCAGGTTCTTCTGGCGGAACTTTTCGTAAGCAAAACCCAGATTGAGGTGAACGTCGGCGGCGCCGGGATCGAGCTTCAGCGCCTGCTGATAAGACGCAATTCCCCGAGGCAAACGGTTGCTATTCGTGTAGGCGGTGCCCAATGCGTTGTAGATTTGCAGGCTGGCCATGCCTAGTTCCACAGCCTGAGCCAGATTGTTTGCCGCTTCCGCGTAGTTTTTTTCCTCGAAGTAAAGAAAACCGAGATCGCGGCGCAGAGGCGCAAAATTGCCCTGGATGGCGACAGCTTTTTGGTAGTCGGCGATCGCGGCTGTGCGGTTGTTGGCGCGGTTTTCGATCGATCCAAGCTCGTACCATGCGCGATAATTTTGCGAATTAAATTTCAAGGCGTTTTGCGCCCAGAGTTTGGCTTCGTCGTACATGCCTTGATAGCTCAGCGCGCGGGCCAGTCCAGTCATGGCCTGGTCAAAGTTGGGATTAAAATCGAGAGACTTCTTGAAGTCTGCCGAAGCCTGTTCCCATTTCTCCTGCTGCAGCGCCGCTTCTCCCAAATAAAAGGGGATGATGTACATCGTGGGATCTTCTCTTTGGACTTGTGCCAGCAAAACCTTGCCCGCAGCGTAATCGCCGGCGCGGAATGCGTCGCCAGCACGAAGAATCGCATTAAATTCATCGATCTTGCTCTTTGGGTCGGGCAGCCCGGCGGCCAGGGCGCTGCTCGAAACCGGAGAGCGATAGGCGACGTATCCCAGGGACCGCAGCTTTTCTAAAGTGTCCGGACTGAGCGGCGGGCTGCCGGCATCAAGCGGCCGATACAGATTTTGCTTCAGCAAATTCTCAAGCTTGTCCTTGAGCACGGCGGCGATCGCCGGTTGCTGCGATGCCAGGTTGTTTTTTTCTTCCGGGTCCGCCGTTAAGTCGTACAGTTCTGGCGTTGGAGCCTCAATGTAGTGGTAATGGCCGGTCTCAAGCGCATGCAGCGGACTCCAGCCAAACGAACTGAAGGGATAGAACGTTTCGCCGTAGGCTGCTTCGTCTTGTTCGGAGGAAGTTTCAAATAATCCGGACGACTGAAACTGTTTTTTGATCGTATCGTCGATTCGGGCAAAGCCGAGCAGAGACGGCGCAACCGCAGTAGTCTGGACCACTTTCGACACGCGGGTTGGCCGGAAGCCGCTTCCGGCAGGGGGTTTCACGATCAGTGGAATATGAATGGTCGAGTTGTAGATGAAAAAGCCATGTTCATCTTCGCCGTGTTCGCCGAGAGATTCGCCGTGGTCGCTAAGAAGCACAATAGCCGTGTGCTGGTAAAGTTGGGTCAGCTTCAGCCAGGCAATCAGGCGTCCCAGCTCGTGGTCGGCATAAGCAATTTCGCCGTCGTAAAGCCGACCGCGATACTGGGCGCGGTACGGTTCAGGCGGATCGTAGGGGCTGTGCGGATCGTAAAGGTGCAGCCAGAAAAAGAACGGCCGCCGTGTTTTTTGCAGCCAGGCTATGGCATGGCTGACGCTCTGATCGGCGCGACGTTCCACCAAGCCCGGGTCCTTCTTTGAAAATTCTTCTGCCGAAAAAGCGTCGTCATAGAAATCAAAGCCGCGGGCCAATCCCCAGCTGCGGTCAAGAACGAATGAACTCACGACAGCGCCGGTGGCATATCCGTGGTCCTTGAAAGCCTGAGCGACCGAGCGGAACTGGGCCGAGAGCGGCTGGCCGGTGAAATCCTGCACGCCATTTTGGAAAGGGTAGGTTCCGGTGAGAATCACGGCGTGTGAAGGCCACGTGAGCGGGACCTGGGAAATGGCGTGGTCGAAGACGATGCCGTCGTGGGCAAGGGTATTGATGGCCGGCGTCTGAATATTCTTATCGCCGTAACAGCTGAGATGATCGGCTCGAACGGTGTCGATGGTGATGAGGATGACGTTGGGCGATGACTGAGAGGAATGTGCAGTCGCCCCGGCCAGGCTCCCGGTCAGGAGGGCCAGACAGGCGGTCAAGCGCTGAAGACGTGGTTTCATTGCGGTCGCGTTGGCTGTGCCCTGCGCATTTCTTCCGCCGCAGCCGCATCCATCCCTTTCGCTTGCAGTGCCTTCGCCAGGTACGCATGGAACCCCGCCACATCGGGCACAAGTTCAGTAGCGCGGCGGAGTTCTGTGATCGCTTCGTCTACCCGTCCCTGGTAAAACAACACTTCGCCCAAAGCCCCGTGGGCGGGGCCAAAGTCTGGATTGATTTCCACGCTCTGACGAAAGGCCTGTGTCGCATCCGGAATCATTTTCTTCTGCAAGTAGGCTGCGCCGAGATTGTACGCGGCCGAGAAATTGGTTGGATCCAGATGCAGCGTCTGCTTGAGCGCCGAGATCGCATCGTCGAAATCGCCGCTTTTTGCATATGCATTGCCCAACTGAAAAGTGGCGAGCGAGTAGTCAGGGCTGAGTTTCAAGACCTTTTGAAACTCCTCGACGGCGGTCGGAAATTCGCCGAGGCGATAGTAATTCAGACCTAGCAGGTAGTGGATCGGTACTGAGTCGGGATCGGTCTTGAGCCCAGTCTTCAAGTTCTCAACCGATTCTTTGAATTCGCCATGCTGGCTCTGTGCCACGGCGTCTGAGATGAGTTCGTACGTTTGAATGCGGTCTTTCGGATCGGGTAGATTGTGGCCGGAGACGGCTGCGGACGAACTGCCGCCGCCTGAAAACCCGGCGTAGCCAAGTGACTTGAGGCGCTCCATCAGAGCCGGATCAAGACCGGTTTTTTCCGCCGACTCCTCCGCTACGCCGTACTGGCTAATCAGAGCCGTCAGCTTCGCTCGCATTTCCTGGGCAACTGCTGGCTTTTGTGAGTAAAGGTTTTGCGTTTCGCCGGGGTCCTTGGACAAGTCGTAAAGCTCAGGCTTTGGCGCGTCAATGAAGTGGTAACGGTCGGTCTCGGCGCCACGCAATTCGCTCCAGTTGAAGTGAAGGCGGGGAAGAAAGGTTTCGGCGTAGAGACTGGTATCGCCTTCTTCTCTTTTGGCCTCGATGAGGGGCAACAAGTTCCGGCCTTGGACTTGGCCGGGGACGGCAATATTTAAGGCATGAAGAATTGTCGGCATCAGGTCTGCCGTGCTGGCGAGTTCGCTGACGGTTTTTGCCGAGGCCGGGCCGGGCAGATGAATGATCACGGGCACATGCAAGGTTGCGTTGTAGATGAAGAAGCCGTGAGTCTTTTCTCCGTGTTCGCCCAGGCTTTCTCCGTGATCGCCGCTGAGGACGATAAGCGTGTTCCGGTAAAGTCCTTTGTCCTTGAGAAAGCGGATCAAGCGTCCAACCTGCTCGTCGGCGAATGCGATTTCGCCGTCGTACGGGTGATCTTTATATTGTTCGGAATAAGGCGCGGGCGGGCGATAGGGATAATGCGGATCGTATAAATGCATCCACAGGAAAAATTTCTTCTGATAATTCTGTTGCAGCCACGCTAAAGCCTGATCCGCAACCAGGTTGCCGGGACGCTCCATGGCATCGAGATTAGATTCATCAAGGCGGCTGAAGTCGAAATGATCGTAATAAAAATCGAAACCGTGATTGAGGCCGAAGCGTGAGTCGAGCACGGCTGAGCCGATGACCGCGCCGGTCGCATATCCCTGGTTCTTCAGCACGGAGGCCAGAGTGGGTTGAGTGGGGCTCAGTTTATTGCCGCTGAAGTCGTGCATTCCGCTGAACGTGGGATAAGTGCCGGTGAAAATCACGGCGTGAGAAGGCAGCGTGACCGGCACAGGAGTGTAAGCACGCTCGAAACGAATGCCATCGGCGGCCAGCGCGTCGAGGTTCGGAGTATGAATCTGCTTGTAACCATAGCAGCCAAGATGATCTGCGCGCAGCGTGTCAATCGTGATGACAACTACGTCGGGAGCGATTGGGTCGGCGTAGGCACTCGACACCGAAATGAGCAGGCTGGCGAGAAAAATAGAGCGACGGCAGGAAATCATGAGGTAGCAAAATTATATCCCGGCGTGGGGATGCCGGGGCTAATTAACCGGCACAACGAAACCATAACCCCGAAAAACGTTGGCGATTGCCGATGTCTTGATGAACGCTTGAAACTGCTGGGCCACTCCCTTTTTTCTCGATGATTTGAGAATGACGCAGGCTTGCTCGATGGGAGGGTAGTCGGCGGCGGGGATCACGGAGTAGCGACCTTTATCTTTCATGTCCGGAGAAAGCGCGAGGGACAAAGCCAGGATGCCCACGTCCGCCGCGCCAGAAACCACAAACGTCGCGGTTTGCGAGATATTTTCGCCCAGCACGAGCTTGCTTTTGATTCTGTCGTAAATGTTCGTTTTTTGCATTGCCGCGACGGCGGCCCGTCCGTAGGGGGCGTGCTCGGGATTGGCGACGGCAATCTTCTTGACGGAAGGGTCCAGCAAAGCCTGCGGGCCTAAACTGAGATCGAGCTTGGACTCATTGGCTACCCACAACACAATTTTGCCCTGAGCATATTGGTAGTAGCTTCCAGGTTCGATCAATCCACCGGCTTCGAGACGTTTCGCGTAATTGAGATTGGCGGAAAAGAACATGTCGAACGGAGCGCCGTTCTGAAGCTGCTGAAAAAAATTGCCGGAAGAGCCGTAAATAACTTTCACGTTCTTTCCGGTTTCCTTTTGAAATCGAGAGGCGATGTCCTGCATGGCGAATTGCAGATCGGCGGCGGCGGCGATCGTGAGGTCCTGGGCCACACAGAAGTGATGTGAGAGGCTGAGAACCAAAGCGCACAAAGCAATCGATCGTTTCTTCACGCGACTCGGTCTTTCCTAAGAAGTGCAATAGCTGCAAGCTAATTGTGAAACAGTCTCAACGTTCCGTATTTGGCCGCGGGCGCAATTGGGCGGCACGCATTTCCGCGGCGCGCGCTTGCCCACTCTTTCCCAGTCCAGCATAGGCTTTGGCCAGAAGTTCGAACACTTCCGGATTGGACGTCTGCGAGCGCGAAATCGGCTCCAATTCCTGCACAGCGGCCGTGAAGTCTCCCTGAACAATTTGGGCGCGAGCCAGGGCTAGTTGCGCGTCAAAATTTTTTGGCTGCAGAAGCAACGCTGCTTCGAACTGGTCTTGCGCCTTCGCCGGATCTTTTAACGCGAGATAGACCCGGCCGAGCAACAGGCGCGCGGAAAATTGGCTGGGCGAGAGCTTCAGGCTGTCTTCGAGCGCGCCGCGAGCGCCCGCGAAATCCCCGCTTTTCTCGAGTGCTTCGCCTTGTTCGAATGCGGCTTCGACGTCTTCGGGACGAATCTGGCGGGCCAAGCGGAAATGCTCAGCGGCCCGGGCATACTCACCTGCTTTCAATTCCAGTTCACCCAACTGCCGAAGTGCGGTAGGCGATTTAGGGTCAAGCTGAAGAACTGCCTCAAGCGCGGCGCGGGCTTCGCTTGGGCGCTCATCCTCGGAAGCCAGCATGGCCCGATGCAACAAATTTTGTTCTTCGATTTTGTCCTTTGGATCGGGCAGCAATGATGGTTCGGGGACGTTGGTGGCGCTTCCAACGTCAGCGTGGCCGAGATAGCCAAGCGCTTTTAGTTCGTCGATGGTGACTTGGCCGACTGTGCCAGCCGATGGCGCGGCCGGGGAAGTTTTGGCGCGCAAGTCGGCGAGCATGGCGCGGAATTTCTGCACATTTGCGTCCCAGGGGGCGTATTTGTTTTGCAATTCCCCGGGATCGGCATGCAGATCGTAAAACTCAGGTTTGGGGGCTTCGATCAGCTTGAAGTCATCGGCGCGGACCGATCGCAAGGGCGCCCAGCCGAAACGCAACGGGTAATCGGTTTCGCCGAACGCTGTGCGGCCCGCAGTTTCCGA
>Ga0335081_10019924_pt1 | contig 10850 bp, 11 predicted proteins | sample Lox_Sample_35_FD_206713 | JGI IMG/M metagenome (GOLD analysis project Ga0335081, IMG submission 206713) | Soil microbial communities from Loxahatchee National Wildlife Refuge, Florida, United States - Lox_Sample_3.5 | ecosystem: Environmental > Terrestrial > Soil > Wetlands | place: USA... | reverse complement strand
GCCTGCCCCCGGCCGGACTCAGCACAAATCCATTGCGCCGCGCAATATGGACGGCGTCACGAACCGTTCAGCAAGCGCAGCCCATCCACGAAATAATACGGCGGCAGCCAGGACGGCGGGGTGGTCATGTCCATGCCCTTGGCGACCTCGATCGCGAAGTCATTGCAGTTCTTGAACAGCAGGTTCCATTCGCGTTCGCTGCGCTTAAGACCGCCGACGACGCGGAGCAGTTTTGCGTATTGCGCGGCGCTCAAGCGTCTGCGGTAGCTGTTGCTGGCGCGCTCCTTGTAGTCTTCGTCGACGCCGCGCACCGAGGCCCGCACCGGCCACACCGAACCCATGATGAGGCCGGCCTGGCCGTCGATCGGGTAGATGCCGGCGCGGTGGGTTTCGACCGGCTTGCCGCGCTCGTCGAGGCGGCCATAGACGATGAAACTGTGTCCGAACAGGTAGGCTGGCCGGCTGCGGAAATCGACGAAGTAACCGGCGCGGCCCGGCGGCGGCTTATGATCCGCGCGCGCGGCGCCAACGGCCAGCAGCGCGAGCAGAACGCCGCCGGCGGCGGCAAATCGCGAGCCTCTAAGCCAAGTCATAGCCCCCACGCCGCGTCCCCAAATAAGCCCTCGTCAAAACTACCATAGCCGCGGCCGATTTTCGGTCTTGCGCCTAATGGTGGCCCATAAGACATTGCATTGTGGTTAAACGGTTAAAGCCCGACGGGGGCGAGCAATATGAGTGAGTTGGCGCATGTCGGTGACGTGCTGGCGCTGCATGCGCGCCTGTTTCCCGATAAAATCGGCGCCCGCGATCTCGAACGGAATATGACCTTCCGGCTCTGGCACGCGCGGGCCAGCCGGCTCGCCAACGCGCTCATCGGCATCGGGTTAAGGAAAGGCGACCGCGTCTGCGTGCTCGCCTATAACTGCGTGGAGTGGCTGGAAATTTATGCCGCCACTGCCGTAGCCGGCCTGATCGCCGTGCCGATCAACTTCCGGCTGGTCGGCGCCGAAATTGCCTACATCGTCGAGAATTGCGAGGCGAGGGCGCTCATCGTTCAGGACGAATTGATCGAGGCCATCGAACCCGTCCGCGCCGCATTGCCGGTGCCCGCGCAAAATTTCATTGCCTTCGGCGCAAAGATTCCAGCCGGCTTCCGCAACTATGAAACGCTGCTCGCAAGTGCAAAAGACTCGCCGCCCGACGTCGCCGTGCGCGGCGGCGATCCCTGGACGCTGATGTACACCTCGGGCACCACCGGCAAGCCGAAAGGCGCAATCCGCAGCCACCAGAAAGGCGCGCTGCTGTCGCTGGTCACCGACGTCGAGGTCGGCTTGAGCGAGCGCGATAGCGCGCTGCTGGTGATGCCGATGTGCCACGCTAATTCGCTGTATTTCTTCGGCGCCTTCAGCTATTGCGGCGCGGCCTGCACGGTCTACAACCGCAAGTCTTTCGATCCCGAGCATCTGGTGCGCACGCTCGCCGAGGGCGGCTCGACGTTCACCTCGCTGGTGCCGACACACTACATCATGATGCTCGGCCTGCCGGCGGCGACGCGCGCGCGCTACAATGTCGATGCCGTTACCAAGCTGATGATATCCTCGGCGCCGGCGCGGCGCGACACCAAGCTCGCCATCATGGAGTATTTCAAGAATAGCGGCCTGTTCGAGCTCTACGGCTCGACCGAAGCCGGCTGGGTCACCATGCTGCATCCGGACGAGCAGTTCACCAAGCTCGGTTCGGTCGGCCGCGAATGCGTCGGCTCGCGCCCGATCCGCATGCTCGATACGCAAGGCAACGACGTGCCCGACGGCGAAGCAGGCGAGCTCTATTCCTGCAATTCGTATACGTTCGACGGTTATTGGAAGCTGCCGGACAAGACCAAGGAAGCCTTCCGCGGCAACTATTGCACGGTCGGCGATCTTGGCCGCCGCGATGCCGACGGCTACATCTATCTGGTCGACCGCAAGAGCAACATGATCATTTCCGGCGGTGAGAACGTCTATCCCTCCGAGGTGGAGCAGATGCTCGGCGCGCACCCGCAGGTGAAAGACGTGGCGGTGATCGGCGTCGCCGACGAAAAATGGGGCGAGCGCGTGCATGCCGTCATCATTGCGCGCGACGGCGCGCAGCCGTCGGAGGCGGACATTCTCGACTGGTGCAAATCGCGCATGGCAGGCTACAAGCGGCCACGCTCGATATCGTTCATCGCGGAGGCTGACATGCCGCGCACCGCCACCGGAAAAATTCTTCATCGTGAGCTGCGCGCGCGGCTTGGCGAGGGCAGGGCATGACGCAAGACCTCAACAGCGACGAGTTCTCCTGCGCGGCCTGGACCGCCCGCTTCCTCAAGGCGCGCGGCATCGATCGGATTTTCGGCCTGCAGGGCGGTCACATCCAGCCGATCTGGGATCACGTCGCGCGCCAGGGCATCCGCATCGTCGACGTGCGCGACGAGGGTGCAGCCGTCCACATGGCGCACGCGCATGCCGAACTGATGGGCAATTTCGGCGTCGCCATGGTCACCGCCGGCCCCGGCGTCACCAACACCGTCACCGCCATGGCGAACGCCTCGCTCGCGCGCGCGCCGGTGCTGCTGATCGGCGGCTGCACCTCGCGCCCGCAGGCCAACATGGGTCCGCTGCAGGACATCCCGCATGTCGATTTATTGCGGCCGGTGACGCGTGCCGCGCGCACTTTGCGTGTGCCGGATCAAGTAATCCGCGAATTCGATGAGGCGGTCGCGCGCGCGATGGGCGATTCTGGCGAGCCGGGTCCGGTTTACCTGGAAATTCCCACCGACGTGCTGCGAACGCGCGTTGCGGCGCAATTGGTGTTGGATGAGTGGATGACGGCGAAGCCGTTGCGGCGCATTCCACCCGATCCCGATGCGATCGCCGAGGCGGTCGATGTATTCTGGAGCGCCAAGCGCCCGCTGGTCATCACCGGCCGCGGCGCGCGCAATGCCGGCCCCGCCGTCACGCGCCTGCTCGATGCCACCGGTGCACTCTATCTCGACACCCAGGAAAGCCGCGGCCTGGTGGCGGCCGAACATCCTTCCGCTGTCGCGGCGATGCGCGCAGCCGCCATGACCGATGCGGACGTTGTGCTGCTGATCGGCCGCAAGCTCGACTACCAGGTCGGCTATGGCTCGCCCGCCGTATTTCCGCATGCGCGCTTCATCCGCCTCGCCGACAATCCGGGTGAACTGGTCGATAACCGCCGCGGCCAGCCGGAATTACTGGCCACGCCCGCGCTTGCGCTCGACGCCATGGCGGAGGCCGCCGGCAACCGTGAGCCAGCGCTCGACAAGCCCTGGGCCGACGGCCTGCGCAAGCGGCATCGCGAGCGCATGGCGAAAGCTCGGGCCAATCCCGGCCCTTCGACCGGCGAGGATGGCAAGATCCATCCGCGCGTCATTTTCGACGTCATCGGGCAAGTGGCCGATCTCGATTTCATCGCGATCGCCGACGGTGGCGATTTGCTGAGCTTCGCGCGCACCGGCCTGCAGGCGAAAACCTATATGGACGCCGGCGCCTTCGGTTGCCTCGGCGTCGGCGTGCCCTTTGCGATCGCGGCATCGCTCGCCATGCCGCAGCGCCAGGTGATCTCGGTCAACGGCGACGGTGCCTTCGGCATCAACGCGATGGAGATCGACACAGCCGTGCGCCACGGCGCCAAATGCGTGTTCATCATCTCCAACAACGCCGCCTGGAACATCGAGCGGCTCGATCAGGAAATGAATTACGGCGGCCGCGTGGTTGGCACCACGCTGCGCCACTCCGATTATGCCGCCATGGCGCGCGCGCTCGGACTGCACGGCGAGCGCGTCGAAAAGCCCGAAGATTTCAAGCCTGCTTTGCAACGTGCGCTCAAGAACGCGCCGGCGCTGGTCGACGTCGTCACCTCGCAGACCGTGCTGTCATCGGACGCGCAGAAGGGACTTGGCTTCGTGCCCGACTATCAGGCGCTTTTTGCCTGGGATGAGGCCGAGCAAAAGCGCCGCGGCAAGTAGTTTTCAGCATTGGGCTGCTTTTGGGTTCGCTACAGCGGGACGGCTCCGGCGGAATACAGAAAATTTTAGCGAAAAACGATCCAAAGCCTCGGCAAATCCAATTGGAACTTGCAATCTCGCTTTAGAAACTCAGGCGGTATCACTGTCCCGTCCGGGGAGACAATGCGGAGTTCGATATGCGTAAGCTCGCTGCGTTTTTGAAAGACGAGACGGCTGCCACCGCCATCGAATACGGCCTGATCGCGGCGGGTATTGCCGCGGCGATCATCGCCGTGGTCAACGGTCTTGGCACCAATCTGAACACGACCTTCACCAATATTTCGACACAACTCAAATAACCGGCCCACGTGTGGACTTGGAAAGGAAACGGCCGCCGAAATTGGCGGCCGTTTTCTTGTCGCCAAATTGAAAGGCCTATTCCCCGCTCGCCATCACGGCGCGCGTCTGCTGGTCGGGGCCGAACTCTTCGGCGCTCTCGATGCCCATCAATTCGGCCAGCCGCGTGCGCGCGCGGTTGACGCGCGACTTGATGGTGCCGACCGCGCATTCGCAGATGCTGGCCGCCTCTTCGTAGGAGAAGCCGGAGGCGCCAACCAGCACCAGCGCCTCGCGCTGGTCGGCCGGCAGTTGCGCCAGCGCCTCACGGAATTCGCCGAATTCGACCTGGCCAATCTGCTCGGGCTGTGACTTCAGACTCTCGGCGTAATGCCCGTCGCTGTCCTCCACTTCGCGCCGTCGCTTGCGATATTCCGAGCGAAAATGATTGCGCAAAATCGTGAACAGCCAGGCCGACATGTTGGTGCCCGGCTGGAACGAGTCGATATTGGCGAGCGCGCGCAACAGCGTCTCCTGCACCAGATCGTCGGCGCGGTCGACGTTGCCGCACAACGAAATCGCGAATGCGCGGAGGCTAGGCACCGCGGCGAGGACGGCTTTGCGCACGGATTCATCCATGGCTTACTGCCTGTCTTTGTTGCCGCCATCGATACGGTTGACGAGGTCGTTGAAGCGGTCGGGCACTCCCTCGTTCACAACCTCGTCGTACATGGCGCGCAACTGTTGGCCGAGCCGGGCTTGCACTTCGCGGCTGAGCTTGGCGGGCTTGGTCGCGCCCCTATTGCTGCGATTGGTCGTCGCCGTTTCCATCGGTTTCTGTTGCCCCAAGGGTTTTCGCTCGTTCATGTCCCAAATCCTCGGCCCGGCTCTTGAACGCGCCCGGGTGCGGATCCCCTTATGTTATGGTCATGAAACCCAAGCCGGGCCATATGGTTCCGCCTGTTGGGAACTTTTTGCAAATACCGGCGTTGAGTCGATTAAGACTGATCGGATCATTCGGGGGTAAACGCCTGCTCAGCCGGGCTTTGCTTTGTTCGGGAGGGATTCTTGTCGACATCTCAGTCAGTTGCGCAGCATTTGCCTTATTTGAGGCGCTACGCCCGCGCGCTCGCCGGCAGCCAGCAGGCCGGCGATGCCTATGTGGCCGAGACGCTCGAAGCCGTGGTGCACGACCCCAAAGTGCTGGACACCGGCGCCTCCACCCGCATCGCGCTCTACCAGCTCTTCACCAAGGTGTGGAATTCGGTGTCGGTCAACGGCAAGCCCGGCGCGCCGGCCGGTCTCAAGCAACCGGTCGAGCGCCATCTCGCGCAGATCGCGCCGATGCCGCGCCAGGCCTTTTTGCTGGTCGCGCTTGAAGGCCTGTCGGAAGACGACGCCGCCAAGGTACTCGACGTCGACGTGCCCAGGCTGCGCGAGCTGGTCGAGGATTCCGGCCGCGAACTCGCCGCCGAAATCGCCACCGACGTGCTGATCATCGAGGACGAAACCTTCATCGCGCTCGATCTCGAGAGTCTTGTGGAAAGCCTCGGCCATCGCGTGCTCGGCGTCGCGCGCACCCACAAGGAAGCTGTCGACCTCGTCAAGGCCAAGCGGCCGGGCATCATCCTCGCCGACATTCAGCTGGCCGACGGCTCGTCGGGCCTCGATGCGGTCAACGAGCTCTTGACCTCGTTCCAGGTGCCGGTGGTGTTCATCACCGCCTATCCGGAGCGCTTCCTGACCGGCGAGCGGCCGGAGCCGGCCTTCCTGATCGCCAAGCCGTTCCAGCCGGCGACGGTGTCGGCGGTGCTCAGCCAGGCGCTGTTCTTCGAGCGCAACGCCAAGCGGTGCGAGCGGCAGGCGAGTTAGCTCGCTTTATCAGTCTTCGTTGGAGTAGCGGTCACGCGCCACGCGTCGATGGACGCGCGGCGGCTCCGCGTCGTAGCGCTCATCGCGGCGCAGATCCCGCGGGAGAGGACGCCGATCGGCCGTGCGGCGCAGCGCCATGTCGCGGTCCGCCTGCAGCGCGCGCACTTCGCGCTCCAGCTCGCGCAGGCGATTATCGTACTGGCGCGCTGCCATTTCGCGATCGATGTGCATCGGCGGACGCTCACGATTTCGATCGATCCGCCGCCGGTCGGCCTCGCTGAGACGAACAGGCCGCTCGCGCTCCACGCGCGGAGGTGGCCGATGGTCACGTTCCGCTTCTCGCCGCCGCACATCCTCGCGCGCGATGCGCCTGGGCGGAGGCGGATGCCTATCGAACTCGCGTGGGGGCGGCTGCCGATAAACATGTTTCGGCGGGCGGACGGCGCGCGTGGCCTCGCGAACTGGCGGGCGACGCAACGGCCTAGGTTCGGCGGCCGGGAGCGCGGCGGTGGGGGCAACAGGATTGCCGGGCGGCGCAATAGCTTGCTGCGGTTGATCGAACGGGCTTGGGTCCGGTTTGTTGTTCTGCGCGACCGGTCCGCAGACGATCGCTCCATCGGCGGCGTGCACACAAACATTTCCGTTTTGCGCGGCGGCTGCGCCGATCCAAAAAGTCAAAAGAACCAGCGACACCAATACGGGATGGACGCGATGCATGACCAACTCCCAGCCAAAAGCGATACTCTCGCTTGACGCAGCCGTTAACCATGTAAGCTTATGAATTTCCGAAATAATTGTCCATGCTTTATGCCGCGAGCAATAATGCGAATTCACGGCCGCAATCGGCGCGATTGCGTATAATTTTAATTAAATTGGCCGGGCGTAGCGGCTGACGGCGCGGCCGCGCGAAGATCGGTCAGGTCAGCGACGCCTCGAATATCCCGCGCGATTTCATGCGGCCATGCCAGAAGCCGAGCAATCGCCGCGCCGTCGACAAAGACAAGCGCTCGAAATCCTTGCAAAGCTCTTCAAGCTGACTGGCGCGCGCCTTCGCGCCGGGTCCGGCCGTCAGCACAGCATGCGTAATCGACCAATCCAAAGCGATGGCTTTGCACAAGATCATCACGCCGAAGCCGTTTTGGTCGCAGACCAGCCGGCCGACGAGATCGGTTTGAATCCCGCTCAAGACCGACAACGCGGCAACGAGCTCGGTAACCTTGCCGCCGTCCGCAAACTCGAGAACGCGCATCCGCGTCAGTTCCGTATCTTGACCGAAGGCCTGCACGAAACTTTGCGCCGCGGTCCAATCCTTCGCCATCGCCGCCAGACGGCCCGCATTGGCGGAAATCTGCGTCAGCACAAGATCGAGCGCTTCCGAATTCACCGGCCGCGCCGCCAGCAGTCGCTTGCGCGTTTGATCGGTGGCATAGCTCAGCAGCTGCGAGAAGATCAGCGACGGAATATCGGTCCGGCGCGAAACAGTTTCGATGAGTTCGTCGTCGCCATCGGCGCGCATGGCCAGTGTCGACATGCCTGTGTTTGAGAAGCGCGCTCCGGAGTTGGCCGCGACCTTTTTAACGACGTTGTGGTCGCCGCGATCGACCAGGATGTCGGTCACGGTCGGGCTCAGTTGGCGGCGCTCGGCGATCTTGCTCAGATGCGATTGGCTCTTGCGCTCGGCAATTTCGGCAAGCGCCTCGTCGCTCAAGCAACTGGAGCCGGCAAGCACGGGCCCCGCCACTTCAATCGAGTCGTGGTCGGCGAGTTGGCGGATGACGCGCGGCGGAGCGTTGGCGCTTGGCGAAAGCCGTTCGCTCAATTCGGCGAGCGCCTGGGATTCGAGACGTCCGATCAATTGATTGATCACGTCCTCGAACAGCGACACCTGCTCCGCGGTCAGCTTAGTCGGCGCCGACAGGAACAGATCGGTGACCCGCCGCATGATGTCGATGCGGGTTTGCGAAGAGCCCGTGGTGACGACGCGTTCGAGATCGCCGATGATCGGGTGGTGTTTCTGCGCATTCATGTTCATTGGCTTCTTTCTTTTTGTTGCAGGCCTATTGCGCCATCAAGCCGCCGCTGTCGCGGCCGACTTGCCTTTCTTGCCCTTCACGCCGCGTTGCCGAAGCAGCGCAGCGAAATGCTCCTCCGGCATAGGTTGCCCGAGCAGAAAACCCTGACCGTAGTCGCAACCCATCGCGAGCAGCGCCGAGGCATCGCCCGCGTTTTCGATTCCGATCGCGACCGCGATCTGGCCGAAATTGTGCGCGAGATCGATCATCGTCTTGCACAAAGGCGCGTTCACGGTATCGGTGCCGCAGTTGGCGATGAAGCCGCGATCGAGCTTGATCTGGGCGAATGGCAGTTCCTTGAGCTTGGCGAGCGCCGAAAGACCCTTGCCGAAATTATCGATCGCGATCTTGACGTTGGTGCGGGCGAGCTTCTTGGTGAGCTCGACCGCCAGGCCGAGATTGGCGATGATTTGATCTTCCGCGATGTCTATGATGATGCCGGGCCAATTCGTCGCGTGCGCGTATTGGTCGAGGACGAACCGGTCGATCGGCAGTTTTTCCAGGACTTCGATCGGGATGTTGACGTTGATTGGCAAACTGATGCCGAGCTTTGAATAGTTCGAGCCGACCTTCAAAGCAGTGTTGATCGCCATTTCCGAAAGCTTGTAAATGGATTCCGGCGATCCGCCGGCAATAAATCCACCCGGCAAAATGATGCCAGCCTCGGGATGGCGGATGCGCGCGTACATTTCGGCGCCGACCAGTCGCTTCTTGCGCAGATCGATGACCGGCTGATACCAAAATTCGATCCAGTTTTTCGCAATGGCATCGTTAAGATTGGCGCTGGCGGCAGCAGCCAGTGACAAACCGAGTTTCAGCTCCTGCACGATCTTGACGATGGCATCGCCGCCGAACGGCTTCTTGAGCGCCGGCAGCATGTTGAGCTTGTGCTCAATGCCGACTTTCCTGACGTGCTCGAGCACGGCTGCGCCGCGGCGGCTCATCAACTGCACCGGTCCGTCGTAGTTGCGCTTGCTCAGGCGCAGCAGGGATTCGATCGCGTCGGCGGAGTCGAGCGAGACATCATGGAAGATCAAATCGGGCGGCCGTGGGGTGCGCACCGCGCGCAGCGCCGCGCCGTCCGCGAGTTCGACGGTATCGATGCCGAGGCCGTGCAAGATCAGCGAAATGAACTGGCGGATGCTGCTTTCTTCGTCGACAATCAGGCACAACGGCGCAGACGAATGCTTGTCGCGCCGCGGTTCGGCAGGCGGCGAGGTGGCGGTCTCGGTAGGCTGTGGTTTATGGTCGGACATCGGATTGTGATGGCTGAGCGTCCGGCGCGGATCCAGTTATCCGGGAGCTGTTTGAACGACATGCTTGGCCACTTTTTGGCGGCCTTGCCAGAAACGGACAACGCGCTGCGCGGAGGGCACCGTCAGCGCGGCATATTGCTCGCGCAAATCGTCGGTGTCCGAGTCGCCCAATATCTTTGCCGCGCGGCTTGCCATGATCACGGCGTAGGTGGTCTGCCAGTCCAACGTCAACGATCTGCAAAGGACCATGAGGCCAAAGCCATTTCCCGCGCGAAACAGATGGTCAATGTGCTCGACCGCCGTTCCGCTGAGAATCGAAAGACCCACCGCCACTTCCGGGACCTGCTTGATGTTCGCGAACTCGACAATCTTCCGCTTCGTAAGCTCGGTGTCCTGAGCGAAGACGCTCATAGCGCGCTGAGCGGCGGCATAATGGTGCATGACGCTCGTCTTCGGCGTCACCTGATCGGAAATATCGCTCATGATTTTCCTGATCGCGTCCTGCCGGTCGGCGGGTGCGGCGGCGAGCAATTTGCCGCGCACGACGTCGGTCGCTTGGGCGAGGAGCTGGCGGTAGACGTGAGCCGGTATGTCGCTCCTGCGGCCGATCGATTCCGCCAAGCGGTCGTCGCCGTCAGCGCGCATGACGAGCTTGGCCATGCCGATCTTGGAAAATTGCGCGCCGGTATTGATCGCCAGCGTGTTGGCGACCTCGGAGTCACCGTGGTCGACTAGCACTTCCGTGACCACCTCGTTCAGGCGGGCGCGATTGGCGATCTTGGCGAGGTGCGCCTGGCTTTTGCTCTTTGCAATGGTGACCAGATCATCGTCGGTCAGGCGCTCGGATTTTTCCAGAATCGGGCCGGACACCGCGATATCGTCGTGCGCGGCGAGGTGCCGCACCGTCTGCAGCGGGGCATTGGCGATCGGGGCGAGCCGTTGGCTCAGTTCGACCGCGGCTCGGCTCTCGATGTGGCTGACGAGTTGTCCGAGGACGCCGTCGAAAAGCGCGGTCTGATCCTCGTTGAAGTTCTCCGCCTCGCCGACGAACAGATCGGTGACGCGGCGCAGCACACTCATGCGTTTGTCGGACGAGGCGTCATGCAACGCCTGCTCGACTTCGCCGATAATGCTGACCGCCCGAGACATGTCTGGTCTTGCGTCCTGCAAGTCGTCATGTCGCCTTCTGCATCCTGCAAAAGACGCCGCCGCAAACCGACAGATCGGTCGGACGCGATTATTCCGAGTAGAACAGACGCGTCTTAAAATTTTGTCTGTAACCACCAACCGCAGGTTGAATAGTACCGGGTTACCAGGTTGTAA
>Ga0335081_10019922_pt1 | contig 10851 bp, 8 predicted proteins | sample Lox_Sample_35_FD_206713 | JGI IMG/M metagenome (GOLD analysis project Ga0335081, IMG submission 206713) | Soil microbial communities from Loxahatchee National Wildlife Refuge, Florida, United States - Lox_Sample_3.5 | ecosystem: Environmental > Terrestrial > Soil > Wetlands | place: USA: Florida... | reverse complement strand
CCGAGGTGTTGCCGAGCGAGGCGATGCAGTCGGCAACGCGCTCGCGCGCGACGCCGAGGCGCTGGACCAAGGCGCGGGTGATCCGTGCGTTCGCCTGGTGGAAGACGAACAGGTCCACCTCGCCGAGCGAGACGCCGGCGCGCTCGCAGACGCCGCGGGTGCTCTGCTCCATCCGCCGGACCGCCTGGATGAAGGTCGCATGTCCGTCCATACGGATCAGCCCGCTGTCACGGTCGTTCACGATCAGCCCCGCTGCGCTCCCGTCGCAACCGAGGTCCATCGCCCAGGTGGCGTCGCCGGCGCCCGCGCTGAGCACGACCGCCGCCGCGCCGTCGCCGAACAGCGCCGCCGTCGCGCGATCGCGGCGATCCGTCTGGCGCGAGAGCTGATCGGCGGCGACCACGAGCACGTTCCGGGCGCGGCCCGCCTCGACGAACGCGCACCCGCTCGCCAGGCCCATCACGAAGCCGCTGCATGCCGCGCCGAGGTCGAACGCTCCCGCGCGAGCCGCACCGATCACATGCCCCAGCTGCGGAGCGACGGCGGGCATCGGGCGCCCCTGGCTCACAGTCGCCAGCAGCACCATGTCCAGCTCCGCCGCGGACACGCCGGCGTCGGCGAGGGCCCGGCGTGCGGCCGGCGCGGCGAGCTCCACCAGCTCTTCGCCGGCGCCCGAGTGCCGGCGGGCGAGGATCCCGGTACGCCGCTCGATCCAGGCCGGGTCCACTCCCGTCTCCGCCGCGATCGACGCGTTCTCGACGATCGTCTCTGGCAGGTGACTTCCCAGGCCCGTGACCGCGACCCGCCCGGCGATCACGCGCTCCCGCGCGAGGACGGTCGCCTCAGACGCAGACACCGATCTCCTCCAGGCCAAGTGCCTCCCCTGCGGGGACGTTGCGGGTCGCCAGCCGCGCGAGCACGTGCTCGGGCCCCACGTCAATGAACGTCGGCCTGCCGCTGCGCGCCAGAGCCGCCATCGTGTCGCTCCAGCGCACCGGGGCGCACAACGCGGCGGACAGCTCGGCCGCCGGATCCCGAAACGGCTCCGCCGTCATGCAGCTGAGCACCGCCCGCGAAGACGCCCGACGCGGGACGGCCTGCACCGCGGCCCTGAACGGCTCGCTCACGCAGGACATCGCCGGCGAGTGAAACTGGCCGCTGACGCTGAGACGCAGCGCGCGCAGTCCCTGCCCGCGGGCGACGTGGGCGGCGGTCTCGATCGCCGCGACGGGGCCGGTCAGTACCGTCTGGCCGGGTGCGTTGTAGTTGGCGACGAACAGCCCACACCCAGCCGCCAGCCACTCCGCCTGCTCGACCGTCCCCTTGAGGATGGCGAGCATCCCGCCCGGGCTCTCCCGCGCGGCTTCGGCCATCAGGCGGGCCCTGAGGATGACCAGTTCCAGGCCGTCGGCGGGCGCGAACACCCCGCTGGCGGTGAGCGCGGTCAGCTCTCCCAGCGAATGGCCGGCGAAAGCGCGTGGCGAGAACCCAGCCACCTGTGCGGCCCGCCAACCGGCGAGCGAAGCCAGGAAGATCGCGGGCTGGGCGAAGCGGGTGCTCTCCTCCGCGCGCGCCAGCGGATCGCTCCCGAGCGCGCGCCGCGCGTGCTCGTACAGCTCGGCGCAGTACAGCGAGACGAGCTCCCGTGAGCCTGCGACCGAGCATCCCTGCCCCGGGAACAGGACCGCGGCTTCGTTGGGCTCCAGCATCCGTCCCAAGCGTTGCCGCGACACCGCGCCCCGCGGGCGGATCTCGCGACTCAACCCCCCGATCGGAGGGGGTGGAACAGCCCGTTGCGGCCGGTCAGGTCGCCAGGCCCAGTCGCTGGGCGCGCTGGACGGCCTCGGCCCGGTTCTTGGCCTCGAGCTTGCGGTAGAGGCTGCTGGTGTGCCCCTTGACGGTGTGCGCAGACAGGTGAAGCGCGGCGGCTATCTCACGGTTGGTGCAGCCACGGGCGATCAGCGCCAGCACTTCGCCCTCGCGCGCCGACAGGTGCGCTTCGAGCGGCCGCGGCTCCTGGAAGACGCTCATGCCGAGCCCGACCATGCGCACGGCACGGGCGACGTCCGCCGCCCCGCAGTCCTTGGAGATGAAGCCGAGCGCCCCCGCGGCGAGCGCGGCCTCGGACGTGATCCGGCGCGCCCCCGAGATCAGCAGCACGTTCGTCTCGGGCGAGCGCTCGGCCAGGTGTTCGCAGATCTCGATGCCGCTCTCGCGACCGACGCACAGGTCGACGACGGCGACGTGCGGCCGGTAGCGGACGGCGAGCTCGCAGGCCTGCTCGCGGTCGGGGGCGCCGATGCAGCGGGCCACCCACGGCTGGCTTCCGAGCATCAGGCGAAAGCCCCACTGCACGACCTCGTGATCGTCGACGATCAGCACCCGCAGCGTGCGCGAGGAGCCGGAGGGGCCTGCGCTCACGACGGCGCCGGCGCTCGTCACGCAGCCGTCGGGATCGTTAGCCGTACGCGCCAACACTCCTCCTCGATGGGGCCGAACTCGAGCAGCCCGCCGGCCTGCAGCGCGGCGAACCCGGCCACGAGCAGCCCCATCCCGGCGCCCTGCGGTCTGCCCGGGTGTGCGCCGTCGTTGACGATCTGCAACGTGAAGGTGTCACTCGACCCACCGGTGCTCACCCGTACGGAGCGCGGCCGTGCGTGGCGTTTCGCGTTGCGCACCGCCTCGATCAGCACGGCCTGGGCGAGGGGCTCGAAGGGCGCCGGCACACGTATCTCCGCGCCAAGCCTGGTGATGCCCAGTTGCGGATGCTGGGCGCTCAACCGGTCGATCTCGGCCGTGAGCGTCGTTGCGGTCGCGGGCGTCGCCCGGCCGGGTGGCTGAACGAGCGTCTGGCGCAGGTCGGCGAGGGCCGCCTGCAGCTCCTCGGCACAGCGCCCACGGGTCTCCTCGTCGAAGGGTCGATCGCCCGAGAGCGCCAGAGACACGCCGAACAGCCGCTGCACGACGACGTCGTGGACGTTCTGCGCGAGCTCGATCCGATGCTCGAGCTGGAGCGCCTTCTCGTGCTGGCGGGTGGCCACGCGGGCCATCGCCGCGAGCGCCGCCGTCTTGCCCAGCACCCACAGCGTCTCCCGCTCGATCTCGTCGATGGGATCCCCGACGCCGCCCCGGTCGGCGAGGATCACCCCGACCCAGCGGTCCCGCGCGACCATCGGCGCGCACACGACCTGCGTCACGCCGAGCGCTTCCAGGTAGCGCCGTGGCAGCTCGCTCTCGAGGTCTCCGCGCGCCTCGATGACACAGTCTTCTTCGAGCGCCCGACGGGTCATCGGCGCGACGTCGACCGTGAAGAAGCCATCCGCGAACACGTCGAGGTCGACCCCGAACCCGCCCGCCGCGCGTACCTGCCGGCGGACCTCGTCGTAGCGGAAGATCACCGCCCGGCGCATCGAGGTCACGCGCGTTACGGCCTCGCACAGGCGCCCGTAGAAGTCATCGAGGCGACCCTCCTCGTCGCTGCGGGCGAGCACGTCGGCGAGGAACTCGATGACGTCGATCTGCACCGAGGAGCCCGCCTCGGCAGCACGAGTCGGCATCCGCGCATTGTCCCGCTCCGCGCGCGACGGGGTCGGTCCGCCGCCCGTCAAACCCCCCATTTGGCCCGTTCGCCGGGCGGCGTGTGTGACGCTTTCGGATGTGTCGGTCGACCTTGCGCCCACCGAAGGGGTCCGTCTCTGGAGCCTCCGCCTCGATGATCGTGTCCCCGAGAGTGCTCGTGCGGCCTCGATTCTCAGCCCTGAGGAGCGCGAACGGGCGTCCAAGATCCTCGACCCCAGACGTCGAGCACGCTTCGTGCGAGTTCGCGTGGCGGTGCGCGAGCTGCTCGGCGCGGCGCTGGGGGAGCCCCCCGCCTCGGTACCGATCCGCCACGGCCACGCGGGCAAGCCCTATCTCGACGGCTCGCCGGTCTGCTTCAGCGTGTCGCACGCCCGCGACGTCGCCCTGATCGGGATCACCCGGGCGGGCCCGGTAGGGGTCGACGTGCAGGGCCCTCGGCCAGGACACGACCTGCTCCGCATCGCCAATCGTTTCTTTCACGAGTCCGAGGCCGAGGCGATAGCCGCGCTCCCGCCCGGGGCGGCGGCCGATGCGTTTCTGCGCGCGTGGACGGCCAAGGAGGCCGTTGTGAAGGCGCTCGGCATCGGGATCTGGGGCAGCACCAGCCGGGTCGTCGTGGACCTCGAGCCGGGCGGGAAGCTCCGCCTGCTCGCCGTTCCAGGCACGGTCCCGGCCGAGCGGTGGTCGCTGATCGAGGCACCCGTTCCGGCCGGCGGGAGGGCTGCGGCGGCGATCCCCCGTGAGGGCGTCGAGCTGACCGCCGGTCGGGTCCACCGGCTCGACCGGCGCCCGGGCGCCGAATCAAGGCCTCGTGCTTAGCCCCCCGTGCGTTTGTGCTTGGCCGGCAGCCGCAGAGTGACCGAGTGATGGATCACGGTCACGGTGTGCCCAGCGTTGGTCAAGGTCACCACGATGCGCACCTTGAGTGCGTGCTTCGCGGTCAGCAGTTTGCGCGAGGCCTTGGACAGCTTGAGCACGACCGTCTTGGCGCGACCCGCCTGCAGGGTGAAGCGGACCGTTCCAAGCGCAACGTGATGCCGTTTGCGTTTCGCGCTCGTCGCCGCGTATGCGTTGACCGTCTCACCTGTCAACGTACCGGTGCAGGTCTCGCCCGACCGCAATGTGAAGGCCACGCGTGTCCCGCCGGAGATCACCGTGTCCTTGAATGCCGTCAGTGTCGCCGGTGGCACCACGCCGTTGCCGCTGCCGCCCGCGGGTCCGCCGGCAACGCTGCCCCCGCCGCCCGTCGTAACGACGGGCATGAGGCCGCCCGGCGGCAGGCTCAGGAGGTGATCGTGCAGCGCGGTCCCGTTCGGCGCCGCCGGCGTCCCGCCGTAGTCTTCGAGCAGGAAGAACGCGCTGCAACCGCCTTCGTCCTTTTCCGGCTGGGCCAGCACCCACCAGCCCCAGGCAAGGTAGCTGACGCCGTTCGCGTCGGCCCAGGTCATGAAGTCCTGGTCGAAGGTGGACGGGGTCTTGTTCGGACATTTCGCCTCGGCGTAGTCGTCCTCGTCGAACTCGCCCGTGACAACCGGCACGTTGGCCGCGACAGGAGCTAACTGGCTGTTCCAGCAGCTTTCGTTGTCGCATGTCTTGCCCATGTAGTTGTGGAACGACGCAGCCTCTTGGTTGAGCGGGTCAATGGGGGCGTTTTCCACCCAGCCCGTGAGGTCGTTGGCGAAGTCGAGGCCCCCAACGAGGATCGGCTGTCGCGCGCCCGTGTTGCGGATCGCCGTGACGAGTGCCTGCATGCCGACCGCCGTATAGGTTTTTCCCGTCGCCTGGCCCTGGTTTTCAAACGAGGGGACGGTGCAGCCACCCTGATCCCAGCAGGCCCACGTGACGGGGTGCGCCGGGTCTTCGCCGGACCGTGGGTCGGCCGGCGAGTACGGCTCGTTGAATACATCGAAGACCACAGCCGGGTCGTCTTTGAATACCGTCGCCACCGACGTCCAGAACGCCGCCGAGTGGCCGTCGGGCATCGGCTGCTGACTCGAGGCGGTCAGCGTGCCGGGCGCGGACCAGTGGAGATCGAGGATCGCGTAGATGCCGTGGGCGTGCAGGGCCGCCACGTACTGCTCGACCGCCTGCTGGTAGCCGGCCTGGGTGAGAGCTTCGCCTTCGGTGGTGTTGGGCCGGTTGTTGATGCCGAGCCAGCAGTCCTCGTTGAGGGGTACGCGCACGGCGTCTGCGTTCCACGAGGCGATGGCCGCGGCATCGGCTTCGTCCATGTGCCCGTCGTCATAGCCATATCCGTACTCGCAGGCATACTCGAAGCTTGGATGGTTGACGCCCAGCAGGCGGATCGCCTGGCCTGATCCGTTCACGAAGTGGTTACCGGATACGGCGATGGACAGCGGTGTTTCGGCGGCCATGCTGGGCGCATGCCCGAGGGCGGCGGCCAGCATCACCAGGGCGACCGAGAGCGCAGCCCAGATGGGCGCACGCCTACGGCGAAGGTGGTTCGATCTCATGATGCCTCCCTGGCCTGAAAGCTATCGGTACCGCCGGTGCGGTCGCGGCAAGGCTGTCCGAACTGGGTCACGTGCTGGCGATTGGCGGCGGTGGTAGTTACATCGGACTAGACTTCTCGGGCTAAGCGCGCCGTCGCAGCCAGCTTCGCCGCCGGGCGCCGCTCGGCCCGGTCCATGTGGGGGGTCCTCATGCCGGCCCCCCCCGCCGATTGGTGTAGATTGCCCGGCTCAACAGACGCCGATCCAGGGGAGGAAGCATGCGCAAACATCTCACCTATGCCAACGTCGCCGCCACGCTGGCTCTCCTGTTCGCGATGAGTGGTGGAGCGTTTGCTGCGAACCACTATCTCGTCGAATCGACCAAGGAAATAAATCCGAAGGTTCTCAAGAAGTTGCATGGCGCGGCTGGGAAAAAAGGCAAGACAGGCGCAACCGGGGCGGCGGGCACGGCGGGCACGGCGGGCACGGCGGGCACACCCGGAGCGAACGGGGCTACCGGTCCCCGCGGCCCTGAAGGACTCCGAGGCCCCGAAGGACCCCAGGGGCCGTCGGCTGCCTTCAGCACGTATCACGACGCTGCCGTGCCACTGCCGAACTTCGACGGCGAAGAATACAACCCGGTGCTCGCTCTGAACGACCTCCCCGCGGGCGACTACTGGATCATGGCCACCCTGCAGGCGACAAACCCGTTCGAAGTCGAGATCACCGCCCAGTGCGTGCTCGCCGCCGGTGGGGACAACGACGTCAGGGACTTCGACCTGTTCAGCGAAACCAACGAAACCGAGACGGGCGTGATGCAGGTCGTGCATGAGTTCGAAGAAGAAGACAACAGCGCGATCGTCGAATGCACCGACTTCAACGATCCGGTCGGCATCACCATCAGTCACATCAAGATCACCGCAATCCAGGTCGGAGAACTCACCAACACACCGGGCTGAGCCACCGTGGACACCCGCGCGCGATCGTCGCCCTCGGCGGCGGCCGTGCGCGGGGCCCTCGCCCGAGGCGGCTATTCGACCGTGGTGGTGGGGGGAGGCGACCCCGGCCGCCTTCCGCCACCCAGCAACCTTGTGCACTGCCGGGGATCGTGGGCTTCGCCAGGTATGGGCCCCCGCCCGCTGGCCGGCCCACTTGCGCGCCATCGCCTGCGGAGTGACACGCCCACAGCCGGTGGTCGTCGGTTGGGCTCTGCGACGGATAGGGTAGGTAGTGGCGAGGTGCAGCCGACTCTCACACTTCGCCGTCTTGTAGTTGCGTGGCTGGCCGTGATGGTCTCGGCGTGGTCGCCGTCGGTTGCTGCAGGCGCCGGGGAATTGGTGCCCGATGCTTCCTTCGGAGACGGGGGCACCGCCATCTACGAACCCGGCTTCACGGGATCGTGGGGATTCTCGAAGTTCGTCACGGTCGGTCTGGGGCCGGAAGGCAAGATCTACGCAGCGGGCGTCACGGGAGACGGCGGGGGCACCTTCGAGATGCTCGTCGCCCGCGCCCAGGACAACGGCTCCCCGGACCCGTCCTTCGGGAACGGCGGCGCCGCGCTTTGGACCGACGAACCCGGCCCGGAATGGTTCAAAGACAACTACGCGGAAGTGATGTCGGTCGAACCGGACGGCAGCGTCACCGTCCAGAGCAACAGCCAGGTCGTCAGGTTCACCCCCAACGGCGGGGCCGACCCGAGCTACGGCTCCAGCTCGCTTCAGATAGGAGGTGCCAGGGAGCTGGTGCATCTCGCAAACGGCGACCTGGCGGCCGCCGGAGGAGAGCAGGGTGAACCGCACAGCCCTGCGGGCGTCGAGGAGCTGCTGCCAAACGGTACCCCCGATCCGGCGTTCGGCCAGAACGGCATCGCTACCATCCCCGACCCGGTCGGGCCATCGAGCGCGATCACCGCCGAGTCGCTGATGCAGCTATCGGACGGGTCCCTGTTGGTGAAGGGAGGCGGCACCTATTCAGATGGCGGCGACGAGCCGACGCCTTTCGAGTGGCTCGCCCGCCTGACGCCCTCGGGTGGGCTCGACGGAAGCTTCGGTCAGGGCGGCATCGTGAACCTCCGAGAAGGCGAAGGAAGGGGATCGCTGCAGCCACTTCCCGGCGGCTTTGCCCTGGTCGGAACGAGCGGGGTCCAAACCCAGGAAGGAATCGACGTCTGGGGGTTCGACAGTGACGGGGCACGCAACCCCTCGTTCGGGAAAAACGGAGTCTTTGAAGTGCCGCTGCGGCCCGGCGGCCGCACCCTGGGCGGCGTGTTGGCGACGGTCGACCCCGCGGGACGGATCCTCCTCGTAAGCTCGGAAACCACGCCGACGAACTCGGGCGAAGGACTGTTCGTGCGGATCAAGCCCAACGGACAGCTGGATTCGGCCTTCGGGCAGGACGGGATCATTCACGAGCAGCCCGGAGGCGTCATCGAAGCCGTCACGATCGATCCTCGAGGGCGGATCCTGCTGGCAGGATGGACCAACGCGCGACGCGTCCCGGAAGCGCAAAAACCAGCCGCGTTCATCGAACGCCTGATCCCCCGAGCCTCGCCCAGCCCAACTTCGGTGGCCCCGTCGGCGAGCTCACTTCTCGCCCGCGTCAAGAGGCTGCTCGCGAGGCAGATCTACCCTCGCGGTCATCACGCCACTGTGCGGTCGATCCTGCGCGGGCGCGGCTGGACCCTGTCGCTCAACCTCGCAGCAGCCGGGAAGCTACGCGTTGACTGGTGGGCCCGTCCCGGCAAGCATGGGCACAGGCTGCTCCTGGCCTATGGCCGCGTAACGGTCGGCGCGAACGGGCGCAAGCGCATGCGGGTCCGCCTCACGAAGGTGGGCCGCCGTTTTCTACGGACCCACACGCGAGGGATGAGCGCGACGGCCTCCGCCGCGTTTGACGTCGGGATGCACACGGACGTTCAAGCCTCTCGACGCTTCAGGCTGCCGTAGGCCCCGGGTCCCCCGCGGCACGCCGAGCCCTCTGGTGCAAGTGCCGGATTGTAGGCGGCATCGCACACCGGGCATTGTTGGCGTGCTGGTAGCGATGGCGTTGGGGGCGGTGTCGGCTTCGGCCGAAACAGCGTCGTTCACGGAAGCCGAATGCACTAACTGGGCTGTTCCAAGCGGCGTCCATGAACTGACCGTCACCGCCGTAGGCGAAGCCGGTCAGCCCGGTCTTGGCGAACACGCCGGGATCGGTGGCCCCGGCGATGAAGTGACGGCGAAACTCCAAGTCACACCGGAAGAAGCTCTCGACGTTTGCGAACCGTGCCCCGAGGATCGGGCGGTCCGACTGGCCGCCCGACCATCGTCCATGGTGGCGACCGGGGAGATGTGATCTGGGGCGACTACCACCCCGATGGAAAGCCCGCGCGTCAAACGGCCGTCATCCATGCCGGCAACGGCCGGAACGTCATCTACGCCAACGACACGGTCAACTACGTGTGGACCGGCACAAACCGACACATCAGCCACTACAGCGTCGGCTACTGACGTCCGTCTCGGCGGAGGGAGGCGCATGAGCCCGCCGGCATGGGGGGCGCTCCCATCCACATGCGAGCAGGAGTCCGCTTCGTACCGGGGAAGCAAGCGGTTCGGGTTGACCCAGTGCGGCACGGGAGGCGCCAGTCGACCCTACTGGTGATCGCCGCGGCGCTTGCACTCGGCACTGCGGTGCTGACCACGCGGCGACCCGACCGGCAACGGGATCTCAGGAGCCAACCTTGCGCAGGTAGGCGTACTATCTCCACCCAATGGGGGTGAGGACCGTATTCGGCGTGGCGATCCTCGTAGGCTTGCTCGTGGCCGCGCCGGCCGGCGCGGCCACAATCACCGTCGATACCACGGCTGACCAGCTGAACGAAGGGTCCGGATGCTCGCTGCGAGAAGCGATCGCGACGGTGGACGGCACCGGATACGGGAACTGCGGGACGGCGAGCTCCAGTGGCAACACGATCGTGCTCGGCGCGACGACCTATCCGCTGACGCGCGAGTTCTTCCTCTTTATCGGAGGCCCGCCGTCGGGCTGCATCTCGACATCCAAATCCCGGCCGTCGGACAACAGCTGGGGCGAGTTGTCCGTCTCGGGCGCCGTGAAGGACCTGACGATCGAAGGTGCCGGCCCGGGCCAGACGGTCATCGACGCTTGCAAACTCGGCGATCGTGCACTGCAGGTGATGCCCGAAGCGAGCGTGACGCTGAAGGGCCTGACCATCACGAACGGCAACGCCCAGGACGGGAGCGCGGGCACCGCCGGCTCCCTCACCGGCAGTGAAGGCGGCGCCGCAAACGGCGGTGCGGACGGTGGCGGGATCCTCAATGAAGGAAACCTGACCGTGACCGGCACCGCGATCACCGGCAACCACGCAGGCTCGGGCGGTACGGGCGGCAAGGGCGGTCCGCTCGGCGGCAGCGGCGGACCGGGAGGCGAGGGCGGCAGCGGCGGCGCAATCGCTTCGACGGGCACCCTGACGGTTAGCGAATCCACGATCAGCGAAAACAGCGCAGGCAACGGCGGCGGAGGCGGTGAAGCGACCGCGGGCAGCACCGAATTTGGGCTGTCGGGCAACGGTGGTTCAGGCAGCAGCGGCGGCAACGGCGGCGGAGGGGCCGGGATCGCAAACCTGGGCGGCACGGCAACGGTCGAAGGGAGCACGATCACTGCGAACACCGCAGGCGCCGGAGGCGCCGGCTCGTCAGGTCAGAACAGCGCGGCCACCCAGGGCAACGGCGGGAGCGGCGGCGAAGGCGGCTTCGGCGGGAACGGAGCCGGTATCGCGGTCGCAGGATCGATCATCAAACACGCGGCGCTTCAGGCCACCGAC
>Ga0335081_10019921_pt1 | contig 10851 bp, 10 predicted proteins | sample Lox_Sample_35_FD_206713 | JGI IMG/M metagenome (GOLD analysis project Ga0335081, IMG submission 206713) | Soil microbial communities from Loxahatchee National Wildlife Refuge, Florida, United States - Lox_Sample_3.5 | ecosystem: Environmental > Terrestrial > Soil > Wetlands | place: USA... | reverse complement strand
GGCGACCGCCGCAGGCCTCGCGATCACGAAGGATGCCGCGCCCGCCGGCATAGTCTTGCGGGGCGATCGTCGCCGGGTCGCCCAGGTGCTGATCAATCTCCTGGCCAATGCGGTAAAGTTCACGCCTGCTGGCGGGCGTGTGACGGTCCGCGCAAGTTGCGATATCGACGGTTTTGCCATCTCCGTGTCCGATACGGGTATCGGCATCGCCCCCGATGATATTCCGAAAGCACTCGATCGCTTTGGCCAGGTCGAAAACAGCCTGGTCCGCAAATACGACGGCACGGGTTTGGGTCTGCCGCTCGCAAAGCAGCTGATGGAGCTGCATGGCGGCAGCCTCAGCATCGATAGCACGCCTCGCGTCGGGACCACCGTCACGGTGCGGTTCCCGGCGGCGCGCGTGGTTACCGGCGCCGCGGCCTAACGATACGGTCGCCTCGCTTAACGGCTGGCGCCGCTGCGGCGACGCCACCTCATTAGTTGGAAAGGTAGATGCGGGTACTCCCGACCCCCGCCGGCACCGGTACGACGGTCCCCGCGTAGTTGGCGTTCAGGGTCAGATCGGCACTGCCACCGATTTTCATGGCGTGTGCGACAATAACCGTCCAGCTCGATGCTTCCGCCACCTTATTAGTGCCGCTGATGCTGAGCAGACCGGTTGGAATGTAAACGACGCCCAGCAGCTTATGCGCGGCCGTCGTGGAGATCGTGAAGGTGAGCAGGTTGTCGCGGGTGGTTGCGATGACAAAACCGGCAAGCGGCCCTGACTGGCGACCTTCGAGCTCGATATCCGAATCATCCGTAAAGAGGAATTTCGACGTTAGGTCGAACACCAACGCGACGTCGCTGCCTTGAAGGACCGCGTGGTTTGCCACCGTCAGCACCGCGGCAAAGAAATAATGCTCGCCCGGATCCAATATGAGCGTCGCGTTATTGCTTACCGTGATCAGGCCGCAATGGACGCCCGGCGCCAGGTGCTGCGTTCCCACGGTGAAAGTCAGGTCCACATCCGTGCACAAGCTCGGAACGTTAATGTTGATCGAAGCGAACGGATCGGGCATCGGCGCGGCGCCGGTCAGCGGCGCCGGCGAGATCGGGCCGGTGGCGGTTCCCACGGCCTGAACGGCGCCCGCGGTGATTTGCGCGCTGCTTTGGGCCGCGATGTCTTGGTCGGACTGCATCGAGCAATTGGGCGCCGTTATCTGCGCATTGCCCGTTAGATTTATGACGGCGTTCAGGCCGCTCGTGCTCGTACTGAGCGCGCAGAGCGGCATCCGCCCTTCCATCTGGGCGGTCGCGCTGACGCTGATGTTCCAACCACCTCTGGGTAGCATGTTCTCGAGCAGCGCGGGCCGGGTTGCGGATATAGAGACCTGCACCGCTGTCCCGTTGTTGACGATCTGAGCCGCGACATTGGTCGTCCAGTCGCCGATCAGGCCTCGCAGCTGCGCCTGCGCAAAACTTTGGGCACGATCGGCGGTCGCCGACGAGGCATCGATAGCAAGTTGCGCCGCCGCGGCAAGCGCGGACGCATCCGCCACGCCTTGCAGACGGCCACGATCGACCGTGGCGTCGGTAAAATCGAGCGCGCCGACCGCCACAAACGCCATCACCGGAAGGGCGATAGCGAACGCAATGGCCATTCCGCCGCACTGATCCTTACGAAGGCGGAAGAGGCGAGATGTTATATATCGGCCTAAAAACGACACCAGTCTCTCGCATCGATCCGCTGTCGTTATCAGACCTAATTCCTACGCAAATCGTTACCGTGGCTGAGTTTTTCAGTGTGAATAATATTAAGAAAATTAACCTTTAAAATTCCACGTTGGCACTCTGAGGGATCTGCGTCTCTAAACTCGCCTATCCGCTGGCAGACCACCACGGAGGTGCTCGACCTGGCGAGCGGCGTTGCGGTTTAGGGACCACCGCAGCGTCACCACTAGGGCTGGGCCCAATCGGCGATCGGGCCACGCGCGCGATCTCAGCTACGCACCCGCCATGCCTGGGATTGCCAGGCGCTTTGACGGCACCGTCGAACGAGCAACCAAAGCACCGCTCTGGAAAGCCCGGCCCGCCGGCACTTCTAGTTGATGGCCTCACGAGGGCGGGCCGCCGACGAATTAGTCTCTCCAACCGTTGCAGAGCTGTCACCCGCGACCGGATCGACGAACTGCTGCACGGGGATTGGTTTTAGATAGCCCTGCTCAAAATCCGCCAAGGTTGAGAGGACCTCAACATCGTGGATGGTGACTTTGTGTTCGCTGAACGTGACGAGGCCATCGTCGGTAAGCTGGCGTACCACGCGATTTACATAAGCTTGGCTGAGACCAAGCGCATCTCCGATCGTCTCCTGGCTTATCGGCAGGCGGAAGGAGCACTGATCAGCCAAGCCGATTACCTGCAGCCGGGTAAGCAGCTCGAGGAGGAAATGGGCAACCCTCTCGAGGGCCGATCGCCGACCGACAACCACGAGATGCTCGGCGTAAATCGCCGTGTCGCAGGAAAACGACCAGAATATTTTCGCGGCCAGCCGGGGGTGGCTCGCAAATAGGCCGTAAAGGTCCTGAATCGGGATAACCGCGACGATCGAGTGCGTTACCGCCTTGATCGAGTAGAGGGCACCCTTAAAGAAGCAGCCCGGTACGCCCGCGAAATCCCCGGGAACAATAAGGCTGACAACCTGCCGCCGGCCGTCCCGCAAGATCCGATAGCGCATCAAGATGCCCTCGGTGACAAGGAACACGGCGCGCGACTTGTTGCCTTCGATGATGACGTCCTCTCGTCGCCGGATGTGCCGTGCCTGTGGGGCAAGACCGCGGACGATGCGCTGCTCCGCGGACGTGAGCGGGACGTATTCCGCGAGTTTGCGTGCGAGATGCTCGGACGCGTCCAAATTCGCGCTTGCTAGTAACTTCATCAAGGTTCCTCCCGTTCGTTCTCATCGTTTGACCGCTCTGGTCATTTGACTCCGCGTCTGCTGTCGCAAGCGATGCTGCTTCGCCCCTCCGCGGCGATTTCTTGCGATACAACATAAACCTATCAAAATGGCATGGTTGATATGCTCCAAACGCATGCGCATGCTAACTTCGCCCTCTAGTTGAAAGCAACAGGACTTTGAGAGGGGAAGGAAAATGGGGAGAACGGGGGCGATCCGCACCGCGTTTGCCGTTTTGACGACGTCGCTGTTGATCGGCAATGCGCATGCCGACGATCTGCAGGCGAATCAGCTGCTATTGCAGCAGCGGATCGACCAGTTGGCCGCAGTCGGACTGGCGCCGGACGTATTCGGTGTCGCCACCAACCCGGCGGCGAGCGCCCCGGCGACGGCGGGCAGCTTCCCGCGTTCGATCCTGATCCCCGGTACCGATACGTCGATCAAGATCTACGGTCAGATCACCGAAGTGATGGACTATTGGATGTCGGGCGGCAACCCGAACACCAGCCCGCAATCGACCACGGTCGGCGATAACGGCCAGGTGCAGTCGGCGCCGCTCAACGGTTCCGGCGTAGCCAAGGCGCGCAGCAACGGCATCTGGTGGACGACGCCTAAAGAGTCGAAGATCGGCTTCGAGACCCGCACCCCGACCCCGCTTGGACAAGTGCGCACGGTGTTCGAGTTCGACTGGGCCGGGTCTGGTTCGTTCGCTCCGGGCGGCGCCAACCCGACGTCGGTCAGCGACAATTTGGTGCCGCGCTTGCGCTATGCCTACGGCACGTTGGGCGGGCTGCTCGCCGGTCAGGCGACCTCCAACTTCTCCGACCCGGACGCCAACAGCGAATGTTTGGACTTCGGTTGTAACGTCGGCGACCCGGGCCATGTGCGTGTCCCGCAGGTTCGCTACACCATCCCGCTGACGATCGGCTCGTTCTCGGTGTCGGCGGAAACCCCGGCGACCGATATCGGCACGCCCGCGGGGATCGAGGCATCGGATGCCGGCGTCACCTCGAGCATAACCACGGCGGCGCCGACCTGCACCGCCGCCGGGGCGACGATTACGTGTACGGCCCCGGCCTCGGCGCTGATCGGCAGCGGCCCGCTGCCGCTCAATGTCGCCAAGGCGACCGCGCCCGACCTCACCGCGGCCTGGTACCTGCCGCAGTCCTGGGGCCATCTCGACATCTCGGCGGTGATCCGTCCCGGCCTCGACGTCACCGATGGCAAGTTCTTCGCCCGCGACTTTGTCGGTTATGGCGGCCATTTCGGCATGAGCTTTCGGCCGGGCTGGTTCGGCTGGGCCAAGGATACCTTCAACGGCCAGCTCGTCGTTGGCGAGGCATTGGGCAGCTTCCTGAACAGCAGCGGCAACTTCTCGCTGGCGACGAACTACGGCGCGCCCGGCAAGTATGGCGCGTTCGGCGGCCCGACGACGGCGGCGGCGGCGGGGAGCGTCCTCGTCCGCCCGACCTTCGAATGGGGCGGCGAAATGGGCTACCAGCACTGGTGGGCGCCCAACCTGCGTAGCAATATCAGCTTCGGCCTAAATTCACACACGATCCCCACTGCTCTGGTCGCCAGCGCGGGTAACTTCAACGGCATGAACAAGACCCTGAAGACCTTCCACACCAATTTGATCTGGAACCCGGTGTCGATGGTCGATATCGGCATCGAGTACATGTGGGGCGAGCGTACGACCATCAACAACGGGCACGGCACGGAAAACGTGCTGATCAGCAAGATCGCCTTCCGCTTCTAGTCGGCGACCGTCCAGTCCCGACCGCGAGAACCCGCCGGCACATGCCGGCGGGTTTTTGCTTGCCCGATGGGGCGCCCCAGCGAGGAATCTGGCGCGGCCGAAGAGAGCGGTGTAGACAAACTGCTGTCCGAATTTGCGTCGGAAGGGTGAAGCGGCGCGGGAGGCGATCGCGGTGGAGAATCCCTATTACGATCCCGGCGAAACCCGCGATACAGCCGAGCGCGAAGCGGCGCTGATGGCCGCATTACCACGCGTCGTCGCCGCCGCGCAGCGCGACGCTCAAGCATACCGGAATAGCCTCGCCGGGATTCGGCCCGACTCCATCACCAGCCGGCAGGCGCTTGCGGAACTGCCGTTGACCCGAAAGTCGGAGCTAATTGAGCGGCAGCGGCAAAACCCACCGTTCGGCGGGTTCACAACCATCGCGACAGGCGCCGCATCACGGATTTTCGCCTCACCCGGCCCCATCTACGAGATCGAAGCGCGGCGCCCCGACTTTTTCCGCATGGCGCGCGCGCTCTATGCCGCCGGGATCCGCGCCGGCGACGTCATCTACAATACCTTCTCCTATCATCTGACCCCGGCAGGGGCGATGCTGGAAAGCGCCGCGCTGGCACTCGGCTGCCCCGTTATCCCCGCAGGAACCGGCCAGACCGAGTTGCAGATGAAGACGATTGCCGACTTGCGCCCGGCCGCCTATGTCGGCACGCCCTCATTTTTAAAAATACTCTGCGACCGCGCTTCCGAAGCCGGCTGCGACATTGGCTCAATCAAGAAGGCACTCGTCGGCGCGGAGGCATTTCCCGCCGTCTTACGAAACGAATTCCACGATCGCGGGATCGCCGCGATGCAATGTTACGGAACCGCCGATCTCGGGCTCATTGCCTACGAGACCCGTGGCCCAGACGGGTCGCTGTGCGCTGGCATGATGGTCGATGAAGGGGTCATCCTCGAACTGGTCGATCCTGGCACCGGCGTACCGGTCGCCCCGGGCGAGGTTGGCGAGGTGGTGGTCACCACTCTGACACCGGAATATCCGCTCATCCGCTTCGCCACGGGCGATCTGTCGGCGCTGTTGCTTGAACCGAGCCCTTGTGGACGAACCAACCAGCGCATCAAAGGCTGGCTCGGCCGTGCCGACCAATCGGCCAAGGTGCGCGGTATGTTCGTCCACCCAATCCAGGTGGGCGAGATCATCCGGCGTCACCCGTCGGTGCGTCACGCGCGCCTCGTCATCGAGCGGCCGCAGGGGGCCGACGCGATGACCCTGTTCGTCGAGACGCAAGCGCCTGACGAAGCGGTAGCGATCGCGGCCACCGCGCAGGCGGTGACCAAGCTGCGCGCCGAGGTCACCTGTGTTCCGGTGGGCAGTCTGCCGCAGGACGGCAAGCTGATCGAAGACCGCCGCCCAATTGGATAGCGAATTGGGGTTCTCGAATTCATCAATTCGCCCCAATTTGTTCAACGCGGTGACGCAATCAGCAGGCAGGTTCGTATGGGTAAGGCTATGCCTTACAGGTTTGTCCCCCAAACCTTGCATCCGGCCGAGTTGCTCGGACGGGAGCGACGCGGCTCCGGGACTCCCCCTCCGGAGCCGCCTTTTTTCCCCGGCTGGTGGCGTTGACGACGTTCTCGGCGGATGGCGATCTTGTCGCTGAGGATTTAGCTTGCCGACGCGGCGAGCGGCTCGTCTTCGCGCGACTGTCTCTGACCCTACCACCGGGGGACGCTTTGGTACTCACCGGAGCCAATGGCAGCGGAAAGTCGAGCCTGTTGCGGCTCTTGGCAACGTTGCTGATGCCGGTAACGGGCCGGCTGCTGTGGAACGGTGCGCCAGTGCGGGACGATCTGTCCGCCTATCGCGCGCGGCTTCACTATGTCGGCCACCTCGAAGCGATAAAGCCCGCCCTTCGCGTCCGCGAAACACTCGCTTTCTGGGCACAGACGCGCGGCATCGGGACAGCGTCGGTTGACCGCGCGCTTGCTGTGTTCGGCCTTGCCCAGATTGCTGATTGGCCGTGCCGGTGGCTATCAGCCGGGCAACGGCGGCGCCTGGCGCTTGCCCGCCTCGTCGCCACTCCAGCGCCGCTTTGGCTGCTCGACGAGCCTGGCGCAGCGCTCGATGCCGATGGGGAGGCGCGCCTGGTAGCTGCGATCGCCGGGCATCGCGATAGAGGCGGGCGCGTCGTTGTGGCGACACATCAGCCGATCGCGCTCTCCGGCGGCAGCGAGTTGCGGCTTGGCGACTTCGCCGTCGCCGAAACCCTCGTTGACTTCTAGGAATGTTGGCCTATTTCGGCCTGTTTCGGCGCGAAATTCTGCTCGCTTGGCGCCAGGGCGGCGAGATCGGTCTTGCGCTCGGTTTTTTCGTGCTCGTCGTCTTGTTGTTTCCGTTGGGCGTTGGCCCGGAGGCGGAGATCCTGAGCCGCATCGGCGCCGGGGTCATCTGGGCAGCGGCACTGCTTGCCGCGGTGTTGAGTCTGGACCGGCTGTTCGCCGGTGACCATAGCGATGGCGGTCTCGATCTGATGGCTCTGTCGGTGATGCCGCTGGAGGGCGTCGTCCTCGTCAAGTGTGCCGCGCATTGGGTCATGACGGGCTTGCCGCTTGTAGTGCTGAGCCCGTTTCTGGCACTGCTGTTCAATCTCGACATCGCGGCGATCCCGACCCTGGTCGTCGGTTTATTGATCGGTACCCCGGCTCTCAGCCTGTTGGGCGCGATCGCTGCGGCGCTCACTCTCGGCGCCCGGCGGCCGGGGGTGCTGTCCTCGCTGTTGGTGTTGCCGCTCTACCTGCCGGTGCTGATTTTCGGTGCCGGCGCCGCTGAGGCGAGTGTCTCCGGCGGCGCTCGGCCGCACCTTCTGCTGCTCGCCGCGCTGAGCCTCGCCGCATTGCCGCTGGCTCCGTTCGCCACGGCGGCAGCGCTACGTCAGGCCCTTGATTGAACGCTGCTCGCTTAAATGTCGCGGTAACCCGTCATGCGGTACAAAGCGGCGATGGAACGCCTATCTAGATTGCGACGATGATATCGCGCTTGGCCAATCCGACCCGCTTTATGAGAGCGAGCGGCGCTGTATTGCCGACGTTGGCGTGCGCGACGCCGATCGTGCTGTTGGTTGGGTTCTATCTCGCGCTCTTTGTCGCACCGCCCGATTACCAGCAGGGCGAGAGCGTGCGGATCATGTTTGTCCACGTGCCCGCGGCGATCATGGCCGAAGGCGTCTATTACTTCGTCGCGTTAGCGAGCTTTGTCGCATTGGTTTGGCGGCATCCACTCGCCGATATCGGTGCGCAGGCCGCAGCACCGCTCGGCGCCGCGTTCACATTGGTCTGTCTGGTCACCGGCTCACTGTGGGGTCGGCCGATGTGGGGCACCTGGTGGGTGTGGGATGCGCGTCTGACGTCAGTTCTGGTGCTGTTCTTTCTCTATCTCGGCTATATCGCGCTCGCGAACGCATTCGACGATCCCAGCCGTGGTTCGCGCGCCGCTTCGGTCCTGGCGCTGATCGGCGTTGTCGACCTGCCGATCATCAAATTCTCGGTCAACTGGTGGAACACACTCCACCAGCCGGCCAGCATCCTGCGCGCCGGCGGCCCAACAATCGACAAATCGATGCTGGTACCGCTCATAATCATGGCCTTCGGTTATCTACTGTTGTTCGTCACCTTGCTGCTGGTACGGATGCGAACCTCGCTCAACGAGCGCAGGGCGCGAGCCGTGCAGTTATCGGCGGTGGTTGCTCCGCCTCCCGCGGGCGCGAGCCCGGTGCTGCGATGAGTGGTTTCAACCAATGGGTCGCGATGGGCGGCTACGCCGCTTTCGTTTGGCCCGCGTATGGGTTCGCGGTAGCAATCCTCGGTGGGGTCGCCGGACAATCGTGGTGGCGGTACCGCACCAGCCGGCGCGCGCTCGATCGGTTGCAAGGTGAACCACGCACGCGGCAATGAAGCGCAAGCACAAGCGGCTCGCGATCGCATTGTTGGGCCTCGCCGCGTTGGGCGGCGCGACTGCGCTGGTGTTGACGGCATTCAGCGACAATCTGGTGTTCTTTTATAGCCCAACCGAGCTGGCGGCGAAACCGCACGCCGGGCAGCGTATACGCATCGGCGGGCTAGTCGAGCTTCAGAGCCTGACGCACGAAGATGGAAGGCGGGTCTCTTTTCGTGTCACCGATGGCAAAACTGATGTTGCGGTCACCTATGAGGGGATATTGCCCGACCTCTTCCGCGAGGGGCAGGGCGTGGTTACCGAAGGGCGGCTTGGCGCCGACGGCATTTTTGTCGCTAGCACCGTGCTGGCTAAGCACGATGAGCGCTACATGCCGCCGGAAGTTGTCGACGCACTGAAGAAAAGCGGGCATTGGCAGGAGAGCGGTGCCGATCCCAGCGCGCTCGCCGGCCGCCCGCCGGCTCACATACCCTAAGAAGATGGCCCGGATTCGGCGCTGGCGATGGTTGAAAGGAATTTGGGCAGGTCGCGCCAGCCGTAGCCCGACGCGGCAACTTGCATGCCATTGAAGGGTAGTAGTTTTCGGCGAACTTCCTTCCCTCCGAGCCGCTGATAGAAGAACCGGGCAGGGTTTTCGCGCAGCACCCAGATGACCGCCGAGGAATGACCCTCGGCGACGAGCCGAGCGAACATCGCCAGCAGAAGACGTCGGCCAATCCCCTGATTCTGCCAATCCGGTGCGACATAGAGGGTGAAGACCTCGCTAGTGAACCCGGGCTCGCCGCGGCACTTGCCGCAGCTGCCAAAACCAACAATGTCGCCGTCGGCGGTGACCGCGACGCGCACGTTCTTAGGCTCACGGCGGATTACATGGGCCCAGCCGATCGCTCTCCGTTCCGCCGTCAAACCGGCGAGATACGGGGTGTCGAGGATGCCTGCGTAGGTCGCCTGCCAAGTCTCGACATCGAGCCGAGCGATCGGACCGGCATCCTCGAGCCGGGCGGAGCGAATCGTGATCTCATCCATCGCATCGCCATTCTGCCCCTTTTTGGCGCGCATGGGGAGGGCGCGCACAGTGGCATGTAACGACAGCGGCGACTATCTTTGCACCATGAACGCAACCCGGCTTCTCTTTCTCGGTATGGTTTGCACGGCATTGCTGCCGCATACGGCGCATGCGGCAAACAAACCCAAAGCCAAGCCCGCGCCGGCGAGCCAATCCGCTCCCCCCACCGCGGACCCCGGTCCGGCGAAAGTGCTCGGCAGCGGGGGTTCCTGGACCGCCTACATGGCGCAGAACAAGGCGGGTAAGGTCTGCTACCTTGTCGGCCAGCCGGCGAAGAGCGAGCCGGCCAACCTGAAACGCAACACCGTCATGGCGACCGTAACACACCGGACCGAGGACAAGGTGTCCAACGTTGTCAGCTTTGATGAAGGCTATCCGCTGAACGATGATGACGACGTTATCCTGGAGGTCGGCAAGGACAAGTTCACGCTGTTCGCCAAAGACGACAGCGCCTGGGCGCGCACTTCCGACCTGGACCAGCAAATCGTCACCGCGCTCGCCCGGGAAAAAGACGCGGTGATCAAAGGAAAATCGAAAAAGGGCCACGTGACGGTCGATACCTATTTGCTTGCCGGATTCTCCAAGGCGCTGGCGCTGATCGACAAGGCTTGCGATGTCAAGCGCTAGGATTTCGTCGGAAGGCGTCGGTACCTCTGCCTGTCGGGACCTGGTTGGCTTGGGTCGCGCCGAACTGGCGGCTGAGATGGCGGGTTTCGGCGCGGAGCCTTTTCGGGCGCGGCAGCTTTGGCACTGGATCTACCATCGCGGCGTCGCCGATTTCGCGGCGATGACTAATTTGGCCAAACCCTTCCGCGAGCGGCTTGCCGCCCGCTATGTCTTGGGTCGCCCGGAGGTTGTCGCCGCGCAGATCTCGCGCGACGGTACAAGGAAGTGGCTGCTGCGCTTCGCCGACGGACAGGAGGTCGAAACCGTCCACATTCCCGAGGAGGATCGCGGCACGCTCTGCGTCTCGTCACAAGTCGGCTGCACCCTAACCTGCCGCTTTTGCCACACCGGCACCCAGCGGTTGGTGCGCAATCTTGGCGTTGCCGAGATCGTGGGGCAGGTCATGCTGGCGCGCGACGCGCTGGGCGAATGGCCGTCGCCACGAGAAGACCGGCAACTCACCAACATCGTCCTGA
>Ga0335081_10019920_pt1 | contig 10851 bp, 9 predicted proteins | sample Lox_Sample_35_FD_206713 | JGI IMG/M metagenome (GOLD analysis project Ga0335081, IMG submission 206713) | Soil microbial communities from Loxahatchee National Wildlife Refuge, Florida, United States - Lox_Sample_3.5 | ecosystem: Environmental > Terrestrial > Soil > Wetlands | place: USA: Florida... | reverse complement strand
GGCGCTCCTCGTAGCCTGCCTGGGGATCTTCGGCTTGATGGCGTTTCAGGTGTCGCGTCGCACCAACGAGATCGGTCTGCGCATGGCGCTCGGAGCCAGCCGGGGCGGGATCATGGCGCTGGTCCTGCGCGAGGTCGCGACCATGCTGGCGCTGGGCTGCCTGATGGGCGGAGGCGGAGCGCTGGCTCTAACGGGCCTTACCCGCAAGATGCTCTTCGGGATTACGCCGACCGAGCCGGGCGTCTTCGGGTTGGCCGCGTTGGTCCTCGGCGCGGCGGCTTTCGCCGCCGGATGGATGCCTGCACGGCGCGCTTCGCTGATTGACCCGATGACTGCTCTGCGGCACGAGTGACGCAGGGTCCTGGTTGCTCCGAACGCTTAAGGTATTGACCCCCCTTAGATACCGGCAGGTCTATCGGTTTGGCGCTGCGTTGTGTGAGCCAAATCACAGGTCGTCACTTCTGTGTCATTTGTTGTCTTGACCGTCATACGAATTCGGGATAGCATTCTCCGGGATGCACTTGTCTTAGGGCGATGCTGTGGAGGCCGCAACGCCCAACCAACGTCCTAAATCTCGGACCCGGCGCATACTTAAGGAGGGAATATGCCAGCCGACAAAGGAGCCAAAGTCAGGCTCGACGAATTCACCGCAAGAGCGGTTCCAGACCCCAAGAATCCCGATGCATTGCTGGTAACCGGTTTTCTGGGCGCTGCTGCGGAACCTAACAGAACCAGAATCTACTGGGACGCATCGCTCAGCACGTACGTCGATGTCGATTCAGCGGACATTCTTCACAGCGAGCCATTGCCGGCTACGCAATCTCCGTTGGGCGGATCTTACGTCTGGCTCAGACGTCATGCGGAGGCGACCTTTGGGAGCGCGAGCGGGCACTCGAGCAAAGGCAAGTTTTTCGAAGGGCCGCTGACGGCGGCTTACGGCGCCCAGTTCGGCGCGGCCGCCGGGCCGGCAGCGATGGGCGCAGGCGCGGCCGTGCCTGTTACTCAAAACGTAGTCTGCCGTCCGACCGAGCTTTGCACTCTCGTAGCGTTCTGCCGGCAGTCTGTTTTCTTCCCGTGCGCCAGCCATCTGGTTTTCTGTTCTACACCAGCTTGCCCGATTCTCTCGGCCGCCGTGGTTTGTGTGGCTTCTCCGGGATGTCCCCCGGTAGGGCCTGGGACGCCGGTGCAAGGCGGCGGTGGAGTCGCCGTCGGCGAAGCGATGGGCGCCGCTCCTCAGTTTGCCGGATCGTTCGCGCCCGGCTGCTGGTTCAGCTGGAATGCCTGCCCAACCATGTTCGGGGTCTGCGGCCCGCACCACACACCGGCCTGCCCAAGGGTGGAAGCGCAGGCGGCCGGCGCGCAGTTAGCCGGCTCGTTCGCGCCGCACTGCTGGTTCAGTTGGAATGCCTGCCCGACCATGTTCGGGGTCTGCGGCCCGCATCACACACCAGGCTGCCCGCAATTGCAGGCGCAAGCGGCTGCTGCCCCGCAAGCGATCGGCTCGTTTGCACCGCACTGCTGGTTTAGCTGGGGCGCTTGTCCGACAATGTTCGGGGTTTGCGGTCCGCACCACACACCAGGTTGCCCGAGGTGACCTCCGCGAAGCGGCGGCGGTAGCGCCGAATCGGCCCGCGCTTGCACGATGCGGGCCGCAATGAGTACAATCTGAGCCTGGCGGCGATCGCAGCGCCGCTAGGCAATCCAAGGCCTCGGCGTGATCCTTAGCCCGGAGAATCTGGTTTATTACCTGATGGAGCGCGGACTGGTTACCCGCGACTCCGCGGTGAACGGGTCCGTCGAAATCAGCGAGATCGTCCGCCGCAACCGCAACTTCAAAGTCAGACAACGCAAGGGCGGGGGTTACTTCGTCAAACAGGTGCGCCAATGGGAGCCGGAAGCCCTGCGCACCTTGCGGGCCGAGGCGCAGTCATACAGGCTGGCCGCCGAGGACGACGCGTTCGCCGACATGGCGCAGATCATCCCGCGCTTGTGCTCCTATGATGAGCGCCGCTCCGTCCTGGTCACCGAGCTGATCGCGGGGGCTGAAACCGTCACCGAGCACCATTTCAAAAACGATTCGTTCCCTGTGGAAGTGGGGGAACAGCTCGGCCGGGCCTTCGGCAATTTTCACCGCAAAGTCCTCGTGAACCCGCCGAGGAATCTGGATGGCATCTTCCCCCGCCGCGTGGCATGGGCGTTATCGATGCACGATATGCCCGCGCCGCCGTCCGCCGGACTGAGCGGCGGCATTCATCAAATGCTCGCCATGATCCGCCAGTTCCCGCAGCTTGCCACGACGCTGGGTGAATTGCGCTCCGGCTGGCGTTCGGACGCCCTGATCCATGGCGATATCAAGTGGGAGAACTTTGTGCTCTGTCCCGGCCCGAACGGCGGTCGCTCACTGAAAATTGTCGATTGGGAAATGGCCGACTGGGGCGACGCGTGCTGGGACCTGGCCGGCATTCTGAGCGCCTATGTCACGTTCTGGGTGCAGTCACTGCCGGGGAACGGTTTCGCCAATCCTGACATCATGGTGGCGCAGGCGCGGTTTCCGATCGAGAGAATGCAGCCGGCGATCCGCGGCTTCTGGAGCACGTACACCCAGTGCCGGGAGATCGGCGGGCAGGAAGCGCGCGACCTGCTGCGCCGCACGGTCCTGTACACCGGGGCCAGAAACATACAGACCGCCTTTGAGGTTCTGCAAACCTCGCCGCAGGCGGACTCCGGCACGGTGCTGCTGCTGCAGCTCAGTATGAACGTGCTGAGCAACCCGGAGGAGGCGGCGAGCGAACTGCTGGGCATCGAGGCATGAAGAACGCTGCCGCATTACGGAAAGAACTGGCCCGCATCATCGACGCGGTGACGGTCCTCTCGCCGGCGTCCTTTACTTTCGCCGGGCAAGCTTCCACCGGCCTGGCCATGCCGATGATGGGGCTGCAGATGGCTCCGGGCACGCCTCCCTTGATGAACGAGCTGATCAGCCAGTTGTACCAGCATTGCTTTTCGAACCGCTTCAAGGGTGAAATTGCGAAAAGCGACATGCCGCGGCCGGATGTCGACGCCCAATGGGTCGAGACGCTTTCGCGCGCCAACCAAAGCCGGGAGCGCTGGGAAGACGGATGGAAGGTGGCTCACGGCATGCCCAACGGGCAGGTGGTCGCGATCCGGGGCGCCGCCACCCGCATTCTGGGCGCCGGCGAATTCGTCAACCTCAGCGGATCGGGCATGTTCCTTTCGCCGGACGTGACAGTCCGGGTTTACCTGCCGCGCGAGTCGCGGACCATTCAGGCCGGCTATTACTTCGCGTTTGGCGAAACGCCGGCGGACTCGGCCAGCGAGTTCTCGGTGGTCCGGTTCTACTGGAACGTGCCGCCTGAAGGGGCAGCGCAGTTGCTCGAGCTGCTCTCTGCGGCGCTCAACCGATGGCAGGTTCCGTTCCGGTTCAAGACCGGCGCCAGCCGCGCGTTGTTCGCGCGATCCGACAGCGCGGTCCTGTACTCGCCGCGCCGCTACGCGCAAATCACCTATGAGCTGGTGTCGGAAATCCACCAGCGCATGCGAACGCAACTCCGCCCCGATGTGCCGCTGTTCACCCTGCGGCTGGCCAGGGGACTGGCTTTCGCCGAAGATCCCTCGACTCAGGAAAGCTTCGGCCTGTCGCGCTGCCGGATCTTGGCGCTGGGCATTTGGGCGGCGCACCAACAGGGCGCGCGGCAATCCCGTGAGCGGCTGGCGACGGTCGAGCAACAATTCCGCTCGGAAGGGATCTCCCTCGATCGGCCATGGCTGAATGCGGGTTCCGCGGACGAGTTCGCGTTCGATGCAATCGAGCGGGAGGCGGCGTGAGCGTCTTCCTCGAACAGGGCTCCGCGATAGCACGGCGAATCTGCCGCGATGCCATCTGGGCCGGCGGTTGCTGCAACTGGATCGGACCGTTCATCGAGTCTCTCAACATGTGGGACGTCCGGCAGAAATCCTTCGGACCGGATTTGTATGCGGGCACGAGCGGCGTGGCCCTGTTCCTCGCGGCCGCCGCGAACCTGGAACCGGAAAGGCTCGTACGCAAAACAGCGGAGGGCGCCGCGCGCCACGCATCTCAGCACGTGGACGATTTCCCTCCCCCGCTGCGCATCGGCGTTTACTCCGGAACGATTGGCGTAGCCTGGGCGCTGATTCGCGTGGGCGAGCTCCTGGGCGACTCCGCGTGGCAGGATTGCGGCATCGCCCTGCTGGACGGCCTCGGGCCGGTTCCCGCTGAAGCCGGTTTGGACATCATGAGCGGGTGCGCGGGAGCAATTCCCGTGCTCATTCAACTGGCGCGCCGCTACCAGCGCCCCGCGTGGATCGAAATGGCCTCGCGCTGGGGCGATCAGCTCGAAGGGGCCGCTTCGAAATCACCGGAAGGCTGGTCGTGGAAGACGATCGACATTCCGGCGCAGGCCGCGGGGCGAAACCTGACCGGATTCTCGCATGGCACGGCGGGGATCGGTTGGGCATTTTTCGAGCTTGGGGAAGCCACTGGCGAGCCCCGTTTCCGGACGGCCGCGGAAGAAGCGTTCCGATATGAACGCACGTTCTACAGCCCGGAGAACGAGAACTGGCCCGATTTCCGCGACTATCTCCGGCCGCCCGGATCACCTCCCGGGCCGATGTTCGGAACCGCCTGGTGCCATGGCGCCCCTGGCATCGCTCTGTCGCGTTTGCGCGCGTGGCGCTTGACCGGCGACCCGCGAGCGCGCGAGGAAGCGGAAGTCGCGGTCCGGACCACGAAACGCTCATTGGAACTGCCCGAGTCCGTGAGGGCCGGTTTCTCCCTCTGTCACGGCTGCGCCGGCAATGCCGACGTGCTGATCGAGGCGGAGGGCCAGTTGGGCGCGCCGGACTTGCGCGCGGCGGCGGAAAAAGTCGGTTACACGGGCATCGAGCAGTTCGAGTCGCAGAGACTGCCCTGGCCTTGCGGACTCCAGGGAGCCGGCGAAACCAGCAACCTGATGCTGGGTACGGCGGGCATTGGCTATTTCTATCTGCGGCTGGCAAACCCGGCAGTACCGACCGTGCTCATGATCGGCGGGCGGGAAGCGGCGGCAAAAGTAGCCGCTTCGTGAGCAGCGCGCGCGGTGCGACGGCGAGCGCGAGACTATACTGAGTACGTCATGAACTTCCCAATATGTTTGCGCGTGATTGGCCTTTCGGCCCTGGCGATCGGCGGATTCGCCCAGAGCGCGCCGGGGCCGGCGAGGCCGCACATCCTCGGAGTGGCGCACATCGGGCTGCGCACCGATAACCTGGATGCGGCGCGCCAGTTCTACGGGCGCCAACTGGGATTCGATGAGGCATTCAAGCTCGACCGGCCGGAAGGCGGCCTGATGCTGGTTTATTTCAAGGTCAACGATCACCAGTACATTGAGGTGTTTCCGGGTTGGAAAGGGCCCGAAGAGCTGGTGCTTTCGCACATCGCGTTCGAAACCGACGATGCCCGGCAGTTGCGCGACTACCTGGCGAGCAAGGGTGTGAAGGTTCCCGACTCGCTGCGCCCCGGCCTGGACGGGAACTTGAGCTTCATGATCAAGGATCCGGACGGCCACGACATCGAATTCATGCAGTACATGCCGGGATCGCTGCATTCGCGAAATTTCGGGAAGTTCCTGCCGGCCACGCGGGTGTCGGAACGGATCATCCACGTGGGCACGACGGTGAAGGACCGCGCGGCGTTCGACGCCTTATACCGGGACATTCTGGGCTTTCACGAGTTCTGGCACGGAGGGATGACCGACGACCGGACCGATTGGGTGGACATGCGAGTGCCGGACGGAACGGACTGGTTCGAATACATGCTGAACGTGAACAATCCGAACGCGCGCACGCTCGGCGTGATGAACCACCTGGCGCTCGGAGTGCCCAATGTCCAGGACGGCTACAAGGCGGTGATGAGCCGAGGTCTGAACCCGGCACGGGGACCGAGCATCGGACGCGACGGGAAGTGGCAACTGAACCTGTATGACGCGAATCTGACCCGCACGGAGCTCATGGAGCCGGCGCCGGTGCAAACGCCCTGCTGTTCGCCGATGGGGAAGTGAGGGTGGAGACAACAGAACCACGCGTCACGTCGAGACGGATCCGGAAGCCCGGGACAAGGCAGAGGCTTATCCCACTCGCACGTCGTGCAGAATGGCTGCCCAGCCCGGGTAACCGCGCTCGGCGGAATAGGCATCTTCTTCGAGGGTGAAGGCGATGTCTACGCGCGCGCCGCGAGCCAGTTCGGCGGCGCGGTCCGCGAAATTCCAGGCTTTCAGCGTTAGGATGCGCCCGTTCTGACGCACGGTCGTCCGCAGGTGCTTCTCTTTTACGACAACCGGAGGAGCAGCGACTTCCACACCCACTGCGGCAAACTTCGGCGGCGGATTGCCGTTGCCGAAGGGCGCCAGCGCTAACACTTCCTGCACGCTCTGTTCGTCGATCTCGCGCAGTTCCAGAATCGAGTCGATCTCGAGGGACGGCTGGAAATCCTCGGGGCGGAGACGCGCGGCGGCGCAGGTGTTGAAACGCTCGCGGAATTCGGCGACGCGCGCGGCTTCCAGGGTAACGCCGGCAGCGAATTCGTGGCCTCCGTATTTCACGAAGAGGTCGCGCATGGAATCGAGAGCATCCAGGAGATGGAAGGCCGGGATGCTGCGGCCGGAGCCCTGTGCGAGGCCGTCCCCGGAGTTGCGGCCCAGCACGAACACGGGGCGGTGGAACCGTTCCACCAGGCGGCTGGCGACGATGCCAAGAACGCCGCGATGCCAGTCTTCGCCGTAGTAGACCAGGGCGGCGGTGGAATCGCCGACGGGCTGGCTCTCGCAGAGGGCGGCGATCTCCGTCTGCACGCGGCGGCGCTCGGCATTCTGGCCGTGGAGCTGCTGCGCCAGTTCGCGAGCGTGTGAGGCGTCTTCGGTGAGGAACAGATCGATGACGGTTTTGGCGGTGTCCATGCGGCCGGCGGCGTTGAGGCGAGGAGCGATCTGGAAGGCCACCTGGTGGGAGTTGGGAACGGTCGCGCCGGTGAAGCCGGCCACGTCAAGGAGCGCGCGCAGGCCCGGATTGCGGACCGCCCGCAGACCATCCAGGCCGTGCTTGACCATGACGCGGTTCTCGCCGGTGAGCGGAACCACATCGGCCACCGTGGCGATGGCCACCAGCTTGAGGAAGGATTCCGCGACGCGGCGCTGCTTCTCGGGGGCCCAAGGCAGCGCGGCCAGCAAAGCCTGCACCAGTTTGAAAGCCACGCCGGCGCCGCAGAGGTTCTTCTCGGGATAGGGGCAGTCGTGGCGGTTGGGGTTGAGGACGGCGACGGCGGGAGGCAGAGCGGCGTCGGGGAGGTGGTGATCGGTGACGATGACGTCGATGCCGAGCTCGTTGGCGCGAGCCACTACCTCCGCGGCGCGGATGCCGGTGTCGACGCTGACGATCAGGCGCACGCCTTGAGCCGCGGCGGTCTCGACCACTTCGGGACGCATGCCGTAGCCGTCTTTGAGACGGTGCGGCACGTGATATTGCGCCGCGCCGCCGGCGAGCTGGATAGCCTTGGTGAGAAGAACCACCGAGGTGGTGCCATCAACATCGTAGTCGCCGTAAATGAGGATCTTCTCGCCGGTTTGGATGGCTCGTAGCAGACGCTCGATGGCTCGCGGAAGGTCGCGGAGCAATTGCGGATCGAGCAGGTGGTCGAGTGAAGGGCGGAGAAAGCGGCGCGCGCATTCGGGATCGGCGAGGCCGCGGCGGACGAGCACGCGAGCCGCGAGAGGGCCGATACGCAACGCGGAGGCGAGGGCGGCAGCGGCGGGCGGATCGGGAGTGGGAAGGAGCCAGCGGGACGGCACTAGGGTTGTGTTGCGCCACGGCTGGAGGCAACCGGAGTGCCCGTCGAGCTGCGCTCGCCTGGACCGATTGGCAATCGGTCCGCGGGTTTACAACCCGCCCCACAGCGCGGCTTTGTCCGAAGCGCCATGCTAGTTCTTCGAAAAATACCCGCCGAGGGGTTCCTCTTCATCGTCCTCGTCTTCGCCGGCTAAGCGCGAAACCAGCTCGTCTTCGAGACCGAGGAAGTCCTCGTACCAGTCGGGTTGAAGCTCGTAGACATAAAGGCGCGCATGATAGTCGAAGGCCAGTTCGAGCGAACAGGTGACGCCTTCATAAATGCGGAACTCGCGCAGGCGCGATTCGTATTCGCGGCGCTCGTCGCGAGTCAGTTCCATGTCGTCCAATTGGGCCACGAGGTCATCCAGGTCGGCCGGCTCGAATTCGCGGGCGGCGAAGATGATCAGCTCGGTGCCGCACTTGCGGGCGACCTCCAGGAACATTTGAAAGTCGGGCCGCTGCTCGACGTCCCACAGGACCATCGGCGAGCCTTCCAGGCCGCCGGTGCGGCCGTGAAAAACAGCGAAGCCGGCCGAGTCGAGATACGCCAGGATTTCGCGCTTCAGTGTGTCGAGATTCAAATCCACGTTGATTTCCTAGGCCAAGACCAGAATATCAGAGGGGCCTGCCAGGTCGCGGGCGGACGGCGTCACGATTGTCTTTGGCCCGATGTAGATCTTGCGATGTTCGCGGATGGCGGCGCGTACGTCGTCCTCGCAGACGAAATCCACCGGTTTGGGCGGAGGCGGCGCGGGCGCGGCGGTCGCCGGCGCCGGCTCTACGGGGCACTCCTTCGCCAGTCAGCCATAGCCGGTTTTCTGAGTGGCGCTGGCGCGGCCGGCGAGGAAGCGGTCCACAACTTCGGCAGCGACATTGGGGATTACCGATTTGGCGACTGACTGAGCCGGTTTGTCCGAGTCGCAGGCGCAGGTTGGGCCGCCCGGCGCCGCCTTTCCGCGCGCGGCGAGATAGCGCTCCACGGCTGCGACCACAGTGCCGCGGTCGATGGGGATGTCGCCAGTCGCGGCTACTGCCGGCGGGTAGGTTGCGGCCTTGTAGTCCAGCGGCATTTCGAAGGCTTCCTCCGGCTTGCGAACCACGTACGCCAGGCGTTTGAGATTGACCAGGTGCAACGGGCCGACGTTGTCGGAGGTGACGTTGCCCGCGGCAGCGCCGCAGCCGAGTGTCATCGACGGGAAGACGTTGGTGGTGATGCCAGTCGAGCCCTGTGGTGAAGGCGTGTTCACCAGGACCCGCATGGCCGGCATGCGGAGGGCGAATTCGCGCGTGCGGGCGTCGTTTTTCGAATAGATGACCGCGGTGTGGCCCAGACCGCCGAACTTCAGCAGAGCGAAGCACGTGTCCAGAGCGGCGTTGAAATCCGGGACGAAGTACAGCGAGAGCACCGGCGATAGTTTTTCGGCGGAGAGCGGGTGCTGCTTGCCCACGCCGGCCACCTCGGCGCAGATGATGGAGGTGTCTTCAGGAACCTGGAACCCCGCCATCTTCGCGATTTTGGTTGGAGCCTGGCCGACGCACTGCGGATTCACCGTCCAGTTCGGCATGATGAGCAGCTTGCCGAGCGCCTCCTTTTGCGCGTCGTTGGCGATGTAGGCCTTCTGCGCTTTGAGCAGGCTAAGGATGCGGTCGCGCAAAGAGGCCTCGGCCACGATGGCCTGCTCGCTCGAACACACGGTGCCGTAGTCGAAGGATTTGCCGTCCACGACCTTGGCGATGGCGTCTTCCAGGTCGGCCGAGGTGTCGACCAGAACCGGCACGTTACCCGGGCCGACGCCGAAGGCCGGCTTGCCGCTGGAATAGGCCGCTTTCACGATGCCCGCGCCGCCGGTGGAGAGGATGACGCCCGTGCGTTCGTGGCGCATCAGGGCGTTGGTGGCTTCCAGGGTGGGATTATCGACGCACTGGATGATGTCCTCGGGCGCGCCGGCCGAAACCGCAGCCTGATACAGAATTGATGCGGTGGCGCAAGTGCAACGATGAGCGCGCGGGTGCGGGCTGATGACCACGGCGTTTCCGGCTTTGAGCGAGATGAGCGTCTTGTAAACGGCGGTGGACGTTGGATTGGTGGTGGGTAAGATGGCGGCGACCACGCCCACGGGCACCGCGATTTCGACAATTTTCTCTTCGGGAATCTCGCGCACGATGCCGACGGTCTTCATGCCGCGCATGCGGCGGGGGAGCCAGTCGGCAGTGAGCAGATTCTTGACGTACTTGTCCTTGGCGTTGCCGTAACCGGTTTCCTCCACCGCCATGTCGGCCAGTCTCTTGGCGTTGGCGCGCGCGGCGGCAGCCATGCTCTCGACGATCGCATCGACCTGTTCCTGGGAGTAGGTGGCGTACTTCTGCCATGCGGCGAAGGCCTTGCCGACTTTGGTCCGGACCTCCTGGATGGAGAGAAGGTCTTTGTCTGCGAGCATCAGCCGTTACTTCTTGAGACCCCCGATGGGAAGGGCCTTTTCGACTTCCTCATGCGGCCGTGGAATGACATGGACGCTGACGAGTTCGCCGACCCGACGCGCCGCGGCCGCGCCCGCGTCCGTGGCGGCCTTCACCGCGCCGACATCTCCGCGGACCGTGACGCAAACCAGGCCGGCGCCGACGTATTCCTTGCCGGTGAGTATCACGTTGGCGGTCTTGACCATGGCATCGGCGGCTTCGATGGCGCCAACCAGACCTTTCGTTTCAATAAGGCCAAGGGCCTCCATTTGTCCTCCAGTTTGCAGATGAAATCATTACCGTATCACATTGGCGGGAGAAATACCGGGCGGGAAAGCGTGCAAAGCAACAAGACGGAGAGTCACCCAAAACAAAAAAGGTTCCAAGTGATCTGATTTGCAGCCTCGTCCACCACCGGCATGCCCGGTACTGAACTTCGGGTTCAGGAGCGCCGTGCGTTCCGCCTCTCAGCTCCCCGACTGCTGGATTTCTCCAACC
>Ga0335081_10019918_pt1 | contig 10851 bp, 9 predicted proteins | sample Lox_Sample_35_FD_206713 | JGI IMG/M metagenome (GOLD analysis project Ga0335081, IMG submission 206713) | Soil microbial communities from Loxahatchee National Wildlife Refuge, Florida, United States - Lox_Sample_3.5 | ecosystem: Environmental > Terrestrial > Soil > Wetlands | place: USA: Florida... | reverse complement strand
CCGCTGCGCATCTTCAGCAACCGGGACCGCTCGGCGGCGAACCTGATCATGCTGTGCGTCGGCACCGCGATGTTCGGCATGTTCTTCTTCCTCACGATCTTCCTGCAGAGCGTGTGGGGATACAGCGCGCTGAAGACGGGCTTCGCCTACCTGCCGATGGTGGTCTCCGTCATGGCCGCGGCCGGCATCAGCTCGCAGCTGGTCAGCCGGATCGGCGCCAAGCCGATCCTGATCGCGGGCTCCAGCGTCGCGGCGATCGGCATGTTCTGGCTATCCCGGATCACCGAGCACAGCACCTATACGGGCGGCCTGCTCGGGCCGACGATTCTGACCGGCTTCGGCCTCGGCATGCTGTTCATGCCAGTGACGCTGGTGGCGCTCTCCAAGGTGCGCGATGCGGATGCCGGCCTGGCCTCCAGCCTGGTCAACACCGGCCAGCAGGTCGGCGGCTCGATCGGCCTGGCCCTCCTCGGTACGGTCGCCTGGACCGTCGTCGCGAACAGCGCTCGCAGTTCGGCGGATGCGGCGAAGGCGGCAGCAGCCAGGGCCGCGGCGGCCGGGCACGCGATCACGCCGACAAAGGCGCAGCTCGCGCACGCGCAGCAGGTCATCACCGACCACGCGCTCGCGACCGGCTTCTCGCGCGGGTTCGTGGTGTCGGCCGGCATAGCCGTGCTTGCCCTGATCATCACCCTGGCCATGGTGCGGGTGACCAGGGAGGACCTGGCTGGCGTCCAGCCGCCGATGATGGGCTAGCCCGAGCGCGCTCAGCGTGGCCCGGTGCGGAGAATGCTCTTCGCGCCGGGCCGTCGGCGTTCCGTGGCATCGCGATCTAGCGTTCGGCGCCCGGCGTCCGTCCGCTAACCGAAAGCGCTCGCCCGGCGCCTTGCCGACGACAGCTCAGCCAGTCGCGGACGGACTTCGGTCGCCCCTGACCAGACTCCGCCCGGCTGGTAAAAGAGCCTCACTCCCTGCGTTATCGCAGGTCAGGAGGCTGACGACAGGACGATTGGCTCCCGCGATAGGACTCGAACCTATAACCTGCCGGTTAACAGCCGGACGCTCTGCCGATTGAGCTACGCGGGACCGTACGGCGATCACCGCCGCGGGCATAAGGGTAGCGCACCGGCAGGAGTTCGCGTGCCGGGGCCGGGTACGCGACTTTTTCATGATCACTTGGTGTTTGGGCAGCCCGGCGCCCCCCGCATAACCAGCCCCGGGATGGGCATGACCGGGAAGGTCCGCCGTGCGCGCATAACGGGGATTGCACGGGGAAGCTTGCTAGCGCGCTGATGGCTTCCCGGAAGAGGTCCAAGATGGGTGCGAATCGACTTTCCTTCGCGGCCGGCCTGGCGATCGGCTTCGTCGCCGGAACCCGCGCCGGACGCGAGCGCTACGACCAGATGGTCCAGGCCGCGAAGGCGGCCAAGGACAGCCCTGCCTTCCAGCAGGCCGCCGGGGCGATCCAGGCCCAGGCCAGCGGCCTGCTCAGCTCGGCCGGGCAGAAGGTCGCAGACGGTGCCCCGCGGCTGGCGCACAACGCCATGCACACCGTCAGCGATCGTGTCCCGCTGCTGAAGAACCGCAACGGCGACAGCGCCGAGGGCGGCAAACGCCCTGTCTCAGCGGCAGACAACGGTCACAAGCACTCATCCGGCGACTGACAACCGCCCGGCCTGACGGTCTCCCCGGCCTGACGGTCTCCCCGGCCTGACGGTCTCCCCGGCCTGACGGCCTGCGACACCGCCCGCGCTGACTAGGCCAGGTACTCCCGCAGCATCTGCGCGCGGCTCGGATGCCTGAGCTTGGCCAGGGTCTTCGACTCGATCTGCCGGATCCGCTCACGCGTGACGCCGAACTCCCGGCCCACCTCCTCCAGCGTCCGCGGATGCCCGTCGGTCAGCCCGAAGCGGAGCTGGATGATCCGCTGCTCCCGCACGCTGAGGTTGTCCAGCACCTGATCCAGCTGATCCTGCAGCATGATGAACGCGGCGGCCTCCATCGGCACGACAGCGTCCGCGTCCTCGATGAAGTCGCCCAGGTCTGAGTCCTCCTCGCCGATCGGCGACTGCAGCGACACCGGCTCCTGGGCGATCCGCTGGATCTCGGCCACCCGGTCGGGATGCATGCCCATCTCGGCGGCGATCTCCTCGGGCGTCGCCTCGCGGCCGAGGTCCTGGTGCAGCTGACGCTGGATCCGCGCCATCTTGTTGATGGTCTCGACCATGTGCACCGGAATCCGGATGGTCCGCGCCTGGTCGGCGATCGCGCGGGTGATCGCCTGCCGTATCCACCACGTGGCGTACGTGGAGAACTTATAGCCCTTGGTGTAGTCGAACTTCTCCACCGCGCGAATGAGGCCGAGGTTGCCTTCCTGGATCAGGTCAAGGAATACGAGGCCGCGACCGATGTAGCGCTTCGCTATCGACACGACGAGCCGGAGGTTGGCCTCGATCAGCCGCTGCTTGGCGCGCGTGCCCTCGGCCGAGACCTGCATGAGATCGGCGAGCCGCGGCCCGCCACCGCCGGCTCGCAGGCCGGCCTGCATCATCTCCTCGGCGAACAAGCCGGCCTCGATGGCCTTGGCCAGTTCCACCTCGTCGTGCGCAGTCAGCAGCGGAACGCGGCCTATCTCGCGCAGGTAGATGCGGACCAGGTCGCCGGTGACCGCGCGCCGCGCCTCCGTCTGGGCCGGACGGGGCGAGAAGTCCTCGGGATCGGGCTGGTTGTCGACGACGTCGACACCCTCGTCCGCGAGCAGCTTGAGAACTCCGTCAACTCCGTCGGCGGACAGATCGCATCGCTCGAACGCCGCGGTGAGATCCGTCATCGAGACTGTGCCGCGCTCTCGCGCCTGAGCGACGAGATCGGCTACCTGATCACTTGGGGGTGCAGCCGTAAGGCTCATGCAGACCAGTGTGCGTCAGGATGCAGCCGTTAAGCGGACTCAATATTGTCACCAAAACGTTAGTACCGCAGTGGTGTTCTCGTGTGCCTAGAGTGCTCCGGCCGCCCGCTCGGTCAGCACTTTCTTGCGCTGCTCAAGCGCCACGAGGTCGCCGAAAAGGCGGTTGTAGTCCGGCTCGGTCACCGGGCTGAGCCGATGCAGTCGCGACTTGACGGAGGCTATCTCGCGGCTCACCGCGAGCTGCTCGACTCTGGCCAGGACAGCGTCGGCGTACCGGGCGTCCGGCTCGGCCGCGCTGCCCGGAGCCTCAAGCGGCTCGACCGCGAGCCGGGTGAGGAAACCGCGGGCGTTGTCATTCGGCGCTGCCTCCCGGAGTCGCTGCACCCACTCGCGCGCAACCCTGACCGCGCTCACTCCGCCACACGCGGCGATCAGCTCGCGGACCCCCGCATGCGCCGGGACGGTGAATACTCCGGCGCTCAGCTCGTCGAACGCCGGGCCGCACAGGGCGGGGCGCTGCACCGCGAGCTTGAGCGCCTGCCGCTCGATGTTCACGATCGGGTCGCTCTCGTCGTACCGCCCGATCGCGGGCTGACTGCCTGCCGCCGGCCGGCCGTTCTCCGGGGGCCGGGAGACGGCCCGCTGGCCCTCGGATCCGCCCGCCCAGTCATGCCCGGCCCGGTCTCGCCCGCCGCCCTGGTCGCGCCCCGATGTGCCGCGCCCGCCCGGGCCGCGCCCGGCCTGCCTGTCCTGACCCGGCCGAGAGCCGGTGCCCCCCTGCTGTCCGTGCGCGCGGACCCGACCGAGCACGAACTGCTCGTCGAGCATCCCCAGCCAGCGGTCCAGGCTGATCGCGTACCGGTCGCGCAGGCTCGGGTCCTTGATCCGGCCGATGACCTGAGCAGCAGCGTCGAGTGCCGCCAGGCGGCCCTCGTTGGTGTCCAGGTCGTAGCGCGAAAGCACGTCGCGGATCGAGAACTCGAACAGCGGGACCCGGCTGGCGATAAGGTCGCGCACCGCCGCGTCACCCTGCTTGATCCGCAGGTCGCACGGGTCCAGGCCATCTTGCTGGACCGCCACGAACGTCTGGCTGACGAACCGCCCCTCCAGGTCGAACGCCCGCAGCGCGGCCCGCCGCCCGGCGTTGTCGCCGTCGAAGGTGAAGATGAACTCGCTGGGCAGCCGGTCGGTGTCCATGACCAGCCGCCGCAGGATCGTGATGTGCCCGTCGCCGAACGAGGTGCCGCTGGTGGCGACCGCCGTCGTGATGCCGGCCAGATGGCACGCCATGACGTCGGTGTAGCCCTCGACGACGACCGCCTGGCGGCGCTGCGCGATGTCGCGCTTGGCGAGATCGGCGCCGTAGAGGACGGAGCTCTTCTTGAACAGGATCGTCTCGGCCGTGTTCAGGTACTTCGGGCCGTCGTCGTCGGCCGCGAGCTTACGCGCGCCGAAGGCGATGACGTCGCCGCCGAGGTCAGCGATCGGCCAGATCAGCCGGCCGCGGAACTTGTCGATGAGGCCGCGCCGACCCTGGCTCGCCAGGCCCCCGGCCAGCAGCTCGGCCTCGCTGAAGCCGCGGCCGCGCAGGTGACGGGTCATGGCATCCCACTCGGCCGGCGCGTAACCGATCCGGAAGCGCTGCGCGTCTGCCGCCTCAAAACCACGTTGAGACAGGAACGCTCGCCCTGCTATCGCCGCGGGCGTTTCGAGCTGCTCGCGATAGAAGTCGGATGCGGCGCGGTGCGCCTCAAGCAGGCGCCGGCGCTGGGACTGCTCCCTGCCCGGCACCGAGCCGCCCCGCTCGTACCGCAGCTCGATGCCGGCCCGGGCGGCGAGACGCTCGATGGCCTCGGTGAACGTCAGATTGTCGATCTTCTGAACGAACCTGATGACATCGCCGCCCTCGGCGCAGGAGAAGCAGTACCAGAGGCCGCGAGCCGGCGTCACATTGAACGAAGGGGTCTTCTCGTCGTGGAACGGGCACAGGCCCTTCAGCGAGCCGCCGCCTGCGCTTCGGAGCTGGAGGTACTCTCCGACAACCTCGTCGACGGCGGACCGCTCGCGCACCAGCGCGAGGTCCTCATCGCGGATCCGGCCAGCCATCTCCGCCCTCCGCTGCTTTGCTGCATTGTCCCGCTCGCCGCGAGTCTAGTCCCGCGGCCGGGCCCGCGAGGTCAGAGCGGGTGCGCGGGACTGGCGGGCTGGCCGCTAGTGCGCCGGGCTGCTGCTGCTGATAACGTCGCCCGCGTGCGGCCGCTACTTGTGCTCTGGGATGTCGACTTCACCCTCATCGACACCAACGGCGCGGGCCGCAGGCTCTACCGGACGGCCCTTCGCGACATGTACGGCCTGGAACTGCCGCGCCGCACGGTGCAGTTCGGCGGCCGCACCGACAGCGCGATCGCGCTGGACGTGCTGGCGCTGGCTGGCGTGCCCGACCCGAGAGGCCAGCTGCAGCGGTTCCAGGACTACCTTTCCCGGCTGGCCGAAGACCTGTGGGAGGACGTAAGGCAGAACGGCAGGGTGCTGCCGGGAGCCGAGGACATTCTGGCCGCGCTCGCCATGGGAGCGACCGGCCAGCCGGTGGTCCAGTCGCTGCTGACCGGCAACCTGCCCGAGCTGGCCAGGGTGAAGCTGAGCGCACTTCAGCTGACCGAGCACCTGGACCTCACGATCGGCGCGTACGGCGACATCAGCGCGGATCGCGCCGATCTCGTGCAGGTGGCACAGGCCAGGGCGACGGCCAGGCACGGCGTCGACTTCAGCGGGCGCCGCACCGTGCTGGTGGGAGATACCCCCAGTGACGTCGATGCCGCGCTCGCGCACGGCGCGAGCGTGGTGGCGGTCGCGACCGGATCGTTCAGCGCCGCCCAGCTGGCGCAGGCAGGCGCGCACGTGGTGCTGCCCGATCTGGCGAACACCTCGGCCGTGCAGGCCGCGATCCTGGGCGCCCCGGCTACTACCGAGGCCGCGTAGGCCTACGGAGCGACCAGGACCCTGGCCAGGTCCTCGTAGCCGACCGCGGGCTGACTGCGCCACAGCTCCCAGTGCATGGCACCCAGCTCCAGCGGGTCCTGCGTCAGCTCGTACCCGGACAGGTCGTGGACGGGCTGTAGCCGCAGGCCGTCGATGCCCACGCCGCAGGCATGCGCGATGACGTAGACGTCCGGGTAGGCCAGGCTGAATCCCGACTGCCAGCCGGCCATGCCGACGATGGCTGCCTCTTCCAGGCCCCAGTGCGTCGTGGCCCAGTCGCGATGCCGGTTCGCCTGCTGGTTCGCGAACTGGACGAGCGAGCCCACCAGCCCCTCGGGCCGCGCACCCGGCACCCGGATCTGATGCAGGGCGAGATTGATGAGCGCGAACGTGGTCTCGAACGCGAGCTCGCGGAGCGGGTCGCTGCCGGGTCCTGCGACGTAGCTGTCGAATCGATCGCGCGGGAACGTGCAGGTAAGCACCATCGCCGCGTCGCTGGCGTGACCAAGCCGGAGGCCCTGCGGAGGATCCTCGTCCCGGCTGCTCACGGGCTCGACCCAGCATCGTGACGGCCAGGACGCATCCAGGCCCCAGGGGACGAAATCGATGGCGAGAGTGTCCATGCGTGACACCATCTCACGCTCAGTAGTCAGGTGGGCGCGATGTTGCAGATCTTCGATCTGGCGCTGCCCGGAATGCGGCCTAGGGCCGGTTGCGCCCGAGCCGCTCGTGCGCGCCGACCCACTCCTGCGCCACGACGGCGGAGCCCAGCGAGATCTCGCCGCACAGGACCGTGGCCGCAACGATCTCGGCGAACTTGCGGACCTTCCCCGCGCCGTAGCAGCCGAGCAGTTCCAGGCACTCGCGCTGGGTAGGCAGCCCGGTGCCCCCGCCATACGTGGCCACGATGAGGGCCGGGATCGTTATCGAGTAGTAGTAGCTGCCCGACTCGAGGAGCTCGGTGTGCACCAGCGCGGCGGACGACTCCGCCACGTTCGCGATGTCCTGGCCGGTGGCGGCGAACACGGCAGCGACGGCATTCGCAGAGTGGTTTCCGTTGTTGTTGACCCCCGCCATCAGGCCGCCGAGGTTGGAGACCTGACGCGCCCGGAACATCGTCGCGGTGTCTGTGCGCATGATCTTCCGCACCAGCGCGGCCGGCAGCGTGGCTTCTGCGGTCACCCGCTTGCCGCGGCTGGCCAGGATATTGAGCTGCGAGCTCTTCTTGTCGGTCGCCAGGTTCGACTCGAGACAGAAGTACCGGATGCCGGGATACTCCTGCCGGATCCAGTCGCACGCCGAGGCGACCGCCTTGCCCGCCATGTTCTGGCCGGCCGCGTCACCGGTACTCATGTTGAACCGCAAGAACAGGTATCTGCTGGCGCTGAACTGCTCGATGGCACGCAGGCGGCCGGTGCGCGTGGTGGCCTCGGCGGCGCGCCGGATCGCGTCGAAGCTGGCCGTGACCCATTCGCCGAACGCCCGGGCTTCTCGTGCGCTGTCGAAGCCGAACGCGGGCGCGCGCTGCATCCGGTCGGCCATAACCGTGGTCCGCACGCCGCCCGCCTCGTGCAGCAGCTTCATGCCCCGGCTATAGCTCGCCACCAGCGTGCCCTCGGTGGTCGCCATCGGCACGTAGAACTCACCCCGGGCGTGCTCGCCGTGCACCAGCAGCGGCCCGGCCACTCCGATCGGTACCTGCGCGGCCCCGATGAAGTTCTCGATGTTGCCCGCGACCGCGGCTGGGTCGACGCCGTGGCGGCCGACGTGGGCCAGCGTGACGCCGGCCGCGGCGCGCAGAAAGTCGAGTCGCGCCTGCGCGGCTGAGGGAGTGTAGTCGTCGGCGAGCCGGGGAATCCGGGCCCGCTCACGGGCCGGCGCCGTCATGCCAGCGCTGCCTCGCCCGCGGGCGCGACGAGCTCGCTCTTGAGAATCTTGCCCATCGCGTTCTTCGGCAGCTCCGTGCGGAACTCGATGACGCGCGGGTACTTGTAGGCGGCGACTCGCTCGCGGCAGAAGCTGGTGAGCTCCGCCGCGGTGAGGGTCTGGTCAGGACGCAGCACGACGACCGCCTTGACCTCCTCGCCGAGCTTGTCGTGCGGGATGCCTACGACGGCTAGACGTTGTACCCGCCGCGGATGATGAGCTCCTTGATCCTGCCGACGATGAACAGGAAGCCGTCCTCATCCAGGTAGCCAAGGTCGCCAGTGTGGAACCACCCGCCGGTGAAGACGTCAGCGGTGGCATCCGGGCTGTTCAGGTAGCCCTTCATCACGTGCAGGCCGCTGGTGACGACCTCACCCACGTTCTCCCTGCCCGGCGGGAGCGCCTTGTTGTCCTTGTCCCAGACCTCGGTGCGGGTCCCCCAGATCGGCTTGCCGACACTGTAGACGCGACGGTCATCGATGCTGCGGTTGAAGGTGGTGGTCGACGCCGTCTCGGTCAGGCCGTAGCCCTCCAGGATCAGCACTCCGAACCGGCGCTCGAACTCATCGAGCACCGGACCGGGAATGGACGCGCCACCGGAGATCGCGACCCGGAGCGAGGACATGTCGTACTTCGCGAGATCCGGATGCGCGAGCAGGCCGATGAACATCGTCGGCACGCCCTCGAAGATCGTGGCCCGGTCACGCTGGATCGTCTCGAGCACCGTGACCACGTCGAATCGCGGGATCAGCGACATGGTGCAGCCGAAGCGAACGCAGATGTTCAGGATGCTGGACAGGCCGAAGACGTGGAACAGCGGCAGCACGGTGATGACGATGTCGTCGGGCTGCACATCGAAGAGCCGGCCGGGGATGTCGGCGTTCATGTACAGCTGGATGTGCGTGAGCTCGGCGCCCTTCGGGCGCCCGGTCGTGCCGGAGGTATAGACGATGACCGCGGTGTCGGTCTGCTCCCGCGGCGCGAGCTGGGGCTCGTCCGCCGCCTGCGCCAGCAGCTCCTCGAACCGGCTGGCACTCGCATCGCCCTCGGGTAGCCCTACGGCGTAGACCTCCGCCAGCCCGGCGGCAGCCGCCGCCTTGCCGGCCTCGGCGAGCACGCCGGCCCAGGTGATGAGCAGCTTCGCGCCGGAGTCCGTCAGGTTGTACTCCACTTCCGGCGCCTTGAGCAGCACGTTCAGCGGAACCGCCACGCCGCCGGCCTTGAGTATGCCGAAGTAGCCGATGAGGAACTGCGGGATGTTCGGCAGCTGCAGCGCGACGCGATCGCCGGGCCCGATGCCGCGGGCCCTGAGCCCGACCGCGAGCCGGTCAGAGGCGGCATCCAGCTCCGCATACGTCATCGGGCTGCCGCCGAAGAGCGTGACCGGCTTGTCCGGCACTGCGAGCGCGGACTCGCGCAGGATCATGGCTAGATTGAAGGTCATCGGACCCCTCCCATCTGCCCCGACATATCGGATCAGGTGGACGGATCATCGCTCCTGCGGTGCCTTGCGCCGAACCCGAAACAGCGGGTACATCTTCACGGTGCGCCCGTTAGTCCCGCCCGACCACGGTCGTAAGTCCTGATCTGCCGGGCCTTCCGCCTTCAGCCCGCGACGCCGATGGGCTGCGCGGCCCGGCCGCCAGCTCGGGTGCCGGTCGGTCTCGTGCAGCCACTCACGGATGACGAACGCGCTCTGCTGCGGCGACTCCAGCTGCGGCACATGGCCGACTCCGGCCAGCACGGACAGCGACCAGGACGGATGCGCCCGGACGGCGGCGCGGGCCGCCGACACCGGCACCAGCCGGTCCCGGTCGCCGTGCAGCAGGAGCACCGGGCAGCTCACCGCCTTGATTCGCTCGCGGTATTCCGGGCTCGCCGCCGTCGCGATCACCGATCTTGTCGCCGCGGACATGTCCCGGCCCGCGTCCGGGATGTCCGAGCGCTGGCCGGCGAGCGCGACGTGCAGCGCCACCACGTCCGCGGGCACCAGGGCCGGGTCGGCACAGCACAGCGTCAGCGCCCCGGCGACGACGGTCTCCGGCTGCAGGCTGCGCGTGCGGCCGAGGATGGCACGACCGACCAGCGGGATGGCACCGAGCGCGAACACGGTCGCGACGAGCAGGTCGGGCCTGGCAGGCACGAACGGCAGCGCCGGATCCACGAGCACGAGGCGGGACACGCGCTCCGGCGCGGCGCTGGCCTCCAGCAGCGCGATCATGCCACCCATGGAGTTGCCCGCCAGTATCACCGGCTCCGCCGAGACGGCCCCGAGGAAGGCGTGCAGCAGTTTCCTGTTCGCCGCCACGTCGGTGCCGCGGCCGGCGGACCTGGTGAGTCCGTGGCCGGCCAGATCCGGGGCGATGACGCGGTACCTGTCGGTCAGCAGCGGCGCGATCGCCGCCCAGTTCACCGCCGACCCGCCGAGGCCGTGCACGCACACGATGAGCGGATCGCGCGCCCGGCCGCCGTAGTCGATGTAGCGCACCGGGCCGCCCAGGTCGAGCCAGCGGGACCGGCCGGGCAGCCCGGCGTGCTGACCGCCCTCGGCAGGGCGTGGCCGCCGGTGACCGTCCCCGCCCCGTAGCTGGCTCAGCCGCGCGCTCATGCCGCGTCGGCCGCCGCTGCACGCTGCCTGGCGATCTTGCGCAGCTGCCGTACGCCCTTCTCGATCGCGCGGGCGAAGACGTCAATGTCCGGTGTGGTGTCGTAGTCGCCGGTGATCCCGAACGTCACCTGATCGCAGTAGCTGAAGATCGAGACGCCGAGCCGGAGTGTCGTGGCGATCGGCACCCAGGGGATTATCTCCACTAGCTTGCGGCCCATTCCGTACAGCGGCTGCCGCGGGCCGGGCACGTTGGTGGTGACCGTCACTATCTCGCGCTGCGGTAGCCGGTAGGCGGCCCTGATCAACTGCGACGTCAGCCAGTACGGCGTGATCCGCCCGAGCGAGATGAGCGCCTCGCCCGCCGCGGCCTCGTTGCCCGCCTTGAGCGCGGCCATCTCGGTGCGAATCGCCGCGAGCCGCTCCACCGGGT
>Ga0335081_10019917_pt1 | contig 10852 bp, 8 predicted proteins | sample Lox_Sample_35_FD_206713 | JGI IMG/M metagenome (GOLD analysis project Ga0335081, IMG submission 206713) | Soil microbial communities from Loxahatchee National Wildlife Refuge, Florida, United States - Lox_Sample_3.5 | ecosystem: Environmental > Terrestrial > Soil > Wetlands | place: USA: Florida... | reverse complement strand
CCTCCATTCTTTCGGTGTGCCACCTTCGCGCATCCGGATGGCCCAGCTCACGGTCGATGTGGCGGCGATCCAGACCTATTGCAACGGATTTACTCTCGATAGGCGCGCGAAGGTGCGCTCGCGCCTGCGAATCGACGATGAGAGCATTGCGATCCTTTATGTCGGTCGCCTCGAGCCCCACAAAGGGATCGAGGAGCTCCTGGCCGCCTTCACGACGCTGACCGGGAAGTTGCCCAATGCGCGGCTCTTGATCGCTGGCGACGGCAGCCTGCGCGGCCGGGTCATCGCCGCGGCCGCTGAAATGCCGGCCATCCACTATTTGGGGCGCCTTGCGGACGAGGCGCTTTGGGAAGCCTACAGCATCGCCGACTTCTTCGTGCTGCCGTCGCGCTTCGAGCCTTGGGGTCTGGTCGTCAATGAGGCAATGGCTGCGGGCCTTCCGGTTGTCGTGACGGACCGCGTCGGTTGCGGACCCGACCTCGTTCGGCACGGTGTCACTGGCCTTGTCGTGCCGGCGGCGTCGGTGACCGCGCTTGGCAAGGCCCTGGAGACCCTGTGCGCGGAAGTCGATCGGCGCGCGCATATGGGCTCGCGAGCAAGGCAGTTGATCTCGCAATGGACGCTGGCCGATCAGGCGCGCAATACGACGGCGGCTTGGCGGCAGGCGCTGGCACGTTAAGCGGCGTCGATGCGCGTTTTGACGGTGCTCGAGTCGCCGAGTTGGATCGAGCGGCACATCGTCGGGGCATTACAGGACATGGGACACGACGTCGTGTGCCATCGTTACGGCCGCTATGTGGGCGAATTCTACGGTCGCGCGCGCCGGCGGGAGCGCGGTGACAAGAACCGAGCTCTGTTGGAGCATGCGCAGGCTCTGAAGAACGAAAGCCTGGACCTCGTTTTTTGCTACGTCTCCGACGACTTTCTGACGGTCGAGACGGCGCGCGCGCTGTCGCAACTCGGCGTGCCCGTGGTCAACTTTGCTGTCGATACCAATTCGCAATGGTACCGGCATATTCGGACGGCACGCTATTTCACGCTCATGTTGTGCGGGCAACGCGAGAACATGGACAATCTCGCCCGCTGTGGCGCGCGCGTATTCTATTTTCCTTTTGCCGGCCGCGCGCCGACGCCGGAGGAGGAAGCATCGACCATCGCGCCGGCGGCGCCCGTTACTTTCGTCGGCACGCCAATTCCATACCGCGCTTGGGTCCTGCAGCAGGTGGAGCGGGCCGGAATTTCGCTGGCCGTCTACGGTCGCGGCTGGGACGACGCAGCCCATTCGATCGAGGGTCCGCGCAACTGGGAGAAATCGTTGTCCGACCTCTATCATTACGGCCGGCCACGATTGCGCGCGGAAGGCTTCGGAGCACTAGCGCAAGCTCTGGCTCGCCGGCTGCCGAAGATCGGGAAAAAGCGGACCGGCAGAAACAACCAATTGAGCGCGGCGGCGAAGCAGGGCTTCGTTCCTGAAAGAGGTTTGGCTGCCTTGTTCAAGCGCTCGACGATCAACATCGGCATCACCCGGCTTGAGTGTCCGAGACGCGGGGCGCCCGGGCGGCAGCAGGTGAAAGTGAGAGATTTTGAAGTGCCGCTGGCCGGCGGCTTCTATCTGGTCGAGGACATGCCCGAGCACCGGGAGTTCTTCGCAGTCGGCAAGGAAATCGAGACCTGGCGCACGGTCGGCGAACTCGTCGAGAAAATCCGCTATTACCTCGATCATGAAGCCGAGCGGCGTGCCATAGCGGAAGCGGGCCGGCGACGCGCATTGACGAGCCACACTTGGGCGCACCGGTTTCGTTCGCTGCTCGATGCCCTTGGCCTGCACTAGCGTCCCAACGGCCCGTTGAATGATCCCGCTGATGAAAGACGCGTTCGTGCGCGAGCAGGACGCAAAGGATGCCCTTGCGGCATTCGTCCGGACGGCCGGGAAGCTGAGCATGGGTGAGCAATGCCAGCGCTTCGAGGAGGCATTTGCCGCCGTACAAAACCGCAAACACGCGGTGCTGGTGAACAGCGGCGCCAGCGCCAATCTGCTGCTGCTGCAAGCATTGCGAAATCTTGGCCGGCTCAAGGACGACGACAAAATCGGCTTTACCGCCCTCACATGGTCCACCAACGTGATGCCGATCATCCAAATGGGCTTCGAGCCCGTTCCGATCGACTGCGAAGTGGCGAGTTTGAATTCGTCTTCGAAAACGCTGCTGGCCCGTCTTGCAGAAATCGACCTGCAGGCCTTTTTCATCACCAACGTGCTCGGTTTTGCGGGCGACCTTGGGGAAATTCGCCGCATCTGCGAGGAGCGCGGCATCCTTCTGCTCGAGGACAATTGCGAAGCGCTCGGCACCGAGCTTGACGGAACCAAGACCGGCAATTTCGGGTCGGCCGCGACGTTTTCATTCTTCATCGCGCATCATTTGTCGACCATCGAAGGCGGCATGCTGGTCACCGACGACGGCGAACTCGCCACCATGATAAGGATTGCGCGTGCCAATGGCTGGGATCGCAATCTGCCGGCGGCCGAGCAGGTGAGGTTGCGGAAGGCGCACAACGTCAATTCCGAGCTCTACGCGAAATACACCTTCTACGACCTGGGTTTCAACTTCCGTCCGACCGAGATCACCGGTTTCCTCGGGCTGCATCAGTTGGCGCTGTTGGAGGAAAACATCGCCATGCGCGCGCGCAACTACAGGGAAATCGAAGAGCTCATCGTGCACCATCCGGACTTCATCGCTGTCGAGCACGACCACATCACCAGGATTTCGCCGTTCTGCATGCCGTTTGTCTGCAAGAGTCGCGATCTGTTTCACAAATACACGGCGGCGTTCGCTGAATCGGGTGTGGAAATCCGCCCCGTCATTGCCGGCAATATTCAGCTCCAGCCGTTCTATAAGAAATACGTCGTCGCAAGCTATCCGGTCGAGAATACGGATTTCGTCCACGCGTGCGGCTTCTATTGCGGCAATTATCCCGAATTGACCCGCTCGGACCTCGAGTGTTTCAAGAGCTGTCTGCTGGGGTGAATGCTGCGCGGAGCCAATTGGCGCGCGGTACGGCCTTGCTTGGTGAAAATTGAAGCGCGTGCTTTTCCTAGCGCCCTGGTTTCCGAATGCGCCCGGAGATCGTGAGGGAATTTACATCTACGAATCGGCGGCTGCACTCAGCCGGCTTGGCTTGTCGGTCGCCGTCCTGGTGGTGCGCCCCTGGTTGAGGTCGAAAATCGGCCAAGGCCGGTACAAGTCGCTAAGCGGTCGCTTCGATGCGGCCGCGTTTGCCGGATTCAGTGACCTGAAGTTGGTGCACTATCTGAGCATTCCGGGTAATCGTCTGCCAAGATGTTCCGCGTGGCTGCACGATCGAACGGTCGGCAGGGCATTGCTCTCGTCTGCGAAGGCCTTCAAAGCCGATGTCATTCACGCCCATTCCGAAGGCGAGGCTGCGGTCGCAACCGCGGTCGGCCGGGGGTTGAATCTTCCGGTCGTGGTCACGCTTCATGGAATCAACACCGCACCGAACTATTTCAATTCGGCGTTTTTCCGAGCGCGGTTCAAGACGGCATTGACGGCGGCCGATCGAGTCATACTCGTCGGCGAACCCTTGCGGAGGTTCTTCGCCGAATTGGGGGGCGGCGATGGAAATTTCCGCGTCGTCCCGAACGGGTTCGATCCACCCAGAACATCGCACGTACCGTTTACGGACGATGGATTGGTCCGGTTTATCAGCGTCTCCAACTTGCACGCGGGGAAAGGCATTGACATCGCGGTCCGAGCAATGGCGAAAGCGCGCTCGCAAGGCCTCGAGGCCTTCAATTACACGGTCGTCGGAGACGGCTTTGAACGCGAGGCTCTGGAGGAGCTTGTTGCCGAGCTCGACCTCAAAGATAAAGTGAGATTTGTCGGCGCATGCCCGCACGATGAGGTCTATGACTGGCTGCGGCAGGCGGATGTGTTCGTCCTGCCGTCTTTCCGGGAAGCCTTTGGTGTCGCCTATCTGGAAGCGATGGCGCTTGGTCTATTAGCCATTGGCGTTGATGGCGAAGGGCCTGCGGCGTTCATCAGCGACGGAAAAACGGGCATTTTGGTGCCTCCTGGCGACCCTGGCGGCCTTGCGCAACGGCTCATCGAAATCGTTGGCAATCGGGACGCCATGCGGACGATCGCGGCCGCAGGTCAGACGCATGTGCGCGCAAACTGGACGTGGGACCGGCAGGCGCAGAGGCTCGTCAGCCTCTACCAGGATTTGAGGCGACAATAGCGCATCCAATTTTCTTTGTTGTGCGAAAATCAAAGAAGCGATGAAGAGCATCTTCATAAATGCGGTGTCAATCAGGGAGGGCGGGCCGCGGACGGTGCTCGTAAAGCTTCTGACGGCGATGCATCAGGAGCGACCCGATCTGCAAATGTGCTTGGCGGCGCCGCCGGCCATTTGTGAAGAGCTTGAAGATGCGGTCACCGCGTGTTGGCCGGTCGACCTCGGCCAATCGCCGTTTACCGTTACGAAGTGGTACGAGATCGATCTAGCCCGAACGGCCCGTCGTTACGATGCCGACGTGGTCTTTTCCCTTACCAACTACCTGCCAAATCGCCGCCTCACATTGCCGACGCTGCTCCTCGAACAGCACGCGGGTCATTTTTCACCGACTTTCGACCGCCTGACGCGCGAGGCTGCGTCGTCAACGCTTGGACGTGCCGCATGGCGCTACAGATGCGGTTGGGTTCGCCGCTCAGTGGAGGCGGCGACAGTGCTGACGGTACAAACGGCGGTGCTCGCCGATGCTATCGCCGCGCTGACGCGCGTTCCTCGCGACCGGATTCGCGTCATTCCTCATGGGCCGGGTTGGGTAGAAAACCGCGCGGAAATAGCACGCGCCGGTCGCAGTGCGCGTCCGCTTCGGCTTGGCTACATCACAAAATTGGGCGTTCAGAAAAATTTTGAAACCTTGTTTCGTGCCGTTAAACGATTGTCGGAATGGGGCACGAATATTCGTTTGGTGCTCACATTGGATCCCAAAGATTCGCTTGCTATTCGCGTTTTTGGCCAGGCAGAGGCAACCGGCATCACTCACTTGATCGAGAATCGCCGCGAGGTCGAATCCCACGCAATTGCAGGACTTTACGACAGTCTGGATATTTTTGTTTTCCCTTCTTTGTGCGAGTCTTTCGGCATTCCGATGGTGGAAGCAATGGCGCGTGGTCTCTGCGTCGTGATCGCCGATACGCCGGAGAACCGCGAGGTTGCCGGCGCTGCCGCGCTCGCATTTCCCGCTCTGGATGCGGACGAATTGGCAACGATGCTTCGTCGCCTCTGTGATGACGAAGAGCTGCGGCGGAAACACGCATGCATGGGCCTGCAACGCGCCGGTGATTTTTCTTGGGCGAAGGCGGCCAAAGGAACGCTGGCCGCGCTGGAGGCCGCAGCCGCGCGCAATGTCTCGTGATGCTGCTCAACAGGCCCTGCAGCGGCGCACGGCGGCGCATTACGATGCTTATCCGTTCGAGTTTCTCACGCCGGACAACGAGGCAAGCATCGCGGACATGCAACCGCGCCCGTTCCGCCGGTTCATTCAAGAACATGCAGCCGCAGGCATGCGCGTCGGGGAAATCGGCTGTGGTCCCGGTCGCGCCACCATGTATCTGACGCAAAGAAAGCTCGACGTTACGGCCATCGACCTCAGCCGCACGGGCCTTTCGCTCGCGCGTGGCCGTGCGCCCACCGCCCGATTTGTTCAAGCCAGCAACCTTGCGCTGCCGTTTGCGGCCGCCTCGTTCGACATCGTCGTCTCGGATGGCGTCCTTCACCACACGGCGGACCCCTATCGGGCGTTTAGCGAAAACGTGCGCGTTCTGAGGCCGGGAGGGCATTTCTATCTGGGAGTCTACAATCGACGAAGGTATTATTATTACATCTACACTTACACCGGCTTGATTCGTCTGATCGAACGCGCCTGGCTGGGGCGCATCGTGATCTATGCCACACTTTTCCCGATCTATTACGGCGTTCATCTGTTGAAATCGCGCGGCAGACGCACCATTCGCGGCGCGCGTAATTTTTTCTACGACTACATCATGACGCCGCAGGCGAGCTTCCATACGCGGGAAGAAATTGTGGGGTGGGCCGCCCAGAACGGTCTTGACCTTCTGGCGTACGATCCAAGCATGGGTAACGTCCACGTCTTTGTATTTCGGAAGCCGGGAACTCCGGCCCCGAGAGACCGCGAATGAGCGCAAAAGAGAGTCGCTCGCTGAAAGCCGCGCACACATCTGAATTCGCATGGCCGGGGCGGCGCCGCTTCAGCGTGGCAAAGCAGCGGATTGCGCCCGTTTCATACTTACGACTGCTGAGAGGAGGCACGCCGCAAGACGAGGCGACGTTCCGCCAGTCGATGTCCGATCGATTTGGCAAGCAAACCAAGGTGTTTCCATTGGGTCGGGCACGCAGCGGCATTTATCTCCTGGTGCGGCATGCCGTTCGCCCCGGCCGCAACCGAGTGCTGTTGTCGCCGTTCACGATCCCGGACGTCGTCACCATGGTGATGTTGGCCGGCGGCGAACCGGTTTTCTTCGATTTCGAACCGAACAGCACCGCCTGCGACGTCGGGCCGTTTCAGTCGTTGATCGAGAAGCAAACCTCCTGCGCCATCGTAACCCACTATCATGTGAACGAGCCGCGGCTGGCGGAAATTTACCGCATTTGCCGCGAGCATGGCGTGTACCTGTTCGACGATTGCGCGATCTCGTTCGGAGGATCGATCGAGGGGGCCCCTTTGGGAGTCCTGAGCGATGGCAGCGTGTTCAGCTTTTCGTCGTTCAAGCTGTTCAACTATTTTTGGGGCGGCATGATAACGACGCAGAATGAGGAGATCGGCCGATTTATAGAAGAAGAGATGAAAAAATGGCCGCGCTTGTCGGCGCGAGACTATTTCGCGCCGGCGAAGGCATGCCTGCGTTACGATCTGGCGAGCAACCCGCTTCTCTTCGAGACGATTGTCTTTCCCCTCATTCAACGACGCGCGCGCAAAGGCGGAATAGCGCACAGCCTTGAAAATATGAGGATCGAAACCACGAGCCTGAATGCGACGCTCACCTCAAAGCCAGCCCTGGCCGCGTTTGCAGAGTGGAACAGGAAATTGCCGAAGGTTGCGGGCTGGCTCGCCCATCGCCGTTCCATTGCGCGCATTTACCAGCGCCGGCTGCGGCACAGAATGGTCTCGGCAGCCAACGCACAAACGGTATTCAACGGCTCGTGTTTTGTGAATTTTCCGGTAACCGTGCCCGATGCCCGCCGCGACGAGCTTGCTCGAGAGATGATTCTCTCCGGCTTTGATGTCGGGCGCAGTCTCTATCCAAACGTCCACCGGCATCAGAAATTTGCGGTTGCTGCCGGGGTTTCGAAAAACGTGGACCGATTGGTCGACGGTTCAATTTATTTGCCGACGCATTTTGGCGTTTCAGAAGATTATGCCGAGGCCATCGCCGCCAAGCTGGCGCATCTTCTCGGCTAGCGGCCAAGGCCGGTCGAAATCTCAGAATCGGTCGCGCCATCCGCTGGCTGAGAAGTTCAACCGATAGCAAGAATGCTTCGAGATCTTTCTCAGGCCGGCGCGCGGAAACAAGCAATCCGCGCCGACGTTGTCGTGATCGGCAGCGGGCTCGCCGGCCTTATCGTGGCATCGCGCTTGAGGCAACGGGGCTGCCGTATCGTCGTCCTGGAAAGCGGCGGGATGACCCAGCGAACGGAACGCCATCCGCTCAACGAGGTGGTGCAAGGAGCGGAATTCTATCGCGGCGCTGAAGAGGGGCGCGTCCGTTGCCTTGGCGGCACTTCGACGCGCTGGGGCGGCGCCATGCTGCCCTTTCAGCGGAGCGATTTGGATCGGCACACCGCGGGGTGGGATATCGACTGGCTCATATCCATCGAGGACTTGGCCCCGCAATTTGCCGAAATCGAGCGCATATTTGATCTTCCGAAAGGACGATTCGAGCCCGAAGAGCAGCCGCCGGCGCCCTCCGACCAATTTTTGCTCCGTAGCGCAAAATGGCCGACATTCCGCATGCGCAATGTGGCGCGCGTGCTTCGCCGGGATATCGGGGATGCCGGGCTTGAGGTGTGGCTTCATGCGACGGCCACGAAGTTCCGGCTCGACGAGGCGGGTCGGCTGTCCGAGGTTTGCGCACTAGGTCCAAATGGCAACGCGTTGACGGTTTCAGCGCCGTATTTTGTCCTGGCCGCAGGAGCGATTGAAAGCACGCGCTTGCTTTTGCTGATGGATTTTCAGCACGACGATCGCATCTTTGCCCCCGATGGAGTGCTTGGGCGATATTTCTTCGATCACTTGTCGGCGCCCGCGGCGACAATCGCCCCCAACGACCGTGACGGACTCGTTTCATCGTTTGGGCTGCGGTTCGACACCCACGGGATGCGCGATTGCCGGATCGAGCCGACCCGCGCATTGCGGAGCGAACTGGCTCTGCCGGGTGCGTTTGCCCATGTTGCTACCGTGTCGCCAGGACATAACGAATTCACGGCCATGCGTTCCGTCTATCGTGCCCTCCAGCGCAACTCCGGCCCGCCGACGCGGGAAATCGCCACACTAGCGTATAATATCGGGCCGCTTGTGCAGCTCGCTTGGTGGCGATTCATTAAACGACGCCTGCTGCCGCCGCGCGAAGCGATCTTCGAACTTGCGCTTGTGATCGAGCAGCTGCCTCACGCGGAAAATCGAATTACGATTTCGCCCGACCGCAAAGATGCCAACGGAAGCCCGCTCGCCAAGATCGAATGGCGCATACATGAGGAGGATCTACAGGCGTTTCGGACGCTTCAACACGCGCTGGTGGCTTTTTGGAAGGTGGCGTTTCGGTCGATCGGTCGATTGTCGCCGACGGCGATTGAGGTCTGGCGAAACCGTATGCTCGAAAGTAGCGGGATCTACCATCCGGGCGGGTCGACGCGGATGGGCGCAAGCCCTTCGCGCGGTGTTGTCGACGCCGAGCTCAGGACGTTCAGGATACCTAATCTATATGTCGTGAGCACATCGGCGTTCCCCTCGGGAGGCAGCGCCAACCCATCCTTCATGCTCATGGCGCTGGCTCTTCGAACTGCAGAGCGAATCGCAGCCGAGCTACAGCGCCGCACGGTGTGACTGGGGGCCGAGCGATCAGCATCTGGACTTACAGGGTTCGGCATGGCTCAAACCGATCGACATGAATTGTCCGCGCATGGACAACTCTACGAGTGGCATAACGTCGGGCCGCCCTCATCGCACTCATATTTATTGCCGAAACTTGAAACCATTGTCGCCAGCCGCGGCTGGGCCGAGGGGTCGCGCGCACTCGACTATGGATGTGGCAACGGGTCACTGACGAATTGGCTAAGCCGTCAGGGCTTCGATGCGGTCGGCGTGGACATCTCAGCCAGCGGAATTGCGACCGCCAAAAAAGCCTATCCTTCGCTCAATTTCTCCACGGACGTTTCCGCGGAGAGCGTTGCCCGGATGGGTCCTTACGACCTGGCCCTTTGCATCGAGGTGATCGCACATTGCTTCGACCCGGTTGCCGAAATTAAAAAACTCTTCGACGGCTTGAAGCCGGGAGGAACGCTGATTTTGGTGACGCCCTATTATGGATACCTCAAGATCCTGGCGCTGGCTGCGACGGGCAAACTCGGTGCGCATCTTTCCATCGCCTCGACTGCGGCGTACGTAAACCTTTTTACGGTTGCAAGCATCAAGGATCTGCTGGTCGCGAGTGGATTTGTCGATGTCGCTGTGTCGCGCGTCGGCAGAATTGCGCCGCTGGCGAAAGCCGTTGTTGTCGTATCGCGCAAACCCTGAAGACGCTGAATGAAACTGACCTCGTCAGCAAATGTCTATAAAATGAAAAGAATTGCCTGGTTGCGAATGGCCCCGTTTCCGGTTGCGCTGATCGCGTTCTCGGCCATCGGAGTAAGATATTTCGACGGGATATTCACGACCGGCACGCGCTGGGCGTTTCTCGTATTGTTGATAGTATCCCTGCTGCCAAAGGCCCGCTTCTTTGCCGGCTTGAAGAGCGGCTTCGGGCTGCCGACCACGCTTTATTTCGCTTGGTGTGTGTGCACGGTAATTTGGTCGCAGGTGCCGGATTTGTCGTTACTCAAATCGACGGCACTAATTTTGACCGCCTTGGCGTTCCTGTCGGGCGGGTACTACTGGGCCAGCCGAGTGCCGCGCGACGAGAGCCTCGCTTATCTTTTGCCGATGGTTTTATTGACTTTGTTTGCCGGCGTCGGAGGGGTTGACGCAGACAATTCGATGATAGCGGTCAATGAGGAATTTGAAATATATCAGGGCCTGGCGGGAAACCCGAATTTTTTCGGAATGTTGATCGCCATTAGTTTTCCCTACGCCCTCTATCAGGCCTATCGTAGCTTTTATCATCCGAGCTCATTGCACGGGCGTCTTTTCGCATACGGGACGGTGGCGGCGTTTGGAATCTTGCTTTTGTTTTCCGGTTCGCGCGCATCGCTATTGTGCGTATTGACCACCGTATTCTTTGCAGTCATGGCCCTTACGGCCAACAAGAAGATCGTTTTGGTTTCGGCGCTTGCTTTCGCTGTCGCAGGAACGGCTCTCATCGCGCCGCAGGTTCAAGAAAGCCTCTACAGTCGGGTTTTGATAAAGGGCAATGCCAACGGTGAAATATTCTATTCGCGTTACAAGCCATGGTCGGACTCTTATAGTGCCGCCCTGCAAGGCGGATATTTCGGTCTCGGTTACGGCGTCAGTGCGGGCCACAAGGAATTCCAGGTCGGTCTGACGGCGGAAACTTATGGACGCGAAAAAGGGAACGCGCAGTTGGCCGTTTGGGAAGAG
>Ga0335081_10019916_pt1 | contig 10852 bp, 12 predicted proteins | sample Lox_Sample_35_FD_206713 | JGI IMG/M metagenome (GOLD analysis project Ga0335081, IMG submission 206713) | Soil microbial communities from Loxahatchee National Wildlife Refuge, Florida, United States - Lox_Sample_3.5 | ecosystem: Environmental > Terrestrial > Soil > Wetlands | place: USA... | reverse complement strand
CTCGGCGAACTGTCAGCCGGGGACGAGCAGCGCCCTCAACACGACCTGTACCCCGGACTTTGGCCCGAACTCCCCTAACACCTCTGGCTCGATCGAGGTCACGTTCTCCGGGGAGACGCTGGGGGTGAGCGGGCTTCCCTTCTGGAACAGCGCCAGCTTCACGCAGGGGAACCCCTACTTCGTCGACGGGTGGAGCGTGTCCTTCGACGAGATCCTGGTCGTCCTCGGCAACTTCCGGCTGGCGCCGGGCGCTACGCAGACGCCGGCACAGAACCAAGTGCAATCACCGGTCGCCACCAAGAGCGGGCCGTTCGTGGTGGACATGCACACGCCCCAAGGGTTCGTGGGGAAGGACGGTGTCGAGCCGGCAGGGGCGATCTTCAGGTTCGTGTCCCAGGACAACGGCCAGGGGTTCGACGTGAACACCCGCTACTCATTCAGTTATGACACGATGAAGGCCGTCTATCCCGCCACCCAGATCAATCTCACTACGGCCCAGCAGCTCTCGGACTACGACCTCATGGTCAAGAACGGCTGGTCCAAGCTCTATCGTGGCACCGCGACCTACGTGGGTGGAAGCATCACCAATTCGAACTACAGTCAGACCGTCCTCAGCGATTTCGCGGCTCTCCCCACTACGGTCTCCTTCATGCTCGGGTGGAACGATGCCACCAGCATGTTGAATTGTGCCAACCCCGACTTCGGCTCGGATCAGAACTTACCCCAGTATCGCGGGGTGCAACCGACGACGAGCGGAGCCGTCATCGCTCAGGTCACGCTCCACGTCGATCACGCCTTCTGGGACATCCTGAAGCAGGAAGGCGCACCGTTGCGGTTCGATCCCATCGCGGCCTGGGCCCCCGTCGGCACCTCCGCGACGAACCCCTTCGACCTGCGCACCCTCGCCACCAAACCGTACGCTCCCGTCACCTTCTCCGACGGGACGCCGATCCCTGACCGGTCCATCTACCTACCCCAGCCCTCCGGCTACTCGAGCGATCAGTCCAACACCAGCCAGGTGACGCTCAACCTCAACGGAGTGCCCGCCGCGAATCTCCCCGGTATCGCCGACTTCATGGCCTTCAGCGCTCAGTCCCAGATGCACCTCAACGCGAACGGCCTTTGCTACATCGTGGGTCAACAAGCCTCCGACCCCTACTACATCCCTAGCCTCTAGCTCTAGCGCTTACCGACCCGGGAGCGCGTCCTTGAGCCGGCGCGCTCCCGGGTGGGTCGAGTGGAGAACCATGCACACCTCCCTCATCGAGTTACTGAAGCACGCGCTCCTCGACTTGAAGGCCGCCTGGGTGATGTGGATCCTGCTCGGCCTTTCGGCCTTGAATCTCATCATCATCGTGGAGCGGGCCGCCTTCTTGCGCTCCGTCCGCGACAACATCCCCAAGCTCGCCGCCGAGCTCGACACCCTTCTGCGCGGTGGCCGAGTCCGCGAAGCGCTCGAACGCATGAAGGCGAGCCGCTCCGCAGAGGCAGCAGTGGTGGTCGCAGGTCTTCGCCATGCCGACCTCGGCCCCGCCTCGGCTGAGAAGGCCATGGTAGGGGCTGCGGCGCTCGAGCGAGTACGGCTTGAACGCGGGCTGGCCGTACTCGGGACGGTCGGCAACAACGCCCCATTCCTCGGACTCCTCGGCACCGTGATCGGCGTCATCGAGGCCTTCGAGATCCTCGGCCAGCCGACCGATGCCAGCGCGGCGGTCCAGGCCGCGTCGGCTCTGGCGCCGCAGGCCATCATGAGCAGCATCGCAGAAGCGCTCGTCGCCACCGCGGTCGGGCTCTTCGTAGCCATCCCGGCGGTGGCGGCCTTCAACTACTTCCAGCGGCGCATCCAAGGCGTGGCGGCCAACACGGAGGCCCTCACGAACGTACTCCTCTCCCATCTCGCGGCCGAGGTGCCTTTGGAGTTGCCTCCTGCGTCCGCCGCTCAGCTGAGTCCCACCAGGGTTGACTGATGGCCGGCGGAACCGGGAACGACGCGGGCGGGGTGATAAGCGGTATCAACGTCACCCCCCTCGTCGACATCACGCTCGTCTTGCTCATCATCTTCATGGTGACCGCGAAGCTGGTGGTCGCTCCGGCGAGCGCCCTCGGCGTCCAGCTCCCCAAGGCCGCTGCGGGCGAGGTTGTTCAGATCGTCTTCTCCCTGCAGCTCACGAAGCAGGGAGGGACGTACGTCAACGGCCATGCCGTCACCGGGGATGATGCGCTGAGTCTCCAGGCGGAAGAGGAGCACGCGCAGCATCCCGACCTCAGGGCGGTCATCCAGGCTGACGGCGAGGTGCCCCACTGGCGCGTGATCCACGTCATGGATCTGCTCTCGCACGCGCACATCACCAACATCGCCTTCGCGGTAGACGCTTCCAACGCACCCCCGAGCGGGACGACGCCGTGAGTCTGTCCCCCCAGCGACGAGGTCGACGGCGGCTCGTCATACCTCGCGGTAGTCTCCCCGATGGGCAACCGCCCTACGCTGCCGTCCTCGCCCTCGACCGCGGCGGGCACGTCCCCAGGCACCTATTTGCCGTCGTGGTGGCAGTCTTTGCGCACTCACTCATCGCCGCCGCGGTCGTGCTCCAGCACCAAACGGTGGCGCACCCGCCAAGGCACCTACCGCATCCGGACATCCAGGCCGTGCTGCAGCGAGCGCCGGCACCAGCTCCAAGCCCCTCCCCCCCTTCGCCACCGCCCGAGCCCCGAAAGGCGGCGCCGCAGCTTGCGGCGAGGAGTCCCCGAAGCGTCAGGAGAACCGCACCTCCGGCCCCGGCTCAGGTAGGACGGGTCATCACCCAGGTCCCGGACAATACTGGCCCCGCCGACTTGACGGGCTTCGATCTGGTGGTCGGGCAGGGGGAGGCCTACGCGGGGGGTTACAGCTCGGCAGCCGGGACGAGCAAGAAGGCTGTCGTGGATACGGTCCCGCAGGTTGGGGGCGTTCCGGATGCGCCGCCTCCGCCTCCGCCTCCGGCTGCACCAGACCTGTCTCGCCCCGCTTCCCCGCTCGACCGCGACTGGGCCTGTGCCTGGCCCGAGGAGGCGCAGGACACGGAGCTTCGCGACGCCCGCGTCACCGTCCGGGTGACCGTCGACCAGAACGGCTCGCCAGCGCACGTCGACGTCCTTGGAGGACCTCCGGGAGGTTTCGCGGAGGCCGCACGTCGTTGCGCAGAGCACGAGAGGTATCGAGTTGCACTCGACACCTCGGGCAAACCGGTCCCCGGCTCGACCAACCTCTTCAACGTGCATTTCCTACGCTGATGATCCGACTTGCCACTGCGATCGCGCTCGGCCTGTGTGCCTCGTCGGTAGCTGCGCAGGAGGTCATTCCTCCCGAGCCCACCGAAACGCCGCCGGCCGTAGCCCCGGTGGGCCTTACCCAGCCGGCCGAAGTGGTCCTGCTCGTGATCATCGGTGCGGACGGAGTGGTCAAGGATGTCTCCGTGGCCCAGTCGGCTGGGCCGGCCCTTGATGCGGCCGCCATCGCCGCGGTCGTCCGATGGAGATTCAAGCCGGCCACCCGCGACGGGGAGCCCGAGGAAGCGCGGGTGCGCATCCCGTTCCGCTTTGCACCCGCACCCGAGGGGCCAGCGCCCCAAGAGCCATCAGCACCCGGTCCAGCCACGCCCCCCGCACCGGCGCCGAGGCCTGCCACGGTCCCCCCGGCCACATCACCCGCTCCGCTCACGCCCCCCGCCGCCTCCGAGGCGCCCCCGCCCGGCGCCCCGCAACCACCGAAGCCGGGCGAGGCCATCGAGGAGGTCAGAGTACGCGGCTACCAGCGCAAGGTGGAGCGGGGGGGTAGTGACTTCGTCATCGACATCGGCCAGCTAGCGGTTGTACCCCGGCGCAACGCCGAGGACCTCCTGCAACTCGCGCCCGGCATCTTCATCGCCAACGAGGGCGGGGAGGGGCACGCGGAGCAGGTGTTCTTGCGCGGCTTCGAGGCCGACAGCGGCTCAGCCATCGAGTTCACCGTGAACGGCGTCCCCATCAACGAGGTCGACAACCCCGACGCCCACGGGTACGCCGACACCCATTTCATCATCCCCGAGCTGGTGAAGGACCTGCAGGTCACCGAGGGGCCCTTCGATCCGCACCAGGGCGATTTCGCGGTCGCCGGCAGCGCGCGCTACGAGCTCGGCGTTCACGACCGCGGCTTGCGCCTGTCGCTCAGCGATGGTTCCTACGGCACCTCGCGCTACCTCTTGCTGTGGGCGCCGAAGGGGGAGCGAGAGGGCACTTTCGCGGCAGCCCAGTTCTCCAACAGCGACGGCTACGGAGTGAACCGCGCCAGCCAGAGCGCGAGCGCGATGGCGCAGTACGAGGGCGAGCTCGGAGAGCGAGGTCTCTACCGCCTGCTCGTCACCGCCTACAGCACGCACTACCAGTCAGCCGGCGTCATCCGCAAGGACGACGCAGATTCGGGGCGCGTCGGCTTCTACGGAAGCGAGGATACGAGCCAAGGCGGCGATGCCAGCCGCTACATCGCCTCCTTCGATCTAGAGTCGCCACTCGGCGACGGGGTCGCTACGCAGCAGCTCTTCCTCAGCTATCGAACGCTGCGCATCGTGGAGAACTTCACCGGGTTCCTGCTCGACCCGGTGGCGTTCGGGCAATCGGAGCATCCGCAGCGGGGCGACGCCGCCGAAAAGGACTACCACGCGCTCACCGCGGGTGCTCGAGGTGGCTACCGCCTGCGCTTCCGGCTCCTGGGGCGGGATCAGGCCGTCGAGGGAGGGTACTACGCGCGTTACGATCACACGCTGCCACTCGAGCAGCGCCTGCGCTTCGGTACGCAGATCCCGTACCTGACCGACCTCGACTACGAGACCGACATCGTGAACCTGGCGGGCTACCTCGACGTCGACCTGCGTCCACTTTCCTTCCTCACGCTTCGCGGAGGCCTGCGGCAGGAGTCCTTCAGCTACAACGTGGAAAATCTCTGTGCCACCTCGGGCAACTACAAGGTCGGAGAGCCCCTTGACGTCGATTGCCCCGCCTACGACGCTTCCGGTCCGCGCTCGCCGACCCAGCGGGTGACGGCCTCCGGGCAACTGCTCGAGCCCAAGGCGACGGCGCTCGTTGGGCCCTTCCATGGCGTGAATCTCACCGCGAGCTACGGGCTCGGCGCACAGTCGCTCGACCCCACCACCATCGAGCAGAACGAGAACGCGCCCTTCGTGGAGCTGACGGCCTACGAAGCGGGTCTGCTCGCGCAGGGCCGGCTCGGCTCCTTTGACTGGAGTGCTCGAGCCGTCGCCTACGAGACCAAGGTGACGAACGATCTCGTGTTCAACCCGGACCTAGGCCGACTTGCCCCCTCGAGCGCCACCACGCGGAAGGGTTTCGTAGGCGCAATGCGTGCCACATCGCGCTTCCTCGACGAGGCGGCTTCCGTGACGACGGTGCACGCCACCTACGATGCGGATGGCACACTCGTTCCTTACGTGCCACTCGTCACCGCCCGTTCCGATACCGCACTCAACGGGGTGATCCCCTGGCTAAGGCCTTGGGGATGGCCCCTGCACGGTGAGCTCGGCCTCGGTGTGAGCCTCGTGGGCACCCGTCCTCTTCCGCTCGGACAGTCTGCGGCCCCGAGCCTCCAGATCGACGCTTCGGCAGCCCTACGCTGCGGCCCGGTGAAGCTGGGTGTCACCGCCACGAACCTCCTGAATCGCCAATTCGCGCTGTGGGAGTCCTTCTACGCGTCGGACTTCCACAGCCGAAACTACCCGACACTGGCCCCGACCGAGCACTTCACCGCTGCTCCGCCGCGGATCGTGCTCTTCACGCTCACGGTCGCGCTCGATCGAGAGGAGGACTAGATGGTCCCGCTGAGGCGGATCATTTCCATCGCCGCTCCGCTCGCTCTGCTCGGTTGCGGCGGCACGACGGGCGGGGCGCTCATTACCGTCCCCTTCCGAGTCGGGGGGGTTGAAGGGCCGCTCACCTTTCAAAACCCGCAAGGGTGGACCGTGCAGCTCGAGACCGCTCAGATCTGGCTCGGCCCTTTCTACTTCAATGCCTTTCCGCCCGTGACCGACGAGTTTCGCAGCGGCGTCGTCATTATCGAGGCGACCGAGCAGGTGCTCGTGAATGCGCTCGACCCCTCGCTCCAAGACGTGCCGGGTGGTGCGGACGGAGAGACCGGGCAAGCGGTAGCGGTGGAGATCGACCTCTTTCCCCCCGGCGGAACCCCGGCAGGCTCGTCGGACTGCTCGCTGCTCGCGGAACAGGTTGGCACGGTCGCCGGGGTGGCCACGAAAGGCGGGACCACGGTGACCTTCAGCGGCCCCATCGCCATCCCCAACACCGCCAGCGTGCAGGTGCCCTGTCTCGAGCTCGAGGCCATCCAGGGAGCCTCGGTCGACATCAGCTTCACCGCCGCCTCACAGGTTCTCGAGCTCACGGTTGACCCGACCCACTGGTTCGATCTCGTCGACTTTTCGCAGCTTCTGCCGGGGCCACCGGTGGCGGGTGTCTACACCTGGAATGTGCAGAGCGAGTTCATGAACCAGCTGGTTCAGGGGGTGAAGGGTGAAAGTGGTGTCTACAACTTCCAGCTCTCCGTGCCGTGAAGGCACTCCTTGCTCGATACGGGCCATACGCCCTCTGCACTGCGCTCGGCGCGCACCAGGGGTCCGACGGTCCGCGAGCTCCTCACCGGGTGGATGGAGACGTTCTCGTAGGGCAACCCATCGCATGACCGCAACGGGTCCACCATCCGGACGCACCTCCTGTCGGCGAAGATCGACCAGCGGCCCGCCGAGGTGACGAGGGGGCGCATCGAAGCGCTCCTCGACGAGAAACAGAAGAGAGAAGGGTTCTCGGCCCAGACGGTGAACCACATCCGGGCCTTCCTGTCCCGGGCCTTCAGCGCGGCCATCGCTCACGAGCGCTGGAGCGGGAGGAATCCAGCCGCCGAGACGAAAGAGCGCCATGGCCCGAGGCGCGCTCCCGACTTTCGCGAAGGAGATAGCGTCGACGCGCTCTGATCAGTTCAGGATGTGGCCGAATGCCCTCGTCTACGACCCCGCATTCGCTGCCGACATCCGGGAAGACGCGATCCCGACTGACCTGCAGTCCGTTCGTGCCCTGGGCGAGAACATGGGGCCGCTGATTCTCTACCAGTGGGAGGCGTACAACTCCTACCTGCACGCGCGAAACAACAAACCCGATCGCTGGGTAAAAACATCTTCCATTCCAGCGCTCCACCAGCATGGTCTTCTTGACGCTCGCCGTCCTCTTCTCGGGTGTCTACATCGCCATCGAGGAGACCATCGGGAAGGCGGCCGCCGCCGAGATGCTGCCCAGCGAGCTCCAGCCATCCAGCGAATAAACGCGACCCGACTGGAATTGACTAGAGGTCCCCATGCGCCGACCCGTCCCGGCCGCGCCCGTGTTACCCGGAGATGATCAGCCTGCCGCCTCCCATGCCCATCGCAGAGCAGTGAAACTCCTCGACCCCAGCCTTCGCCGGAGCGATCGTCACCGAGACCGGCTTGTTGAGTGGCAGCTCCAACCCCGACACGTTCTCGGCTGGAATGTCGATGGCGGTGATGCAGGTGTCGTCGGTCACGCGCGTAAAGGTCAAGATCACGCGCTCGCCCTTCTTCAGCTTCACCTCTTGTGGATCGAAGCCATCGGCGGTCACTTTGATCTCCACGCGCCGAAATGGCTCGTCGGCCCAGGCCGGAAGGGCGAAGGTGAACGTGAGAGCCAAGGTGATTAGCAGCTCCTTCATGGAAGTCTCCTCGTGCGAGTGAGCCCGTCCTTGGTCGCACGGGCGAAACGACTAAAGGACAGGTACGGAAGGCCGGCAGTGAAGGAGGGCTTCACGATCTGTTCACCGCCGATGAACTGGTAGATGGGGACCTGACTACGAATGACGAATCATTCCTTGCCCAGGGATTTGAAGTAGATGCCCTCGGAAGAGCTCAGGGTTGCTTCTCCTGATTCATGTTGTCGGGGTGCGGCCGAGACTTCTTCGGGCTGCGCGCCTTCCCAAAGTGGAGCACCGTCTCGCGCGGCAGCTTCTTGATTTGGTCGAGCTCGCCGAAGCCTCGCGCAAAGTTGACCACCAGAACCGCCTCGATCTTGTCGCCTACGTTCAGGCCTTTGAGCGAGGCGACGGGAGCGACCGGGAACTCCATGACCATCGAGTCCATTCCCACCAAGTCACCGGTCACGTCGACGAAGTCGTTGACAGCCTCGTGCCGAATCGTCAGGTAGCCACCTGGTTTCTCCGGCAGGCGCAAGATCTCCGCGCGCAACGGGTAGCGCCTCACGGGCTGGGGCGAATCTTCAGCCGCCGCTCGGGCGGGGCCCACAAGCGCGCTCAGGAGCGCGAGGACCGCGCACCAGCAGCTCGCCGTCCTTGTCGGGCTCACGGTGACACCTCCGAGTGCTGAGACAGCCCGAGGATCCGACGGGCCCAACGAGCGCCGATCCGGTACCGCCTCTGGACCAGCCGCGCTGGCAGCGCCCTGTCAGGCCCCATGGCCAACGCGACGAACGCTGCCTTCATAAGGTCCCTCCCTCGCGGGCATGGGCTGCACGCGGGGAGAACGCTATCCCCGATAGGCTTCTCATTCTGGCGTCCTCCTGGCTGGCGTCCTCCTGGTAGCTCTTCGAGCACATCAGCAGCACCCCGCCCGAGTCGGTCCTTCCAAGCCTTCACCTGATTCGCAAGCGCTGTTCACGTCGTCTCATCGCACGAGAGAACCCGCAACCCGAGCAGCCGGCGGGCCGCACTGGCGCCCATGCCGTAGCGCGTCTGGATGAGCCCAGCCGCGAGCTCCAGCCGCGGCTCCTCCATCAGTTCATGCATCGCGTAGCGCATCGCCTCGAGGTAAACGGCTGGAGGCATCGGGCTGCACCGAGGAGTGAGGGCCGGGATCGCACCTCGAGAGCGGATGCTCGTCCGCTTTCCACGCGGCCCCCCACCGGCGCAACATGGCTGCAGCCACACGGTAACATCCGCACTCCTCCCCCAGGGGCACCCCCAGCAGGACGCTCACGACACAGGCGAGCTCGGCCGTGGAAGCCTGTTCGTGGCAGGTGGGGGTGAACGGCCTTTGTAGCGCCTGGGCCCCTTCCGTAATCGGTGATGGTCCAGAGCCACGCTGCGCGAATTGCGAAGCCTCGACGTCTCGTGGCGCCCTCACGGCGAGCCCTCCTCGCTTTCCGGTGCCCCGCAGAGCCGGCAGCGCTTCCCGATGAGGCTAGCACCGAGCGATGTGTCGGATTTGCTTACGAGTTCCCGCACCGCGTAGCGCATCGCCTCGACCTCGCCCGGCATTCGGGCGCCCGTCCGGACCCCGACCGTGAAATCGGGCACCAGGGCTCCGACACCTCCCGTAGATTCCGCCGTTCCCAGGGCCCTTCCCTTTGGCGCGTGGTCACTTCGAGCTTTCCGTGCGTTTGCAACCCTCCGCGGCTCGGAGCGCACGCACTCCGGCCCTTGCAAGATCCTCTCTGCGCGCATGATGTGGCCTCCCATCCCCGTCCGGGATGGCTTAGTTCGATCACCACCAGTGAATATCATGGCCGACTCCGCCATCCTCAGCGGATGCGTCCAGGACTCTTCTCAGGTGTCGGTGGAACGGGGGGGCGGGATCTCGGGAAGGGACGCCCCGCGTGCAGGCGCGCGCGCGGGCTCGTGGGCGCGCTCGACGGTGGGGGCGTAGCACAGCACTGGCAAGCGTGGAAGGAGGAAAGGATCGACGGTGGAGTTGCTCCGGACGAACGTGCTTGTCCCACCACAGCGGGAAGAGACGCACGGACCCTGGTTTGCGGGCCGCTCAGCCTCCTTCCTCAGAGCCTCCCGCGCCGCTGCCCGTCGCGCCGGGGTGAGCGAGCCGTCGTTCGCGGCCGCACGGAGCGCACTCAGCCGGCAGAACGGGCACGAGCACTGATGCTGCTTGCCCTTGCCCATTGAAGCGCACTGACAGTGATGATGCTCGGTGGCATGCGCTGTAGGCACGAGGCCAGCCGCGCCCGAGAGAGTCACGATCAGGACCGCCGCGGCCACGCGGGCGGACAAAGGGGCGGCGAAGCCAGGGGGCACCCTTTCCCTCTAGGCGCCGTGAAGCAAACAAGCACGTCCCCTCGCGGGTTCCTGGTGCAGATTGGAGTCAAGAAGACCGCAAGTGTCCCGCTGGCAGGGGACAAGTCTTGCCCCTGCGCGCGAACGAGTCTGTCCGCGTGCAGATCGACCCCGCCGATGCTCATCCTCTTGATGGGAAGCTGCGGCTCTATCTTTGCGACGTGCCACGCTGCTCCCTCTCAGACTCCTGAACGCTCGTCGGGACGGTGCCCGGTTATGAGGAAGGTGATGTTCGAGCGCCGCGGGCCCCAAACGGGCGGTGACAATCCCGCCCGTAGTTCATACCGCACCAAGGTGTTGCACGTGTTCCCGGCACTCGCCCTGAGGCTGAGCCGCACCGCCACGGGGATCGCCTCTCGGGCGTGGCCGGGCTCCTTCCTCCTGCGACCAGCGCTGACACTTACCGTGAGAGACGAGCGACTGCCCGTCACGACTGCTTCGCCGAATGGCGGCCGAACTCACAACGCCTGAACCCATCGGCAAGTGGACCGGGGTTAGGAACGCGTTCAACGATGGACGCTCGGACGAGTCAAAGAAGGTGTACGCCACGACCGGAGCGCTGGCAGCGAGAGAACGCCCGGCCAGCGGTGGCCTCAGCCCTAGGTTGGCACCTGCGGCGTTCGCCAGCCAACGACGATCAGACATGAAGCCTGTGACGAACGGGCGATGGCCGTGGACGTGTACGCTTCGCTAATAAGGCCCCTGGTAGCGGTGATGACCGCGGTGCTCCTC
>Ga0335081_10019915_pt1 | contig 10852 bp, 9 predicted proteins | sample Lox_Sample_35_FD_206713 | JGI IMG/M metagenome (GOLD analysis project Ga0335081, IMG submission 206713) | Soil microbial communities from Loxahatchee National Wildlife Refuge, Florida, United States - Lox_Sample_3.5 | ecosystem: Environmental > Terrestrial > Soil > Wetlands | place: USA: Florida... | reverse complement strand
GAGCGTTGCGCCGGGGCACTGCACGCCCCCGGCGCCGCGCGCGATCACCCGGCGGACCATGCTGACAGGATCACTCGCCGGCCGGCGCCGCTCAACTCAATTACGCACCGGCTGCGACGCGGCACGATCGGAAGACGATCATCGCAGTGCCATGAGTCCGTCTCGCTGCAGGTGGCTCTGCCGCACGACAATGCCGGTTTGCGCGCCTTTACAGCAGCTGCGACGATCGGGTCCCGGAACCGATCACGGGAGGCCTTCTTATGCGCTTCGCCTTCAAGACCGCGCCGCAGAATACGACCTGGGCCGACATGCTGGCGGTCTGGAAGGAAGCCGACGACATCGAGATCTTCGAGTCCGGCTGGGTGTTCGATCACTTCTACCCGATCGTGGGCGATTCGGCGGGCCCGTGCCTGGAGGGCTGGGCGGCGCTGACCGCGCTGGCCCAGGCGACCCGGCGGCTGCGGCTCGGCAACCTCGTGACGGGCATCCACTATCGCCACCCGGCGGTGCTGGCGAACATGGCCGCCACCATCGACATCATCTCCGGCGGACGCCTTGAGCTGGGCATCGGCGCTGGCTGGAACGAGGAGGAGTCCGGTGCCTACGGCATCGAGCTCGGCACGCCACGGGAGCGCAGCGACCGGTTCGAGGAGGCCTGCCAGGTCCTGATCGGCCTGCTGTCGCAGGAGATCACGGACTTCGACGGCACCTACTACCAGCTCGCCGGGGCGCGCTGCGAGCCGAAGGGACCGCAGCGGCCGCACCCGCCGATCTGCATCGGCGGCAGCGGCGAGCGCCGCACCCTGCTGACTACGGCGAAGTACGCACAGCACTGGAACTTCGTCGGCGGACCGCCCGACGTATTCGCGCGCAAGCGCGACGTGCTGCGCGCGCACTGCGCCGACGTGGGCAGGGACCCGGCCGAGATCACCCTGTCCAGCCACGTCAGGCTGGGCGCGGACCACGCCGCCGCCGCGGTGGCCGAGCAGGCCGCTGCGCTCGGCGCTGAGGGGCTCGACCTCGCGATCGTGTACCTGCCGCCGCCGCACACCCCGACCGTGCTCGCGCCGCTCGCCGAGGCGCTCGCGCGGCTCCGCTGACCATCATCGCGGATCCGGCGCGGCTCCGCTGGTGTCGGCTCCGGCGTCGGCAAGCTCGGCGATCACCTGGGCGTGGCAGGGCAGCGGCACGCACCAGCAGCCAAGCCGGTGGCCGCGCAGGGCGGGCAGCATCGCGAGCAGGTCAGTCCTGCCGAGCAGGTACTGCCGGTACTTGGCGAGCACCTCGGCGCGGCTGCCGTCAGGACCGATCCGAAACGGGCTGGCCAGCGGCGAGGCAGCCAGGTGCCAGCCGCCCCGGTAGATCGCGCGCCCGACATAGATCACGTCGGCGTAGCCGGGGTCGTCGCGGTGGCCCTTGAGGTTCACCACCTCGGTAGGTTCCATGATCTCGAAGGATAGGTGGGCGAAAGCACCACCCGATCCTTCGCCCACGCCCCGACGCCGCCGCGTGACTAGGCCGCCGTCCGGTGGTTTGCTTGTGGTGGCTGAGGGGCCAGACGGGCGGGCCGGTGCGATGCGGATGACGACGGCCGCTGCGGGCAGCGCGGCGTTCGCGGTGGTGGCGCCCGGTGTGGTGGCCGGGCTGGTGCCCTGGCTGCTGACCGACTGGCAGGCGGGCGCCAGCGGCTACCCGGGGTCGGCCAGGGCCTGCGGGGCTCTGCTGACCGCCGCCGGGGCGGCGGTGGTGCTCGTCGCGTTCGGACAGTTCGTCGTGGAAGGCCGCGGCACGCCGGCCCCGCCGGCGCCGACCGAGAGGCTCGTGGTCCGCGGCATGTACCGGTACGTGCGCAACCCCATGTACCTGGCCGTGCTCGCCGTGATCTGCGGCCAGGGGCTGCTGCTCGGCAGGCCGGTGCTATTCGGCTACGGCGCCGTTGTCGCAGTGCTGTTCGGGTCGTTCGTGCGCTGGTACGAGCAGCCCAGCCTGCGGCGAAGGTTCGGCTCGCAGTACGAGAATTACCTGCGCGAGGTGCCAGGCTGGCTGCCCAGGCGCCCCGCCGCGCGCACCGGCAAGCACCACTAGCGCCCGGCCAGCGGCACCTCGGCGACGGGACGCCACTGCCAGCTCCGGCCGACCTGTGTCTGGGCCACCAGACTGACCGAGCGCACAGTGACCTGCGCGGGCGGCAGCCTGCGGCCGAGGGCGGCGATCACCGGGGCCGCCGGGGCGCAGGTGTTGGCGTAGGCGACCGACACGTGCGGCAGCCACGGCCTGGTGTCGGGCTGGCCGTCCAGCCCGGCGGCGGCGCAGGCCGCGGTCACCGCGTCGAGCACGGGGTCGAGCGCGCGCAGCGGCTCGACGGGAAGCACCACCGCCTCGGGGTGGTAGAAGACCCGGCCGAGGCTGACCCGGACCGGACGGACGGCCGCGAGGAGCGCCCGCGCCTGCCCCACCATGGCGTCCACCGCGGACTGGTCGGTCTCGTCGGCGAAGCCGACCACGAGCGTGGTCAGGTGCAGCCAGCGCGTGGGCACCGGGTCGAGGCAGGACAGCCCGGCGAGCTTGCGCTGCGCCATCGCCGCCAGCGCGGCGACGGCCGGCTGGTCGTGGAACAGGATGTGCCAGTGGTACTGCTCGCGGCCCGGTCGGCGGCCGGGCCGCTGCCACCAGTGGCTGGTCAGCTCCGTGGGCAGCATGTCACGCTCCGGGGCGCAGCGGGCAGCCCGGACCGGACCGGCCCAGGTCACTGTCCTACGCTACGGAACTTGTGACCGACTCCCAGCTTCCCGCCCAGCCACCGACCTACCGGCAAGGGCCGCTGCGGCCGCCCGACGGCGCCACCGACCTGCTGCTGGTCAGGCACGGGCAGTCCGAGGAGTACGTGGACGGCAGATCGTTCCCGCTCGTCGACGGGCACGGCGATCCGCCGCTGTCGGTGCAGGGCGAGCAGCAGGCCTGGCGCGTCGGCGACCGGCTGGCGACGGCCGGGATCGCCGCAATCTACGTCAGCACGCTGCGACGGACCGCGCAGACCGCGGCGCCGCTGGCGGGGCACCTCGGCGTGGTGCCGCTGGTGGAGCCAGACCTGCGCGAGGTGTATCTGGGCGAGTGGGAAGGCGGCCTGTACCGCAAGATGGTCGCCGACGCCGGGCCGGTCGCGCGGCGCATGTTCGCGGAGGAGCGGTGGGACGTGATCCCCGGCGGCGAGCCTTCCGATGCCTTCGCGGCCCGCGTCACCGCGGCCGTCGGCCGGATCGCGGCCGCTCACCCCGGCGAGCGGGTCGCGGCGTTCACCCACGGCGGCGTGATCAGCCAGATCCTGGCTCTGGCCGCCTCCTCCCGGCGGTTCGCCTTCAACGGTGCCGACAACGCGTCGATCTCCCGGCTGTACGTCGCCGGCGACCGCTGGATCGTGCGCTGCTACAACGACACCGCGCACCTCGGCGGCTTCGCCTAAACCCATCGCCCAGACCCTTCCCCCGGACCCTTCGCCCGGACCCGTCGCCCGGACCCGTCGCCCGGACCCTTCGCCCAGACCCTTCGCCCAGACCCTTCGCCCGGACCCTAGTCAGGGTCATTTCAGGGATCTTCCCGATGGCTGCGCCCGTCGGCCGGCCGCCACTCTTGGTGTACCTAGGTGCACTGCTCAGTTCGCCGCCTAGGCCCATTACCGGCCGGACGGCGAATCACTAGCGTCGCCCATGGATCGGTGCCGCGACCGGCAGCCAGCCCGGCTGGCGGCCTGAGCAGGCAGCGTCGGGAGCGCGCCACGTGCGCGCCGCCAGGCAGACCGAAAGGACATCATGAACGTCATCGATGCCGGCCCGGGTGGCCGGCCAGGCTCGCTGATCGAGGCCAGGGACCTGTACCGCTCGTTCGGCCAGACGCCGGCCCTGCAGGGGACCACCGTCTACGCGGAGGCCGGCGAGATACTCGCCGTGATGGGCCCGAGCGGCTCGGGCAAGTCCACCTTGCTGCACTGCCTGGCCGGGATCTTCCGGCCGGATCGCGGCGAGGTCTGGTTCGACGGCCAGCGCATCGACACCCTGAGCGACTCGAAGCGCTCGCAGCTGCGGCGCAAGGAGTTCGGCTTCGTGTTCCAGTTCGGCCAGCTCGTACCCGAGCTGACCGCCGCTGACAACATCGCCCTGCCGCTGATACTCGACCGGCTCGGCCGCAAGCCCGCCTACAAGCGCGCGGACATGTGGCTGGAGCGGCTCGGCCTGGACAACCTCGGCGACCGGCGCACCGGCGAGCTGTCCGGCGGCCAGGCGCAGCGGGTGGCCGTCGCACGGGCGCTCGTGGCGCGGCCACGGGTGCTGTTCGCCGACGAGCCGACCGGCTCGCTTGACTCGGTTACCGGCCACAAGGTGATGGAGCTGCTGACCGGCATCGCCCGCGAGGAGGGCGCGACGATGATCCTGGTCACTCACGACGCGACCGTCGCCGCCTACGCGGACCGCGAGGTCACGGTGAGCGACGGCCGGATAACGGCGCAGGTCGGAGGTGTGCGGTAATGTTCCGCCTCGGCTTGCGCCTGACCCTGCGCAGCGGCAGGGAGGCCTTCGTCCGGCTGCTTGTCACGGCCGCGGCGGTCGCCGTCGGTGTCGCGATCATGCTCTGCGTGCTCGCCGACTTCCACGCGTTCGTGACGACCGACAACCGGCCGTTCTGGGAGGGCACCCAGCCGATGGCCAGCGGCCAGCGATCGGTGGCCAACGTGGAGCTATGGAACTACACCGACGAGGTGTTCAAGGGCCAGACGATCGAGCGGCTGGACGTGGCGGCCCTCGGCCCGCGCGCCCCGCTGCCGCCGGGAATCTCGAAGCTGCCCGTGGCCGGCCAGTACTACGCGTCCCCGGCGCTCGCGGCGCTCATCCGCAGCACCCCGCGTGACGAGCTCGGCGCCCGCTTCCCTGGTTCGATGGCCGGAACCATCGGCCACGCGGCCCTGACCGGCCCCACCGAGCTCGTCGTCTACGTCGGAGACCCGGTCTCCAGGCTGGCCGGGCTGCCGGGCACCATCAGGGTCGACAAGATATCGACGGCGACCGGCCGTCAGGTGTGGTCGCACTACTTCAGAGACGCGTTCATCGTGGGCGCGATCGCGTTCTTGTTCCCGATCCTGATCCTGATCGGCGCGGCGACCAAGCTCGCCTCCGCGCGCCGTGAGGAGCGCTACGCATCGCTGCGCCTGGTCGGAGCCACGGCGCACGACATCAACGTGATCGCCTCGGCCGAGGCCATCGTCAGCGCCCTGATCGGCGCCGTGGCCGGCATCGGCATCTACCAGCTGCTGCAGGCTCCGCTGGCCAGCACCGCGATCACGAGCGCGCGCTACTTCTCCTCCGAGGTCACCCCGACGGGCCTGGGCTACCTGGCCGTGCTCGTCGTGGTCCCGCTGGCGTCGGCGGCGGCATCGCTGCTGGCACTTCGCCGGGTCCGGATCACGCCGCTGGGCGTCAGCCGCCGGGTCACGCTGCCCGCTCCGAGCGCCTGGCGGACCGTGCCGCTCCTGCTCGGCATCGTACTGTTCGTGGTCGGCATCCTGTCCACCACCCACCAGACGATCGGGGCGCCGGCCCTGCCTGGCCTGCTGATCATCATGATCGGACTGGTGATCGCCGGCCCGTGGCTCACCTCCCGTGCGGCCACGCTGCTGCCGTCCGTCGGCCGGGCGGCACCGATCGTCGCGGCCCGGCGCCTGTCGGACAACCCGAAGGCCGCGTTCCGATCGGTCACCGGGCTGGTGCTCGCGGTCTTCCTCGGCACCGTCGTGGCCGGGCTGCTCCCCGCGGTCAACGCCACGACGGCTACCCCGAGCGCGAAGGCGCTGAGCAACGTGCTGCTCGACGGCTTCATGGCCAGCCCGACCTGCGGCAACTCGGTGAACTGCACCGGCAGCGCGCCGGGCCAGAACGGCCCTGGCGGCGGCAACGGCCCCGGTGTCGTGCCGGGGCCGCCGAAGACCAAGCTGCAGCGAGAGTCGCTGCTCGGGCTGCCGCCCGCCGCCGGCGCCAAGCTGGTCACCGAGCTGCGGGCGTTCCGCGGGGCCCTGGTCGTGCCGATCTACTCCCCGGCGTCGGCGGCCACCGCCGGACCAGGGGCGGGCAACGGCGTGGTGAGCTGCGCCGCCATCGACGGGCTCGGCGCGCTCGGGACATGCGCGCCGGGGCGGAAGGCCGTCCAGGCCACCTCGATGAGCCTGTTCGGCGATAACCCGCTGTACACCAGCCAGGCGATCGTCGGCCCGAACAGCCCGTCCGCCCCGGCCGACTTCTCTGGCCTGTATCTCCAGGCGGTCCTGATCAAGGTCCATGGCCCGGCGATGCTTGAACGGGTCCGTACCTTCCTGATCACGCATACCGCGGAGTCCGTGTCGGGAAGCGCGCCCCGCACGTTCGGCGAGGCGGTCCAGGCCAGACTGGGCGTCGGAGCTACGGTGCAGCGGCTGGTGGACATCGCGGTCGCGCTGACGCTGATCGTGGCCGGATGCAGCCTGGCGGTCGCGGTGGGCGGCGGGCTGGTGGAGCGCAAGCGGCCGTTCACGATGCTGCGCCTCTCCGGCACTCCGCCGGGCACGCTCTACCGGATCGTGCTGCTTGAGGCCGTGCTGCCGCTCGCGGCCGCGACGCTGGTGGCTGCGGGCGCCGCCTACGGCATCTCGGTCCTGACCGTGCAGAAGCTGGCCCGGCCTGGCACTCCGCTGCCGGTTCTCGGCCACGTCTACTACCTCACGATGGGGGCGGGCCTGGCCGTCTCGCTGCTTGTCATCCTCGCGACGCTGCCGCTGCTCGGGCGCATCACGGGCCTGGAGAACGTCAGGTTCGAATAGCCGGCCAGCCCGGGCCTGCCTCCCCGGGCCCGGGCTGGCCCCGTCCGCTCAGAACCGCACGTAGTCGTACTCGACCGGCAGGTCGTTGATCCCGGTCGGCGGCGGTGCCAGCCAGCCGGCGAAGTCGCCAGCCTCGTAGTGCGGCGTCATCAGCGCGGCCACCTGGGCCCGGTCGTCGGCGGTCGGCAGCCAGCCTGCCGCCTGGCCGGCCCAGTCATCGGCGCCGATCAGCTCGCCCGCCGGGCTGATGCAGTGCCCCGCGAACGCCCCCACCTGGCGGTTGAACCCGACGTGCGGCAGCGTGAGCCGCCAGTCTAGGCCGGCCTTGGCCAGGTCGCCGTTCCACTTGCGCAGGCCGCGCTCGCAGTCGGCCACGTATTCGTCGCGCAGGTCCAGGTTGAGCGCGGTGAGCGCAGGCACGGTGCGCGTCGAGATCTGCCCGTCGTCGACGACGGGGATCCGCGCGGTAGCGTCGGTCAGCAGGTGATCGTCGTGCCGCCTGGTCTCCATCCAGCGGCCCTTCAGCCCGGCGGTGAAATAGGCGGCCGCGTTCGACGAGGTCTCCGAGCCGAACAGGTCGAGCGAGAGCGAGTAGTGCTGGTTCAGGTACTTCTGGATCACCGGCAGCGGGATCGCGCCGTGGCGCCAGATGTCGTCGGTGCCGTGCTCGGCGGTCACGGCGGCGCTGCGCTGCACCACCCGCTGCACGCCCGTGGTGCCCACGAACATGTGGTGCGCCTCCTCGCGCAGCATGAACTCGCAGGTGCGCGACAGCGGGTCGAAGCCGGACTCCTTGAGCGTGCCGAGCTGGTACTTGCCGTCACGGTCGGTGAAGTAGGTGAACATGAAGAACGACAGCCAGTCGGTGGTCTCCTCGTTGAACGCGCCGAGGATGCGCGGGCTGTCCGGGTGCCCGGAGTGCCGGTGCAGCAGCTGCTCGGCCTCCTCCCTGCCGTCCCGTCCGAAGTAGGCGTGCAGCAGGTACACCATCGCCCACAGGTGCCTGCCCTCCTCGACGTTGACCTGGAACAGGTTCCGCAGGTCGTACAGGCTCGGCGCGGTGGCGCCGAGGTGGCGCTGCTGCTCGACCGAGGCCGGCTCGGTATCGCCCTGCACCACGATCAGCCTGCGCAGCTCGCTGCGGTACTCGCCGGGCACCTGCGCCCAGGCGGGCTCGCCCTTGTGCTTGCCGAACGCGATCTGCCGCGGCTCGTCCCGCTCGGACAGGAAGATGCCCCACCGGTACTGTTCCATCGGCACCCGCGACCAGCTCGCCCAGCCGTCCCTGCCGATCGCGACCGCGGTGCGCAGGTACACGTCCCTGGTCGGCAGCGACGGGCCGAGCGCGCCCCACCAGTCGAGGAACCTGGGCTGCCAGGCCTCGAGCGCGCGCTGCAGCCTGCGGTCGGCGGCCAGGCCCACGTTGTTCGGTATCCGCTCGCTGTAGTCCACCACGCTGACCGGGCCGTCCGGCGCAGGCGCGGGTCCGGTGAGGTCGGGGCCGGACAGGTCGGTGTCGCCGTCGGTCATGCTCAGACTCGCTTCCTGTCGAAGTCGGCGCGCTGGCCGGTGCCGTACCTGCGCAGGGCCCCCTGCGGGCCCGACGCGTTGGGCCGCAGGAAGATCCAGTTCTGCCAGGCGGAGAGCCGGCCGAAGATCTTGGTGCTCAGCGACTCGGCGCCGGCGAACCGCAGGCTGGCCTCGAGGCCGGTGAGCGCGTCGGGGGAGAAGCCGGCCCGCTCGTCCACGACCAGCCGGATCTCCTCGTCCCAGTCAAGCTCGTCCGGCGCGGCGGTGACCAGCCCGAGGTCGGCGGCCTGCGCGGCGGTCAGCTCCTTGCCGGCCGCCGCGAGCACGGCGTCGAGCTGGTCGGCCGCCAGGCCGAACCTGGTGGCCAGCCTGGTCGCGCCGCTCGCACCCGGCAGCGGCCCGGAGTTCATCGCCCCCACCACGACCACGGCCGGCTGCTGGCCAGCCGGCGCGCCGTCGGGCACGCCGTCAAGCATGTACTGACGGTCGGCGGCCAGCGCCAGCTCGAGCAGCGTCCCGGCGAAGCAGCTGCCAGGCTCGATCAGCGCGATCAGCGACCGGCTGGTGGCGTCGAGCCGCTGCAGCATGCGCTTCCACAGCCCGGTGATCTCCGCGGCCAGCCAGCCGCCGTCGGCGAGCAGCAGGTCATCGGTGGCCAGCACGGCGCCGGGGTCGCCGGACGTGCGCAGCAGCCAGGTGCCGAGATCGGGCTCGGCGAACCGCAGCCTGCAGATGGCGTCATCGAGTTCGCGGGCCGCGGCGAGCGGCCAGGCGGCCGCTCCGGCCTCGTGCAGGTCGGCCATGCTGGTCGGCGCCGCACCGGGCCCGGCGATGGTCAGCGTGGCAGTGGCCGCGCCCCGGTCGAGCTCGACGGCAAGGTGCCGGTACCGCAGGCTGTCTTCCGCCGCATAACAGGACAGCGCCGGCAGCTCGATCCCCGCGCCGCCGCTCCCGGCGCCGGCCGGCCGCCCGATCGGGTCAGGCTGGCCGGCCGCGCACTCGGCCAGGTGCTCCACCGCCGCCCCGAACTGGCTCGGCCTGGCGATCTGGTCCACCAGGCGCCAGTCCACCGCGCGCTGGCCCCTGACGCCCTCGGCCGTGGTGGCGAACACGTCGGCGAGGTCGCGGCGCACGCCGCGCTTGTCGGTGAGCCTGGTCAGCCCGCCGGTGCCGGGAAGCACGCCGAGCAGCGGCACCTCGGGCAGGGCCACGGTGGACGAGCCGTCGTCGGCGAGCAGGATGGTCTGGCAGGCCAGGGCGAGCTCGTAGCCGCCGCCGGCCGCCGTGCCGTTCAGGGCCGCGATGTAGGCCTGGCCGGACTCGCTGGCGTCCTCGATCGCGGCGAGCGTTTCGTTACAGAATTTGCAGAAGTTGACCTTGAAGGCATGAGCCGCCTGGGCGAGCATCCCGATGTTGGCGCCGGCGCAGAACATCCGGTCCTGGGCGCTGGTCAGCACGACGGCGCGCACCTGCGGGTAACTGAACCGCAGCCGCTGCACGGCGTCGGCAAGCTCGATGTAGACGCCGAGGTCGTAGCTGTTCTTCTTGAGCTCGTAGCCGGGTGCGAAGCCGCCGGCCGGGTCCACGTCCAGGGTCAGCGTCGCCACCGTCCCGTCCACGGCGAGCCGCCAGTGCCGGTAGGAGGCCGGCTCGGTGCTGAATCTGACCTGGGTCGCTGCGCTGCTCTCTGGCACCTCACCATCCTGACGTGCTACAGCAGTATGTTCAAGACGTACATAGCTGTAGAAAGTGCCGGTGCGCTCCGGGTTGCCACCGGTCATGCCTGGCGCGGAACAGCGCGGCCGCCTGCGTGCCGAGCCAGCCGGGCGGCAGCAGGTCGTGGGGCAGCTGCGGGTCGATGAAGGGAAAACTCCGCCACTCGTGCACCAGCAGCGTCTGAGCCACCAGCGTCTCGCCGTGGGTGGCCGGCTCCAGGGCGGCGAAGGAGTCGATGAACTCCTTGTAGCGGGCCTCGACCGCGGGCAGGTCCCAGGCCAGGCCGATGATGTCGGACTGGCTGCCGATGGCGCCGAAGCTGGCCAGGAACGACATCGAGGTGCTGGCCAGCCCGAGTTCGGCCAGGATCGCGGCGGCCTCGGGCTCCCGCCGCGCGTCGGGGCAGACCCACGCGCCGGACAACAGCTCGCCGAACCCTGCCCAGGTGAGCCTGGTGCCGAGCTGGCGGCGCAGCTCGCGGCCGCCGTGCGGACCGGAGACCAGCAGGACGACCCAGCGCCCGTCCCAGTCCCTGCGCTCCCGACCGAAGGAGTAGATCCGGCTGGCACCGTCGGCGAGCAGCCGCCGGCCCGAGTCGGTGAGCCGCCACCGCGCGTGGCGGCCGTCCCGGCGCGAGACGATCCAGCCTTCCGCCGCGGTGCGGCCGAGTGCCTGGCGGGCAGCCTTCTCGCCGACCCCGAGCTCGGCCATGACGGCGATCAGCCCGGCGGTCCACACCGGCTCGCCGCTTGGCAGCACGTACTCGCC
>Ga0335081_10019914_pt1 | contig 10853 bp, 8 predicted proteins | sample Lox_Sample_35_FD_206713 | JGI IMG/M metagenome (GOLD analysis project Ga0335081, IMG submission 206713) | Soil microbial communities from Loxahatchee National Wildlife Refuge, Florida, United States - Lox_Sample_3.5 | ecosystem: Environmental > Terrestrial > Soil > Wetlands | place: USA: Florida... | reverse complement strand
GAGGTTCGACCGATGGATGCGCTCGAAGGAGCGCGCCACCACTGCCCGCACGCCGAGGAGGCAGGTCCCCTTGGCAGCCCAGTCGCGCGAGCTTCCCGTGCCATACTCGTTGCCGGCGATGACGAGGAGCGGCACGCCCTCCTTCTGGTAGGCGAGCGAGGCTTCGTGAATGGACATGCGCTTGCCGTCCGGCTGGTGGACCGTGACGCCGCCTTCCACGCCCGGCACCATCAGGTTTTTCAACCGGACGTTGGCGAAGGTGCCCCGGACCATCACCTCGTGATTGCCGCGTCGGGCCCCGTAGCTGTTGAAGTCGGCTACTTCCACCCCGAGCGACTCCAGGTACTGACCGGCCGGCGAGCTGGGCCTGATGGATCCGGCCGGGCTGATGTGATCCGTGGTGACGGAGTCGCCCAGGATGGCGAGGGCGCGCGCGTTGCGCAGCGCGCCAGCCGGGGCGAACTGCATCGAGAACGGGATGAAATAGGGCGGTTCCCGGACGTAGGTCGAGGCGGGATCCCAGGGGTATGTTTCGCCTCCGGGCGCGGAAAGGCCATTCCAGGTGGTGCTCTGCGTTTCCAGGCCGGCGTAGTTCTCGCGGTACTCAACGGGATCGTTCGCGGTCTCGAGCAGCGTTCGCACCTCGTCGTCGGAGGGCCAGATGTCGCGCAGGTAGACGTCTCGCCCGTCCGGAGACTTCCCGATCGGTTCCCGGGTGAGGTCCTTCGCCACGGTGCCGGCAAGGGCAAAGGCCACCACGAGCGGGGGGCTCATGAGGAAGTTTGCCTTCACGGCGTGGTGGATGCGCGCCTCGAAGTTCCGGTTGCCGGACAGCACGGACGCGCAGACGAGATCGTCGCGCGCCATCGCCTCCTCGATGGTGGGGTCGAGAGGTCCCGAGTTACCGATGCAGGTGGTGCAACCGTACCCGGCGACATGGAACCCAAGTCGCTCGAGGAAGGGAAGAAGGCCGGTCCGCTCGAGATAGCTCGTGGCGACGCGCGATCCCGGCGCGAGCGAGGTCTTCACGGTCGGCTTGACGGTGAGCCCATGCTCCACCGCCTTTCGAGCCAGGAGCCCCGCCGCCAGCATGACCTGAGGGTTGGACGTGTTGGTGCAAGAGGTGATCGCTGCGATGACGACGTCTCCGTGGCCGATTGCGCCCTTCCCGGACAGATCGGGCGGGCTTCTCGGGGCGGGCGCCCCCTGCTGCGGGGGAGCTCGTGTTCCGGGAGCCGGGGCGGAAGAGCCTCTCTGGTCCTCCTTCGATTCGAGCAGCGAGACGAAGCGGTCCTTGAGCAGCGAGAGTGCGATCCGGTCCTGGGGCCGCTTGGGGCCGGACACGCACGGTTCGACCGACGACAGATCGAGCTCGAGGACGGCCGAGTAGTCGCAGGCGTCCTTGCGAGGCACCCCGAACATGTGCTGCGCCTCGTAGTAGGCGCGAACCGCGGCCACGTGCTCGGGGCTTCGACCGGTGACGGTGAGATACCGGAGCGTCTGCTCGTCCACCGGGAAGAAGCCGAGTGTCGCACCATACTCCGGAGCCATGTTGGCCACGGTGCAGCGCATGGGGGCGGAGAGGCTGCGCGCGCCCTCGCCATGGAACTCGACGAACTTTCCCACCACCTGGGCGCTTCGCAAGAGCTGGGTGAGGGTGAGGACGAGGTCGGTGGCGGTGACGCCCTCGCGCAGGGTGCCCACGAGGTGCATGCCCACCACGTCCGGCGTGAGAAAGGCGCTCGGCTGTCCGAGCATGGCCGCCTCCGCCTCGATGCCGCCGACTCCCCAGCCCACCACCCCAATTCCATTCACCATGGGCGTGTGGGAGTCGGTCCCCACGAGCGTGTCCGGCATGAAGATGCCGTCCTTCTCCACCACGCACCTGGCCAGGTGCTCGATGTTCACCTGATGACAGATGCCGAGCCCGGGGGGGACGATCCTGAATGTCTGGAATGCCTGGGTTCCCCATTTCAGAAACTGGTAGCGCTGGCGGTTGCGCGCGAACTCGATGTCCATGTTCTGGCGCAGCGCGTCCTTCGTCCCGAACACGTCCACCTGCACCGAGTGGTCGATGACGAGATCCACGGGCACCTGGGGCTCGACCCGCCGCGGATCCTTTCCGAGTCGCTCCATGGCCGATCGCATGGCAGCGAGGTCGACGAGCAACGGGACGCCGGTGAAATCCTGCAACAGCACGCGCGCCACCACGAAGGGGATCTCGCCCGTGCGCTTCTCGGTGGGCTTCCAGGCCGCGAGGGCGCGCACGTCGTCCGGGCGCACGCGCTTGCCATCGCAGTTGCGCACCAGCGACTCGAGGACCACTCGGATCGAAAGCGGCAACCGGTCGATGCGGCCGAGTCCGGCCTTCTCCAGCTTGGGGAGCGAGAAGAAGCGTCCGCTTCTGCCCCCGCCCACATCGATGTCGTCTAGCGCGCCGAACGCGTCGCTCATGCTCACTCCTCGACTGTCCCCGCCTCGGCCTCTGGCGGGCGGACGAGTAGTTACTTACACGCGACGTCCTGGGATGCAAGTTCGCTGCCGAGCCACCGCGATTCCGCTCCTCTACCCGAGAAGTCCGCCGGGAAGCCCGCGCCTTCAGGGGGCGCGGCGTCCTGGCAGTGTCATGTGGCACAGGATGAACATGCTCGATGCTCGCAGATGCGTTGGCTGCGAAGCCGCTGCCGCGACGGGCGGCATCGAGCGAGTGGAACGAGCCCGCGCGCGGGGAGGCTTGCCCGACCTCAACCCGGCAGGTCGGAGCGGGTTTAAGGAAGCGAAAGCGGCCGCAAGGGCGGCTCGTGGCGTTGGTCCCCTCGACGGGCTGGCCTGGGTCGGGTCCGCGTTGGGCGTGGCGCACGCGTCGGTCTTCATTCGCTCTCCCGTCAGGCTCGGGCCGCACGGTGCGACGGGGTCGGCCAGCTGGGAGGGGCTGCATCAGCCGGAACCGATCATGGCGCCAAACTAAAGAGGTAACATCATGAAGGGATGGGTCCGGATGCGAAGGGCCCGTGTGCCAGAGAACCCGGTCGAGAGGTGGCCGTTCGCGGGTCTCACCGAAATTGCCACCGGGAAGCCGGCGCGTTTGCGCGTCGGAGCGCGTCAGAGGTCGGTGGTAAGCTCCATGGTGTCGTGGCTCTTTGAAAACTGACGACACGCTCGATGTCCGGAATGCCGCGGCATTCCCAGCTGCGAAACCGCTGCTGCGACGGGCGGCATCGAGCGAGCAGCCTTGCGAGCGGGGTGGGATTCCACATCCTCACGCGCCCTGGCGCGAGAGCGGGTCGCCCGTCGAAGAGAGTTGTCATGCGCGCGCGCACCCGGATGCATGAAACGGTCCGGCAAGGGGGAGTTTCTTAGGAGGTGACCTCGTGCGCGAGGCCGGAGACGTCGTAGCCGAAAGGCGAGGGCTCCAAAGAACGCACGCCAGGCCGGGCTTGTTGCCCTCCCTGCGCCTCTCAGAACCCCCGGAATTTGTCCCTGGGGAGGTTTTGTCTCGAGCGGACGGACCGACGAACACGAGCCCGGCCGGCGCGGCCGCGCCGACTCCGGGGTTCACGGGGTGAACCCCACAGGGTATTGTCCGGTCAGGTGCCCACTCGGCTCCTCCGGGTGGTGGGTGAGGTCAGCCTTGGGCAAAAGGTGAAGTCTCGGCTTCGAAAGGCGCCATGGCCATCCCGAGGGATTTGTACCGTCCGTCGCTTGCGTTGCTCACCGATCTCTATCAGCTCACCATGGCTGCCGCGGCGTTCAAGAGCGGGGTCGCGAGCCAGGAGGCAGCCTTCTCGGTCAGCTTCCGAAGGAACCCCTTTGACGGTGGGTTCACGATCGCGGCAGGGCTCGACTCCGTGATCGAGCACGTGGTGCACTATCGGTTCGATGAGTCGGACCTGTCCTTCCTGGCCGGCCAGCGCGACGAGCGCGGTGCGCCGCTCTTCGAGGAGGGGTTTCTCGATCTCTTGCGCCATCTCGAGCCCGAGCTGGATATCGACGCCGTGCCGGAGGGGACGGTCATCTTTCCCTGGGAGCCGGTGCTGCGGCTGAAGGGGCCGATCATTCCCTGCATGCTGCTCGAGACGCCCCTGCTGACGCTGCTCAACTTCCAGACGCTCATCGCCACCAAGGCGGCGCGGGTCTGCCTGGCCGCGAAGGGCGATCCGGTGCTCGAGTTCGGCTTGCGCAGGGCGCAGGGCTTCGACGGAGGGATCTCCGCTTCCCGCGCCGCCTATCTGGGCGGTTGCGCGGCCACCTCGAACGTCCTCGCCGGCAAGCTCCTTGGAATTCCCGTGAAGGGCACGCATGCGCATTCGTGGGTCATGCTCTTCGGCGACGAGCGCGAGGCGTTCCAGGCGTTTGCCGAGGCGATGCCCGGCAACTGCGTACTCCTCGTGGACACCTACGACACGCTCAAGGGCGTGCGCAACGCCATCGAAGTGGGGCGCTGGCTGCGCGGTCACGGTGGCGACCTCGCGGGCGTCCGACTGGACTCGGGCGACCTCGCCTATCTCTCGCAAGAGGCGCGCCGGATCCTCGACGAGGCGGGCTTCGAGCGAACCGCGATCCTGGCTTCGAACGAGCTCGATGAACGCATCATCGAGAGCCTCAAGCAGCAGGGGGCGCGCATCGCCTCCTGGGGCGTGGGGACGCGGCTCGTCACGGGGGCCTTCGATGCCGCACTGGGGGGGGTGTACAAGCTCAACGCCGCGCGTCGTCCGGGAGGTGCCTGGCGTCACTGCGTCAAGCTCTCCGAGCTCGCGGCCAAGACGAGCGTCCCGGGTCTGCTCCAGGTGAGAAGGTTTTCGGAGGAGGACGGCGGGCTCCTTGCCGACTGCATCTACGACGAGCTTGCCGGCGTGCCATCGCCCGCCATCATCGTCGACCCCATCGAGCACACGCGCCGCTGCGAGGTCCCCCCCCGCGCCCGGGGTGACGATCTGCTCGTGCCCATCTTTCGCCAGGGCAGGCTGGCCTACGAGCGCCCGCCCCTGGAAGCTTCCCGAAGGCGCACGCAGGACGAGCTTGCCAGGTTGTCGGCGGGCGCAAAGCGCTTCGTGAACCCGCAGCTGCACATGGTCGGGCTCGAAAAGGGGCTCTTCGATTTGCGCGCCCAGCTCATCCTGAACGCTCGCGGGCTCGCCCAGTGAAGGAGGAGAGCCAAATATTGCGGTCCAGGTCCGCAATGGCCCGAACAAATCCGTGGTCGCTCGTTCCCGCAGCCGCCTACGAGGCGCACATGGGACCCTCCGGGGTCAATGAGCTCTCGTCCCTCGGGACCATCTTCGGCAAGATCTACGCCGCGCGACGGCCTCGCCGGCTGGCGGTGCTCGGCGTGGCGACGGGAAATGGGCTCGAGCACATCGACCTGCACCTCACCTGGCGGACGGTCTGTGTCGACGTGAACCTCTCCTACCTGGCCGTGGCGAGGCAGCGCCACATGCGGCTCGGGCCATCGCTCGAGCTCATGTGCGCGGACGGAGAGAAGGTGCAACTCGGCGCGGGTTCCTTCGACCTCGTGCACGCCGCGCTGGTGCTCGAGTACCTCGACGTGCGGGTGGTGATTCCGCGGGTGGCCTCCTGGCTCGCGCCAGGGGGAGCCTTCTCGGTGGTGACGTACCTGCCCAAGGGTCCGCCCCTCTCCCTGAGCCGCTTTGCAAGCTTGCGGGCCCTCTCGGACTTTGCGCGGATCGTGGCGCCGGAGGAGCTGCGGCGACTCACGCGGGCCGAGGGGCTCGCCGAGAAGCGCGCCTTCATGGTGCCGCTCGCGAGCGGGAGGAGGTTCTTCGTCGCCCTCTATGAGAAGGCCGCGAGTGGCGAGTGAGCACCGGCTGCCCGATGACCTCGCGCCACACCACCATCTGTCCTTCCTCGCATGGCGAAGGAGGGACAGCGGACGCTTCGGTCGGTGCGGCAGAACGCATTCGACCGGTGGTCAGGGCCCTCCGGCTTCGGAAGCCCGCTCCTTCCCCGTGCGGCTTGGGAATGCATTCCCGAGCATCGACGGCGACTCTGGAGCCCACGACGCGCGCCTGTGCGCGTTGCGTCTGCTACGGGGTGGCAACGCGCTTCTCCGCGCGACGGCGGGCCACGGGACGACTCGACTCTACGACCACCGCCGAACGAGGCCCCCGAGGAGCAGCCCGGACCTTCAAGGTCTCGGGTTCCGCTTCTCGCTTCCGGCGGCCGCGCCATCTCCTCCTCGACGCCAAGTGGACCTAAGACTTAGTCAAGTTCGGAGGCGGTGCCATGGAACAGGTCAACATCCACGAAGCCAAGACGCACCTCTCGCGCCTCATCGAGGAGGTCGAGACCGGTGGCGAGGAGATCGTCGTCGTCAAGGCGGGCAAGCCGGTGGCGAAGCTCTGCCCCATCCGAGCCGAGGGGCGCCGCCGCAAGCTGGGCCTCCTCGACGGGAAGTTCAGGATCCCGGACGACTTCAACGCTCCGCTGCCAGACGAGATCCTGGACGCCTTCTCCGGCCGGTTCCCATGAGGGCACCGCTCGACACGCACATCCTGCTCTGGTCGGTCGCGTCCAGCCGCAAGCTGTCGAAGGCGCCTCCTCCTCGAGGACCCCGAGAACGAGATGTTCTACAGCCCGGCGAACCTGTGGGAGATCGCGATCAAGAGCGCACTGCGCCGGAGTGACTTCCGCGTCGACGTGGCGGCGATCCACAGCGCCCTTCCCGAGAGTGGCTTCAGGGAGCTGCCGATCCGGGCGGGCCACGTCGTCGCTCTGGTGGAGTTGCCGAACGTCCACCGCGATCCTTTCGACCGCATACTCGTCTGCCAGGCGTTGACGGAGCCTCTCGTCCTGATCACGAACGACGACACCCTCGCTCGGTATCTCGTCTCGGTGCGCCTGGTCTGACCGCCAGGCGGGTGAGAAGTGATCGCGCATGTCCGCTCCGGCGCTGCTGGCCAGCTTGCCCGGCGCACCTCGTCCGAGGATGGGAGGGCGCCTTCCAGGACTTGACATCCAGTTTCGTGCATGCCCCTCCCTCAAAGATCTAAGCCGGGGCCCGACGGGGTGCGTGCGTGTAACGCGCCTCCGTCACCTACATGAGCTGGCTCCGTGCCAGCGCCCCGCCTCAATAGGCACCCCGTAACTGGCACATCGAGTGACCCCCCAACCACGCAACCCGCGTGGGGGACACACCGCGGGGGGTTACGTGAACCCATCACGCACCCGCGCTGACGATTTGGCCTCATCCCGTCGTGGAGTTCGAGGGCCCCCGACGCGTGCGCACCGACGGCGCGACGTGGCAGCGCATCGGCGCGGGAGCGATGGACGCGACCGTGCCGCTGGGTGCTCGCGGCGGCGGGCGACCTCGCGCTGCTGTTGCAGCTCCGGCGCTGGTTCCGCAGCGTCCCGGCGGACGCGCTGCGCGTTGAGGCTCGTCGACAGAGGCGGAGATGGGGTCGGCGGCAAATCGAGAAATCAGCGTGGGCGGCGTCGCGTTTCCGCCGGGACGGCGCGACGGAGGGGCCCGATCCGTGAGCTGAATCGCCGAGGCCCGCCGGGATCCTTCCGTGGCGTGGCTGCCGAAAGGGACCTTCGCTCCGCCCATCTTTGGCTTCGCGTGTGACGGGGGCCCGGGTAGATCCCTCTTCGCGAAAGGGAGCTCGAATGCACCCGAAGTCGTGGGAGATATGGCTCGTACGCCACGGCGAAACGGAATGGAGTCGTTCCGGTCGCCACACAGGGCGCAGCGACGTGCCGCTCACCAAAGAAGGGGAGAGGCAGGCGGGGGCGCTCAGCGAATACCTCGGTGGGCGCCGCTTTGCCCTGGTGCTCACGAGCCCGCTCGAGCGGGCCGGTGAGACCTGCCGCCTCGCTGGATGGGGGAGCCAGGCGCGCCCCTGCGACAGCCTCCTGGAATGGAACTACGGCATCTACGAGGGGCGGCGCACGAGCGAGATCCAGGAGGCGGAGCCGGGCTGGAGCATCTGGAAGGCCAATGTGGTGGGCGGCGAGACGGTGGAGGACGTTGCGGTGCGTGCCCGCAACGCGATCGCGGCGGCCGAGCAGTCGGAAGGCGATGCGCTCCTGTTCGCCCACGGCCACGTGCTGCGCATCCTCGCGGCCTGCTGGCTCGGGCTTCCCCCGGACGCGGGGAGATTCTTCGCCCTGGACGCCGGTTCCTGCTCCGTGCTCGGCCATGAGCACGAGAACCGCGTCCTCCGGAGCTGGAACCGGGTGCCGGACCGGGTGCTTCAGGCGACAAGCCTCGCCGTTCGGGGCGGGGAAGGATAGCGCCTCCGGGGGCTCGGGATGCCCCGCGCCCCGGTGCTCTCATGGCCAGGTGTTTCGTGTTCCTCGCTCGCGCTGCAGCGAGCCGAAGGGCAGGAGGCGATGGACGCTTCCATTGGGCAATCGCCTCCGGGCCCGCGCCTTGAGGCCTTTGGGAGGAACGGTGGCCATGAGTGCTCTGCGCGACTCCAGGCGGCAAAGTGCTTATCCTGGATGAATTGGACAGCTCTTTGGGCCATGTCCAGACTGCCCTCAATGCTGCAAGGTTACTGGTGGTGTATAGCGGTCCCGGCGCCTGGCTCCATCGACTACAGGAGCCCTCGGAAGATCGTCTGTTCGTGCAAGAGCCACGGCATCTGGTGTCGAAGTGCCGGCGCCAGCTTCTCGTCCGTGGCGGGCTCAAGGTGATCCTCCGCGATGTCGCGCTGGAGCACCTGATAGAAGAAGAGGCATGCCAGACCACGGGTGCAGGTCCATCCGCCGTGAAGGCGACGAAAGTGCTGCGCACCGAGTTCCCGTGGTCGAGGAGCCGGTTGCCGACACCAGGCGGAGGAATAGCTGCCTTCTGTCGACCGCCGAACGAAGTGGCAGCGCGCGATGCCGAAGAGCCCGGCCGCTCTTCCGGGCGATCCCGGAGCATTCGAGTCCAGGTCCTCGATGGCGGAATCAGCGCGTGAACCCGGCTCGGCCAGCTCGATCACACGAGTGGTGAAGGAGCCGCTCAGCCAGCGTGTCCGTGCTGGGCGATGGCCCCGGTGAGGCGCAGAGGGACCCGTACCGCGACTTCTGGCGCGCTTCGCGGTGGCGGACACGCTTGATGCCTGTCAGGTCGCTGTGGCCTGGCCGGGTGCGAAGCCGCTCCTGCGCCGGGCAGGACGAACCTGCGAGTGCGCTGGGGTTTCCCTGCCCCCAGTTTCGGTGCCCCGAAGCGGGTCACTCGTCGAAGAGAGGTCATGCGCGCGCACCCGAACGCATGAAACGGTCCGGCAAGGGGAGTTTCTTCGGAGGCGACATCGGTTGCGAGGCCGGAGACGTCGTGGAGCGCATCCCCCGGGATTCATCCGTGGGGCGCCGAGAACCGTCATTTCCGTGGCGCCAAGCTGAGGAATTGATCCCACCTGCCTCGGCCCGTCTTCCCCGATCGTTCACCCGCCCTTGCTCCCATGCCACAAACCTTGGAACTGCCACCTTTGGGTGGAGGCTGGCGATGCCCACGCCCATGCGACGAGAGGATCGGCGGCCCTGCGACATTCCGCAGTGAGCGTGCTGGGGGGTTACAATCCATCGTGGTTGCCGTCCCAGTTGGCATTGCCTGGGTTGCCTTCATTATGAGGGAAGGCAATAGAAGCCAATTGTCATCGGAGAGAGTATGAAGACTCGAGTCGATGTGTTGGCTGTTGCGGCTGCCCTGATGGGCGCACTCTATCCGCTCGAGGGCAACGCGAGGGGCTCCAAAGTGTGCGGAGCCCAGCCCAGTTCCATCACGGCGAATGGCTTCAATAATGGCGGACCGGGGCTGGACGGCGACCATACCTGCGCGATCGTGAACGGAGCTGCCCATTGCTGGGGGAACAATTTCACCGGTCAGCTGGGGAACAACTCCACCACCAACAGCTCCGTGCCCGTCCCGGTCTCTGGCCTGACACGCGGGGTTACCGCCATTGCCGCGGGCGATGTGCACACCTGCGCGATCGTCAACGGTGGCGTTCTCTGCTGGGGTTTCAACCCGTTTGGCCAGCTCGGCCCACCGGGCGGCGGTGAAAGCGATGTGCCCGTTCCCGTCTCCGGCCTGACGAGCGGGGTCACCGCCATCGCCGGAGGCGGGGACTACAACTGCGCAATCGTGAACGGTGGTGCCCAGTGCTGGGGAATCAACCAGCATGGCGAGCTCGGGGGCGACCTTGCTTCGAATGTCGACTCCGAGCCCACCACCGTTGCTGGCCTGGCGAGCGGCGTCCAGGCGATCGCCACCGGCAGCGAGCACGCCTGCGCGATCGTGAACGGTGGCGCCCGGTGTTGGGGAGACAACACCTTCGGCGAGCTCGGGAGCTCCACCTCGCAGGTATGCCCGTTCGGCGATCCGTGCAGTACCAGGCCCGTCCAGGTTTCTGGCCTGACGAGCGGGGTCACGGCCATCGGGGCGGGATTTGGCTTCACCTGCGCCATCGTGAACGGCGGCGTCCAGTGCTGGGGCTTGAACGACAAGGGCCAGCTGGGAAACAATTCCACCGCGAGTAGCGCCGTGCCCGTCCCGGTCTCTGGCCTTTCGATCGACGCCAGCGCCGTGGCGGTCGGTGGCGACTTTGCCTGCGCGGTCGCGAACGGCGGCGTCCAGTGCTGGGGCGACAATGCCTTCGGCCAGCTGGGGAACAACTCCACCACGAGTAGCGCCGTGCCCGTCCCGGTCTCTGGCCTGACGAGCGGGGTCACCGCCATCGCGGCGGGCGCCGACCATAACTGCGCGATCGTGAGCGGTGGAGTGGAGTGCTGGGGGCTCAATAGCGACGGCGAGCTCGGAGACAACTCCACCGCGAACAGCTCCGTACCGGTGTCGGTCTCCGGTCTGTGAGATGCGTCACGGGAAGTCCCTCCTCTGCAGGCAA
>Ga0335081_10019913_pt1 | contig 10853 bp, 8 predicted proteins | sample Lox_Sample_35_FD_206713 | JGI IMG/M metagenome (GOLD analysis project Ga0335081, IMG submission 206713) | Soil microbial communities from Loxahatchee National Wildlife Refuge, Florida, United States - Lox_Sample_3.5 | ecosystem: Environmental > Terrestrial > Soil > Wetlands | place: USA: Florida... | reverse complement strand
TCCAGTGCGCTGTGGGATTCATGTGCCGCGACGGCCGCAACGCTCCGCCGTGGATGGCATCGCCCAGGTTCACGGGCTTGAACGGCACGGCCATCTCCAGAAATTTTTTCAGCTTGGGAACACTGCCTTTGTCGTTCTTGCCGCGGCTTGGAATCGCAAAAACTATGTAATCGTCGCAAAAGCTGGCGGCGTCGCCGTAGCGGTGTAAGGTGTTGGTCATCGAGTTACTCCCGCCGGCTCTTCCCGCTTTTCCTCGACCGGATTGGTGATCCGCCCGAGCCCGGCGTTGGTTTTGGCCCGCTCGAGTCTGTACCCCAGGCGCTCCAGAATCGGCGCGACGACATTCTCCTCGCCGCCCTCGTCGCAACGGGTGCCCACGCCCAGCGCAATCACCGTATCCACCTGCTGCTCCACTTCGCGGACCAAACGAATCATCTCCTCGGTGCGCGCCACCGGAACTTTGATCTCGACAATCGCCGAAAGAATCTTTTCGCCCAGAATGTCCTCGCGCAACGTTCCCGTTGCCACATCGGTCATCAATGACGTGATGGGATTCTTCTTCTCGAACGCCACGCCCGCCTTCGCCAGCGCCCAGGTCATCTTCTGGATCTCATGGAACCACACGCCCACGCCGGGACGTCCGAACTCGATGGTGAATCCCGCCTCACCGCGCTGCACGCGCCCCGTAACGTCGTTGGTCTTGACTTCCTCGGTGCCCCGGCCTTGCACGCCCGTGGATTCATGCGGCACGCGCGGATCGGAGAACGCCCGCCGCACGATGCGCGGCCATGCCAGCTCTTCGGGGGCGAACGCGGCCGTCGGGCAGACATCCGGCTCGGGATCAAAACGCAGCCGGAAGAACTGAAACACCGTTCGCAGCGTCCGCACCAGCGCCGGGTTCAGATGCTCCTGGCTCAGCCCGTTGAAACAGGCGTAACATTCCACGCACTCGTTGCGGTCAACCGTGGCGCGCTTGATCGCAGGGTCGATATAGATCGCGCCCATGGGGCAAACGTAGGTGCAGTTTCCGCAAGCAACGCATTTGTCCGGGTCGATTCTCATTCACTCACCTCGCGGGCTCCCGAAAGATCTTGCGCGTGGCATCGATTCTCCCGAATAGCGCTGCCGCCGCGATGCACAGCGCCGCCGCGACCACGAACGGCACGTTCCAGCCGTACGATCGCACCAGATACGCGAGCAGGGCCGGGGAGATCGCGCCTCCTATGTTACCGCAGGTGTTCATGACCGATGAAACCGAGCCCGCATAGTCGCCGCCAATATCCAGCGGGATCGCCCAGGACACCCCCACCGTGGTTTCGAGCCCGAAAACGGCCAGGCAGGTGTACCAAACCGAAACCGTGGCTGTGCTGGTGAAGGTCGCAGGCAAAATCGCGCCCGCTGCCAGCAGAAACCCCGCGACCGCAACACTACGCCGGGCGGTCTTCAAATCACCCGAGCGCCTGGCCCACCGGTCTGAAAGCCAACCGCCCATCAGGTCGCCTCCAGTCCCCGCCAGCAGCGGCAGGCTGGCATACATCCCCATGTGTTTGAGATCGAAACCGCGATAGTCGTGAAGGTACTTTGGAAACCAGTCCAAGTAAACCGAAATGCAGTACGCGTAGCAGAAGTACATGAGCGAGAGCGTCCACAGCGTGGAACTACGGAGAATCCTCCTCCACGGCACCGACGGTGTGCCTGACGGCCGCGCGCTGCCAATCGACGAGAGAATCAAGTCACGTTCCGACGCACTGACGGCCGAGTGCCCTGCCGGTGTGTCGCGATAATACCAGTACCAGATCGCGGCCCAAACCAAGCCCACCGCGCCAAAGGCAAAAAAAGGCATGCGCCATCCATAGGCAGCCATCAACAGGACCACGATGGTCGGCGTGAGCGCCGCGCCCAGGCGGGATCCGGCGTGGGTGATGCCCTGCGCAAAGCCGCGCTCGCCGGGTAGGATCCAACGGGAAAGCGAGCGCGTGGCGATCGGAAAGGCCCCGGCTTCACCAACACCGAACAGGAACCGGAACGCAGCCATGGACGGGGCGTTCCAAGCCAAGGCTGTGGCCGAAGTGAAGAGCGACCACCAGGTCACGATCAGGGCCAGCGCGCGTCTCGGGCCGATCCGGTCGCCCAGCCAGCCGCCGGGAATCTGAAACAGGGCGTAGCCCCACCGGAACGAGCTGAGAATCCAGCCCACCGTCACCATCGAAAATCCAAGCTCTTGTTGGATAACGGGGACCGCCGAGGCGATGTTGACCCGGTCCATGTAGGTGATCAAATAAGCCGCCACCGTGAGGCCCAGCACGATGTGCCGAACGTGCGTGGGGCGGCTGACGGAGGCGGGCTCGATCACTGGGCCGGAACCGTCGCCGGCTTGCCCTTCTCGATGACGCGAAAAACCAGGAACTTCGCCGGTGCGGTCTGGCTGGCGTTGCGCGATACGGCGTGCAGGTGCAACGGCTGCTCGTAGAACATCTGCCCGGCTGTATAAGTGGTTTCAGGGCCGTCATCCAGCCTCGCGACAAGTGCGCCTTCCAGCACGTAAACAAACGTACAGCCGTTGTGCCGGTGCGCCTCGCTCGAGCCGCCCGGCGCGTATTCCAACCGTTGCACGGTAACCACGAGGTTCTGTCCGTCCATCTGTGGCAGATCCTGTGTCATGAGGCTTGTTCGCTTCAATGGTTCCCGTGCGGCAGTTTGCGCCCGCAGTTGAGCGCCCACCGGAAAGATTGCGCTCGCGGCCCGAAGGGCCTGGCGTCGGTTCATCATCGCTACACTCTATCACCGCTAACTGTCGCCGTTGCCGCAATGCTCTCCACCGGGTACGCCCGCCGGAGCCATCCGCTGTAACCGCCCGCCAGCGGACGCACGCGCTTAATCCCGCGGCGATTCAAACGGAGCGCCGCACGGGCGCTCGAGGCCTCGTTGGGTCAAGTGCAGTAGAGAATGATGTCGCGGTCGCGCGGAATCTCCTGGTGCCGCGCTTCCAGTTCCTCGGGCGCCATCAGAAGCGCGCCCGGCAGCTTGTGTCCTTCGTTTTCGACATCCAGCGAGCTGCGAAGATCGACGATCATCAGCTCTTCACCCGCTTCCAGCTTTCGCAGCACCTCTTCGGGCGCGATGCGGGCTACGCGCAGCTTGCGCAGAAAGCGCTGCCGCTGCCAGATGTGCCACAGGATGTAGACCGCGAGCAGGGCCGCCAGAACAAGCCCCAGCCACCTCCCCATACCCATCGCCCACTGGGCAACGTCTTCCAGTTGCCCTCGAAAGACAAATCCGACGCCGCTGAACGAGCCAACCCAAAGCGCCGCCCCGCCAGCGTCCGCCAGCCAAAAGCGCACCAGCGGCATCCGGAACAGGCCGGCCAGCGGCGGCGCCGCTGTGCTGAGCCCGGGAACGAACTTGGCGAACAGGAGCGAACCGGCTCCGTAGCGCGCAAATACATTTTCGGTCTTCCGGACACAGGAGTCCGGCTCCAGCGCAATCCGGCACAACAGATTGAGCACCGAATAACCGCGCTTCCGCCCCAGCCAGTACCAGAGCGAGTCGGCAATCAACGAGGCCGCCACACCAATCGCCAGCGCGGCCGCAAACGACAGCCGCCCAAGTCCCGCCAGCGCGCCCATCGCCAGTAGAATCGGGGTAGACGGCAACGGCAGCCCGATCTGCTCGGCGAGCACGGACACAAATACGACCGAGTAGCCGTGCTTCAACAGAAATTCGACGAACTGCTTCATCCCGCTAGGAACCTGCCGGCGCGCTTCTCTTGCGCATGATTTGAACCGACGCCGCGCCCGGCCCCTCCAGCGCTATGCAGCAGTTGGCTGCAAAAAGGGTGAGCGCATACTCGTATCCGTTCGGCATGAAGTATCCGTTGGGCAGATGCACTTTGAAGATCGCCACTGCCATCTCAATGGCAAGAAGAATGGAAACCCACCGAACCCCCACTCCGAGCGCCAGGAGCGCGCCCCCCACAAATTCGAGCAACGCTACGAACGGCCCCGTGATCGTCGGCAGCGGAATTCCCATGTGCGCAAACGCCCCCTGTACTCCGCTGAATCCGAAAGTGAACAGCTTCTGACCGCCGTGCGACAGATAAACGATCGCCAAACCGACCCGCAAAATGGCGATTCCCCAATGCTTCGTCGTCCCGTTCATTCCCACTCCTTGCCTTGAAGCGCCGATTCCTGCTAGATGCCGCGAAGTGGCCGGCGGATCCCAGTGATTTGAGATCGTTCCAAGGGTTTATCGTTCTTCGCAATGATATCAGCAGACGTGCTAAGGTCGGATTATCAACGATGGGGTCACCGCATGCGGCTGCGCTGGACAGGACAGAGCCGCGGCGTGACGGTCCCGCCCACTCTCCACATCAACTGATCGTCCTTCTGGTTGCCCCCCTCATCTTCCTGGGCTGCATCATCAGCCCGCCGGCTTTGATGGACGACGTGGACTCCACGCAAGCGCAGATCGCGCGCACCATGCTGGATTCCGGCGACTGGGTAACACCCCGGCTCGATGGCATCGCCTATCTGGAAAAGCCCCCTCTCAAATACTGGCTCATTGCCATCTCCTTCACGATCTTCGGCGTGCACGACTGGGCGGCGCGGATCCCCATAGCGCTTGCCGCTGTGCTGCTTTGCTGGGTGACGGCGCAATTCGGCGCCTGGGCCTTCGGGAGGAGAGCCGGAATGTACGCCGGGTTGTGCCTGGCCACCTGCGTGGGCCTGTTTCTGTTCACGCGTGTCTTGATTTCAGACGTGATGCTGACGCTAACCGTCACGCTGGCCATCTGGTCGCTCCTGCGCGCGCTGGAAGAAACCGAACCACACCCGCGCCGCTGGGCCATGCTGATGTGGGCTTCTCTCGCAACCGGACTGCTCATCAAGGGACTCATCGCCATCGTATTTCCCGTCGCGGCCGGCTTCCTGTTTCTCCTCACCGACCGGCGGATTCATAGTCGCGAGGTTTGGAGCCGCTTGCAGCCGCTTGCCGGCGTGGCGCTGCTTATCGCCATCGCCGCACCGTGGCACGTGCTCGCCACTCTGCGCAATCCGCCGTACTTCGACCTTACGATGCACAGCGAACAGGGCTCCTACCGCGGCTTCTTCTGGTTCTACTTCATCAATGAGCATCTGCTGCGGTACCTGGGACTGCGGTACCCGCGCGATTACAACACCGTGCCCCGGCTCTATTTCTGGCTCCTGCACCTGGTCTGGCTTTTCCCGTGGAGCGTGTATGTGCCAGCCGTCTGGAAACTCGAGTTCACGCGGCGCGATCGCGCCGGACGCACGCGCCTGATGTCCCTCATCTGGATTGGGTTTGTCCTGCTCTTCTTTTCGTTCTCCACCACTCAGGAATATTACTCGATGCCCTGCTACCCCGCGCTGGCCCTCCTGATCGGCTGCGCCCTCGATGCGGATACCCCGCTGCTCCGCTACGGGACCCGCGCGGCGGCTGTCATCTCGACGATCGCATGCGCCGCGGTAGCCGGTATTCTGTGGCTGGTGCGCTCTCTCCCCACGCCGGGTGACATCTCAGCAGCGCTGAATGAGAGCCTCGATATCTACAAAGACTACACGCTCTCGCTCGGCCACATGGGCGACCTCACCATCGCGGCTTTCGCCTATCTGCGCTGGCCGCTGGCTATCGCCGGCGTGGCGTTTCTGATCGGCGCCGCGGGCGGTTGGAAGCTCGCGGGCCGCAAAGCGGTTCCCGCCCTCGTGGTCATGATGGTTCTCTTCTTCCACGCCGCCCGCACGGCGCTGGTAACTTTTGATCCCTATATGGGATCACGGCCCTTGGCCGAAGCGCTCAATCATTCACATCAAGGTCAACTCATCGTCGACGATCAGTATTACGCATTCTCCTCGGTCTTCTTCTATGCCAATCGCAGTGCCTTACTCTTGAACGGCCGGGTAACCAACATTGAATACGGTTCCTACGCCCCAGGCGCACCGGACGTTTTTCTGAATGACCATCAGTTTGCGCGATTGTGGATGCAGTCTGACCGTTATTACTTAGTTGCCAATGGCCCGGAAGTTCCCCGTTTCGAAAAGCTGGTAGGAAAGAGCTCGCTGCACCTAGTGAAAGAAAGCGGCGGCAAGTGCCTGTTCACCAACCACTGAAGCTATTTTCCTGAAAACTGGAAATCGTCGAAATACGTGATGCTGTCAGACTTGGTCCAGAGTCCGACTTTCCCCGGCCCCGTGAAGGTGGAATCCTCCACCTCGAACACTTTGCGGTGATCAAAGTAAACTTCAAAGCGGGATTTCCTGAAGGTCACCTTGAGAATGTTCCACGCTCGCGATGGAATCCGGTGCCGCACACCATAGGTCTGCGGCGGTTTGCCTCTGGGAGCGAGTAAGATCCGGGTTCCGTTCTCCACCTTGTACAGCACGATGTTGTTCTCCAGCGCATTGGCCCGTACCAGGTAATAATTGTTGGCATCGCGGTAGCGCCACACCACTCCCGCCGCCTGATCGGTCTTTCCAGCCACAGGCTTGAATTTCACGCTGACTTCGCCATCCCGATAGTGCACCCGGTTGAGAATGGCCAGCGGAAACCGGCTATCACCCGGGTCGGAGGACACTTGCGCCAGCACGTTCGGTTTGCTGGGAGCGGTCGGATCGTGCCGGATCTCCCATTTGGGCGGGGCCCCGTTATGGGTCATGGCCACCGTCCAGTCCGGCGGCAAAGGACCCGGCGGCACCGCATCGAACCGGATGGTTTCGGCCGCGGTCAGTCCCCACCCCATCGCCCAAAGGGCTAATAAGACTCGCATAGATAAGTGGCGCCTAATCGTGCTACTTCGTTTTTATCACTACTGCCCGCCATTCGCTAAGAGCTTATTGAAAAATGAGGACTGATGTGTGAAAAAATCAGGTCGGGCGTCCTGACCCCTGCAGGCGCTTTCGTAACTTCTTGAGTGGCCGAGCATGCTCGGCCAGATCGATTTTTTCACACCTTCCTGGCTTCGCCGTCCCAAGCCGGGCGGCACGCGGAATCAGCGTCATCCACCCTCGTTGGCGTTTGGACGCGCTGCCTGTCAGCATTTTCTTCTCGATGCTTGTCATGTTGAGGTTCCGCCCCGCGTGGTGTATCTTGAACCGGAATGAAATGGCTGGCCCTGATCGCCGCACTGCCTCTGGCCGCGGCCCCGCTTCGCATCTACGTCACCAATAGTGGGGGCGGCAACATAACCATCATTGACCCTGTATCCGACCACGTCGTGGGCGAGTTCCGCGTATCACGTAACCCGCACGGCATTGTGCCATCCCCCGACGGCAAGCGGTTCTACATCAGCAGCGAAGGCGAGAATGTGCTGGATGTCGTCGACCGCAGTTCGTTCCGCATCATTCGCCGTGTGCCCATCGGCCAGCGCCCGAACAACATCGCCATTACTCCGGACGGGCGCCGTGTTTACGTCTGTATTCGGAGCGGCGACACAGTGGACATCGTCGATACCGCTTTGCTTGAAAAAGTGAAGAGCGTTCCGGTCGGTGACGCCCCGCACAACATCTACTGCACGGCCGACGGCAAATGGATGCTGGCTACTTCGATGGGCGGCCAGAAGATCACAGCCATCAACGTCCGCACTGAATCGCCGGAATTCGAGATTCCCTTGGGCGGCATTCCCCGCCCCGTGGCCATCGAACCCGGCCCTGGTGGCTCTCCGGCGCGCCTGTTTGTGCCCCTTTCGGACCTGCACGGCTTTGTCGTGGTGGATTTCGCGGCGCGGCGTGTCGTGAATCGCGTGCTGCTGCCGGATGCACCGGCCGGCGCCCAGCCCCTCATCGCTCACACTCTCGCCCACGGCATCGGCCGCTCGCCGGACGGCCGGACGCTCTGGGTTACCAGCTTGCTGGATAACTCGGTTTCCGTATTCTCCCTGCCTGATCTCAAAAGGCTCGCCACCATTCCCGTGGGAAACGCACCCGACTGGCTCACCTTCCTGCCCAATAGCCGCCGTTGCTTTGTCTCCAATGCCGGTTCCGATTCGGTCTCCGCAATTGACATGCCCTCGTTCCACGAATTAGCTCGGATTTCCGTCGGCAAGACGCCGAAGCGCCTCATCGCCGCCGAGTAGTAGCCCCCAACCACAGAAATATTCACTTTCCAGGCAGTAATGGTGCTTGACAACTGACTGCCACAGTGCATAATTTCACAGAGCGGTTGAACTATAAGGGGAGTTACCGTTCAAAGGGGGAGGGGGTCCATGTTGACTAACACGCGTCTCTGCGCGCTATTGCTATGCCTGTTGGGCATGTCTGTTTGCGTTGTCGCTCAAGCGCCAACGGGCCAGATCGACGGACGGGTTTATGACGAGACCGGTGCCCTTGTTCCAGGCGCGGTGGTCACCATCACCAACTCAGCGACCGGGGTCAACCGGAGTGTCACATCGGCCGGCGACGGTCTCTTTAGTTTTCCTTCTCTGCAGGCCGGCAAGTACGAAGTCCGCTGTGAAGCGAAAGGCTTCCGCACGCAGATCACAGCGGTCACCGTAGAAACCGGCGCGGTAGCCACGGTGGACCTGCATCTACAGGTTGGGCAGGCACAGGAGTTGGTCACCGTAGAGGCCCTCGCCGCCCAAATCTCCTACGACCGGCACGACGTCGACGGTGTGGTCAACAAGCAGCAGATCGACAGCCTGCCCTTGAACGGCCGCAGTTTCCTGCAACTGGCCCAGTTGCAGCCCGGCGTTTCGGTGACACCGGCCAGCATCGGAGAGTACAACCGGCAGTTCGATGTGAATATTCTGGGCGCAGGCTCGGAATCGGTTCGCATCACCGTGGACGGCGCCACCGTGAACGACGCGGTCACGGGCGGAACGCAGCAAAACTTCTCGCAGGAAGTCGTGCAGGAATTCCAGGTCTCTCTAAACAATTTCGATCTATCCACGGGTATCACTGCCGGCGGCGCGGTCAACGTGGTTACGCGCACGGGCAGTAACGATTTCCATGGTTCCGGATATTTCTATTTCCGCGATCACAACATGGCCGCCTATCCTTACCTCGCGCGCGACCCGCTCCAGCCCGACCCGTTCTTTGCGCGACGCCAGCCCGGTTTTTACTTCGGCGGCCCCATCAAGAAAGACAAGCTCTTCTTCTTCACCAGCTACGAGCACACCAACCAGCGCGGCCTTTACAGCACCGAACCCACCGATCCCCTCTTCTCGGCTTTCCTGAGCGACGCCACGGTTCCGTACAATAGCAACCAGTTCACGCAGCGCTTCGATTACCGCATCAACGGCAAGCACACGGCATTCCTCCGTTACTCGCACGATGGCAACAACGCCTACTCGCCGACCGACAACAGCCAGCCGTCCAATTGGGGCCTGAACACCAACTACGCCGACTCGGGCGTTTTCTCGTTGATCAGTGCCTTCACGCCCTCGGTGGTCAATGAATTCCGGTACTCCATGACCTTCTGGGATAACAAGAAGGACGTCCCCACGGCATCCATCTGCCCGTCCCCCTGCATCGGGTTAGGTGGACCCCAGTTCACCATTCACAGCGTAGGCGGATTTCAGATCGGGAATAACGCCAGCAACACGCCGCAGAGCCGCGTGCTGCGCCGTCACATTTTCGCCGACAACGTGAACTTGCAGAAAGGCACGCACGGTCTCAAGATGGGCGGCGAATGGGAGTACCAGCAAGGAACGGGAACTTACGCGTATGCCGAGCCGGGCGGCGCTGTACTTTACGCACCCGAGGACGTCGAGCGCTATAACGCCTACATCAACTCCGTGGGCCTGAGCGCTTTCGACATCAAGATACCGTCCTCGTTCACCACCTATCAGGACATTCTCCAGTTGCCGGTAGCTGGCTTCGAGACGGGTGTCGGTGACATCAACCAGCCGCCTTCTTACAACCGCGGCAACGCCGACCACAATCACCGCTTCCATTTCTACGCGCAGGACACCTGGAAGTTACGGACGAACCTCACGCTCATCTACGGGCTGGGCTGGTCATTCGAAAGCAATTTGCTGAACCACGACCTCACCAAGCCGCAATACCTGGAGCCGATTCTGGGAGCGAACGGATTAGGGCATGAGCTGCACGCCTTTAACAACTGGAGCCCGGTGTTGGGCTTTGCCTGGAACGTTGGTCACGACCACAAGACCGTCATCCGCGGCGGCGCCGGCATTTACTACGACACCATGAACCTGGAGGTTCGCCTGCTGGAGCGAGCCGCCATTGGCCCGCTCGGCACGGGCCGCGTTTTGCTCGGCGATTCCAACTTCTTTTCCGCCATCGATCAGGTCTTCGGCATCAACTCCAATCTGCCCAGTCCTTTGCAGGTCAGCAATCTCTCGACGTTCCCCACGGTGTTCACGGGGGCGGATCTGGTAGCCATCCTACCCACCTTGCGTGCCGGAGCCGCGCAGCAGTTGCATCAGAACCCGACGAACACCGATCTCTCGGTGCGAAACATCAACATCTTCAAGCAGGCGCCCGGCCTGGATATGTTCGTTCCCGACTTCCGGCCTCCTTACTCCCAGCAGGCCGGCCTGGGCATCCAGCGCCAGATCACGCCGGATCTTTCCGTGAGCGCCGACTACGTGTATCGCCATATTCTACGCGAGCGTATCCGCAACGCCGACCTCAACCATTTCTACTCCGTCAAAGGGCCCGTGATCCCTGTATGCACCAGTGCGGCGCAGGCAAACGACCCCGCCGCGGAATGCTCCACCGGAGAGATGACGTTCGATATCAGCGGCGGCCGGTCTACGTACGAAGGACTCCTGGTCCGCGTGGACAAGCGATTCACTCGCCACTTCTCCTTTGTGGCCTCGTATGCGTTTCAAGACCTGCGCGGATTCAACGGAATCGCCCTGGACAGCAACTGGTTCG
>Ga0335081_10019912_pt1 | contig 10854 bp, 8 predicted proteins | sample Lox_Sample_35_FD_206713 | JGI IMG/M metagenome (GOLD analysis project Ga0335081, IMG submission 206713) | Soil microbial communities from Loxahatchee National Wildlife Refuge, Florida, United States - Lox_Sample_3.5 | ecosystem: Environmental > Terrestrial > Soil > Wetlands | place: USA: Florida... | reverse complement strand
GAGCTCCAGGTGACGAGCAACTTCAGCTTCCTCCGCGGGGCCTCGCACCCGGAGGAGCTGGTGGAGCGCGCCGCCGAGCTCGGCTACGGCACCCTTGCCGTCACCGACCGCAACTCGCTCGCCGGCATCGTGCGCGCGCACGCGGCGGCGCGGAAATCGGGCCTGCGCCTCGTCGTCGGCGCGCGGCTCGATCTCGAGGACGGACCGAGCCTCCTCGTCTATCCCGGCGACCGCGCCGCCTACGCCCGCCTCTCGACCCTGCTCACCCTCGGCAAGCGTCGGGCCAAGAAGGGCGAGTGCCGCCTGACACTCGCCGACCTCCTCGTCCACGCCGAAGGGCAGCTCGCGGCCGCTCTCCCTCCGCAGGAGCTCGCCGCCGGTTTCGAGCACAGCCTCGGCACGCTCAAGGCCGCTCTCGGCGACCGCCTCTATCTCGCGGCCCAGCACCTCTATCGCGGCGACGACGGCGCCAGGATCGCGCGGCTCGCCGCCCTCGCCGAGCGCTGCCGCATCCCGCTCATGGCAACCAACGACGTGCACGCCCACGCACCTCAGCGGCGCGCGCTGCAGGATGCGCTCACCTGCATCCGCGAGAAATGCACGATCGAGGAGGCGGGCTTCCGCCTCTTCGCCAATGCCGAGCGCCATCTCAAGGCGCCCGACGAGATGGCGCGCCTCTTCCGCGGTTACCCGCAGGCGATTGCGCGCACACTCGAGCTCGCCGGGCGCCAGCACTTCTCCCTCGACGAGCTGCGCTACGAATATCCCGTCGATCCCTGCCCCGACGGCCTCAGCCCTCAGGACTATCTCGCGCGCGAGAGCTGGGCAGGGGCGGCCGAGCGCTACCCCGCCGGCATCCCCGCCAAGGTGCGCGCGCAGATCGAGCACGAGCTCGCCCTCATCGGCAGCCTCGGCTATGCGCCCTATTTCTTGACCGTCTATGACATCGTGCGCTTCGCGCGCCACGAGGGCATCCTCTGCCAGGGGCGCGGCTCGGCCGCCAACTCGGCGGTGTGCTATTGCCTCGGCATCACCGCGGTCGACCCCAGCCGCCTCGACCTCCTCTTCGAGCGCTTCGTGAGTGCGGAGCGCAACGAGCCGCCCGACATCGACGTCGACTTCGAGCACGAGCGGCGCGAGGAGGTCATCCAGTACGTCTACGCGAAATACGGCCGCGAGCGCGCCGGCATCGCCGCGACCGTGATCTGCTACCGCGCCAAGAGTGCCGTGCGCGACATCGGCAAGGCGATGGGCCTCTCCCTCGACGTGACGGCGGCCCTCGCCGACAGCGTATGGGGCTGGAGCGAGGAGGGCATCGATCCCCGCCGCGTGCGCGAGCTCGGTCTCGATCCCACCGAGAAGCGCCTCGAGACGGCACTGCGGCTCGCCGCCGAGCTCACAGGCTTCCCGCGCCATCTCTCTCAGCACGTGGGCGGCTTCGTCATCACCCGGAGCCCGCTCTCCGAGGTGGTGCCGATCGCGAACGCCGCCATGCCCGAGCGCACCATGATCGAGTGGGACAAGGACGATCTCGACGCCCTCGGCATGCTCAAGATCGACGTGCTCGCCCTCGGCATGCTGACCTGCATCGGCAAGGCCTTCGCCCTCCTCGAGCGGCACAAGGGCGAGCGCTTGAGCCTGGCAAGCGTGCCGTCCGAGGACACGGCCGTCTACGACATGCTGTGCCGGGCGGACTCGATCGGCGTCTTCCAGGTCGAGAGCCGCGCCCAGATGAGCTTCCTGCCGCGCATGAAGCCGCGCGATTTCTACGACCTCGTGGTCGAGGTCGCGATCGTGCGCCCGGGCCCGATCCAGGGCGACATGGTCCATCCCTACCTGCGCCGCCGCAACGGCGAGGAGAAGGTCGACTATCCCTCGGACGAGCTGCGCCAGGTGCTCGCCAAGACGCTCGGCGTACCGCTCTTCCAAGAGCAGGCGATGAAGATCGCGATCGTGGCCGCGGGCTTCACGCCGTCCGAGGCCGACCAGCTGCGCCGCGCCATGGCGACCTTCCGCAAGAGCGGCAAGATCCACGGCTTCCGCGTCAAGATGATCGAGGGCATGGTCGCACGCGGCTATGCGCGCGACTTCGCCGAGCGCTGCTTCCACCAGATCGAGGGCTTCGGCGAGTACGGCTTCCCCGAGAGCCACGCAGCGAGCTTCGCCCTCCTCGTCTACGTCTCGGCCTGGCTCAAGTGCCGCCACCCCGACGTCTTCGCGGCCGCCCTCCTCAACAGCCAGCCCATGGGGTTCTATGCCCCGGCCCAGATCGTGCGCGACGCACGCGAGCACGGCGTCGAGGTGCGCCCGCCCGACGTCAATCACAGCCTGTGGGACTGCACGCTGGAGCCGTCCCTCACCCTCCCATCGCTTCGCGATGGGTCCCTCCCTCTCCCGCAAGCGGGAGAGGGGCAAAGCGAGCGCCCCCCTTCCCCTCTCCCGCTTGCGGGAGAGGGTGGCGAGCGCAGCGAGCCGGGTGAGGGAGCGCCGCGGCGACGCCTCGCCCTCCGCCTCGGCTTCCGCCAGGTGAAGGGGCTCAGGGAGGCCGATATCGCGCGCCTCGTCGCCCGGCGCGAGGGTGGGTATGACGACGCCGCGGCCTTGGCGCGGCGCGCGCGGCTGGGCCCTGCCGCCCTCGAGGGCCTCGCCGAGGCGGATGCCTTCGGCTCGCTCGGGCTCGGCCGGCGTGCGGCCCTTTGGGCCGTGCAGGCGCTCGACGAGGCCCCGCTCCCCCTCTTTGCCGCGGTCCGGCAGCGCACGCTCGCGCCCGAGCCCGAGGTGACACTCCCGCAGGCCGCCCTCGGCGAGGAGGTGGCGGCGGATTACGCGAGCCTCAGGCTCTCGCTCAAGACCCATCCCTTGGCACTTCTGCGCGACCGCCTCGCCGCGGACGGCATCAGCCCCAACGCGACGCTCGCGACCACGGCCGACGGCACGCGGGTCACGGTCGCGGGCCTCGTCCTCGTGCGCCAGCGGCCGGGCAGCGCGAGCGGGGTCATCTTCGCCACCCTCGAGGACGAGACCGGTCCCGCCAACGTCATCATCTGGCCCGGCATTTTCGAGCGCTTCCACCGCACGGTACTCGCCTCCCGCCTGATGGCGGCGACGGGTCGGCTCCAGCGCGAGGGCATCGTCATCCACGTCATCGCCGAGCGCTTGGCCGACCTCACGCCCCTCTTGCGGCACCTCGCCGCCCCGCCCGACGAGACCCGGTCCTCAGTCCCCCTCGCGCGCCACCACTATCCTTCGCGGGATTTCCATTGAATGCCGCGGCCCTGCCTCTCTCAAAACCCCGCGAGGACCACCTTGCCGCGCGCGCGACCGCTCTCGATGAGCGCATGGGCCTTCCTGAGTGTGGCGGCATCGATGCGGCCCATCGTCTCGGTCGCGGTGGTGCGGATCAGGCCGTCGTCGACGAGGCGGGCCACCTCGCCGAGCAGGCGGTGCTGGGCGATCATGTCCGGCGTCTCGAACATCGAGCGCGCGAACATCGCCTCCCAATGGATCGAGGCGCATTTGCGCTTGAACGGCAGCGCGTCGAGCGCCTTGGGATCGTCGATCAGGCCGAACTTGCCTTGGGGTGCGATCAATTCCGCGATCTCCGCGAGATGGCGCTCGGTTGCGGTCACGCCGAAGATGTAATCCGCATTCCCGTAGCCGAGGGCTTTGAGCTCGGCCGTGAGCGGGCGGCTATGGTCGACGACGTGGTGGGCGCCGAGTTCGAGACACCAGGCCCGCGTCTCGGGCCGCGAGGCGGTAGCGATGACCGTGAGCCCGGTGAGCCGGCGCGCCAGTTGAATGGCGATCGAGCCGACCCCGCCCGCAGCACCGATGATGAGGAGCGCTCCGGCCGAGGCGGGCTTGCCCGGACGAATCGCGAAGCGGTCGAAGAGCATCTCCCAGGCGGTGATCGAGGTGAGCGGCAGGGCCGCGGCCTCGGCAAAGGCGAGCCGCTTCGGCATGGCGCCCACGATGCGCTCGTCCACGAGATGGAACTCGGCGTTGGTCCCTTGGCGCAGGATGCTGCCTGCGTACCACACCTTGTCGCCCGGCTTGAAGAGGCTCACGGCCTTCCCCACGGCTTCGACCGTGCCCGCACCGTCGAAACCGAGCACCTTGGCCTTGCCCGGCTCGGGCTCGGCGCGCATGCGCACCTTGGTGTCGACCGGATTGACCGATACCGCCTCGATCTTGACGAGGAGATCGCGTGCTCCCGGCATGGGCTTCTCGAGCTCGAGATCGAGGAGCGCCTGCGGCTCGCCGATCGGCAAGGAGCGGTGATATCCCACGGCTTTCATGCGGCATCCCCAACGTCTGGCAGCTGTTGAATGGTCAGCCCGCTACCCTCAAGGTGCGGGCGAAGCCGCGAGCCTCGTCACGATCTTGACCTCGGATGTGAGCGTGCGGTGCACCGGGCATTTGTCGGCGATCTCGAGGAGACGCCGGCGTGCTGCATCGTCGAGCGGCCCCGCGAGCTCGATCGAGCGCTCGATGCGGTCGAGCATGCCCTCCTTGGTCTCGCAATCGGCGCAATCCTGGGCGTATATCTTCGCGTGGTTGAGGCGCACGACCGTACGCGCGAGCGGCAGGCCCTTGCGCTCGGCATAGAGGCGGAGCGTCATCGCGGTGCAGGCACCGAGGGCAGCCAGGAGATAGTCGTAAGGCCCGGGACCGCTGTCGTCGCCACCCGCGTCAAGCGGCTCGTCGGCAGCCAGGCGATGATGCCCGACCGCGATCTCCTCGGTGAAGCGGCCCACGCGGGTCTCGGCCACCACCACCTCGCCGGCCCGCGACGGTAGCATGCTTGGCAATGCCGCGCCGCGCGGGGTGCCCACATAGCGTTGCGCCCACGCGGCGAGCACATCAGCCACGTATTCGGCGTCCTCGCGCCGGCTCAGGAGATGGTCCGCCTGATCGAGCGAGACGAAGCTCTTGGGATGGCGGGCCTCCGCGAAAATGCGCCCGGCGTTCTCGATGCCGACGATCGCGTCCCGCGGCGAGTGGAAGATGATGAGCGCCTTGCGCAGAGTCTTGAGCGCCTCTTCGAGGCGGTGCTGCGCGATGTCCTCGAGGAATTGGCGCTTGATGCGGAAGGGCCGGCCGCCGATCGAGATTTCCGCCTCCCCCGCCGCCTCGATCGCGGCGACCTTGTCGCCGAGGAGATGCTTCAGGTGGCCCGGTTCGGCTGGGGCCCCGATCGTCGCGATCGCACTCGCTTCCGGTACCCGGGCGGCGCCGGCGATGACCGCGGCCCCGCCCAGGCTGTGTCCGATGAGGAGCCGCGGCGCTGTGTACTGGGCGCGCAGGAAATCCGCCGCCGCGACGAGGTCGGCGAGGTTCGAGGAGAAATTCGTGTTGGCGAACTCACCCTCGCTCGAGCCGAGGCCGGTGAAATCGAAACGCAGCACCGCGAAGCCGCGCTCGGCGAGGCCGCCCGCGATGCGCGCCGCGGCGAAGATGTCCTTCGAGCAGGTGAAACAATGCGCGAATAGGGCAAAGGCGCGCGGCGGCGTTGCCGGCAGCTCGAGAAGGGCGGCGAGGCGCTGGCCCTCGCTGCCACGGAATTCGACGCGCTCGGCCCGTCGTGCCATGATCGCCTCCCCTTGCTCGGCGCCCCGTCGATCCGCGCGAGCGAGCTATGCTTTCCAGACTGCCCCATTAATATGGCGCCTGCCAGCCGACGAGGACAAGCATGACCGAGGACGATGTCGAAGTTATCGCGCACAAAACGCTCTTCCAGGGCTTCTTCCGTCTCGAGGGCTTCACCTTGCGCCACCGTCTCCACGCCGGCGGCTGGAGTGGGACCATCGAGCGCGAGCTCTTCGTCCGCGGCCCGGTCGCAGGCGTCCTCCTCTATGATCCGAAGCTCGACGCCGTGGTCCTGATCGAGCAGTTCCGCATGGGCGCTTTTGGGGCCGGATGCCGCCCCTGGCTCGTCGAGATCGTGGCCGGCATCGTCGATCCCGGCGAGACCGCCGAGGAGACCGTGCGCCGCGAGGCGGTCGAGGAGGCGGGGGTCGCGATCTCCGACCTCGTCCCCATCACGACCTATCTCACCTCGCCCGGCGCTTGCTCGGAGATCGCGCATCTTTTCTGCGGTCGCGTGGACGCGTCCCATGCGGGCGGCATCCATGGCATAGGTGCCGAGCAGGAGGACATCCGCGTCGTCGTCCTGCCCGCGGCCGAGGCCTTTGCCCAGCGGCGCAAGAACGACGAGATCCGCGATTCGATCACGATCAATGCGCTGCTCTGGCTCGAGCTCGAGCGGCAAGCGCTGCGCCGGCGTTGGCGCTGAGGACGGGAAGGCCTCAGAAAATGCCGAGCCAGCCGCCCCCGCTCGGCGGCGGCGGGGTGATGGCGTTGCACCAGAGCAGCGCCTCGGGGCGGCTCAAGAGGCCGTGGTGGTTGGTATCGAGCCGATCGAAGACCTGGCCCGCGTGCCGCTCGAAATCCGCGGCGGTCACCTTGAGCCGCAGGCTCGCGTCTGCCGACATCACCGGATCGGGAACGTCGCGGTCCACGTTGGCGGTGCCCACGCGACGGGCGGTCGAGCCCTGCGCTTTCTCATGGCCGGGCTGCCCGGCCTTGTCGCGGTCGGCATCCTCCGCGGCAGCTGTCCGCTGCACCGCGACACCGGTGGCGTAAGCCGCCCGATAGCGCAGCAACACCTCCGGCGTGATGATGCCGTCGCCGTTCAAATCCATCGCCTTGAACTGGCGGCGTGCGTCGGCGAGGAAGCTCTCGCGGTTGACCGTTCCCCGGTGCGCACCGTCGAGGCGATCGAACCAGCCGCCCAGGGCCGCCTCGCAGGTGGGAAAGCCGAGCGGCCCGCCCGAGAGCGGCTCGCCGTTAGGGCTGAAGATGGCGTAGTGCGGCGGATTGCCCTTATGCGCATGCGAGCAGGCGACCACCAACGCGAGCGACAGCAGGGCGGCACATAGCCGGCTACTGGCGGTCACGAGGTTCGACCGCCGACCGAGGTGCTTGGCGCCGGCGTCATCTCACGCCGCGTGCTCGGGACACGCATTGACCTCGACGGTGAGGTGCGCCAGCTCGCGCCGGTGTGCCAAGAGGGCCTTGATCTCGGCGGCCGGCCGCGGGCGATCGCTCACGATCGAGACGATGGCGCCGAAATGACCCGGGCCCAGGCGCCAGAGATGGAGATCGGCGACGCGGTCGTCGCCCCCCGCCTCGACCGCACGGCGTATCTCGGCGGCGAGCTCCGGACTTGCTTGGGCGTCGAGCAGTACGCGGGAGGAGTCGCGGAGGAGCGCATAGGACCAGCGCGCGATCACGATCGAGCCGATGATCCCCATCATCGGATCCATCCACACCCAGCCGTAGGCCCGCCCGCTCACCAGCGCCACCAGTGCCAAGAACGACGTCAATCCGTCGGCGAGCACATGGAGGTGGGCAGAGCGCAGATTGTAGTCGTGATGCCGGGCGTGGCCGTGGGAATGCGCGTGTGCGTGGCCGCGCGCGTGACCGTGGTGGTGGTCGTGTGCGTCGTCCTCCTGCCGCTCATGCAGCAAATAGGCGCTCAGGAGATTGACGCAGAGGCCGACGGCGGCGACGAGAATCGCCTGGTCGAAGGAGATGGCGACCGGAACGAAGAGCCGGGTCACCGAGTCATAGGCGATGATCAGGCAGATGACGGCGAGGATCATGGCACTCGAGAAGCCCGCGAGATCGCCGAGCTTGCCGGTGCCGAAGGAGAAGGCGGGATCGCTCGCGTGCCGCCGCGCGTAGGCGTAGGCGAGTGCGGTGATGCCGAGCGCTCCGACGTGGGTCGCCATGTGCCAGCCGTCGGCGATGAGAGCCATCGAGCCGTAGAGCGAGCCGGCCGCGAGCTCGACCACCATCATCGTCGCGGTGAGGGCGATCACCGCCCACGCCTTGCGCTCGTTCTTGCGGTGGGCAGCACCCAGAAAGACGTGCGCGTGCTGCCACCGGCTGAGATCGCTCGTGTGCATGGCGTTCCCTCCTGCCCACTCCGGCATTATATGGCACCGCGGCAGCGCTCGGAAGCTATGGCGGCTCTCCCTTGATCGATCCAGGTGCTCTCGCTACTGTGCCGAGAGGAAACCGCCCCCTGAAGGGTTCCCATGCAAGTCCGTGACGGCTTCGTCGAGGCGATCGGCCATACCCCGCTCATCAAGCTGCGCCACGCCTCCGAATCGACCGGCTGCACCATTCTCGGCAAGGCGGAGTTCTTGAATCCCGGCGGCTCGGTCAAGGACCGCGCGGCGCTCGCCATCATCAAGGACGCCGAGGCACGGGGCACCCTGCGCCCGGGCGGGGTCATCGTCGAAGGGACTGCCGGCAATACCGGCATCGGCTTGGCCCTCGTCGGCAATGCGCGCGGCTATCGCACCGTGATCGTCATGCCCGAGACGCAGAGCCAAGAGAAGAAGGACATGCTGCGGCTCTGCGGCGCCGAGCTTCATTTGGTCCCCGCCGTACCCTACAAGAACCCGGACAACTACGTGCATGTCTCGGAGCGCATGGCGGCCGAGCTCGCCAAGCGCGAGCCGCAGGGTGCGATCTGGGCCAACCAATTCGACAATATCGCCAACCGACGCGGGCATTACGAGACGACGGGACCCGAGATCTGGGAGGAGACGGACGGCAAGGTCGACGGCTTCGTCTGCTCGGCGGGCACCGGCGGCACGCTTGCCGGCGTGGCGAGCTTCCTCAAGGAGCGGAACGCCAAGATCGCGATCGGCCTCGCGGACCCGCTCGGCTCGACCAACTACAGCTGGTTCAAGTCGGGCGTCATCAAGGTCGAGGGCAGCTCGATCACCGAGGGCATCGGCCAGGGCCGCATCACCAAGAACATCGAGGGTGCCCCCATCGACTTCCCCTGCCAGATCCCCGACGAGGAGGCGCTTCCGCTCATCTTCGCCCTCCTCAAGGACGAGGGCCTCTGCGTCGGCGGCTCCTCCGGCATCAATTTGGCCGGGGCGATCCGCCTCGCCCGCGAGCTCGGGCCGAACCATACCGTCGTGACCATCCTCGCCGACTACGGCACGCGCTACCAGAGCAAGCTGTTCAATCCCGAGTTCCTGCGCTCGAAGAAACTCCCGCTGCCGAGCTGGCTTGCCTGAGGACGACAGCGAGGCAATGACATGGACTACGTCAACAAGGAAGCCCTGGTTACGACCGAGTGGCTCGCCGCCCATCTCTCCGCCCCCGATGTGCGGGTGGTCGATGCCTCCTGGTATCTGCCGACGCTTCCGCGCGACGCCAAGGCCGAGTATGCCAAGCAGCACGTCCCGGGTGCCGTTTTCTTCGACATCGACGAGATAGCCGATACCTCCAACCCGCTTCCCCACATGCTCCCGAGCCCCGAGAAATTCGCGGCCCGCATGCGCAAGATGGGGATCGGCGACGGCAACCGCGTCGTCGTCTATGACGGCGGCGTGATGGCGAGTGCCGCACGCGTGTGGTGGACTTTCCGCGCTTTCGGGCACGACGACGTTGCCGTCCTCGACGGCGGCTTCAGGAAATGGCTCAAGGAGGACCGCCCGGTCGAGAGCGACAAGCCGATGCCGCGCGAACGGCATTTCACCGCGCGCTTCAACCACGTGCTCGTGCGCGACCTCGCGGAGATCAAGCGCAACATCGGAACCGCGCGCGAGCAGCTGCTCGATGCCCGCTCGCGCGGCCGCTTCGCCGGCACGGAGCCGGAGCCGCGCGCGGGCCTGCGCGGCGGCCATATTCCCGGCAGCCTCAACCTGCCCTACGAGCTCCTGATCGACTCGCCGAGTGGGACCATGAAGCCCGCGGAGGCGCTCGTACGGCTCTTCGCTGAGGCGGGGGTGGACATGAAGCGTCCGGTGGTGACGACCTGCGGCTCCGGGGTCACCGCCTCGCTCCTCGCCCTCGGCCTTCATCTCGTCGGCCACAAGGACACGGCTGTCTATGACGGCTCGTGGAGCGAGTGGGGTGCGCGGAGCGACACGCCGATCGAGGCTGGCGCTGCCGCTGCCGGCTGAGGTGCGGTTTGCGCATTCGGCCCTACCGCGACTCCGACCTCGACGCCGTCGCCGCACTCTGGCGGGCGTGCCATCTCGTCGTGCCCTACAACGATCCGAAGCAGGACATCGAGTTCTGCCGCGCGAGCGGTCACGGCGAGGTCTTCGTGGGCGAGGACGAGAGCGGACAGGTGGTCGCGAGTGCGATGGCCGGTCACGACGGCCACCGCGGCTGGCTCTATTACGTGGCGGTCGAGCCGAGACTGCAAAAGGGCGGGCTCGGCCGCGCGCTCGTCCATCATGCCGAGGAATGGCTGAAGGGGCGCGGCGTGCGTAAAGTGCAGCTCCTCGTACGCGCCGGGAATGCGAGTGCCGAGCGCTTCTACGAGCGCCTGGGCTATGAGCGCTCGCCCGTCGCCGTCCTGCAGCGCTGGCTCATCCCGCCCGGAGCCTGAGAGTTCGCCCCTTGTCCTCGCTCCCTGCCCCGCGGCCCGATGGCAAGCTCGACCTCGTCACCACCTATCTCGAGATGGGTTCAGCCCCCGCGCGGGCGCCGCATCCCGCACCGAAACGCAAGTTGGCACTGTTCCGCGCCGAGGCGATGCCGGTGCATTTCTATCGCTACCTCTATAATACGATCGGCGAGCAATGGCTCTGGTACGAGCGGCGCATGATCGACGACGACGCCCTGGGTGCGGTGATCCACGATGCACGCGTAGAGATTTACGTGCTCTATGCGGGCGGGGTTCCCGCGGGCTACGCCGAACTCGACCGGCGCCGAGAGGGCGAGGTGGAGCTGGCCTATTTCGGTCTGATGCCCGACTTCATCGGCCAAGGCCTCGGCCGCTATCTGCTCGACTGGGCGATCGACACCGCC
>Ga0335081_10019911_pt1 | contig 10854 bp, 15 predicted proteins | sample Lox_Sample_35_FD_206713 | JGI IMG/M metagenome (GOLD analysis project Ga0335081, IMG submission 206713) | Soil microbial communities from Loxahatchee National Wildlife Refuge, Florida, United States - Lox_Sample_3.5 | ecosystem: Environmental > Terrestrial > Soil > Wetlands | place: USA... | reverse complement strand
TTTGCTTGGCCTGGTTCAGGATCGCGCCGATGCGCTTGCGCTCTTCCGGCGCCAGCTTTCCCATCTCCTTTCCGATCAGGGTGAGGGCGCCTTCTTTTCGCCCGAGCGCTTCGACGCGCACCGCTTCCAGGTCATCGACCGAGCGCGCGGATGCAATTCGTGCGAGGGAACTGGATTCCAGTTCCTGGATGCGTCCGTCCAACATGCGTGTGAAGCCCCATTGTAACAAGTACGGCTGCGCGGGCTCCCCGCAGTTGATATGATCGCTTTGCCATGCGGTTCGTGATACTGCTGTTACTGGTGCTTCCTTTGCTGCCTCAGGAGCGGAATTACGCTCGGTCGATGGTGATCTCCGACCGCGGGATTGTAGCCACCAGCCAGACGCTCGCCTCTCAGGCCGCCGCCCAGGTTCTGGCGCGTGGTGGCTCGGCTATCGACGCGGCCATCGCGGCCAACGCCACGCTGGCGGTCGTCGAGCCCATGATGTGCGGGCTTGGCGGCGATCTGTTCGCCATCTATTGGGACGCGAAGACCGGCAAGCTGACCGGTCTGAACGCGAGCGGCTGGGCGCCCAAGGGGCTTACCATCGAGTTTCTGAAGTCGCTCGGAAACGAAAAGATGCCGGACCGCGGCATCCAATCCGTGACTGTGCCCGGCGCGGTTGACGGATGGGCCAAGCTGCATCAACGCTTCGGCAAACTTTCATGGGGGGAGTTGTTCCAACCCGCCATCTACTACGCCGAGCATGGATACCCGGTCACCGAGCTGATTCAAGCGGATTGGCACAACTCCGCCCAAAAGCTGACAGTCGACGAAAACGCCCGCCGCATCTTCCTGCACAATGGGGCCGCGCCGAAAGTCGGCGAGGTCTTTCGCGATCCCGAGATGGCTTCCGCGTTCCGGCTGATTGCCGAGCAGGGTCCGGAGGCGTTCTATCGTGGCCCGATCGCCCAGGCCATTCTGAAAACCAGCCAGCGGCTCGGCGGCAAAATGAGCGCGGCTGATTTAAGCGAGTTCGCTTCCGAATGGGTTCAACCCATCTCGACGGATTACCGCGGCTGGAAAGTTTACGAGATGCCGCCAAACAGCCAAGGCATTGCCGCCCTTGAGATGTTGAACATCTTTTCGCAATTTCCGCTCGGGCAGTACTTCTCACGCAGTGCGGATGAACTGCATGTGCAGATCGAAGCTCAGAAGCTGGCATACGCTGATCTGCACCGTTATGTCGCCGACCCGAAATTCTCCAAAGTCCCGGTCGACGGCATTCTTTCCATGAGTTATGCGCGCGAGCGTGCCCGGCAGATCGATCCGGCCAAGGCTCGCTGTGATGTGCCTCCGGGCCAGCCCATGCCGACGGCGGGGGATACTATTTACCTCTCGGTGGTGGACCGGGATGGAAATATCGTGTCGCTGATCGAGAGTCTGTATTCGAGCTTCGGTTCGGGAGTGGTGGTTGACGACTACGGATTCGCGCTGCAGAATCGCGGCGGCCTGTTTACATTGGACGCGCACCATCCCAACGCACTGGCGCCCAGGAAACGGCCTTTCCATACGATCATTCCCGCGTTCATGGAAAAGGGAAACGTGCACATCGGGTTTGGCATTATGGGCGGCTTCAATCAGGCCCAGGCCCATGCCCAGTTTGTGTCGGATATCGCCGATCAGGAGATGAACATTCAGGAGGCGCTGGAAACGCCGCGCTTCACCAAGCTCACGACCGGCGGCTGCGATCTCGAAATCGAGAATCGCGTGACGGCGGAGGTATTGGACACGCTCGCCGCGCGAGGCCACAAGTTGCGCCTGCTGGCTGACTATTCCCAGACCGTCGGGGGCGGCCAGGCGGTGATGCGCGATTCGGGGGCGAACACCAACTACGGCGCGTCCGATCCGCGCAAAGACGGCGCCGCCGTTCCGGAACCGCACCCCTATTTCACGAGCCCGGCTTCTCCCCAATCACGGTAACCACGATCTGGCGCTCGCGAGGGCGGTCGTCAAAGTCGCAGAGGACAATTTGCTGCCAGGTCCCCAGCGCCAGTCGCCCGCCTGAAATCGGGAAGCTCTTGGCGGTGCCGACCAAAGCGCTGCGCAGGTGAGCGTACCCGTTCTCGTCATGCCACCGCGCGTTGTGGGCGTAATTGGTGTTGGAGGGAGCGATCAGCTCGAGCGCCCGTTGCAGATCGGATACACAGCCCGGCTCAAATTCCAAGGTAGTGATCCCCAGTGTCGAACCGATGCCCGAGATATTCACAATTCCGGCATCCACGCCGCTGGCGCCAACCACGCGAGCGACTTCCGGCGTGATGTCCAGCACGTGGCAGCGGCCGCGAGTCGATACGCGAATCTGGTTCTGGAAAACGGCCACGGACTACTTCCCGAACTCGGCTTCGAAGCCGGCGATCTTCGAGAGGCGGCGCCGATGCCGCTCGGCGCCTGAAAACCGGGCCGCCGCATAGGTACGCACCAACTCGACTGCTAACTCGGGTCCGATCACGCGCGCCCCCAAACACAGTACATTGACATCGTCATCTTCCACCGCCTGCCGGGCCGAAAAGCTGTCGTGACAGGTGGCAGCGCGAATTCCGCGGAACTTATTGGCGGCGACGCACGCCCCGGCGCCGCTGCCGCAGAGCAGGACAGCTCGGTCCGCCCGGCCGTTGAGTATCGCCTCGGCCACTGCATGGGCATAATCCGGATAGTCCACCGGCTCTGTCGAGGCGGTGCCCAAATCAGTTACCTGGTGACCGGCTTTCCGGAGTTCCTCGATCGCCCGCGCTTTTAAAGGGAATCCGGCATGGTCGCTCGCTACTACTACGTTCATCGAAACCCATGATACCGCGGCATAGATGGAACTAAGTCAAAACGACTCGCCGGTCATTAATGTAATATTGGTCACTCAGAACAATCCGAATGGCTTCGGAATAGATCCGATGCTCTTCTTGCAGAATGCGCGCGGCGAGCGTTTCCTCCGTATCGCTATCCAGAACCGGCACGGCAGCCTGAAGTAAAATCGGGCCGGCATCCAGATACTCATCCACAAAGTGAACAGTACAGCCGCTGATCCTTACTCCGTATTGCAGAGCCTGGTGTTGAGCGTCTAGACCGGGAAAGGCGGGCAGCAGGGACGGATGTATATTGAGGATCCGGTTTCGAAACTCGCGGATAAAGAACGCGCTCAACAGGCGCATATACCCGGCCAGGCAGATCAGGTCCACATCATACTTGCGCAGTTCCTGCATGAGCTGGCGATCGTACGCTTCCCGGTCCATCCCCTTGGATGGAATGGCAGTAGCCGGCAATCCCCGGTCGCGGGCAATCTGTAATCCGCGAGCGTCCGGCCGGTTGCTGATGACTACCGCGATGGCAGCCTCGATCGTGCCGCGCGCAACGTTATCCGCAATTGCCTCGAAATTCGATCCGCGGCCGGAAAGCAGAATTGCGAGCCGCTTCATCGGTATTCCACGCGCGGGCGGCCGCGCCGGTGCGCAATCACCTCGCCGATTCGGAACGGAGCTTCGCTGTGCCGGCTCAGAATACTCTCGGCTTTTCCAGCCCGGCTTCTGGGAACGGCCAGGATCATGCCGACCCCGAGATTCAACGTGCGTCGGTAATCGTCGTCTGGGATGTTACCGATCCTGCGAAGAAGCTCGAATACCGGGGGAATCTTCCAGGCGCTAGTCTCGATCGCCGCGCCAAGGCCTTTCGGCAGGATACGGGGAGTGTTGTCGGTAATACCGCCACCGGTAATATGGGCAGCGCCGCGCAACAAGCCGGCGTCTAATAAGGCGCGGATCGGTTTCAAATAACTGCGGTGAACCGCGAGTAATGTATCTGCTAGCGTCTGTCCAATTTCGGGCAGCAGCGTTTGTGGACCGTAGCCGGCCCGCTCGAAGAGCAGTTTCCGGGCGAGCGAAAACCCGTTCGTATGCAAGCCAGTGGAAGGCAGGGCCAGTAACACGTCGCCGCGCCGGATGCTCTTTCCGGTGAGAAGCTTGGAACGCTCGGCCGCTCCCACGATGAAACCGGCGAGGTCGTATTCGCCCGGCGCGTAGAAGCCTGGCATTTCCGCTGTTTCGCCGCCAATCAAGGCGCAGCCGTTGTTTCGGCAGCCGCGTGCGATTCCGGAAATCACGTCGGCGGCGACGGTTGCATCCAGTTTACCGACGGCGAAATAGTCCAGAAAGAAAAGCGGCGCCGCTCCTTGCACGGCGATATCGTTGACGCAGTGATTGACCAGGTCCTCTCCCACCGTGTCGTGGCGGCCGGTCAGAAAGGCCAGTTTCAACTTCGTCCCAACGCCGTCCGCCGAACTCACCAATACCGGCCGGCGCAGCCCCGACACCTGGTAGCAGGCTCCGAAACTCCCGATTTCGGTGAGAACGCCGCGCGTAAACGTGCGCCGCGCCATCTTCTTTATGGACGAGACGGCGCGGTCGGCCTCGTCGATATCGACTCCTGCGTCGCGGTAGCGGATCTGGGAGCGTGTGGACAAATTTCAGTATACGTTCGTTACGAACTGCGGCGGGGCCGGTCGGCGGAGTCGATGAGAATGGTCACCGGCCCGTCGTTAACCAGATGGACTTCCATCGAAGCCTGAAATCTACCCGTCTCCACCGGAACATGGCCCTTTCGAGCCAACTCCACGAAACGGGTGTAAAGGGATAGCGCCTGCTCGGGAGGCGCAGCCGCATCGAAACTGGGGCGCCTTCCTCTCCGGCAGTCTGCATAAAGAGTAAACTGGGATACCAAAAGAAGAGAGCCCCCCGCTTCTTCAATATTGCGGTTCATTTTCCCGTCCTGGTCGGAGAAGATTCGCAATCCTAAGAGCTTATCGACAAGATATTCGGCATCCTCTGTGGTGTCCGGCCTTGTGACGCCAATGAATACCAGCAAGCCGGCGCCGATTCGGCCGGTGGTATTTCCCTCTACAATGACCCGGGCTTCTCTTACACGCTGGATAACAACCTTCATGACCTGCTGCAACTTTAAACTTGATTCTCTAATCAGTAGAGACTTCCCATGTTATAGTATCCGGAGGTGAGGCAATGGCAAGAGGACGAAATACGCAAGACTTTACCACATTGCAGATGGCGTTGGTAGGTTACGAGTTGGAAAAACAGAGGATCGAAGATAAGATCCGGCAGATCCAAGCTCAGTTGAAGGGCAAGAGAGTTTCGTTGCCGTCCGAAACCGTGAGCAGGGCAGCTTCGGGCACTAAGCGGGTGCTCAGCCCGGCAGCCCGGCGGCGCATTGCGGCCGCGCAGAAAAAGCGGTGGGCCGAACACCGCAAGCGCATGGCGCAATCCGCCAAGCAGGAATAACCAGCCTACGGGCGGAACTTACTCCGCTCCACACTGAAGTCCCAGTCGAGGCGGGAAACGACTTCCTCGACCGTGCCTCCGGCGGCGATTACCCCGTCCTGGAAGAATACCGCTCTGTGACACAGAGCTTGGGCGAACCCGATATCGTGTGTAACGAGGATTTTAGCCTGCGGTAAGTGCGCGATGAGCTCGGCCAGTGATCTCTGCCCGGGTGGATCCAAATTAGCAGTAGGTTCATCCAACACCAGAATCTCCGGCTCCATCGCGATAATACCCGCAATCGCCACTCTCTTCTTTTCACCCGCGCTGAGATGGTAGGGTGCGCGGGAAGCCGTTCGGGCCATCCCGACCGTCTCCAGAGCCGCATGCGCGCGCGAGAGAGCCGCCGCGTGCTCGATTCCCAGGTTCAGCAATCCGAACGCGACGTCTTCCAGAACGGTCGGCATAAACAACTGGGTGTCCGAATCCTGAAATACGATGCCTACCTTGCGCCGGAGCTGCGGGATCGTCTTTCGATTCACAGGCAAGCCGCAAACCTGAACCGTGCCCTCGCCTGTAAGCAGTCCGTTCAAATGCAGAACAAAGGTTGTTTTGCCGCTTCCGTTGGGGCCAAACAAGGCCACCGTCTCGCCGGCCTCTAATTGGAAATCGACTCCATTGAGGGCGGCGGTTCCGTCCTCATACTTGAAGCGCAGGCCGCGAACTTCAATCAGCGGGGCCACGGTAATGCCCTTTCCGCCGCGATGCGCACCGCTAGCGGGATGAGCGAGGCCGCCAAAACGAAAACCGCGTCGCTCCTGCAAAATCGGAGATTCTGCGCGGTTTGAAAATGGCCTTGAAAGCAGCGGGCGAGCATGGCCCGGTGAATGTGCTCAGCGCGGGCGTAGGAGCGGGCGAAAAGTGCCGCGAGTGCGCCCGCCGCCGCGCGAAACGGTCCGCTCGCGGCGATCCACTTGCGCGCCGATGCCCCCCGCGCGGCTGCTGCCCTGCTCATCTGCTCTGCCTCACGCCCGATTACAAATAAATAGCGATAGAGGAATTGCGCGACCAGCAGCACGAATTGCGGGGTCCCGGTCATCTCCAGCCCTCTCAATAAGACGGGCAGAGGTGTGGTTGAAACAACCAATAAGACGGCGAAAGCCGAAAGATAGCTCTTGATCACCAGTGCCACTGCGCGGCCTGGGTCGCCGGCCGCCCAACTGATCAGCGCGAAGACAATTGCAAAAGGAAGCACCAGACCGGCCCGCGCCATGGCTCCCGCCAGCGGTACGCGGGCCCAGATGAAACCGCAGGCGAGCAGTATCAACAGTCCCGCGGCGGTGAAGGCCAAGCCGCGATGGGCCGTGGCCAACGCCACAAGAAAGACAACGAGGGCGCCTATTTTGGCTCGCGGGTCTCGCCGGTGAAGCAGGCTGTTGCCTCGGCTCCAACGCTCCACAACCGCTTGGTGCAACTCAGACGCTCCTGCGCCGCGCCGCCACGCGAGCGAACAGCAGGCAAGCTCCGTAGATGAGCGCAATCCCCGCCAAGCCCGTGAGAGATTTTGTAGGCCAGCCCGAAGCCTCGCTGATGGTCTGATGGGTCAATCGCTGGATCGCGTCCGGCGCTTCGGAAGCGAACAGAACACCGACCGACGCCAACAGCACCGCGGCCACTGCCACTACCCCTAGAACCGGAGAGGTGCGGCGGGAGGGTCGGCGCACGAGCTTAGGCTGGATCCGCTCCAGGCTCTCGATTACCGCTAGTGTGATGGCGCCTTCCAGAACTGCGGACACCAGAAAAACCGCGACCGAGGCGCCGACCATTCGCCCAGACATGGGAACGCCCGAGATCAAAAGCTCCGATAGCGCCAGGATGGCGCTGACCAGCACCGATAAGGCGCCGCCCGCAAATAGCGCAATTCGCCGCCAGCTGGTCGTCCCCCATAGCGCGAACGGCAGATACCCCGCCAGCACACCGGCCAGGGCCATGTTCACGACGTTGGCGCCGAGCGCCAGAATGCCGCCGTCCTGAAACACAAGGGCCTGAATCGCCAGAATCGCCGTCATGACGATGCTGGCCGATACGGGTCCCAAGGTCATCGCCAATAGAGCTCCACCCAGCAGGTGTCCGGTCGTACCAGCACCCACTGGAAAATTGATCATCTGAGCTGCGAAGACGAACGCGCCCATCACGCCCAGCAACGGCGCCTGCGACTGTTCAAAACCCTTCTGAGCACGGCTCGCCAGGTAGCCGATGGCCGGCGCGGCGGCCGCGTCGAGAGTGACCCAAACGGGTGTGGAGAGGAATCCGTCGGGGATGTGCACGATTTTCACGGTAGCACGAATCCCAAAATCGTGTCACCGCAACGCCGCCGGGCCCGCCGCGGCCCAAATGCTAAGATGTGTAGCCATGAGCGAGCTCAGTCGGATTGGCGTTGCGATCGACTCCGACCTCCTCGCCAAGTTTGACCGCCTCATCACCCAGCGCGGCTACTCCAACCGCTCCGAAGCCTTTCGCGACTTGATCCGCGACCTCCTGGTGGAGAAAACTTGGGAGTCTCCCGACGCCCCTGTGGTGGGCACGGTGACGCTGGTCTATAACCATCACGTTCGCCTGTTGAACGAAAAGTTGACCGACATTCAGCACGATTTCCACCGCTCGATTCTTTCCACCTTGCACGTGCATCTGGACCATGACAATTGCCTGGAAGTGTTGGTCGTGCGCGGCCGCTCAGCGGAGGTGCGAAAAGTCGCCGACTTGCTCATCAGCACCAAGGGAGTCAAGCACGGCCGGCTCACGCTCAGTACCTCGGGCTCCGAGCTGAAATGATCCTCGGAACGGGAGTCGATCTGGCGGAAGTCCCGCGCATTCGGGCCGCCATCGAACGCTATGGGGATCGTTTCATTCAACGGATCTACACTCCTCTAGAGATCGCGTATGTCGAGCGCAAGGCCAACCGGTTTGAGCGGTATGCCGCGCGCTTCGCCGCCAAAGAAGCCGGGATGAAAGCCATTGGGACGGGTTGGAGAGGCAGAGTGCTGTGGCGGGATTTCGAAGTGTCGAACCTGCCCACCGGCCAGCCTACATTGCGGCTCTACGGTGTGGCGTCAACGGTGGCGGAGAAACTCGGAGTGCGCCGGATTTCGCTCTCGCTCACGCATACGGCGGAGTTGGCGATGGCGCATGTGATTCTCGAGGACTAGGGACCGCGCGCAATTGCGCATCCTCCAGCCGCCGCGCCTCCTGCCACGTGTAGATCATCCGGTGGACCACCGTGAGATTCGAGAGCACGGCAATCACCCAGAGCACCGGGGCCATGCGGTCAAACAATGCGCCGATAATAATCAGTACCACGCGCTCGGGCCGCTCCAGGAAACCTACCTTGCAGCGCGGAATCGTGCACTCCGCCCGCGCTCGCGTGTAGCTCACCATCACCGAACCGGTCATCACGATCGCCGTCAGCACAATATAGAAGAAGCGGTTGATCGAAGCGTAATAGACCAGCAGGCCCATATACAGCGCGAGATCCGAGTACCGGTCTAACACCGAATCGAAGAAGCCGCCGAACTTGGTAACCCGGTCCGTGGCGCGCGCCACCCGGCCATCCACCATGTCGAACAGTCCCGCGCCGATCACCACGGCGGCCGCGGCGCGAAACCGCCCTTGCGCAAACAGAAATGCCGCCCAGATATTGATCACCAGCCCCAGAAACGTGAGCACGTTGGGATGGATGCGGGAGAGAGCCAACCCGCGCACGATCAAGTCGATGATCGCTCCGCAGACAACACCGATTAGCCGCGTAAACGTCATTCGTTTGCGTTTTGCTTCACTTGCCGTCATTCGGCCGCGTCGTGGATGGTGGTCAGCTTGAGAATCTCCATCTCCTTCACGCCTCCCGGGCTCTGGACCCGCGCCATATCTCCGACTTCCTTGCCTAGCAAAGCGCGCCCGATCGGCGATGTGGTCGAGATCTTTCCGTTCGCCGCGTCCGCCTCTTCGCTGGTCACCAGATTGTAGGTGACTTCTTCATCGCGTTTCACATCTAATACCACGACTTTCGAACCCAGTCCGACTTTGTCGTGTGGTATCTTGTCGAAGTTCACCATCGACATGTCCGCCAGGCGCTTCTTGAGTTGATTCAGCCGCGCGTTAACCAATCCCTGGCGATCTTTGGCCGCGTGATACTCCGCGTTCTCGCTCAGATCGCCGTGCGCCCGCGCCTTCAGAATTTCCTTCGGCAATTCGTTACGAAGCTCGTACTCGAGAGCTGCAACTTCGTCCTGGAGCTTCTTCTTGATGTCGTTCATTGAGCCGGAAGCTTCCCCGCGTCAACATTATATCGGAGACGAAGGCGCATCGTAAGTATTAAGATCTCGGTCCGCGGGCCGGAAAAATGTGCCGGGTAGCACTCATCCGAAAGCGCCGTAGGGCAGCCAATCCCGCCTGCAGCCGGCATGTCCCGCCGCGCCTCTCGCCCGGGCAGTTTCCTCCAAGGCCGCCAAAGCCTGACTCACCGCAAGTGCCGTACCGATGCCGCGCAAAGCACAGCCGGCCCCTGTTGCTTTCCCAAATGACCTGTGTCATGCTTCCTGTGGGCATCCAAAAGATCTATGAAGGAAACCGACGTTCGCCAGGGCACTCTGGCGCTCATGGTCCTAAAAACGCTGGAGGTTCTCGGCCCTCTGCATGGCTACGGGATTGCCCGGCGGATTGAGCAGATCAGCGGAGATCTGCTTACGGTCAACCAGGGGACCCTCTATCCCGTCCTGTTGAAGCTCGAACAGGAAGGTTCCATCGCCTCTGAATGGGGCGCGTCCGACAACAACCGCAAGGCGCGCTTCTACCGGCTCACGCGCGGCGGGCGGAAACAATTGCAGGCCGAGACCCGGAATTGGGAACAGACGGCCGCCATCATCGGTCGATTCTTCGCCGCAAAAGCGGAAGACCTCCAATGAGAATGCTGCGGCGATTCCTACACCGGCTCGCCTCCTGGGCGACCGCGCGGCAGGATGAGGAGCGTCTGCGGGCGGAAATCGAAGAACATCTCGCCCTTCAGACTGCGGACAACCTTCGCGCCGGATTGTCGCCCGCGGAAGCGCGCCGCCAGGCCGCCTTGAAGTTTGGAGCCGTGGAACCGATGAAGGATAACTGCCGGGAACAACGAGGCCTGCCCCCATTGGAACGGTTGGTCCAAGACACCCGCCATGCTCTGCGCCGTTTGCGTATGGCCCCGGCGTTTACCATCGCCACCGTCCTTACGCTGGGGTTGGGCATCGGCGTGGCCACTTCGATCTTCACTTTGGTACATGCGGTTTTGTTGAAGTCGCTCCCCGTGCGCAACCCCGCCGAATTGTACCGTCTGGGCAGGGAATCGCACTGCTGTTATTACGACGGATTCAGCCAGAAGGACGAATGGAGCATTGTCTCGTACGACCTCTACAAATATCTCCGCGACCACACCAAAGGCTTTGCCGGGCTGGCGGCATTCCAGGATTCAAACCCCATCCTGGGCGTCCGCCGTTCCGGGCGCCCGGACGCCGCCCAAAGCTATCCT
>Ga0335081_10019910_pt1 | contig 10854 bp, 8 predicted proteins | sample Lox_Sample_35_FD_206713 | JGI IMG/M metagenome (GOLD analysis project Ga0335081, IMG submission 206713) | Soil microbial communities from Loxahatchee National Wildlife Refuge, Florida, United States - Lox_Sample_3.5 | ecosystem: Environmental > Terrestrial > Soil > Wetlands | place: USA: Florida... | reverse complement strand
CGTTCTGCGCCAGGAAGATCGCGAAATATATGACGGCCGGGAAGAGCAGATTCATGGACGGGCCGGCCGCCGCGATGATGAAGCGCCGCCAGGGCGTCTGCTCGAGGAAGCCGCGGCCCCGATCCTCGGGAGCGAGGGCCTCCGCGGGGTCGTCACCTGCCATCTTCACGTAGCCGCCCAGCGGGAGCGCTGCGACCCGGTATTCGGTCTCGCCGCGGACAACCCCAAAGAGGCGCGGGCCAAAGCCGACGGAGAACCGCACCACCTTCACGCCGAGCAGCTTGGCGGCAATGAAGTGCCCGAGCTCATGCACGAAGATGAGCCCGCCGAGGAGCAGGACGATCGAGCCGGCCTTGAAGAGGAAGTCGGACGCCATGGCCACCAGAAGCGGGTGCGCGGCCGACCAGGCCCGCGCCCACTCGCCCTTTCTAAGTAATGCCTTGCCGCCCTCCAGCCAACCCGGCCTTGTCGACTCCGCCCGATCCAGCGCCCGCCCGGCCCGGCAGAAGCACCGGTGCGCGTTTCCGGATGAGTCGCGCCTGGTCCGTTTCGCTCATTTCGTGCTGCCCCGAGGGACTGCGTCCTGTCTTGAGGTCCAGCCGGACCCGGCAAGGGGGACGCGCCGACTCCGAAATATCGCAATCACGCAATTCTGCAAGGCAGACTGCGACGCAAGGGGACCTCCCTCAGGAGGTCCCACATCCGGAAGCTCCCGCGACGTGTGACAGCTGGTAACGTGCCTGAGGGCCCGGAGATTCCCACTGGGCGGCTTGCGCCGCCGGTACGGGTTCCCGGGCCGAGTGCCTTGCCGCGCTGCTCGAATCTCCGCAGGCGTTGCCTTCCCCCTGCCCGGGGGAGGTCGCGACAACGTTCCTGTAACAGCATCGTCTGACACGGATCGCTCAGCGAACCGGGCGCCATCCTTCCCCGCCCCGAAACGGCGGGATCCCGGTCAACGTCCCCACCCGATTCGCGGGGGCGAGTCGACCACTCCCTCCCAGCAGCCCCCTCCACCGAAGGACGATCGAGGCGGCCGAGCGGCACGGGCACGGCGACTCAAGTTCCCCTATCTGCTTGCACAACTGGCAGCGCGCGCCCAGGCGGAGCATGCGGGGCATCCATGAGTCCGCGAGAACCCCCAGAGCCCAGCTGTGGCCGAGTCTTCGATGAAGCTCCTCGTCCGCTTGGCCGCGCTCACCTGGCGAAGGCTTCCGCACCGACGCGGGCGTCACCGTGCTCGAGCTGTCCGTCACGGCAGGTCATTCCATCTCGCCACCACCGCTTGTCTCTGGAGCCCTCGCGTCGAGGCCACGTCTCTTCGACGGGCGACCTGCTCCGACGCCCGGAGCACAGGGGTCGGGGAACCATCCCGCTCGCAGGCTCGTGCCGCTCGCTCGGATGCCGCCCTTGGAGCGTGTTGCAGCGGGGAACGCGTATTTCGAGCATCGAGCACGTTCATGCTGCACCGCCGGCTGCTGACTTCCCGGGTGAGCAGCTCAGCCGGCCGGAGTGCTTTCCGGATAGCCGCCCCCCTGACCGAGCGGCCAGCGCGCACTCGGCGGGCGTCCGGCCCGTCGTGAGGGAGATTCGCCACCATCGACGCGGGGCCCAGACCGGCAAACGCAGCCGACCGGCGGTACCACAGCCTTCCGGGCAGAGTCCTTCACGGTGCAAGGCGCATGGCCCGACGCGAAGCAGACGACGATCTGGTCCTGGAAGCAGTTCTCGACTTGCTCCCGGCTCGGAGGCAGGGATGCCCGCGCTTCCACGCGGGCCAGCTGGCCCCGTCGCAACCGTTCTGGACAGCGCGACGCGTTCGGCTCCCTGCGATCGCGGGCAGATCGCCGGCTCGCTCTGCAATGTGCGGGAACCCGCTCTGACCCTCAGTTGAGGGTGGTCGAGAATCCCAGGCCGCCCGCGAATGTTCGCCAGGTCAGGTTGGCGCCGCCGCCCTCGCGGTTGAAGCTGAACCCGAACCAGCCGTTGAGTCCCAGCCCGACGTGCGGGCCCACCCACCACTCCTTGCCGGCCGCGATGCGCCCGCCGAAGCCCGCCGAGGTGGTCAGGCTGATGAACGGGTCGCTGAAGTTCACCCAGGTCACCGATGGTGTAACAGACAGGTACACGTTCTCCGGCATGAAATACCAGGTGAGGTTCGGCCCCAGGGCGTACAGTGCGTGAGAGAAGCCACCCCCGGCCGGGATGGAGATGCCGCCCATCGAGAGCGTGGGGTCAGGCACGAACGACCCCCAGAACTGGCCCGCCAGGATGAGGTTCTCGGCGATCGCACCCCCGATGGAGAAACCCGGAGCCAGTGCAAACCCCTCGCTGGTGTCGAAGTTCGTCGCCGAGCTGGGCGCATTCTGTGGCCGGTACGAGTTCATGTACCCGAGCCCGAGGTCAAATCGGAGAAAGAGGCCCAGGTGCCGGAACGCAGTGGGGTCGTGGAACCGCATCCCGTAGGGGCGGTAAGGGCTCCACTGGGGCTGCTGCTGCGGTGGGGGAGGAGGCTGGCCGTAGGGGGGCGGAGGAGGTGCACCTTGCGGTGGCGCACTCGGCGGCGCCTGCGCTGGCGGGGGTTGGGCCTGGTTCGATTGCGCGTTCGGGGCTGCCGCCACCGCGATCGCACCCTCCTCGACGTAGCCGACGCTGCGGTCGGGCAGGAAGACCTTGCGGAAACCGTCGTAGTCCTCGTCCGACACCGAAAGCCTCGTGTTCCTGGGAAAGGTGTAGACGACGGGCGATGATGAATCGGGCGCAGTGTGAATCTGCGCCTTGGGCACCCTCACCGTGGCACGGGCAGCGAGCGCACCCGAGGGCGAGAAGAGGAGCGCCGCCACCACCACGCTCCAGAACAGCGACGTTGCGGAAAGCTTCACGGCCGGCCCCCACGCTCCAGCAGACGATACCGAGGAGCACCCCTGATCGTAGCTACGGTTCACCACGCAGGGCAGACTTCCGTGGTGACCGCAAGCAGCTGCCCTTTACCTGCAAACCAGCCCGACTGCTCGAAACACTTATCGAGGCCAATCGTTTCGACCCGCATGGGGAAATGCGGCAATTCGTCGCTTTTCAAGGGACAATGCTCCCCAATCAACCCATGCGAGCAATCTTTGGAACACCGCGGGCGCGCGGCAAGCCCCTTCAAGACGCAACGGGCTCGTCCCGCCAAGAGCTCGTGGATTCGGACCAATGCCCCTGCCGCGACCACCTGGGCAAAAGATGACTGCAACCCAAACAATGCCTCGGGGTGGCCGGGAACAGGGACAAGCGTGGTGCTCTCGCGGGAGGGGCGGCGCCAAACCTCCCCAGGGATGAATCCCGGGGGTTCCGAGAGGTAGAGATGATGCCATCTCGCCGGGTGCTCTCCGGACTTCGCCTTGCGGCTACGACGTCTCCGGCCTCGCGGCCGCGTTTGCCTCTCTGCCACCGTTCCTCCCGACGCCTGAAGGCGCGGGCTTCCCGATGGCAATTCCGGTGAAGCACCGGCTCGCCGAGCAAGCGCGGTCGGGACGAACAAGGTGCGCTCCACGAAATCCGTCGCGGTCCTCCCCACCCCTTCTGGACCGTGAAGCCCTCACCACGCGTGGAAGCCGGCGTCGATCGCCCGCCCCGGCAAGGCTCCCCCGGTTCCGCTCCCTTCCTGTCTTCGCGCCCTCCTCCCGAGCGCGCACTCCACTGCCAGAACCGGGAACACCACGCGCTCTCGGGGAGGCGGGCCCCTCGGCCATGAGGTGCTGATCGTCGAGAGATCCGCCCGGTCCCGCAGCGCCGGAGGGACCGTGCCGCGCGAGGTCTCGCCCCGTTCGCCTGCCGGTTGTGTTCGCGAGATCAGGGGCCTGGGCGACCGAAGGCCTGACCCCGTCGGCGGATCATCTCGCCACCAGCTGCTCGGCCAGACGCCTGCCCTCTTCGCTCGCCTCGAGCGCTTGCTCCACGGAGCGAAGAGGTTCGGGGCTGTGGGCCTCCAGCACCTGCTCGCACACCTGGGCGATGCCCCTGAAGCCCAGGCGACCTTCGAGGAAGGCGGCAACGGCGGCCTCATCGGCACCCGAGAGCATGGCTGGAGCGGTTCCCCCTGCCTCGAGGGCCCGATAGGCGAGCGTGAAGGCGGGAAAGCGCAGCGGGTCGGGAGGTTCGAAGGTGAGCCGGCCCAGCTTCGACAGGTCGAGCGCGGGGAGGTCGAGCCGCAGGCGCTCGGGGTACGCCATGGCATAGCTGATGGGCCCGCGCATGTCGGACACGCCGAGCTGGGCCACCACCGAGCCGTCCACGTATTCGACCATCGAGTGAAGAACCGATTCGGGGTGCACAACGATGTCGATCTGGTGCGGTTCGATGTTGAAGAGCCAGCGCGCTTCGATGACCTCGAGCCCCTTGTTCATCAGCGTGGCAGAGTCGATGGTGACCTTGTGGCCCATCGACCAGTTGGGATGCCTGAGCGCGCGCGCTGGCGTCACGTCGTCGAGCTCGCAGGCCGACGCTGTTCTCAGCGGCCCGCCCGAAGCGGTGAGCAGGAGCCTGCGCACGTCGGTGCGGTTGTGCCCGGCGAGCGACTGGAAGATGGCGCTGTGCTCGCTGTCCACGGGCAGGATGTCGACCCCGTTCGCCTTGGCCCGAGAGATGAGGAGCTCCCCGGCGAGCACGAGCGATTCCTTGTTGGCGAGCCCCACCGGCTTTCTCGCCTCGATTGCGGCAGCGGTCGAGCGCAGCCCCGCACTGCCCGAGATGGCGGCGAGGACAAAGTCGACATCGGGGAGCCTTGCGAGGGCAACCACCCCGTCGTCTCCCTCCAGGATCTCGGGCGCAGGATTGCCGAGGAGATCGCGGAGACGGCGAGCGGCTGCCGGGTCGGCCAGGGCCACGAACCGCGGGCGAAACCGGCGCACTTGCTCTGCCATCTTCTCGACGTTGGTGTGCGCCGCCAGGGCGACCACTTGGAAGGAGCCGGGCGTCCGCTCGACCACGTCGAGCGCTTGCGCCCCGATTGAACCGGTGGAGCCGAGGATGGCAAGACGCTTCATCTGGGGCACATTACTGCACGAGCCTCGCCCAGAGATAGATCCAGGGTGCGATGAACAGGACCGCGTCGATCCGGTCGAGCAGTCCGCCGTGACCTGGAATGATATTTCCCGAGTCCTTGCGGCCCGCGGCGCGCTTCAGCATGGACTCGACGAGGTCGCCCACCGGGCCCAGGACCGACGCACCGAGGGCCAGGCCCACGCAGCCGGCAAACGAGATGTGGAACGACTCCCCGCGAGGCTGCGGCGCGAGCAGGAAGACGGCCTTGGTGCCGACCGCGCCGAGGACGCTGCCCAGCACTCCACCCGCGAAGCCCTCCCAGGTCTTCTTGGGCGAGACCTTCGGGTAAAAGGGCTTCCGGCCAAAAAGGCGGCCCGCAAAATACGCAAAGATGTCATTCATCCAGCTCACGACGAAGGCGAGAATGACCCAGGCAAAGCCGAAATGAACCCGGATGCCGACCACCGTCGAGATGAGCACGCCACAATAGAGCCAGGCGAGGGAGGAGGCTGCCACCCGGGCCGGCGCGCGTTCGAGGGACTCGGGGCGAAAGAGGTTCAGGACAAGGAGCACCATCGCCGCCACCGCCAGGATCACGGGGACGAGCTGCGCGTGGGCGCGGTGCCCGCTCTGAAAGGTCCACCACGGCGCGATGGGGAGCAAACCCGCCACGGCCACCCCGAAGTACTCGGGGAACCCGGTCTCGGTGAACATCTGGGTGAGCTCGAGCGCCGCCACGGCCGCGGCACCAGCCAACACGAGGGCAAAGGGCAACCCGCCGAGCCAGCTCACCCATACCAGGAGCGGAAAGAGGAGCAGCGCCGATATGACGCGCCGCGCGAGGTTGCTGTGCAACTTGCTCATGTGGGGGCTTGAGGAACCACCTGAGCACGCGTGAGACCGAAGCGCCGCTCGCGCGCTTGGAAATCGCAGAGGGCCTGCAAGAGCTCCAACTCGCGGAAATCGGGCCACAGTACCTCCGGGAAGGCAAGCTCTGCATAGGCGCACTGCCAGAGGAGGAAGTTCGAGATGCGCCGCTCACCACTCGTGCGGATGAGCAGGTCGAGCTCGGGCAGTCCCGCTGTCCACAAGCCGTCTTCGATATCCGTCGCGTCGAAATCTGCGTTCGCCGCTGCCGCGCGCCGCGCTGCCTGGGCGATTTCCTCGCGGGCGTCGTAGGAGAGCGCCAGAGTGAGCGTCATGCCCGCGTTGGAGGTGGAATCGCGCCGCAGCTTTTCGAGCCGGTCGCGCACGAAACCGGGGAGCCTGTCGAGCTCGCCGATGGCGTTGAGGCGGATCGCGTTCTCCATGATCTCGGCGCGCTCGGTATCGAGGAACTCGGCCAGAAGCTCCATGAGGGCCTTCACCTCGTCGAGCGGTCGAGCCCAGTTCTGCGCGCTGAAGGCATAGAGCGTAAGGGACTCCAGTCCGTTGAGCCGCGCCTCGCGCGCCACGGCCCGCACCGACTCCGTCCCCTCGCGATGTCCCGCCATGCGCGGCAAACCGCGGGCTTCAGCCCAGCGCCCGTTTCCGTCCATGATGATGGCGACGTGCCGCGGCACCGGGCGAGAGCGCACCTTCGCCCTCAGGCTTTCGATGAGGGTCATCTCAGCCACTTGCGGCTCATAGCACGCCCGCGATGCCGAGGCGAGCAGTCGCGCTGAGCAAGCGACCACGGCTTGCCGGGCTTCCGCGCGCCCCGTATGCTCCTCAAGTGCCGCCCCGAACCATCGGCCCTTACGAGGTTTTGTCGATCGTTGGGCGCGGCGGCATTGGGACGGTCTACCGGGCACGGCACCGCAAAAGTGGGCAGGAGATGGCCCTGAAGCTTCTCGCTCCACCCCCAGCGTGTGACCCCACTGCCGCCCGCCGCCTCGCCCGCGAGTTCGAAGCCTTGCAGAACCTTCACCATCCCAACGTGGTGCGGGTATACGAGGCCGGCGTCTATGAGGGGTATTCCTTCCTGGCGATGGAGCTCGTGGAGGGACTCGACCTGCGCCGCTACCTCTCGCCGCTCATCGACGAGGCCTCGAACCAAAAAGATATCTTCTGCGGCCCGATCGAGGACCCCGCTTTCGACCTGCCACCCCCTTGGAGTGAGCCAGACACCGGAACGGCATGCCTCGGAGCGGAGGCCATCCGCGATTTCGCAGCCATGATGGACGAGCCAGAGACCGATCCGGGCTCAAAGCCGGGCGAGCGGGTGGCAGAAGTGAACCGAGCGGGTCCCCCCGTGGCAGAACCATGCCCCCTCTCGCCAGCCCTGGCCGAGCGGCTCAATCGCCCTTGCCGCCTCTTGCGGCTCAAGGACGCGCTCCTGCAGGTGTGCGAGGGGCTCGCCTACGTGCACGACCGCGGGCTCGTGCATCGCGACCTCAAGCCCTCCAACATCATGGTGGACGACCGACGTCGCGTGAAGATCATGGACTTCGGCCTGGTGAAGATTGCCGCCGACGCGGTACATCTTACGCAGCACGGCAAGGTGGTCGGCACCTACCGCTACATGGCTCCCGAGCAGGCGCGCGGAGAGGTCGTCGACGAGCGCGCCGACCTCTACAGCCTTGGCGTAATCCTTTTCGAGCTCCTCTGCGGAACGCCCCCCTTCATGGCGCGCCATCCAGCGGAGCTGTGGAAGGAGATCGTGAGCCACCCTCCACCGGGGGTCCTGGCCTTGAACCCTGGCACCGATCCCGTTCTCGCCCGCCTGGCGGAACAGCTTCTCGCCAAGGACCCGCGCGAGCGGTGCCAGTCCGCGCGTGAGATCGCCCTGAACCTCTCCAGGGACGGATCCTGGGGATCCTGAGAAGCGCGCCGGTGCGCGTATGGGTCGGGGGACCCCCCCTCGGCGGCGCGTGCTCTCCCCCGGTACCCCCCGTCGCAGCTCGCAGCCGAGCCAGTCCATTCCCGAGCATCGAGTATGTTCATCCGGTACCACTGGCCCGACAGATTGCTCCCGACCCCTGAAAGCGCGAGCTTCTCGGGTGTTCGGGGGAGCACCCTCGAACGATCCTTGCTGCACACGTGAGATGAGGATCGAGGCCAAGGAAAGGAGGCGAGGTGTCTCATTTTCCGGTCGAAGCGCTTTCCTATGAGACCGTCGCGAGCGAGTACTTCCTCGGCCTCGTGGGGGCGGGACTCATGCTTTCCCCCCTCGACCTGGAGCTGGTTCATTCCTACGAGCGTCGGGGCATCCCCGTCGAGATCGTGTGCCGCGGACTGCGCCTTGGTTTCGAGGCCGCGGTGGCGAAACGACCGCCCGGATCGCCTCCTCCCAGGACAATGCGGGCCTACCGGTTCGCGGTGGAGAACGAGTGGCGCGCCTACCGGGAAGGACGCGTCGGCAGCGCGCCGCCGCCCGAAGACGACGAGCGGAGCGTCGGCCAAACGCGCGTCGAGGCGGCCCGACTGGCCCTTCGCACACGGGCGCAGCGCGCCGCGGTCGCGCTCAGATCGGGCTACGCCGAAGCAGAGAGCGCGATCTCGCTCGCCCCGAAGGATGTGGTCTACGACCTGGGGAAGGTCGACGAGCTCTTCACCCGTGTGGATGAGCTCCTGATGGTGGCCTGGAGACGCGGACTCGATCGGACGCAGCGCACCGCCCTCGGTGCCGCCCTGAAATCGAGCGTGGGACCAAGGCAACCGGGATGCACCCGCAGAGCCCATCGCGATGCCCTGCGCGGGCAAATGGCGCTCCTCGCAAAGAGATCGGGGCTCTACCTCTTGCGCGGCTCGGTATGACCCGATTCGAGGAGCGACCAGAACGCGCGACAAGGCCCGCCGTTCAGGGCGGGAAGGATCGCCGGGCAAGCAACCCGGACCGCCTGAGCGGTACCGCAAGGTTGCGCCGCCGAGGATTTGACATCCTCTCCGGCCTGAAGGCCCGGAGATTCCGACTGGGCGGCTTGCGCCGCCGGTACGGCTGGGTTCCTGGGCCGAGTGCCCTGCTGCGCTGCTCGTATCTCCGCAGGCGTTACTTCCCCCCCGCCCGGGGCAGGTCGCGTTCGCGACAACTTTCCTGTAGCAGCATCGTCTGACACGGCTCGCTCAGCGAGCCGGCGCTATCCTTCCCCGCCCTGAACGGCGGGGCTTGTCGCGCATCCCAGTCAATCCGGGACCGTTCTGTCTCAACCCCCATCTGCGCGACCCCAACGAAACGGGCATCGCGAGTGGTCAATGGCCGCACCCGGGTGCGGCCATTGACCAGGAGGCGCGTTGTCCAACCCAAAAGAGCGTTCAATCGGGGCCCACACTGCTGGTCACGCATTCCGAGCCCGCCGAGGAGACTCGGCATCCGTCGCGTCCGGTGCGCCTCGTCCGCTCGGCCAGCTGCGGCCGGGATCCTCCTCGCCGTCGTGCCCCCACCTGCCCGTCGGGTCGAAGTGGCGCCCCGCGTCATCGCCCCCGGGAAGACCGCGCCTTCAGGCATCGGGAGGAACGACGGCCTCCCGCGCAAACCGTACGTTCGGGGTGGATCGTACGGGGCTGAGAAGCTCTTCTTGAAGACACGCTCGATTGCCCGGAGCGCCGCCTGGGGCATCGGGCGAGTGGCACCCCCACGCGCTCCGCCGCGTCGGCCAGCCGCCCGCCGAAGAGAGTCGAAGTCGCGAGGCGGAAGATGGCGTGGCCGCAAGGCGAGGGATCCGCAGAGCAACCGACAAGATGACGCGGCAGCATCATCTCCACCCGTGGGATTCGTCCACGGAGAGGTCTCGCTCCTCGAATGCTGCGCGGCAAGCGGCTTTCGACAGGCAGTCCGCTCGGACCAGCGTGCAGCGAGGTCCACCCGACCTGGCCGATGCTCTGCGCCCAGACGGGAGGGCCAGCGCCTGGCCCCAAAAGCTCACGCTCTGCCGGGACGCGCTGCGTGGCATCCGTGGTAGACAGGGGCATGCTCGGCGATGCGGACGGCGGCTTCGCCTGCAAGCGCTGCCGGGACGCGGGCTACCGCGTGCTCAAGGTGAAGGGCCAGCCCGCGCACGCCCGCCGCTGCGATTGCCAGTCGTTCTGCTCGCGCTGCGGCGGCTCGGGGTACGTGCTCATCCCGAGCGGCACGAGCGCCATCGCCCAGTCCTGCGCCTGCAGGCACCTCGACCAGCGCATCCGCCTGTTCAACGAGTCCTCGCTCCCGGCCACGGTGGCGCGGGCCAGCTTCGAGAATTTCAAGACCTTCGACCCGGACCAGATCGCCGCGAAGTCGGCGGCGGAGGAGTTCGCGAAGCGGTTCCGGGCCGAGCGCGACACGCGCGGCCTGCTCTTCTACGGCACGCCCGGCTCGGGCAAGACGCACCTGCTTGGCGCCGTCGTGAAGCACCTCACGCTCGAAAAGGGCATCGGCTGCCGATACGTCGAGTTCATGTTGCTGCTTTCGGACATCCGCGCCGGCTTTGCCTCCAACCGGGGTCACCTCGACATCCTGCGTCCGCTCGTTCAGGTCCCCGTCCTTGTCATCGACGAACTCGGCAAGGAGCGGGGCACCGAGTGGGAACGTTCCATGCTCGACGAGCTCATCAGCCGCCGCTACAACGCCGGCCTCACGACGCTGTTCGCGACCAACTACTTCCTCGAGGCGAGGAAGATCGCGGACGATCCCAGGCGCCCGGTGGACACGCGCTCGGGCCAGTTTCAGCGCGAGGCCGAAAGCATGACGCTCTTGCAGCGGGTGGGCGACCGCATCCTCTCGCGGCTCAACGAGATGTGCACGCTCTGCCGGCTCGAGGCCCGCGACTTCCGCGCGCTGGGGATCGCCGGGCGCGGGCTCGGCCTCGACTCGGCCGACGACGAATGGGACGGATGAGTCCGAGCCGGGGTGTCAGCTCGCCAGTGCGGCGATGA
>Ga0335081_10019907_pt1 | contig 10855 bp, 6 predicted proteins | sample Lox_Sample_35_FD_206713 | JGI IMG/M metagenome (GOLD analysis project Ga0335081, IMG submission 206713) | Soil microbial communities from Loxahatchee National Wildlife Refuge, Florida, United States - Lox_Sample_3.5 | ecosystem: Environmental > Terrestrial > Soil > Wetlands | place: USA: Florida... | reverse complement strand
GCGCGCGACCTCGGCCGACTGTTCCCTTACGGCGGCGAGCTGCCGCGCCACGTCCTCTCGTTGGGCGGCGAGCTGCGACGCCTCGGCCTCGCACCGGGCCGTCTCCCGCACCGCGTGGCCCGCGAAGTGCGCGAGGGCTCGGGCGAGCGCCGGGGGTAGGGCGCTCTCGGCGGTCTTTCCCTCCGCGGCCTGCAAGCATCGCTCGACGAACTCCAGCGCCATCTCTTCGTCGCGCAGGCGGAACCGGTAGTCGGGGTGGCCGAGCCAGGCGGCGATGAGCCCGAGTTCGGGGTCGCCCGACCGATCGAGCCAAGCGACGATACGCCCGACGGCGAACAAGTCGTCGCCCGAGGCCTCGGGGGGCTTCACCCGGATGGTGGTCCTCGTCGCCGGCTGTTCTACTTCCACGGCCAGGCACGGCGGCGTGAGCTCGGCCAAGCCGGGTGCCGAGGCCCACGAGAAGTCGATGATGTGAACCGAATCGTCTGGGGCGACGATGACGTTGGCGGGGTGCAGGTCGCGGTGCGCCACTCCGGCCCGTCGCAGGGCCGCCACCTGCGAGATGAGCTGTCGAGCGATGTCGAGGATGCGAGCCCTCTGGAGCTCGCCGTGCGCCGACCGCTCGTCGAGGGTCTCGCCCTCGACGTAGGGCATCCGCAGGAGCCAGAACTGGTCGTTCTGTGCGACGGCCTCGGCGGCGACGCCGAGCGCTCGCAGCCCGGCCAGCTCGCGCTCGCCGAGTGCGGGCGTGCACTGCTTGTACGTAAAGTCGCCCTCGCGAAAGACGCGACTGTAGAACTCGATCCTATCGAGAGCCCACAGCTTCCGCGCCGAGAGGAGGTCCTCCTTGGGGAAGGGAAGCGGCGCCTCCCAGGACAGGTCCGGGATCGGCCCGCGCGAGGCGAGGAAGATGCGTCTCGTCGGGGACAGCTCTCCCAAGAGCTCGACCCTCGGGAACCGGTTGGCGAGGGCGGTGCTGAACTGCTCCGAGGTGTAGGGTTCGCTCGGCAGGCCGCCTTCCACCTCGGTGTGAAGGAACGACCGGACCAGGGGATCCTCGGGATCGACCCACTCGACTACCAGGAAGTCGCGCGCGAGGCCGGCCAGGCGCTCGAGGATGCGCTCGAGCGAGAGCAGGCGGGCGGTGCAGGAATAGACCCAGTGGATGAGCGCGAGGGCGAAGACGCCGTCGGCGGGCTCGCGCCAGTCCTCGAGGTTGGCGAGCCGCGGGTGCACCGGAAGGCCGGGGAGGTGCGCCGCCAGCTGCTCGACGTTGCGGATGCACTGCTCGTCCATGTCGACCACCGTCGCCGCGCTGGCGCCGGCCCGCAGGGCCCTGAGCGCGAAGTAGCCGTTGTTGCCACCGAGGTCCAGGATCGAACGCCCCGCCATGTAGCGCCGCGAGAGCACCGGGCCGAGGAGCGCCTCCTTCCCCGCGAGCCGCTCGCCGCAGGCACGCAGGTCGCCGGTGCGGGGATCGACCGTGAAGTCCTGGTAGCCCCGCAGGTGGATCACGCCGTCGCATCGCTCGAGGCGGTGGTCGGTGGCGAATTTGTTGGGCCGAAAGGCCAGTTCCGGATCGCGCCTGAGCACCCGTAGGAACCTAACACTTGGGCGCCCGGGAAGTTTTACGACCAAAGGTCGCAGCCGAAGGCAGGCGTGCGCCCTCTACCCCGGCCGGCGCGGCGGGCCGATGCGCAGCGGCCGGAGCGCGAGAGGCCGGGAGGCACGCTCGAGGCGGCAAGAGGGGCCTGCGCGAGAGCGGTGCCGGGCCTCGTCGGGCGAGCGCCCGACGAGGGCTCGCCTTGCGCGACCGGCCGGGTCGGGGGAGGCCACCCCTCCCCCCGCGCCATCACCGGGTCTTAAGCGGGGAATGGGTCCGCGGGCCCGGCTTCGGGCGGGCCCCGCTCGACCTCTCCACCGAGGCCGATCCCGCTCGTGCGCTCGACGAGGTAATCGGCGGCGAAGCTCTCCTCGCTGTAAGGGATGAGGAGGTCCTTGTCCCAGCCCTTGAACCGCTCCTCGTCGAACTCGAGGTACTGCACATGCCAGCCTCGCTCCCGGCGCTCCGCCTCCGAGCGGGGGAGCCGGTCCGACAGGACCTTCCGCCTCGCCTGCTCCTCGCTGCGGAGCGGGTAGTGGCGGAGGAGGAACTTGAGTGGAAAGATGCGGCGGCCCGCGAAGCGAGCCTCGTGCCCGCCCGAGGCGGCGAGGTCGACGGCCCCCTTGGGCTGGTTGCGCCACCCCTTCACCTGGAGGAAGTGGCCTGGGCGTCGCCCGAACTCGAAGAAGGTGAGGTCGCGGCGGAAAGAGCCGGTGGACGGCTGCCCGTCCTTTAGGTACCGGAAGTCGAGGACCGTGAAGTCGACGGCCGAGTACCCGAGCGCGCTCACGAACGCCAGGGCCTCGGCGAGCCTGACGTTCCTGAAGGGCGCGTGACGAAACTCGTCGGCGTCGTTGTGGAGGATCCAGTCGTGGTCCGAGGCCTCGGCGAGGCGCACGGTCTCCTCGAGCTGGAGCCTCCACTGGTACTCGCCGGTGGGCCTTTCGGGGAATCGATGGACCTCGATCCGCGAGCTCGATCGCGAGAAGGAGAGGGCCTTCTCGTAGGTCCGGTCGGTCGACCAGTTGTCGACCAGGATCACCTCGAGCCCCTCGCTCACGAGGTGGTCGAGGCATTCCTCGACCACGTCGGCCTCGTTGTAGGCATGGACGATGGCGCAGGCCTTGACCGCCTTCCTTCGGGCGAAGGCCACCTCGGTGCCGAGGAGGGCGAGGAGGGCGTTCTTGCGCCGGTCGCTATCGTCGTCGGCGGTGTAACCGACGAACTCGGTCGCGACGCCGTGGCGGGCGAGGAGCCGGGCGAACTCCGCGAGGTTCCACTCCTGGAGGCGCCCGGGAGTCCCGGGGGGGCCGAGGTCGGAGGGCCCCCGGAGGCGATCGCGGTCCGGCGTCGCGACGAGCAGGTACGGGCAGCGTCGGGCGCAGTCCGCGAGGCTGCGCAGGAGCGGCCCCGGGTCCGCGAGGCGCTCGAGGGCGCTGGCGACGACGAGCACGCTTTGCGCGAGCGTGCGCTCCGGCCAGGGCGGCAGGCCCCGGGAGAGGTCGGCGGCCGCGCAGGCTTCGGACCCGCCGGCGAGCGGTGGGGGCGCCGCCCCCGGGCGGTGGACGACCCGCACCACCTGCCCGAGTCCGGCCCGCTCCGCGATGAACCGGGCGAGCGGGCCGACGTCGGGGAGATGGCCCGCCTCGGGCGGGACCGCGGACGGGTCGAGACGGCCCGTCTGGTAGCCCCGCGGTAGTCCAAGCCGGGAGCGGCCGGCGCGAGCGCGAAGGGCGGCGAGGGCACGGGCGAAGGGTCTTGCTCGCACAAAAATCCTTGGGCCGAGCCGTGCCACGAATCGACGAAGTGCTCAAGGCGGCCGCGCCGGTCGGCGAGGCGCGGCCGAGGAGTTCGAAGGGCGCGCGCGGAGGGCTAAACCGGCCGCTACCGCTCCGTCGTTGCGGGGGATTTCGGCGGAGTGGGACCTCTGCCCGGCCGGCCGGCCGGCCGGCCACCCCCGCGCCCGTACGCCGCACCTCGCGCGACCAAGGTCGCGCGGGGACGGGTGCGGGGCGAACGCAAGGCGTGCAAACGGAGCCGAAACGACAGAAGATGAGGGCGGGTCCCCGCCGGAGGGGCCCGACGCGTACCCTCGACGCCAGCGCGAACGCCCGGCCGTTCCTCATCCCGACCGACCGAATGAACATCCTCGTCCTCAACTGCGGTAGCTCCTCGGCCAAGTTCGCGGTCATCGACACCCGCGACGGCCGCGAGCTCGTCTCAGGGATCGCGCAGCGCCTCGGTGCACCGGAGGCCACCCTCGACTACAAACGCGACGGGGTGAAGGAGTCGCGGCCCATCCCGCGCGCCGGGCACGACGCCTCGCTCCGGGTGGTGGTCGAGCTCTTGCGCTCCCTGTCGCTCATCGACGGCCTGCGTGGGATCGGGCACCGGGTGGTCCACGGAGGCTCGAAGTTCTCCGGCTCGATGGCCATCACGCCCGAGGTCCTGCACAAGATCGAGGAGTGCATCCCGCTCGGCCCCCTGCACAACCCGCCCAACCTCCTCGGGATCCGGGTGGCGCAGGAGCTCTTCCCCTCGCTGCTGCAGGCGGCGGTCTTCGACACCGCCTTCCACCAGAGCATGCCGCCGGTGGCCTACGTCTACCCGGTACCCTACGCCTGGTACGAGGAGCACCAGGTGCGGCGCTACGGGTTCCACGGGACGAGCCACCGGTTCGTGGCCATGAAGGCCCTCGAGCAGCTCGGCCTCTCGGTGGGCGATAGCGCCCTCATCACCGCGCACCTCGGCAACGGTTGCTCCTGCGCGGCGGTGAGGAACGGGAAGAGCATCGACACCACCATGGGCCTCACCCCGCTCGAGGGGGTGATGATGGGAACGCGTTCCGGCTCCATCGACCCGGCCATCGTGGGGCACATGGCCAAGGCGCTCGGGCAGCCGGCCGAGAAAATCACCGACACCCTCAACAAGCAGTCGGGCCTGCTCGGGGTCTCGGGTCTCTCGAACGACATGCGCAGCATCGAGAAGGCCGCCGCCACCGGGCACGAGAGGGCACGGCTGGCGCTCGACCTGTTCTGCTACCTGCTGGCGAAGTGCCTGGCCAGCCTGGTGGTGCCGCTCGGCCGGCTCGACGCGCTCGTCTTCACCGGCGGCATCGGCGAGAACTCGACCCTGGTGCGGGCCCGGGTGATCGAGCAGCTCGCCTTCCTCGGCCTCACCCTCGACCCGGCCGCCAACGCCGTGCACGGAGAGGGGCAGCGGGGGCGGATCTCGCGCGAGACGAGGCCCCAGGCGGTCGTCATCCCCACCAACGAGGAGCTCATGATCGCGCTCGACACCGCCGAGATCGTGACCCAGGCCGAGGCCCGGACGTAAGCCCGGCCGGCCGACCACGCACGCTCTCCTCCGAGGTCCAAGATGCCACACACCCTCCTCGTCGCCCCGGCCGGTCGCAGCGTCGGCCTCACCACCATCTGCCTCGGGCTCGTGCGGGCCCTCGACCGCAAGGGGGTGCGGGTGGCCTTCGTGAAGCCCATCGCCGGCCACGGCCAGGACGGCTCGGTGGCGCTCATGCGGCTCGGCGCGCGGCTGCGCCCGCCCGATCCCATCGACCGCCACTCGGTGGAGCAGATGCTGGCCGCCGGCGACGACCAGACGCTCATGGAGCAGGTGGTGGCGGTCTGCACCGGGGCGGCCGAGCACGCCGACGTCCTGGTGGTGGAGGGCATGGTGCCGGAGAGCGGGATGGTCTACTCGACCCGCGTGAACGCCCTCATGATGAAGGCCCTCGACTCGGAACTCATCCTGGTCGCCTCCCCGCGCGACGCCTCCCCGGGCGAGATCGCCGAGGCGGTGGCCATCGCCGCCCGCGGCTACGGCCCCTTGCGGGAGGGCCAGGTGGTGGGTGCGGTCCTGAACCGGGTCTGCACTGGCCCCGCCAAGGCCGAGCTGGGCCTCGAGCACTTCGGGCCGCTCTCGGGCGAGTGCGGCGAGTGCCGTGGCTCGAGCCTGGGCCGGATCGAGTACGAGGCCTACGCCAAGGCGCTCGAGACGGAGAGGCTGAGGCCGGTGGCCATCGTCCCCTGCGGCCGCGACCTCGCCGCCCCGCGCGTGAAGGACGTGGCCCGGGCGCTCAACGCCCGGGTGCTGCGCGAGGGCGATTACCACCGGCGCCGGGTGCGCGATGTCATCATGTGCGCCATGACCGTCCCGAACGCCATCAAGGCCTTCAAGCCGGGCGTGCTCGCCATCACCCCGGGCGACCGCAACGACATCATCCTCGGCGCCGCCTTGGCGGTGGAGGGGGGGATGCCCCTCGCCGGGCTCCTGCTCACCGGCGGGCTCATGCCCGACGAGAACGTGATGGCGCTCTGCAAGCCCGCGCTGGCCACCGGACTGCCGGTCCTCTCGGTGCAGGACGGCAGCTACCCGGCCGCCACCAAGGTCGAGTCGATGAACCCGGAGATCCCCTCCGACGACGTCGAGCGCGTCGAGCTCACCATGAACTTCGTGGCCGACTACTTCGAGGCCGGCTTCCTGAAGAGCCTGGAGGCCGGCACCCGGGTGCCGCGGCTGTCGCCGCCGGCCTTCCGCCACCGGCTGGTGGAGGCGGCGCGCGCCGCCGACAAGCGCATCGTCCTGCCGGAGGGGGCCGAGCCGCGCACCATCGCCGCCGCCGCCATCGTCCAGGAGCGCGGCATCGCCCGCTGCGTGCTCATGGGCCAGCCCGACGAGATCCGCGAGATGGCCAAGAAGCAGGGGGTGAGCCTGCCGCGCAACATCGAGATCCTCGACGCGGTCAAGGCTGCGCCGACCTACGTGAAGCCGCTCGTCGAGGCGCGCAAGCACAAGGGGATGACCGCCGAGCTGGCCCTCTCCGAGCTCGGCGACACCATCATGATCGGTACCATGATGATGGCCCTCGGCGAGGCCGATGGCCTGGTCTCGGGCGCCGTCCACACCACCGCCCACACCATCCGCCCGGCGCTCCAGATCATCAAGACCGTCCCCGGCTGCCAGCTCGTCTCGAGCGTGTTCTTCATGTGCCTGCCCGACCAGGTGCTGGTCTTCGGCGACTGCGCCGTGAACCCCAACCCGACCGCCGAGCAGCTGGCCGACATCGCCATCCAGAGCGCCGACTCGGCCGCCGCCTTCGGTATCCCGCCCAGGGTGGCCATGCTCTCCTACTCGACCGGGACGAGCGGCGCCGGCGAGGAGGTGGAGAAGGTCAAGAAGGCCACCGCCATCGCCCAGGGCCTACGGCCCGACCTGCCCATCGACGGCCCGCTGCAGTATGACGCCGCCATCATGCCCGACGTGGCGCGCCAGAAGATGCCCAAGTCGCCGGTGGCCGGGAAGGCCACCGTCTTCATCTTCCCCGACCTGAACAGCGGCAACGTCACCTACAAGGCGGTGCAGCGGAGCGCCAACGTGATCAGCATCGGCCCCATGCTGCAGGGGCTCGCGAAGCCGGTAAACGACCTGAGCCGCGGCTGCCTCGTCGAGGACATCGTCTTCACCATCGCCCTCACCGCCATCCAGGCCCAGCAAGCCGCCTCCCGCAAGGGCTGACCGCTCGGCCGCGAGGAGGAGCGGCGCTCGGATCGCGGCGAGGCCCCCTTCTTGCGAGGCGGGTCCGAGGGCGCCGAGGGCCTTCCGGGCCGGCCACTTCCTGGCCGTCCCGGAGGTCGTGTATGCTGAAAGGCTCTACCTCGAAAGGCGGAGGGCTCCGCCTCGGCGCCGGCGGCCTAGGGAAGGGCCCCGGACCTTGGCGAGCCCGCCGAGAGCCCCAGGCCGATGATCCAGATCTACGACACCACCCTCCGCGACGGCACGCAGCGCGAGGGCATCTCGCTGTCCTGTGACGACAAGCTGCGCATCGCGCGCCGGCTCGACCTGCTGGGCGTCTCCTTCATCGAGGGAGGGTGGCCCGGGTCGAACCCCAAGGACGCCGAGTTCTTCGAGCGCGCCCGCGACGTGCCCTGGCAGACGGCGCGCATCGCGGCCTTCGGCTCCACCTGCCGGGTGAAGGGCGGTCCCGAGGACGACCCCAACATCCTGGCGCTCGTCGAGGCGCGCACCCCGGTCTGCACGGTGGTGGGCAAGACCTCGCCGCTCCACGTCCAGGAGGTCCTGCGTACGACGCTCGAGGACAACCTGCGCATCATCGCCGAGAGCCTCGCCTACCTGCGTGAGAAGGGGCGCCGGGTCATTTACGACGCGGAGCACTTCTTCGACGGTTACCGGGCCGATCCCGCCTACGCGCTCGAGACCCTGCGCGCCGCCCTGCGCGGCGGGGCCGAGACGCTCGTCCTGTGCGACACCAACGGCGGGTCCTTGCCCTGGCAGATCGGGGAGGTGACGCGGGCGGTGCGCGCGGCCCTGAAGGGCCATCCGCTCGGCATCCACGCCCACAACGACGGCGAGTGCGCGGTGGCCAACTCGCTCGCTGCGGTGCGGGAGGGCGCGGAGCAGGTGCAGGGGACCATCAACGGCTACGGCGAGCGCTGCGGCAACGCCAACCTCTGCTCGGTCATGGCGGGCCTCGAGCTCAAGCTCTCCGAGCGCTGCCTGCCCGAGGGCCACCTGCGCACCCTCCACGAGGTGTCGCACTTCGTGGCCGAGGTGGCGAACCTCGCGCCCGACGAGCACCTCGCCTACGTGGGCAACTCGGCCTTCGCCCACAAGGGCGGCATCCACGTGGCGGCCATGCGCCGCAACGAGGCCTCCTACCAGCACATCGATCCGGCCCTGGTGGGCAACAAGATGCGGGTGGTGGTGAGCGAGCTCTCCGGGCGCGGGAACCTCCTCTCCAAGGCGGAGGAGCTGGGCCTCGACGTGCAAGGCGGGCAGGACGTGGCCGAGGTGCTGAACGAGATCAAGACCCTCGAGGCGCGCGGCTTCTCCTTCGAGGCCGCCGAGGCCTCGGTGGCCCTCATGATGCGTCGCCAGCAGGCGGGCTACCGGCCGCCCTTCGAGCTCATCGACTTCCTCGTCAACGTCGAGCACCGCACCGGCCGCGGACTGTTCGCCGAGGCGATGGTGAAGGTCAAGGTGGAGGGGGAGGTGCTGCACACGGCGGCCGAGGGCGACGGTCCGGTCGACGCCCTCGATCTCGCCCTGCGCAAGGCCCTCGTGCCGCACTACCCGGCGGTGGCCGAGATGCACCTGGGCGACTACAAGGTCCGCATCCTCGACAGCAGCACCGGTACCGCCGCCATCACCCGCGTGCTCATCGACACCCAGCGCGACGGCAAGCGCTGGAGCACGGTGGGGGCGAGCACCAACATCATCGAGGCGAGCTGGCGGGCCCTGGTGGACTCCATCGAGTACGGGCTCACCCTGGCCGAGCAGGAGGAGGGCTCGCCGTGAAGGCCAAGATCGTGGTGCTGGGCGGGGACGGCATCGGGCCGGAGGTGACGCGCGAGGCGGTGCGGGTGCTCGCCGCGGTGGCTAAACGGCGCGGCCACGCCTTCGAGTTCGACGAGCGGCTCATGGGCGGCTGCTCGATCGACCGCCACGGCACCCCGCTCGCCGACGAGGTGCTGGCCGCCTGCCGGTCGTCGAGCGCGGTCCTGCTGGGCGCGGTGGGCGGGCCGAAATGGGACGACCCGCGGGCCAAGGTGCGGCCCGAGCAGGGCCTGCTCGCCCTGCGCAAGGGCCTGGGCGTCTTCGCCAACCTCCGCCCGGTGCGGGTGCACCCGAGCCTCATCGACGCCTCTCCCCTCAAGCCGGAGCGGCTGCGGGGGGTCGACATCCTCGTCATCCGCGAGCTCACCGGCGGGCTGTACTTCGGCCAGCCCAAGGGCCGCCGGACCGAGGGCGGCCACGAGAAGGCCGTCGACACCCTCGAGTACCAGGACTTCGAGATCGAGCGGGTGGTGAGGCTCGCCTTCCGGCTCGCCCGCGCTCGGCGCCGGAAGGTGACCTCGGTCGACAAGGCCAACGTGCTCGAGTCCTCCCGCCTGTGGCGGCAGGTCGCCAGCGCGCTCTCGGAGAAGGAGCCGGAGGTGGCCCTCGAGCACATGCTCGTCGACACCGCCTCCATGCGGCTCATCCAGAGCCCGGCCAGCTTCGACGTCCTCGTCACCGAGAACATGTTCGGCGACATCCTCACCGACGAGGCCTCGGTCCTGGCCGGGTCGATGGGCCTGTTGCCGTCCGCCTCCATCGGAGAGGGCGGCCCCGGCCTCTACGAGCCCATCCACGGTTCGGCCCCCGACATCGCCGGGCGGGGCATCGCCAATCCCCTCGGGACCATCCTCTCCGCCGCGCTCCTCCTCCGCCACTCGCTCGGCCTCGAGGCCGAGGCGAGCGCCATCGAACGGGCGGTCGACGCGGCCATCGCCGAGGGTTGCCGGACCGCTGACCTGTCCGGGGCGCTCTCGACCGCGCAGATGACGGACGAGGTGCTCCGGCGGCTCGAGCATTGACCCGGGGCCGAGAAGCGACCCACCGGGGACGTGCGAGTGTCGTGGCGCGCTCGGCCCGTCTGGGGCACGCTGGTCTCATCGGGTTTCCACGTCTGGGGCCGGTCTCGCGTCGCGAGGTCCGGCGAGGAGGAGCGTGATGCCAACGAGAGCGTCGCACAAGGCGCGCCCCAAAGCCGGTTCCACTCGCACGAAGGCCGCTCGCCCCGCGAAGCAGGTTGTCTCCGCGCGCAGGCCGGCGCGCAAGGCGCCGGCGAAGAAGGTCAAGGCCCGGGCCGCCCGCCCGGCGCGGCCCGCGCCGAAGGCCCTCCCGAAGAGCCCGCCGCCCGAGAGCGCCCGGGTGGACTTCGCAAAACTCTCCCTGCGCGACGCCCTCGACCTCGCCATCCTCATCGAGGAGGAGGCCGAGGAGCGCTACGAGAAGCTCTCGGCCATGGTGGGCGGGCGCTACGCCGGGGACGCCGGCGACGTCTTCCGCTCGATGGCCAAGAACGAGAACCTCCACGGCAGCGAGCTCAAGGCGCGGCGGGAGGCGCTCTTCGCGGGCGAGCCCCGCACGGTCGAGCGCGAGATGCTCGACGACGTGGAGGCGCCGGACTGGTCGAAGGCGGGCGTCTTCATCTCGGCGCGCCAGGCGCTCGAGGCGGCCCTCGAGTCCGAGCAGAAGGCCCACGCCTTCTTCGTCCAGGCCCTGCCGCACCTCGGCGAGGAGGAGGTGAAGAAGCTCTTCCAGGAGCTGGCGGCCGAGGAGCTGAAGCACCAGGCGCTCCTGCGCGGCAAGCTGAAGGGCCTGCCGCCCGGGCCCGACCTCGAGCCGGAGATGGCCGACGAGCCCGGCTCCGATCCGGGCTAAGGGCGACCG
>Ga0335081_10019904_pt1 | contig 10856 bp, 12 predicted proteins | sample Lox_Sample_35_FD_206713 | JGI IMG/M metagenome (GOLD analysis project Ga0335081, IMG submission 206713) | Soil microbial communities from Loxahatchee National Wildlife Refuge, Florida, United States - Lox_Sample_3.5 | ecosystem: Environmental > Terrestrial > Soil > Wetlands | place: USA... | reverse complement strand
CCGTCTTGCCGCCTTCGAGCATCGCCAGCGACAGCGGCAGTACCCGGCCCGGCGGATCGGCGGGATAGTCCGCCCGTTCGACCACCGCCGCGATCTCGTCGGCGAAGAAACTCGCCACAAAGGCGGTGACCGCCGGCATCAACAGGACGCTGCCGACAATGATGCCGAGGCTCGCGGCAATCGAGAGGAGCCAGGCGAAGATGCTCGCCGGCACATGCGCATGCGGCCCGAGCGTCGTCTCGACCGACGCGCTGCCGCTGCCGAGGAGCCACACGATCAACCGCTCGAGCGCGACGCCGACAGCGACGATCAGGGCGAGCGCGAGCCCGATCGATTTCCACAGCACCGCGCGCAAGGGCGGCGCGAACATCTCAGTGAGCGCATTGACGGCGTCCTCGAGCATGGCCGCAGGCAGAAGTAACGACGCCATCTCAGGAGCACAAGGTGCGGTCTCGCCGTCGCGTTTGCACGCTGCGCGGCGTTCGGGCAATCTGCCCGCCGACCACAAGCATCTCGGAAGTCATGCCGCGAATAAGCCGCCGCTCGTTCCTCGCCGCCTCGGCGGCGCTGGCGACACGGCCGGCGCTTGGCGCGGGCGCGCCGGCGCCGCCCGCACCCGGCATCGACGTCGTGATCGTCGGGGCCGGCGCCGCCGGCATTGCCGCAGCGCGTAAGATCGGTGCCGCAGGCCGCAAATTCGTGCTGATCGAGGCGGCCGATCACATCGGCGGGCGCTGCATCACCGACGTCAGCACGTTCGGCGTGCCCTATGACCGCGGCGCGCACTGGATTCACACGCCCGATCTCAACCCCGTCACCAAGCTCGCGCCGCGCCGCGGCATCGAAGTCTACCCGGCGCCGGAGAGCCAGAAGGTACGCATCGGCCGGCGCTATGCGCGCGAGGGCGAGCTCGAGGATTTTCTGGCCTTTCGGGTGCGCGCCAATCGTGCCATCGCCGAGGCGGCGCGCAAGGGCGACGTTCCGTGCACCCAGGCGCTGCCCAATGATCTCGGCGACTGGCGCCCCGCGGTTGAATTCGTGCTCGGTCCGTTCGGCTGCAGCAAGGACCTGGCGCAGGTGTCCGCGGTCGATTTCGCCAAGTCCGCCGAGCGCGACGCCGACGCATTCTGCCGGCAAGGTTTCGGCACGCTCTTGGCCGCGCAAGCCGACGGGCTTGCGGTCCAGCTGTCGATGCCGGCAACCGCGATCGATATGCGGCGCAACGTGGCCGTGGAGACGCCGAAGGGGACGATCAATGCCCGCGCCGCCATCGTCACCGTATCAACCAACGTGCTGGCGTCGGGGAGCATCAAATTCACGCCCGAGCTCGGCAGCCGGCAGCAGGACGCCTTCGGCAAGCTTTCGCTCGGCAGCTACGACCACATCGCGCTCGAGCTCGCCGGCAATCCGCTCGGCCTCGAGAGCGACGATCTGGTGTTCGAGAAATCCGCAAATGCGCGCACCGCCGCGATCCTCGCCAATGTCTCGGGTACGCCGCTCTGCCTCATCGAAATCGCCGGCGCCTTCGGCCGCGATCTCGCGGAGCGCGGCGAAGCAGCGATGGTCGATTTCGCTGCCGATTGGCTCGCCGGCCTTTACGGCGCGGAAGTAAAGAAAACGATCAAGCGCTCGCACGCCACGCGCTGGAACGAGGATAAGCTGGCGCTCGGTGCCTTCTCCGCCGCGGCGCCCGGCGCGCAGGGAGCGCGCCGCGCCTTAATGGAGCCAGTGCAGAACGCAGTCTGGTTCGCCGGCGAGGCGGCGCACGAGACGCTGTGGGGCACTGTCGGCGGCGCCTGGGAATCCGGCGAGCGCGCGGCTGACGCGGTGCTGCGCCGGCTCGGCGGCCAGAAGGAGCCCGCTGCGGCGCAAACCGAAGCGGCTGCAAAGGGCAAGTCCAAGCGGGACCATGGCGCGCCGGCGCCGCGGCGCAGAGACGAGGCGACGCCGCGCATCCTGCGCGAGTAGACTTAATCGCCGGAGCTACGTCCGCAGCGTGCCGCCGGTGCGCTTGGCGACCTCGGCAATGATCTTTCCCGCCAGTGCCTCGATCTCGGCATCCGTCATGGTCTTCTCGCGCGGCTGCATCGTTACCGCAATCGCAATCGACTTTTTGCCCGGCTCGATGCCCGCGCCCTCGTAGACGTCGAACACGGTGACTCCCGCGATCAGCTTGCGATCGACCGAAGCGGCGGCGCGCACGATGTCTGCGGCCTTGACGCTGCGCTCGACCACGAAGGCAAAATCCCGCTCAACCGGCTGCAACGGCGAAAGCTCGAGTGCCGGCTTGGCGCGCGAGGCCTTCGCCTTGGGCTCGGGAATCCGCTCGAGGATCACCTCGAAGGCGACGAGCGGGCCTTGCGCGTCGAGCGCCTCGAGAGTGCTCGGATGCAGCTCACCGAAATGGCCGAGCACATTCTGCGGGCCGATCTGAATCGCGCCGCAGCGGCCGGGATGAAACCACGCCGGCCCGCCGGGCACGATCTGCAGCGCCGAGGCCGGCGCACCGGCCGCAGCGAGCACCGCCAACGCGTCAGCCTTGGCGTCGAAGGCGTCGACCTCGCCGACGCCGTCGCCGGGTTTAGTCCAATGGCGGCCGATGCCGGACGGCTTTGCCAGCGCGCGCCGTACACCAGCGGCGGCAGTGAATTGATCCGCGGGTTGATCGCCGCGAAATACCTGACCGACCTCGAACAGGCCGGAGTCGGGAAAGCCGCGGTCGGCATTGTTCTGCGCGGCGGCGACCAGACCGGGAATGAGCGAGGGCCGCATGTCGGAGAGATCGGCCGCGATCGGATTGGCGAGCGCCAGCTCCGGCTTGCCGCCGCCGAACAATTCGGCATGCGCCTTGGAGACGAACGACCAGGTGACGGCTTCGATCAGGTTGCGCGCGGCGAGCGCCCGCTTGGCCTTGCGGGTGCGCGTCTGGAGCGGCGTGAGTACCGGCTTGCGCGGCGCCTCGCCGCGCTCGAACGGCGTCGCCGGCACGCGGTCGATGCCGAGGATCCGCACCACTTCCTCGACGACATCGGCCTTGCCGTGCACGTCGGGCCGCCACGACGGCACCGCGATCTTCAGCCGCTCGCCTTGCCCGGCGACGAAGAAGCCGAGGCGTTCGAGGACGCGGCGCATTTCCGGCAGCGGTACCGCGATCCCGGTCAGGCGTTTTAGCTCCGACAGCGGGAAATCGATGACGCGCTCGGGCGCCTCCGGATTGCCGGCGAGTGTGACTCCCGAGGGCGTGCCGCCGCACAGATCGAGCACCATACGCGTCGCCAGCTCAAGGCCGGGCAGCATGAAGGCCGGATCGACACCGCGTTCGAAACGGTAACGCGCGTCGGAATTGATGCCGAGCTTGCGGCCGGTGCGGGCGATGTTGATCGGATCCCAGAGCGCCGATTCGATGAGCACGTCGGTCGTCGCCGCCGAACAGCCGGTCTGTTCGCCGCCGATGATGCCGGAAAGCGATTCGACGCCGTCGGCATCGGCAATGACGCAGACCGTGTCGTCGAGCGTATAGGTCTTGCCGTCAAGCGCCAGCAGCGCCTCGCCGGCGCGGGCGCGCCGTACCGTGAGATTGCCGCGCACCTTGGCGGCATCGAACACGTGCAGCGGCCGGCCGCGGTCATAAGTAATGAAGTTGGTGATGTCGACGAGCGCGTTGATCGGGCGCAGCCCGATCGCGGTGAGCCGCTTTTGCAACCAGTCGGGCGACGGACCATTTTTGACGCCGCGCACGAGGCGAAGCGCAAACGCCGGACAAAGCGAAGGCGTCGCACCGAAATCGAGCGTCACCGTCACCGGACAGGGGAATTCGCCCTTGATCGCCTTGATGGCCGGGTCCTTGAACTTGCCGATGTCGGCGGCGGCGAGGTCGCGGGCGATGCCGTGCACGCCGGCGCAATCGGGGCGGTTGGGCGTGAGGTTGATCTCGATCACCGGATCGTCGAGGCCCGCCCAATGGGCAAAATTCGCGCCGACGGGAGCCGCGTCGGGCAGCTCGATAATGCCCTCATGATTGTCGGAGAGCTTGAGCTCGAACTCGGACACCAGCATGCCGCGGCTCTCGACGCCGCGGATGGTGCCGACGGCGAGCGTCATGTCTTTGCCGGGGATGAAGGCGCCCGGCGGCACGAACACGCCCTTCATGCCGGTGCGCGCATTGGGCGCGCCGCACACGACCTGCACCGGATCGCCGCTGCCGGTATCGACCATGCACACGCGCAGCCGGTCGGCGTTGGGATGCGGCTTCGCCTCGACGACACGCGCGATGACGAACGGCGTCAAGAGCTTCGCCTTGTCCTCGATGCGCTCGACTTCGAGACCGATCATCGTGAGCTTGTCGGCGATCTCACCGAGCGGCCGATCGGTGTCGAGATGCTCCTTGAGCCAGCCAAAGGTGAATTTCATCATGGCATTACGCGCTCAATCCCGCCGCCAGCATCGGCCAGTCGAGCGGGCGGAAGCCGTAATGCGAAAGCCAGCGGATGTCGGCCTCGAAGAAGGCGCGCAGATCGGGCATGCCGTATTTGAGCATGGCGATGCGGTCGATACCCACGCCCCAGGCGAAACCCTGGAATTGATCGGGATCGATCCCGCAATTGCGCAGCACGTTCGGATGCACCATGCCGCAGCCGAGGATCTCCATCCAATCCTCGCCGTCGCCGAAGCGGACCTCGCCGTTCTCGCGCCGGCACTGGATGTCGACTTCAAGCGAGGGCTCGGTGAACGGGAAGAACGACGGACGAAAGCGCATCTTGAGGCGATCGACCTCGAAGAACGCCTTGCAGAACTCCTCAAGGATCCATTTCAGGTGACCGAGGTGCGAGCTCTGGTCGACGACCAGGCCCTCGACCTGATGGAACATCGGCGTGTGGGTCTGGTCGCTGTCGCTGCGATAGGTGCGGCCGGGACAGATAATCCGGATCGGCGGCTTTTGGCTCAGCATGGTGCGCACCTGAACCGGCGAGGTGTGGGTGCGTAAGAGGAGCCGCGAGCCGTCCGGCTTCGGATTGAAGAAGAAAGTGTCTTGCATGTCGCGCGCCGGATGGTCTTCCGGGAAATTGAGCTTGGTGAAGTTGTAATCGTCGGTTTCGATGTCCGGCCCTTCGGCGACGGCAAAGCCCATGTCGGCGAAGATCGTCGTCACCTCGTCGAACACCTGGGTGAGCGGATGCACGCGGCCGATCTCGAACGGCGCCTCGCCCACCGGCAGCGTAACGTCGACACTTTCGCTGTTGAGCCGCGCCTCGAGGACGGCGCGCTTGAACGCCTCGCGGCGGTCGGCAAGCGCGGCATTGACGCGATCCCTGAGACCGTTGATCAGCGGCCCCTGAGTTTTGCGCTCTTCCGGCGGCAGCGTGCCCAGCGTCTTCAACAGCGCGGTGATTGAGCCGTTCTTGCCGAGGGCGGCGACGCGTATCGTCTCCAACGTCGCATCGTCGCCGGCGGCGGCAATGTCGGCCAGGATCTGCTGTTCGAGCTGCGCGGTCTGCGCCATGCGGTCGTCACTCCGGCATGAATGGCAGGTCGGTGTCGGACGGCTTGCCGCCGGCCTGAGTGATGAGGCAATGCACCTGGCCGCGATGATGGGTCTGGTGGTTGAACATGTGGGTGACCAGCACCCAGCGCGGCTTGGTCACCTCGCGTTTGGCCGCGCCCGAATAGTAGGAGTGATCGGCCGCCAGCCAGGACCGGTCGATGCTTTCCGCCCAATCCAGGATCGTTCCATCGAACGCGGCCCGCTCCGTCTTCAGATTCTCCCAGTCGGGATAAAGTGCGACCGATTCCGCAATGCCGCCCGGCGGCCGCGGCACGCTGGTGAAACGGCTCATCCAGATGCGGTCGCCCCACAGCAGATGGCTCAACGTCTTCTGGATCGAGCCGAAGAACGCGCCGCGCTCCTGGCGCCGCGCTTCATCGGAGAGCCGGTCGGCGACGCCGTAGAGGTTTTCATTCTGCCAGCGATTGTAGCGCGCCATGCGCTGGACGTAGGCGGGATCAATCATGGGCGCCGCCGATCATGACACGTCACACCGCCAGCGCCGACTTCGCCTGGCCGACGATCGCCTCGAACGCCGCCGGCTCGCGGATCGCGAGATCCGAGAGCACCTTGCGGTCGACGACAATACCGGCCTTGGCAAGCCCGGCGATAAAGCGGCTGTAATTGAGGCCGAACGGCCGCACTGCCGCATTGAGGCGCTGGATCCATAGCGCGCGGAACGTGCGCTTCCGACGCTTGCGGTCGCGATAGGCGTACTGGTTCGCCTTCTCCACCGCCTGCTTGGCGACGCGGATCGTATTTTTGCGCCGGCCGTAATAGCCCTTGGCGGCTTTGAGCACCTTCTTGTGCTTGGCATGAGCGGTGACGCCGCGCTTGACGCGAGCCATGATAATCTCCTGTGGTCACTGGCGAACGGGGCCCGGCCGCGCCGGCCGGGAACCGACGGGTGGTCAGCCGTTAGGTAAAAAATACTTTCTGACCTTGTCCCCGTCCGTCTTGAACAGCACGTTGGTGCCGCGCAGCTGGCGGATCTGCTTTTTCGTGCGCTTGATCATGCCGTGGCGCTTACGCGACTGCTGGTAGAGGACTTTCCCCCCCGCCGTCACCTTGAAGCGCTTTTTGGCGCCGGACTTGGTCTTGATCTTGGGCATTTGGCTCTCCTTGGCCGCGACTCTTTTTCCTATCCTCCGGTCGCCAAGCGGCGGGGGATAGCGAGCGGGCCGAATGCTCATTGCTGAGCGTTAGCGTGCCTGGAGCACTTCGCCGCTGCCACGGCAGCCCTTGTCAGCCGGGCGGCGCGAGGGCGGGGTTATGACAGAGCGCACCGCTTATGGCAATCGGCGCCGAGGTCTCGTCTTCGACCGACGGGCGACCGGTTTCGCCTGCCGTTTGCGGGCGCCTTCGAGCGATTTCCGAAAAAAGAAGAGCTTGTTACCTTTCGGATGATGGTCCAGCGTTGCGAAGGCGCGGTACCCGAGCCTGCGATAGAAGGCTGGAGCCTGGAATCTGTAAGTCATGAGCCAGACTCCAATGCAGCCTTTGCGACGCGCAAAAGCCTCGGCCGCGGCGATGAGCTTGGAGCCGATGTTTTTGCCTCGCGCCTCCTCGGGAACATAGAGGAGATCGACGAACAGCCAACCGTAGTAGATCCGCGCCCAGAGGCCGCCAACGCTGGCGCCGGTCGCGGCATCGGTGAGCTGCATCGCAAAAGGCAGGTAGTGTGCGGGGCCGCCTACGGTCTCATTGTAAGACGCCAGCAGTTCGAGAACGACTTCCCGATCAGCTTCCGTCGGCTGCGGAACGATTTCGATCTTGATGGTCAAGAGCGCGTCCTCGGCTGCTTTCCGCTGGCGCCGCTGTTGCCCGCGGCGCCGCTCAGCGCGGCGCGAGCACCATCACCACTTGCCGGCCCTCGAAGCGCGGCTCCTGCTCGATCTTGGCGATCTTGGCGGTATCGATCTTGACGCGGTCAAGGAGCTTGTAGCCGAGCTCCTGGTGCGCCATTTCGCGGCCGCGGAAGCGCAGCGTCACCTTGACCTTGTCGCCTTCCTCGAAGAAGCGCTGCATCGAACGCATTTTGACGTCGTAATCGTGGTGATCGATCATCGGCCGCAGCTTGATCTCTTTGATCTCGACCACCTTCTGCTTTTTGCGCGCCTCGGCGGCCTTCTTCTGCGATTGATATTTATATTTGCCGTAATCGAGGATCTTGCAGACCGGCGGGACCGAATTGGGTGCGATCTCGACAAGATCGAGGCCAGCCTCCTGGGCCATGGCCAATGCGGCGTTGATTTCAGTGACGCCCTTGTTGGCGCCGTCTTTGTCAATGAGCTGGACCTCGCGGACGCGGATCTCCTCGTTGACGCGCGGACCCTCCTTGGCGGCGGGTTGCGCGGTTCTAATCGGGCGACGAATGGTCCTTTTCTCCTTGTGGTCGTGGCGACGAGCCGCCGGGGAGCCAAGCTGACGACAATAGCCCGCACTGCCAAACGGCATGGCGAAGATCGGGAGTTTTTGGCGGTAAGTCAACGCCGAACGCGGCCTCTATGGCGCGCTGACGCAATCTATGTTTCATCCGTCTTAAACTGCGCGCCCATCGTTGACGGGAAAAAATGAACGATAACAGCGTGAAATTCCTGGAAATTGGCGCGGGAAGCGAGCGGCGCGCCATCGCCATACGCGCACGAGAAGGGGCGACGCCCGGCCTATTCTGGCTGTCCGGCTACAGCTCCGACATGCGCGGCACTAAAGCCGAAGCGCTGGCCCAATGGGCGCAACGAGCGGGGCGCGCATGCGTGCGCTTCGACTATTCCGGCCACGGCGAATCAGGCGGCAGCTTCACCGACGGCACGATCGGCCGCTGGCTTGCCGACGGCCTCGCCGCGTTCGACGCCTGCTGCCGCGGGCCGCAAATCTTGGTCGGCTCATCGATGGGCGGCTGGCTTGCCCTGCTCATGGTTCGCGCGCTGCGGCAACGACCGCAAACGCCACCGGCGTCCGTCGCCGGAATGGTGCTGGTCGCGCCGGCGGTCGACTTCACCGAAGAGTTGATGTGGAAGCGGTTTAGCCCGGAGATCAAGGGCGAGCTTGCCGACAAAGGCTTCTGGGCGCGGCCCTCGGCCTATTCGCCTGAGCCTTACATCGTGACGCGGCGCTTGATCGAAGAAGGCCGCGACCACCTTCTTCTCGGCGGCATGATCGAAACCGGGTGCCCGGTGCGCATCCTGCAGGGCGTCGAGGACCCGGACGTGCCGTGGCGGCATGCGGTCGAGCTGGTCTCGCGCCTTGCCAGCGACGACGTGGTGCTTACGCTGGTCAAAGACGGCGATCACCGCCTGTCGCGACCTGAGGACATCGAGCGGCTGATCAGCGCGGTGGCGGAATTTTGAAAGCCGGCCTTACCCGTTCTCTTTGTCGATGCTCAGGCCGCCGGGTCCGAAGCTGACGACGTAGAGAAAGCCCCCCGCCATCACCAGGTTCTTGTAGAAGTGGATCATATTCTCGGTGTCGCCGACCGGCAGGTGCACGCCGAACGCCGTCCCGAGGCAAAGCAGCGCGAGCAGCGCCGCGGCCCACCGGGTCTTGAAGCCAACGAGAATCGCCAAGCCGCCGAGGAGGTGGATGGCAATCGAGAGCCAAATTGCAACGTCCGGAACCGGCACGTGAACGCTCGCGAAATATTGCGCGGTGCCGCTTGGATTGCGCAACTGCAGAATGCCGTCCCAGATGAAGAGGCTCGACATCAGAAAACGGGCGAATGGAGGCAGATAGGTTTTGAGACCGTCCATCGTGCACCCTCCATGATGCGGCAACGCCGTCACGCGTTCCTCGCGTCGAAGGCTAACAGCCAGGCCCAGGGCCGACAATCAGTTCGGCACGTTATGCCGATTGTTTGATCGCGCCGGCAACGCGGCGATCAGCGAGCGTTTCGCAAGAAAGATTCGCCGGGAATTGGAGCGTCGTCGTCGTGGACGTTGAATGCGCGCGCGGCAAGCGCGCTTCAGGCCGCGTGCCGCTCCTGCTCGAATGAGACGCCGAACTTGTCCGCTGTCCGCCAGACCACGCGGCAATGGCGGTGGGTGCGACCATCGAATGTCAGATCGAACCGCTCCGGCAGGCCGGAGGTCGCCGCCAGCTTGAGGCACGCGCCGGCGCTGGTAATGTCCTGCACCGTGCAGTCGATGGCCGGCGGGTCGCGCGGCACGATGATCTTGGCGCCGCGCATGACGCGCGTCCGCTGCAAGGCTCTGCGTTCATCAAACATGACAGGTCCTTGACCATGACGTGGCCGCACCAAAGGCAGGCGGCCTGATCGTCGATGCCGGCACTATGCTGGTCAATTTATTACTAATGGCCGAATGGCAAAGCCTGGAAAATGTTAAAGGTCGTCAATGTTGATGCCGCCTGCGCCCCCTGCCGACTGCCGCAGTCGCCGACTGCCGCCTCAGCCGCAGACAGGTTCCGGCCGCCATGCTAATTTCTGCCCGTCCAAAATCGCGGGAGGCTGGAGCCTCCCACAAATCAGGGAGGGAGCAATGCGTAAGGTGGCATTGGGATCGGTCGCGCTCGCCTTCGGTGTGCTCGGCGCACCGGCGGCGATTGCGCAAAACATGACGGTGACCAGCGCGGAAATCACCGACGGTGCAGTCAGCAAGATCGAGCAGGAGGCAAACGTGTTCGGCTGCAAGGGCGGCAATGTTTCGCCGTCGTTGAAATGGACCGGGGCCCCGAGCGACGCCAAGAGTTTTGCCATCAACCTCTACGATCCGGACGCGCCAACGGGAAGCGGCTTCTGGCACTGGATCGTGTTCAATATTCCGATTTCGACCACGTCGCTGCCCAAGGATGCGGGCGACGTGAAGAAGAAGCTGATGCCCAAGGACGCTATCCAGAGCCGCAACGATTACGGCTTCTACGGGTTTGGCGGTATGTGCCCGCCGCAAGGCGACAAGCCGCACCACTACACCTTGACGGTGTATGCGGTCGATGAAGACAAGCTGCAATTCGCCAAGGACAAAAATATATCGCCGGCGGTCGTCGGCTTCGAGCTGCATTTCCATTCCAAAGCCAAGGCCGAGCTGCACTGGACCTACAGTCGCTGAAGCCTTCGCGTCGGCACCGGTAACGCGGCGCGACACGCCGCACCGCCGACGCGCGTGCGCTGTCATCGGCCTGCAACACAATCTGTAAACACTTTGGTCGGCGCGCCACCGAGGTTCAGGATCGAGGGGCTAGTCCCGCTCGAACGCCTTGAGCGGCTCGCCGACCTCGACGTGAAATTTTGCCGCGTTCTCATGACCCCATTGGTAGAGCTGGTGCAAGACCTTGCTCAGCGAGCGCCCCTTTGCCGCCA
>Ga0335081_10019903_pt1 | contig 10856 bp, 8 predicted proteins | sample Lox_Sample_35_FD_206713 | JGI IMG/M metagenome (GOLD analysis project Ga0335081, IMG submission 206713) | Soil microbial communities from Loxahatchee National Wildlife Refuge, Florida, United States - Lox_Sample_3.5 | ecosystem: Environmental > Terrestrial > Soil > Wetlands | place: USA: Florida... | reverse complement strand
CCTCACTTGTATAGCTTGAGTGGAAGTGTCCATGATTCCCCTTGGTGGACACGATCTCTGTGTCCACAAGGGTCATCATTCGTGCCTACCCACACTTCGTCCAGACGGTCGTGCTTTGACGCTTACCGACAAAGTGACTGATCCACAGTTGAAGGTGCATGTAGTAGTGCAGCGCTGGCAGAAGAACGACGGCAAAGTAATAACTGTAATCTACGGCTCACATGCTGCCGCAATCGAAGAGGTCGTGAGGAACCTCGTTTCGGAGGGACCCGCTAGCCGTCTGATAAACAAACATTGACACATCAAGAACTGGCTGAGAACACGAATAGAGTTTGAATGTTTCTTTGCTGTCGATCTCGATCGAGACGGCACATACTTCATACCCCGTAGCATTTCGTTTGTGCCCCGGAGTAGGAAATCCGCACAGGCACTTAGCAAAAGCCGAAATACGCAAAACAGTTTCAGAAGAGGAGCATAGCGTTTCATTGGTTGGTACTCTGCCTTAGAGTAGATGTTGCCGGACGGACATTCGCTCGTCCAATGAGCAAGGAACACCGAGCTCCAGAAAACTTACCAAAGACCCGAAGTGTCGCTACGCGCGTCCTACCTACACGCTTCCGGTTTCCAATCCGCGGAGGCGGATTCTGGCGCGCGGCGAAATTCGATCTGCCCTTCGACCACCAGGGCGCTCACATGACCCTGGGGGTTTAGTTGGAAAGTGACGAGAGATTTCTGCGGAGCGGAACCTGCGCGGACATCGGTCCAGGTCACCTGGAACGTATCGTAATGCCAGTGCTTGAGCGGACCCGCGAAGGGTGCGCCTTGCCAGGTCAAAGCTCTGCCATCTTCCACGATGTGCGCATCCCCCAAGGCGCAGTTGACGTAGTGCCCGGCGTATTGCGAGAGAGCCAAGGATGGCTTGGTCCCGGGTATCTGTTTTTCGACTTCTTTGCGCGCGGCGTAGGCTTTTTCTTCCGCTGGCCTAACGCGTTGGAGGAATTCGGAGCTCCAGTCGCGTGGGGGCGCACCAAGATAAGCGTCAAACACGCGCCACATGAGCGCGGGCAGAATCTGGTTGTAACCATCGCGGTTCAAATTCACGAGGGCGACGACACCGAGTTTTTCTTCCGGGATCATCGCTACGAGTGCGTTCATACCATCAATAGCCCCACCGTGCCAGATGACTTTGCGGCCACGGTAGTCCTCGAGGAACCAGCCCAGACCGTAGAGCATGAAGTGCGTGTCGGAGGGCCAAAATCCTTTGTAGATGCTGAGATCTTCCCTAAGAACCTCCCGAGTGATGACCATTTGCGGTTCGTGAGTTTCCGTAAGTGCTGCGGCACTGACCAGGCGTTTCCCGTCGTAAGTTCCATCGTTAAGCTGAAGCTTGAGCCACTGCGCCATTTCGGCAGCGCTGGAATTGATGGAGCCAGCAGGACCGGCGTTGTCAATGTTGCGCCAGGGAATGGCTTCCGTTTTACCGTTCGTCCATGAGTGTGGATTTGCGACATCTCCTCCTGGACGGAAATCGATGGTACTCGTGTTGGTGTCCTTCATGCCGAGCGGATCGAAAATGCGTTCGCGAAGAAAGGTATCCCAAGTCTTTCCGGTGAGCGCCGGAATGATCTGGCCGCCGGCGATAAACATAATGTTGTTGTAGCCGTAGATGTAACGGAACTTGTCCACTTGCGGCAGATAGCGGGCGCGGCGGAGGACTTCGTCGCGATCAAACTGAGTGATTTCCCAGATGTAATCGGCGCGGGCTAGTGCACCACGATGGCAGAACAGGTCGCGAATGGTGAGTTCGTGGGCGACATAAGCGTCGGATAGCTGAAACTGTGGGAGGTAACGCTCGACGCGGTCGTCCCACTTGATTTTTCCTTCGTCCACCAAAATGCCGATCGCTGTGGTAGTAAACGCTTTCGAACTTGAACCGATGGCGAAGAGCGTATGTTCATCCACTGGGGCGGACTCGCCGAGTTTACGGACGCCGTAGCCCTTGGCAAAGACCACGGTGTCATTTTTGACCACGGCGATGGACAGTCCGGGAGCATCCCAATCGCGCACGGCCTTGGCCACATAGCTGTCGAGGCTCTCAAGAGGCGCTTTTTGCGCGCGGGCTGAGCGCGGAGCCAAGACCACAAAGCTCATGGACAAAAAAGTGCAGATATGAAGGAACTGAATTGGAAGATGGGGTTTGCGAGTGCATAGAAATCCCTTCATGGAAGTCCTCCGGCTACGGCAAGAAATCATCGGCCGTGCTGGAGCGGGAAGCAGGCCCTTGAAGACTCGACCGCTCGGGGACAAATATCACCCGATGCTTGCGCGCGTCAAGTGGCTTGAGTTCCGTATGATGATGCGTTCACGCTTTTCGAACCTCGGCAAATCGCGGTTGGATTCATGCGTCGGGTCCGAATCGCGAACGCGCGAAGCATATTCCAAGCAGCCGTGTGTCTGTTATCCGCTGGTTTTCATGGTTTTGTGCTGGGACGGAGTCGCGGACAGACCCAGCATCTCACGCGCCTGCGCGGGGGTCGCCACTTCGCGGTTGAGCTCGTGCGCGATGCGCACGGCTCGCTCGACGAGTTGTGCGTTGCTCTTGGCCTTTTCGCCGCGACGGTAATAGACGTTGTCTTCGAGTCCCACGCGCACGTGCCCGCCCATCAGCAGCGCCAAGGTGGTGAGCGGGAGCTGAAAGGGGCCAATCGCAGAGCAAAGCCACAGTGTGCCTTCGGGCAGCTCCATCAGGAGGTCCAGCGTGTTCTTCACGGTTGGATAGCTGGAAGTCTGATAGCCCATCACCGTTTGAATCCAGTAGGGCTTCTCGATCAGTTTTTGCTGAATCAGATCGTTGACCACCCACGCGCAGCCGGGATGGTAGATCTCCAACTCTGGCTTGATGCCGCGCTTCTTCATCGCCGCGGCCCAGGTGCTGATCTGGCCATAACTGAAGGGCAAGCATTCGTCGTAGGTCTGCTCCGGATGCGGATGCAGCAGCGGCGGTTTGCGCTCCTTGATCTTGAACTTGCTCATGTCCGGCGCGAGATTGAGCGAAGCCACTTCCGGCCCTGCGCCGAGGCACGAAAGCCGCTCCTCCATGGTCATGTTGGGCCCGCCACCCGTCGTGTCGTTGATAATGATGCCCGGGCAGCGTTCGCGGATCTTGCGATTCACTTCCAGCCACACGTCGGTGGATTTCGCCGCACCCGGCAGATTGTGCGGGTCGCGCGCATGTACGTGAACCATCGAAGCGCCCGCGGCATAGGCGCCGTAGACCGACTCGGCGATCTCGTCGGCGGTCTCGGGAATATTTTCATTAGCTTCCTTGCCTTGAATGCCCCCATTGCATGCGCAGCAGATGATGACCGGGGGCATGCCTTCGCGGACCCTCTCCATGAAAACGTAAGAGTCGGTGTACGGCCAGTAGACCTCTTTCAGGTTCGTCATTTTGCCTTCCGTGTAGCTGGAGTTGTCCTTTTTGGGGGGTGCTGGCGATGCCTGGCGGTGTGTCCGCCTTCGAGCCAACCGGGCTGCTCGTACGCCGGCCTTGGATATTTGTAAAACCCTTCGCCCGACTTTACACCGAGTTTTCCTTCGCGAATCATCCGCTGCAACAGCGGCGGCGGTTCATCGGAAGGGTCGCCGCTCCCGCGAAAATAGATCATCTCGATGTCGCGGACGACGTCTAGGCCGATCTTGTCCATCAAGCCGCAGGGCCCAATGGGCGTTTCCCAATCGAGCATCCAGCCGCGATCGATGTCTTCCGCGGTCATATAGCCGCCGTCGAGAAGATGTAGCACTTCCTTTTTTACCGCTCGCCAGACCCGATTCGTGGCATAGCCCATGTTTTCGCGCCGCACCACGATGGGGATAAGGCCCAGCGAGCGAATCCATTTGAGCGCTGCGGCCAGCGTTTCCGGAGCCGTCCCAGGATGGCCCATCACTTCGACTTTGCGATCGTCCGGCCCACCGAAGTTCGCGTTGAAAAACTTCTCCGCCCGGCCGGTGGAGGGCGCGAGTCGCGAGCCGGGGATCGACGAAGTATTCGTCCCGATCAACGCGCCGAAAGCCGCATGGCGCCCAATCTCTTCGAGGACCTTTTTCTTCAACTCCACATTTTCCGGCACTGTTTCAATCACCAGGTCAGCGGCGGAAACGCATTGCTTGAGAGAATCGCTCGTCGAGAGCCGTTTCATCGCAGACTTCCATGTTCCAGCTTTCAGTTGCCACTTCCCCTCGCGCTGCTGAATCAGCGTACGCACCTGCGTGATCGCAGCCTTCAGCGCATCGCTGGAGGCATCGAATAGGCACGATTCCACGCCGCGCACGATACAACCGAACGCAATGCGGCGGCCCATCGTGCCCGCGCCAACAATCCCAACTCGCCGTATTTCACTCATCAGGGACGGTCTTCTTCTTTCAGGCTGCGAATCTCGCGAATCATCCGGTCCCGCCAGCGGCGAATCTTCGCGCGAGGCACGCGCCCGACCATCTTGTCGGTGGCGCGCCCGAGCCGCTCGAGCATTGTGTCATCAAACGAAGGCGTGGGATACAGGTCGTTCATGCCATCGATGTAGGCGTCGCGATAGCGCGTAAAGTATTCGCGCACGCCACCGTCGGCATTCGTATTAGCGACACCGAATGGCCCCATCAGCGCCCAACGCAGACCGATGCCGTCATGGATGACCGTGTCCACCGCATCCACGTCGGCCACACCGTGTTCTACCAACTGGACCGCTTCGCGAAGGAGCGCCGCCTGCATGCGGTTTAGAAGAAAATCCTTCACGTAGCGATTCATCAGGACCGGCTTTTGTCCGACGCTCTTCAAAAAAGTCGACGTGCGCTTGACAACTCTGGGATCCGTCTCTTTTCCCGGCAACACCTCGACCACCGGGATGAGATGCGGCGGGTTGACCGGGTGTGCAACAATGCACCGCTGCGCGCCCTTGAGTCCCGCGGCAATTTCGGTCATATCAAAACCCGATGTGCTGCTGGCCAGAATTGTTACTGGCGCGGCTAGGCGGTCGAGTGCGGCGAAAAGTGTCCGCTTTACCTCTATCTTTTCCGGTCCATTTTCCTGAACATATTGGACATCACGCAGTGCCTCGCCCAGGTCGCGATGCGACGTGATTCTCCCACGAATTGCTGCGACTTTTTTCGCCGAAAGAAACCCATCCTGGCGGTCAAATTCCAGATCCTGCTCCAACCACTCCAGAGCTTTCTGCAATTGCTTCGGATTGCTGTCGTAGGCGCGCGTCCGGCAACCCGCGCGCGCAAACACCACGATCCAGCTTCGGCCAATGACTCCGGTGCCCACGACAGCCACGTCTTGCACCAACACTTTGCGCTGCGCAGCGGAACTCATTCCGCGATGACTCCCGCCGTGAGAATCGTCTTTCTCCGCTGTTCTTCGTTGAGAGCCTTGCGAATCTTCTGCCCGCCAATCCAGAACAGCACTCCCAAGGCCGCCCACACCAGTAGCACTACCCATTCGAGCGGAAATCTTTTCCCGCCAGCAGCGTATGGCTCATAGAGAGAGAGAAACAAGATGAACAGCGAAGCGAGAACTCCGGCTCCTGCCGTGAATTGTCCGCAAGGAATGCGGTAAGCTGAGCGCAGCTCTGGTTTTCTGCGGCGCATCTTGATCACGCCCAGACAGACCAAAAGATACGAGAACGCAAAACAGCTGGAAGTTAGATTCACCATGGGAAGGATCGCGCTACGGCCAAGAAAAACGCCGGTGCAGCCAAGCAGTCCACAGAACACCACCGCGAAAACAGGAACGCGCGAGACGGCGTCAACCTTTCCAAAGTAATGGGAGATGATCCTCGCTCGCCCCAGGGAAAAAAGGACCCTCGTGCCAGCCAGGAAAATGGCGTTCAGCACGGTGATGTTTCCGAGGAGCGCGATGAGCAAAACAGTGCGTGCCAGCATCGGAGAGTGAAAGGCCACTTCGAATCCCGTGGCAGCGGGCAGGTCCAGCTTAAGGAGGCTCGACCGGGGCAACGTCATCGCACAAGCGAGAATCACGGAGCAGTAGAAAAGTGTCGTCGCACAGATCGCGAGAACAATCATCCTGCCCACCATTCTGAGGGAGGTACCTTCCGCTTTTTCTTCCAATAACTGTGCCACAGTGTTGAATCCGGATAGCCAGAAGAGCGTTGTTAGAAAAACCCCGAAGACTCCAGTCCAGAGAATTCCGGTCTCCCCTTTACGGAACAATGGCTCCAGATGCGCTGCCTTTCCAAAGCCTACTCCTACTCCAATCACCACGACCGCGAACGCGATTTTTGCGTAAGTCAGAATGTTTTGCAGCCGTGCCGCTGGCTTAATACCCAGATAGTTGAGGAACGTAATCGCAATCAAGACGATCAAAGCTAACAGCAGGCTGCCAAAATAGACCGGCGCGCCTCGGCTGATGTAGAGCGCTCGGCCCTGAATACCTGGCGCCAGGGTATCCGCAATCCAGCCGACGGATACGGCCTCGAAGACAGCAGTGGCAATATAACTCAGGGCCAGAAACCAGCCGGTGGCGAAACAGGTTCCCAGTCCAAACGTTTCATAGGCGTAAGCAACTTCTCCGCCCGATACGGGAAACAAAGCGCCCATCTCCGCATAACACAAACCGACAAGCAACATTACCGCGCCGCCTGCGATAAACGCGAGGATCGCCCCGGCCGGGCCCGCCTGGTCGAGCCAATTTCCCAACACCACGATCCAGCCGACGCCCACCATCGCGCCAAAGGCGAGCGTGAAGAACTCTCGCCCGCGCAATTCCTTTTTCAGTTGGGAAGACAATCAGATGGGCCTTTCCCCTTCATTCTCCGCGAGTCGTGCTTAGCTTTCAGATTCGACCTCTAGTGTTTATGTTGGTCGAACCAGCCAGATATATACAGGATCTTCGTGATCAGGTGACTCGGGTAGCGCCGGATGCCGTGCGGTTCGTTGGGCACGCGCACCAGGACGCTTTCGACGTTGAGCAGTTTGAGCGCGGCGTAGAACTGTTCTGCCTCGGAGATCGGAGTCCGGTAATCTTCTTCACCCGTCATGATGAGTGAGGGTGTTTTGACTTTTGCGACGCGATTCGTAAGCGAACGCTGCATGTACTGTTCGGTGTTGTCCCATGGATAGCCTGGGAACCAGTATTTGGCCGTCCAGGGGATGTCGCTGTTCAGGACGAAGCTGTACCAGTTGATGACCGGATAAAGCACCGCCGCCGCGCGGAATCGGTCGGTGTGTTCAATCGTCCAGCAAGTGAGCACGCCGCCGCCGCTGCCACCGGTCACAAAAAGATTGTTCGTATCAATGTAGCCTTTGGCGATTACCGCATCCACGCCGCTATTCATGTCGTAAAAATCGTCGCCGGGATAAGCGTGATGAATGAGATTCCCGAACTCTTCGCCGTAGCTGGTGCTGCCGCGCGGATTCGTATACAGCACAACATAGCCGGTGGAGGCCCAGGACTGCTTTTCGATGTCGAACCGATCGCCGTAGTTGGCAAACGGTCCGCCGTGAATCTCGAGAATCAGCGGGTACTTTTTCGAGGAATCAAAATCCGGCGGCTTCACGATCCAGCCTTCGATTTTGCGATGGTCTTTCGAGGACTCCCACCACAGCTCCTCTACCGCCCCTGGCTTCTTCTGGGCAAACAGCTCCTGGTTCAGTGAGGTAAGCACCTTCATCGAGCCGATCGAAATGACTGCGACTTCTCCGGGAATTGTGGGAGTGCCGTACGTGAACGCAATGGCGCCCGACTTCGCGAGCGTGAAGGAACTCCCGAAGTCATAGCTACTCGTGCCGGAAGCGAGATGGTCGGCGATTTTCTTGAACGAGCCTTCGTTTGAAAGGAAGCCGATCTTCGTGTCGCCCTGGTCTTCATAGCGCAAATAAACGCCGCTGTCGTCGGCGGCCCAAGCCGGGCTGGCAACGTCGCGGTCGAGCTTGTCGGAAATCGAGCGCGCGCCGCTACCGTCGCGATTCATGATGTAAAGCTTTGCGACCTGATAGCCCTGGTAGCGGTCGTCGAACCCGGTATAGGCTATGTGCTTGCCATCCGGTGAGACAACGGGATCGTTGTCCGGCCCTTTGCGCGTCGTGAGCGCACGTGCAGTGCCATCCGCCACGGAAAATTCGTAAATGTCTGTGTCGAACGGCTCAGCCTGATATTCGGGATGACGATTGATGGAAGCAAGCAGGTATTTGCCGTCCGGCGTCCACACCGGACGCGTGTTGATCTCCGGCCAGCCGCCATTCTGAAAGTTTCCGGTCGACACTTGCCGCGGCGCGCCGCCCTCCGCCGAAACCACAAAGATTTGCGTGTAGCCCGGCTTCAGATAACCCATATTGTTGTAGCGGTAGACGAGTTGATCGTAAACCGTTGCCGGAGCGGCCCAGTTCGCCCCAGCGGGAGGCGAAGGCAGGTTCGCGATGTGCGGAGGCTTGGCGGGAACGAGCATGGTGAAGGCGATCGATTTGCCGTCCGGCGACCAGCTAATCGCGTTGGGCGCCTCCTCGAGATTCGTAAGCTGCGCGGTCTGCCCCGAGTCCATCCAGCACACCATAATCTGCGCGTGGCCGTTTACGTCACTCACGAAGGCAAGCCGTGTGCCATCTGGAGACCAACGGGGCGAAACGTCATTCCGGTTGCCCGTGGTTAACGCGCGGTGATGTGCCCCGTCGGCTCCGATGATCCAGAGGTTCGAGTAGCGCCGGTCGGTCAGGATATCTGCGAATTCTCGTACATAGACTATTGCTTTTCCGTCGGGAGAAATCTGTGGGTCACTCGCGACTTGAATGTTGAAATCATCCATCGCTGTGATTTTTCCCGCTTTGTCCTGAGCATGCGCATTAGAAGAAGAAAGAGCCAGGCATAGCAGTACAACGAAACCGGAAAACTTCCAGGAAGCCGTCATGGAGCACCACTCGACGAGTTGGATTGGAATCAAGAATGCGGCGTATTCTACATCCGCGGCCCAAGCCTGAGTATTCGTTACGAGATAAGGACGGTACTTTTGAACGAACTGCTCGGCAGCGGAAGGGGTTCTTTTTGGGCAGTCTAAAGTTTAGATTCTGGTGTGCCTGAATTCTTGGGCTTACGGGTGAGTCTCTGAACGGGTTGTTGGGCAAGCATTGTGACAGATGCTTTGGTCGCTGGAAGTAGCTGCCCCGTCAACCAAGATCGCGCCTCTCGGGCTTTTGTCTGCGCAAGAAACCCGGCTTCTAGGGTCACGTCCTCTCCGTCGGGTAGGAACACGTAGGTACGACCTGTGGTTCGCCAAAACTCCAGCCCCCCGTGAAATCAATCACATAGCTACTGCGATCTCACCACCATTAGACCAGCGATGTCACATTGTTACATTGGTCTTTCGAGAGCGTTTACAGGAACAGACGGAGTTTTCGATAGCTACTACCACGAGGATCGCACGCATCTGGGACTCGGGAAGGGAACGCCAGACGGCAGAACTCGCACCATAGCCTCGGGTCGCGTTCTTTCTCATGTGCGACTGGGAGGGCTGCACAACCGGTACAATCAGGCCGCCTAATCCGAACCAACGTAGGGTCGCGAAAACGTCCGGGTTCCCTCATCCTTTATATATTACAGGTACACGGCGCGGGGATTCCCCCGGGAGAGAATCTTGGCGCTCGGGGGATGAAGGGATAACCCCGATGGGGCATCGGTGGCGACAGGGAATCACGCTATTTTCAGTGCGTATAGAATTTTCGCGAAGCACAGACAGATACACACCCCTGCACAACATCGATTGGGTGAAGACAGTGCCGACCACTTCGCCAAACGAATCCCACCCGTCTAACGGGACTCGATTGGCGTTGGCTCGTTGTCGCCCGAATTCGTCGCAGGTCGCCAGTGGGCACGCCGCTCAAAACTATGTCACCCAGGTTTTGAGCTGCCGGTTCCCTTGATGGAGTTACGACCTAACTCCGAGTTAACGACGAACGCTGCCGTGGCGATCTTCTCCAAGTCGAGGCACTGTGCTTCTGTGAAGAGCGATCTGTTCATATAGAGATCGCCTCTGATGATTTCGGGGAGTCTTCATAAGGACTTTCTTTCGATATAGTTTTCTCTTGTGATTCTGTAAATCGGCGCGATGCTAGAGCGGTGAAAACATACGCGCCGAACAATGCTCCAAAGCCTTTCCAGATGTGCACCCACTGGGTTTCTCCCCCAACCAACTTCGCTCTGGTACCGCGATGCGGACGGAATAGCCTTCTACTGTCACTCCCTGTACACGGCCAACGAGTTCTCCAAGGCCGTTCGCAGGGGAGCGCTAGATACCTGAATCCATCCTCGGTAAGGCTGGTACATTTCGAGGATTAGGTAGATCGCACAGCACACCGCCATGGCAGAAGCGAATAGGCTAACCACCACCACCACATTGGGACGAACGAATAGTCCAAAGCTTATGAAAAGCAAGGTGAGCCAGAAGACCAGCACTGCCAGCAACGGCATGGGAACAGACGAAGCTTGCTGTGCAATCAGCAACGTTCGGGTCTGGCCCAGCTTAATCGCTGCGTTTAATGCCTCTGACTGTAGGAATCGTTGACTGTCGTTGTGGGGAGAGAGCCCCGGAATCCTGACAAGGAAGACTTCACCTGCTGCGGGGAGCGTGAAACGGGTCTTGTCCGAACTGTTTCGCCCCCACGTGACATCCACCATTTGAGCCACCGAGCCGCGCAGGAGGTCACGTATTTCTTTGCTTTCCGGTCCGTACTGGTTCAGGATCTTGTCTAAACACAGCGTCTTAAGTGATTGCGCATAAACGGCGTAGGGTCTCGTTTCCGTTACGCCAGTTTTCAAACTGCGCCTCGACGACAGCGACGACCTCCTCCAGTACAGG
>Ga0335081_10019902_pt1 | contig 10857 bp, 10 predicted proteins | sample Lox_Sample_35_FD_206713 | JGI IMG/M metagenome (GOLD analysis project Ga0335081, IMG submission 206713) | Soil microbial communities from Loxahatchee National Wildlife Refuge, Florida, United States - Lox_Sample_3.5 | ecosystem: Environmental > Terrestrial > Soil > Wetlands | place: USA... | reverse complement strand
GTCCTTGCGGTCAGCGCGGCCACAGCTCGGGGTGCTGGTCGCGCCAGCGCGCGGCCTCGAGGTGCGTGTGGAACCAGCCCGCGGCGGCCTCGCCGACCTCGCGCAGCGCGTCGGGCTCGTCGAGCAGGTGGCCGCCGGGCACGATGTGCAGCCGCGTGGTCGCGGTCATGTACTTCATCGCGCGGCGATTGAGCTCGAGCACCTCGGTGTCGGCGCCGCCGACCACGAGCAGGGTCGGGCAGGTGACCCGCGGCAGCGCGCTCGCCGCGAGATCGGGCCGGCCGCTGCGCGACACGATCGCGGCGACCTCGGGCCTGCGCGTCGCCGCGACCAGCGCGGCCGCCGCGCCGGTGCTCGCGCCGAACAGGCCGAGCGGCAGCGCGCCGAGCCGGCCGTGCGCCGCGATCCAGCCGAGCGCGCTCACCAGGCGATCGGCGAGCAGGTGGATGTCGAACCGCAGGTCGTGGCTGGCGCGCTCGGCCGCCTGCTCGGCGGGAGCGAGCAGATCGAGCTGCAGCGTCGCGAAGTCGCGCACCACCAGCGCGCTCGCCACCTCGGTATCGAGCGAGCTCGTCCGGCCCGCGAATACCACGAGGCCGCGCGCGTCCACCGGCACCGCGAGCTTGCCATCGAGCGCGAGCTTCCCGCACGGGATCGCGATCGCGTAGCTCGAGGGTCGGCCGGGGTCAGGCATGGTGCGCCGTCCCGGGGACCTCCGGCGACGGGGGCAGCGCGCGCGCTCGCGCGTCGAGCAGCGCGCGCACCTCGGCGTCCGTGGTCTGCGCGAAGTCGTCGTACCACTGCCCGATCGCGAACACGTGCCGGGCCAGGGTCAAGCAGATCACCTCGTCGACGCGCTGCGCGATCGCCTCGCACGCCTCGGGCGGCGCGACCGGCACCGCGACGATCAGCCGGGCGGGCTCGCGGGCGCGCACCGCCGCGATCGCCGCCTGCATGGTCGAGCCGGTCGCCAGGCCGTCGTCGACGAGGATCGCGGTCCGGCTGCGCAGGGTCACGCCCGGCCGGCCGCTGCGAAACGCGCGCTCGCGGCGATCGAGCTCGGCGAGCTCCTGCTCGGCCGCGCTGTCGAGCGCGTCGCGCGAGATCCGCAGGCGGTCGACCACGTCGCGATCGACGATGCGAATTCCTCCGAGCGCGATCGCGCCCATCGCGAGCTCCTCGTGGCCCGGGACGCCGAGCTTGCGCACCACGACGACGTCGAGCGGTGCGTCGAGGTGCTTCGCGATCTCGTAGGCGACCGGCACGCCGCCGCGCGGCAGGGCGAGCACGACCACGCTCGGATCGCCGCGGTAGCCGTCGAACGCCTGCGCCAGCCGCTGACCCGCGTCGCGGCGATCGTGGAAGTGCATCATGCGACGTGCTCTTGCACGTTCGAGTCCAGCTCCGTGAGAAGACCGCTCAGACCGGCGGCAGCGTCGCGATCTTGCGGCGCCGCGCGTGCGTGCGGATCCGCGCCAGCAGCTCGCCCGGCTGCAGCGGCTTCTCGAGGTACGCGTCCGCGCCGTGATCGCCGGCGCGCTCGGTCACCATGATGATCGGCGCGGCGTAGCGCGCGCGCAGCTGCCGGCAGACGTCGACGCCGGCGCACGAGAGATCGAGGACGACGACGTCCGGGCGGATCCGCGCGACGTCGGCCACGGCGAGATCGCCGCGCGGCACGACGTGGACCTCGTGGCCCTCCAGCTCCAGGGACTCCACGGTCGGGCGAGCGAGCCGCTCGTCGTCCTCGACGTAGAGCACCCGTATGGAATCGAGCACGCCACATCTTCCCCCGGCGCCGCCACTCCCGGTGGCCGCGTAACATCTCGAAACAATCGCCTAGCGCGGCGGCGGAACCGCGTAGCCCCGCGACGGAAACGGATCGGCGGTGTCGCGGCGCTCGAGCTCGGCCGGCGTCCACACCGCGCCGCGCTCCGAGAAGATCGCGACGCCGATCACACCGACGTTGCGGTCGCCGGAGGTCTGCGCCGCGTACGAGTCCGCGACCCGGCCGAACCGGAACGCGGCGACGTCGGAGTCCGACGTGCGGAAGCCGTCGATCACCAGCTCGCCGTGCGGATCGACCAGGTAGCCGCGGCGGCCCGGATCGGCCGGCTTGCCGTCGATCACGTCGAGGCCGTCGACCGACGCGACGATCTCGAAGCGGGCGGTCGTCGCGTTGCGCACGACGATCTTGTAGCGCGCGCCGTCCTGGCCCACGATCAGCGTGCGGTCTCCGGCGCGCAGCCCGGGCAGCAGGCGCCCCGAGTCGTCGACCAGCGCGACCGAGAGCGAGCCATCGCCGGCGTAGATCTCGAGCGGCTCGGGCTGCGCGCCGAGATACGCGGCGTGCGCGCGCACGCCCTCGGCGTCGTTGTAGTTCAGCACGACCTCCGCCCACGGCGAGCTCGACGCGCGCTCGAACGGCGTGTGCGTGATCGGCGCGTAGAGCTGCTCGCCGAACGTGGTGCCGAGGCCCGGCCGGTCCGGCACCGGCGCCTGCTCCGGCTCCGGGGCGATCACCGCCGCGTTCGACGCCAGCGCGCTCGCCGCCGGCGGGGCCGCCCCCGACGTCGGTGCCGGCGCGGCGACGTGCGCGGCACCGTCGTAGCCACTCGCGCCGCATCCGGCGATCACGAGACAACACGCTACCCACGAGTGCCGCAGCACCCTCGCTTCGATCGACATGGCTGTCCTTTCGCTGTTGCGGTTGGCTCAGCGGCCCCAGTGCACGCCGAGCTCGAAGAAGATCGTGACGTCGGTGCGGGTCGGCGCGGTCGCCTGCGAGCACGGCCCCTCGCAGGTCGCCATCGCGGTGGGATCCGCGGGTGCCTCCGCGACGAGCGCGCGCACCGCCATGAAGTAGCCCATCGCGCGGCGGCGGCCGTGGCGATCCGGATCGCCGCGCCCGGTGAGGTCGGTGCCGAGCGCCAGCTCGACGTCGGGGCGATCGAGGATGCCGCCCTGGAGCCACGCGACGTGCTGCCAGCCGGCGCCGAGCTCGCCCCAGAAGTCGGCGCCGAAGTTGCCGTCGTAGCCGTTGTTGCGGATCGAGTAGCGCAGCGCGCCGCCGACCCGGGTCGTGCGCGCGTGGCGCTGCATGCCGTCGTCCGAGCTGCCGACGCCGTAGTAGTCGAACAGCGCCCGCACCGAGACGTCGCCGATCCGGTAGCCGAGCGACGACGTGAAGCCGGCGGAGAACCCGCTGACGTTGCCGACGTCGGCGTCGCCGAGCGCGAGCCCGACCCGCGCGTCGAACAGGTGCAGCGTCGGCACCGCGTCGTCGCCGGAGGACGTCGCGACGGTCTGCGCGGCGGCGGGCGTGGACAGCGCGACGGCGAGGGCCAGGGGCCAGCGTTTCGACATGTGCGAGTCCAACGCGGGCGCGCGCGACCGCTTACACCGGCTCGATCACCACGGCCACAAGTTCCACGTGTAGTACGCGCCGGCCAGGAGGATCGCGGTGATCGCCCACGCGCCGAACAGCTGGAGCGTGCGGTCGGGCCACGGCCTGCGCGCGATCCGCGCGAGCAGCGCGCCGGCGAGCGCGCCGCACGCCGCGCCGCACGCGCCCCACAGCGCGATGCCGGGATATGCCATCGCGACCGCGTCGGGCGGCGCGTGCAGCGCGAGCTCGCCGGTGATCGGCAGGTAGGTGAGCTTCGGCCAGCTTCCCCAGTCGCACAGCGTGTAGGCGAGCGCGCCGCCGATCACGGCGCACGTCGCGATCACGTAGGCGCGCTGCCAGCGTGGCATCACGGATGCGCTCCGGGATGGCAGCGCGTGCACGTGCCGGTCAGCTTGAACGCGGTCTTTCCGTCGTGGCACGGCGCGCAGGTCGGCTTGGGCGGCGACGCGAGCGCGACCACGTCCGCCGCGGTCATGTCGACGTGGCAGGTGGTGCACGCGCCGGGATGCGCGGCGTGATCGAACAGCCGGCGCACCGACCACGGATCCTTCGCGCGTGCGGACTCGCGCGCGTCGGCGCGCCCGAGCTGGTGACAGCCCGCGCACTCGCCGATCCGCGGCGCCGGCCCCGCGGCGGCCGCGTGACAGCCGGCCGAGGTGCACGCGACGTGGCCGCGCGGCGTGCGCAGCTGCGTCGCCTCGGTGCGCAGCACGTGGCAGCTGGTGCACGCGCCGCGGTGGCTGCGATGATCGAGCGTGGCGCCGAACTCGGTGCGCGCGGGCAGCGCGCGATCGGCGACCAGCGGCCGCCACGGCTCGGTCGCGTTGTGGCAGGCGCCGCAGATCTTCGGCTCGCGCTCGCCGAAGTCCTTGGTGTGGCACGCGCCGCCGACGCACGCGGCGTGACCTGCGACCGCGGTCTCGGTGCCGGCGAGCGCGTGGCAGGCGGTGCACGGCCGATCCTTCACGACCTGCGCGTGCGGCCCGGCGTGCTGGAACCGCGCGGTCGGGCGCACGACCGCGTAGCGATCCGGCGCGGTGGTGTGGCAGCGCGTGCACGCCTCGGTGGTCGCGAACGCCGACGTGCCGTCGTGACAGCCGGCGATCGCGCAGGTCGCGATGCCCGGCCGCGGCAGCTCGCTGTCGTCGGTCGTGGCGATCGCGGCGTGACAGGTCATGCAGTCCTTGCCGGCCGCGCTGCGCGCCGCGTGCCTGGGATGCGAGAACTCGGTCGCCACGGTGTCGTGCAGCGCGGCGAGCTCGGGCGGCTGCGGCTTGCCGCTGCCCGGTGGATGACAGCCCGCGCACTGGTCCATCGCCGCGCCATGGCCGCTCGCGCCGTCGTGGCAACCCGCGCAGCGCGCGTGCGGCGCCGGCTTGCTCGCGCGGCCGCCGGGCGCGGTGTGGCAGCTCGTGCACGCGACCGCCGCGTGCTGCTCGTGGCCGATCGCGAGGTTGAAGTCCGGATCGATCGCGTACGGCGGGTACGCGGCGCGCAAGGTCCCGGTGTACGGCGCGATCAGCGCCGCCTCGGCGTGGCACGCGGTGCACACCTTCACGCGATCGAGCGCGAGCTTGCCGCCGCGCCGCGGCGGCCTGGGCGGCGCGCCGTGGCACGCGCCGAAGCACGACGCGTGGCCGGGCTTGCCGACCAAGAGGCCCTTGGCGAGCGCATGGCAGCGCGTACACGGCAGCGCCTCGCCGCCGCCGAGCACGAGCGCGCGATCGTGGCCGCGGTGGTCGTAGCCGACCGCGGTCGGTGACGGATCCGCGCTCGCGACCGCCGCGACCAGCACGACGAGCCAGGCCGCCCTCAATAGACGCCCTCCATCACCAGGCGCAGGCTCTTGTAGCCGGTGATCTCCGGCGCCTGCGGCAGCTTGCTCGACAGCTCGTAGCTCGCGTACAGCCGCAGTCGCTTGCCGATCCACGCGTCGACCGTGAACCGGCCGCCGCCGCGAAAGTCGGTCTCGTCGATCCCGGTGTCCTTGGTCGAGCCGCACTTGGTGCCGAGGCAGTAGTCCTGCGCGTAGGTGGTGTCGCGCGCGTAGACCTCGACCAGCGCGGAGAACTTGCGTGCGCCGAGCGACATCCGCATCGTCGCGCCGCCCTCGACGAAGTTCCTCTCGCCCATCGCGCCCGATAGCGGCAGCGGATCGGGCTGACCGGGCACGTCCATGATCTGCGCGGTCGCGTAGTCCTGGCGCTCGGTCTCGCGCGCCACGCCGGAGACGCCGAGCGCGATCGTGCGGCGCAGCCGGACCTCGAGCGCGCCGCCGCCCTCGAGGTAGCTCGCCGAGAAGCTGTTCTTCGCGATGTCGTCGGCCGAGAGATCGGCCGACGCCGCGACCCGCGCGTAGAGATCGACGTTCTCGGCGATCAGCGTGCCGGCGCGCGCCGACGCGAGCAGCTGCGGCAGCACGGGCCCGAGCTCGAGGTAGCGCTTGGGCGCGAGCGGATCGGTCGACTCCGGGCCGACCAGCGACGGATCCCAGCGCCAGTCCTCCGCGGTGTGGTGGGTGACGTCGACCACGACGTTGGTGACCTGGCCGTAGCGGAAGCGCAGCTGGAAGTGCTCCTCGGCGATGTCGCCGGCCAGCCCGCGCACCGTGCCGATCACCGCGATGTCGCGATCCGGGCGCCAGTCGAGCTCGAGCTGGCTCGAGCTCGACGGCCGGTTCTGGCCCTCGCGCGAGAACGCCAGGCCCTCGACGCCGATCGTGAACGGGATCGACTCGCGCAGCGCGCGCAGGTCGGCGTGCACCGAGAACCCGCCGATCGTCGCGCGGTCGAGCTGCTGGTCGGCGAGCGCGAGCGTGTAGTCGGGCACGCGACTGCCGCCGTAGACCTCGGCGCGGATCAGCTTGCCTTCCCAGCCGGCCAGCCCGCCGTACATGTGCAGGACCCACGGCCCGTAGACGTACATCTCGCCGGCGCGCACGCGCAGCGGCGCGAACGCCGGGGTGAGGAAGTCCTTGAGCTCGGCCCACGCGTCGTGGGTGACCGTGCCGCTGCGATCGAACCACGTCGCGATCGGCGGCGCGAGCGGGATCTGATGATCCGACGTGGTCGCCGCCGGATCGTAGGTCTGATAGCGGGCGGTCAGCTGGAACTGCGACGACAGGTAGGTCGACAGGCTGGGCAGTCCGACGCCGCGGGTCGAGAACTGGCCCTCGCCGAAGCCGTAGGCGTGGAGCGCGTCGAAGTCCTTGTGGTCCTCCGGATAGCGCCCGCCGAGCGTGGGCTGCGAGGTCAGGCTCGTGCCGTCGACCGCGTAGCCGAGCGCGAGTCGCACCGACACCGGCTCGCGCACGTCGCGCAGGTAGCCGTTATCGAGGTCGGTCGCGGAGGCCTGCGTCGGCGCGGGCGGCGGCCTCGGCGGCGCGCTCGCCGGCGCCGGCGCCGGCGTGGCCGCGGCGGCGCGTCGCATCGTCAGGTGGTGCGGGGTCGGCTCCTCGGTGATCGTGAGCGGCAACGGGCCCGCCGCGGCGGCGCCGCCGAGCGCACACGCCAGCACGAGCGGCCTCACGGCCGGCCTCGCGGCGACGAGCCGGCCACGGTGTGGCAGCCCGCGGCGGTGCAGAAGTCTTCCTGGTGGCAGGTCAGGCACGACCGCACGTTGATCCGCGCGAGCGGGCCGTGATCGGCGGTGAACGTGCCGATGTAGCCGTGCGAGCGCGGCCGCTGCATGTGACACGCGGTGCAGAACTCGATCACGTGGCAGCGCGCGCAGCGCGAGCGATCGGCGGCCGCCTCGGTGCCGTGATCGAGCTCGCGCCAGGTCAGCCGGTGATCCGCCGGCTTCATCGACTGGTGGCACTCGTCGCACGCGTCGCGCGGGTTGCCCGACATCATCGCGTGGCAGCTCGCGCAGCGCGCGGCGTCGCGCTCGGCGGCCTCGGCGTGATCGCGGCGGAACGCGATCGTGTGATCGATCGGCTTCTCGGTCGCCGGCAGGTGGTTGCGCGGCGCGAGCGACGTGACCTTCTCGATGCGCGACGCGTGGCAGGTCTCGCACACCCGCATGCGCATCGCGGCCGGCGTGCGATCGGTGTCGTCGTGGCAGCCGACGCAGCTCTCGACCCGCGGCGCGACGTGATCGGCGTAGCCCTCGGCCTGCGCGGTGCGCTCGTGGCAGGCCTCGCAGCGGATCGGCGTGCCGCGGCGATCGGTGCGGTGGTGGTCGTGATCGAAGTGCAGGTCGCCCTTGATCAGGCGCGCGCGCGTGCGCAGCTGGGCGGTCCGCTGGTGGCAGCCGGTGCACGCCTCCATCGTCGGCCCGCCGTCGAGCCCGACCTCGCGGGCGTGGCAGCGCGCGCAGGTCGCGTGATCGGGGCGCGCGAGCTTGCCGTTCTGGACGTGGCAGTCGGCGCACGCGACGTGAAAGCCGACCCGCTGCTCGATCCGGCCGCGATCGAGGTGGACGCGGTGCGAGAACAGCGACGGCTCGGTCTGCCACAGGTCCTCGACCGGATACTTCTTGAGCGGCGCGTCGAGCGGCGAGGTCGTGACCTCGACATGGCAGACCTCGCACAGCGGGCCGGGCGGCGACACGAACGCCTGGCGATGGCAGGTGTCGCACGGCGCGTGCTCGCGGCTGCCCGGCCGCTCGCCCATCGTGTGGCACGCGGCGCACGCGATCTGCGCGTGCTGGGCGTGCGACAGCCGGCTCGCTTCGATCGGCGGCACGGGCGCATCGACGGCGTGCGGCTGCGCGCAGCCGCAGACGACGATCGCGACGACCAGTACGCGTGCGCCACCCACGCGCCGACGACCATATCACTCCAGCGGCGGAAGCTCCTCGCGCAGCGCCGCGATCCGATCGGCGTGGCCGAGGTGCGGGCGCTCCGCGGTGAGCTCGCGGCGCGCGCCGCGTGCGAGCTTGTCGCCGGCGGGCCGCCACCACGCGACGCCGAACTGCGCGACCCCGGGCGGCGTGTACGCGACGACCACGCGCTCGCCGTCGATCGCGTCGAGCACCGGCACCAGCGCGTCGAGCGCGGCGTGCACGATCACCATGCCGCCGGGCGCGACCAGCCGCGCCGCGTGCGCGTAGAGGCGCTCGATCAGCCCCTCGTCCGTCGTTTGCCACATCGGGCGGGGCGATTCGTCGCGGCTCGGGATCGGGGCGTTGCACGACACCAGGTCGCACGCGCCGCGCCAGTCCGCCGGCACGCCGTCGCCGAGATCGGCCCGGCACAGCGCGAGCTCGACGCCCGACAGCGCGGCGCCGAGCCGGGCGTGATCGAGCGCGCGCGGGTTGATGTCGCCGCCGAGCCGGAGCTCGGCGAGCCCCGGCCGCCACAGCTGCGCGAACGCCGAGCCGCAGCCGAGATCGAGCCAGCGCGCGCAGCCGTGCGGCGGGATCGCGCGCGCGAGGTGATAGCTCGAGTCGTCGGGCCAGCACGCGAGCTCGCGCTGCTCGGGCGCGTCGAGCCGGTCGCACGCGATCAGCGCCTGGCCGAGCGGCAGCACGGCGTGGCGCGCGCGTAGCCGGTGCCCGTCGCGCTCGACCAGCTCGGCGCGCAGCAGCCGGTCGACCAGCTCGGCGGGCAGCATCCCGGCGTCGACCGCCACGCCGCCGACGAACAGCGCCAGCGCGGCGCTCGCCGGGACGATGTCCTGCCCGGCGAGCCGCGCCAGCCGGCGGGGCAGGGCCGACAGCCGATCGGTCCCGGCCCAGCGCGCGAGTCCGAACGGCGTGAGGTTGCGCAGGCGCAGCCCGTCGGCGATCTCGCGCAGCATCAGCGTCCCAGGTACAGCCGCGCCAGATCGTACTCGGCGTCCATCACCATGCCGGCGGCGACCACCGCCCGGAGGCGCGTGCGCTGTCCGGCCGGCGTGTGGGCCGCCGGATCGAGGCCGAGCGTCGCGCCGTAGAACGCGAGCTCGGCCTGCTCCGGCGCGGTGCGCGCCGCACCGGCGAGCTCGGCGAAGTCGAGCCGGCCGGTCGCGGCCTCGGCGAGCCGCTCGTACCACAGGTCGCCGTGGCGGCTCGCCAGGTAGTCGGTCGCGAGCCGGTCGGCGATGGCGCCGTGCTGGCGTGCGTCGGCCAGCGCCCACAGGCTGATGTACACCTTGTTGAGCTCGGTGAGCCCGTCGGAGCCGAGCCCGCGATGGAGCGCGTCGAGCGCGTAGCGGCTGGCGCCGAGCTCGAGCAAGAGCTCGACCGCGCTGCCGCAGATCGCGGGCGACGTCGGATCGAAGTCGACCGCGTCGAGCACCAGATCCACCGCCTTGTCGTGGTCGCCGAGGAACCACAGCGCGCGCCCGACCTCCAGCTTGCGCTCGGCGGCGATCGCGCGCGGCAGGTTGCGATCCTCACCGAGCGAGGTCCACAGCCGCATCGTGTCGAGGTAGAGCGCCGCGGCATCGCGCGACTGGTTGCCGGCGCGCGCGAGGTCGCCAGCGAGCCGCTCGAGCTTGGCGCGATGGTAGCGATCGGCCGAGGTGTCGCTGCCGAGCAGGCCGAGCCCGGCCGACGCGTAGCGGGTCGCCGACGCGTAGCGCCCGGTCTTGTAGTAGATCGTGACCAGCGCCTCGTAGGCGTCGACCGACGGCGCGCGATCGATCGACGCGACCAGCGCGCGCTCGCCGTCGGCGAGCCGGCCCTGGCTGACCAGCCCGCGGCCGAGCGAGCTCTGGCCGATCGCGTCGACCTCGGCCCAGACGTCCCCCGGCGAGCGCCGCGCCTCGCTCGCGGTGTAGCGCGCGAGATCTTGCCACGCCGCCGCGGCCGCGCCCGGGCGCCCGCCGTAGGCCAGCCGCGAGATCCGCTCGGCGTACAGCTTGCCGAGCCGGAGCGCGAGCGCGGCGTCGACCTCGCCGTTCTGCGCCGCGATCGCGCCCTCGTAGAGCGCGATCGCCTGGTCGACCCGGCCGAGCGCCGCGGCGTGCTGCGCGGCCGAGCCGGACAGCTCGGCGTCGTGCGGGAACCGCGCGAGCCCGGCGAGGCACACCGCGAGCGCGGCGGCCGGATCGGGGGCGTCCGGATCGCCGGCGAGCGAGCGGGCGAGCGCGTCGTAGCTGTCGGCGGTCGGCCGATCGGCGACCAGCGTCGCGCGCAGCGCGAGGTCCTTGTCCGCGCCGATGCCCGCGAGCGGCGCGAGGTGCGCCGCGATCTCGCCGGGCCGCCCGGCGCGCGCCAGCACGTTCGCGATCCGGTGCGCGGTGGTCGTGACCTCGTGCTGCGCGCTCACCACCGCCATCGCGAGCTGCGAGCCGTCGCGATCGATCAGCTGCATGACCGCCTGCTGGCGCGCCTCGAGCAGCGCGACGTAGCGATCGACCAGCCACGGCAGCGGCAGCGCGAGCGCGGTCGGCTGGAGATCCTCGATCGGCTCGGCGCGCGCCGCGTCGGGACCGTGCTCGGCCGCGGCGAGCTCGTCGGCATAGCCCAGCACCTCGTCGAGCTCGGCCAGGTGGGCGGCGCGCTGCGCCGGCTCGAGC
>Ga0335081_10019901_pt1 | contig 10857 bp, 11 predicted proteins | sample Lox_Sample_35_FD_206713 | JGI IMG/M metagenome (GOLD analysis project Ga0335081, IMG submission 206713) | Soil microbial communities from Loxahatchee National Wildlife Refuge, Florida, United States - Lox_Sample_3.5 | ecosystem: Environmental > Terrestrial > Soil > Wetlands | place: USA... | reverse complement strand
TGAAGAACAGCGGCGGCGCTTTAAGGACCAGATTGATCACGCCGTAGAACAATGTCAGCCCCAGAAACCCGCGCGCAAACGGGCGGATGCGCAACTCCGGCTCGTGTCTTCCGTATTCCTTCCGCGCGAATCGATAGTAGAGGGCGAAGAGCGGCGTAAAGCTGATCAGAAAAAAATGGCAGTAGATCGCCGCGGCAAGGGCCACGCCGCTCAAAAACTGCCATCGCTTGGGGCGCTCGGCTTTGGCTGCGTAAGTCAGCGCGCACAGGGTCAGGAGCGTGTAGGTTGCCGCCGCTCCATCCACGTAACCCCACCCGATCGCCCACAGGAAATAGCAATAGCAGCCCATAGCGAGGGCGGCGATCCACCCCGCCCGCCGGCCCACTGTGTGCTTCAGCGTGAGATACAGCGCCACCACCGCGGCCCAGTAAAACGCGGTGTGAAGCGCGTAGGTTGCAGTAAGCGGAGAAAAAGACCGATATGCCAGGAATCCCGGCAGAATCCAGGAAAGGCGTCCGGCGAAGTAGCCGCTGCGGAAGGTGTGCAGAAGGCCGCTGAGGTTGACGAAATATCCGAAGTAGATCCAGGAATCGATCAGCACGTGTTCGCCGGCGCTATAGGCGAAGAGCCAGGTGTCATCCAGTTTCAGGATCGCCAGCGGCAGCGCCAGGAGCGAGAGCAGCGCAAAATCCAAGCGGCGCAGCCAGCCTGGGCGCGCGGAGAACGCCGAACGCGTCACCGCCGGCAACGGGTCGTTCTTAGCCGCCGCGGGAGCGTCTTGCACCGATTGGCTCAGGGGATGTCCCGACTCCATGTTCGCGCCGAATCTCCTGAAAACTGTACCCGAAAAGTTTGCGGCTTCTGTTGCCTTTCGCGCAACGTCAGCATTGTCATCACGGAACAGCGCCGCTCCGGGATGATACGCTGTCACGGTGATGCGATGGGCGCGGCTGAAACTGTGGTTTGGCAGCCCGGTACGGGTGCGCCTGCCGTTCGGCAGCTGGTGGATGGCGGAAGACGACTTCTGCAGCCACTCCATCCTGCGCGAAGACTTCGAGGATCCCGAGTGGCGCTTCGTCGCGCGCTATCTGGCGCCGGGCATGACCGTGCTCGACATCGGCGCGCACCACGGTTTTTATTCTCTGCTGGCTTCGGTGAAGGTGGGCCCAGCCGGACGTGTGGTCGCCTTTGAGCCCTCTCCGCGCGAACGCGAAAAGCTTTTGCGCAACCTGGCGGTGAATGGCTACACCAACGTCCGCGTGGAAGAATGCGCTCTCGCCGATGCCGCCGGGCAGCAGGAGCTGATCGTGGTGGGCGGCATCAATACCGGCTGCAACAGCCTGCGACGCCCCGATGTCAAAGAACCGACCAGCCCGGTCGCGGTGCAGGTGGAAACTCTGGATAGCTACCTCGCCGCGCACCCGCTGCCGCCGATCGATTTCATCAAGCTGGACGCCGAAGGCGCGGAGTTGGCGATCCTGAAGGGCTCGCAGAAGCTGCTGCAGCAGCGGCCGCGGCCGGTGATCCAATGTGAACTCGAAGAGATACGCACCCGGCCCTGGGGCTATCATCCGCGCGAGGTCATGGTTCTGCTCGGTACAATGAAGTTTCACTGGTTCCAGCCACAGCCCGAGGGAACGCTGACGCCGGCGGAACCCACGGGCGACGTGAACCGGAACTTCTTCGCTGTGCCGGAAGAGCGAGTGGAGCAGTTGCGCGCGCGCGAGATTCTGACGTAAGTGGCGGGCGCAAGGTCTCGATTGACCAGAAACTCAATGCCGGATTTTTCTCAGGCCAGCATCAATGCCGTGCAGCAGTATTGGGACCGGCGTCCGTGCAACATCCGGCATTCGGCGCAGCCGGTGGGCACGCGCGCGTACTTCGACGAGGTCGAGGCGCGCAAGTATTTTGTCGAGCCGCACATCCCGCGCTTTGCCGAGTTCGAACGCTGGCGCGGCAAGCGCGTGCTGGAGATCGGCTGTGGCATCGGCACGGATACTGTCAACTTCGCACGTCACGGGGCCGAGGTTACGGCTGTCGATTTGTCGAGCAATTCGCTTGAGATTGCGCGGCAACGGGTCGCTGTCTACGGATTGGATGATCGTGTGCGATTCTTCAACGGCAGCGCCGAGGAGCTGACTGCGTTTGTCCCGAAGCAGGCGTATGACCTGATTTATTCCTTCGGAGTGATTCACCACACGCCGCGTCCCGAGCGCGTGCTGGCGGAGGCGCGGCAGTATGCCGCCCCGGGTTCGACATTGAAGATCATGGTCTATCACCGCTATTCGTGGAAGGTGCTGTGGATCGTGCTGGGCTATGGCAGGGGCCAGTTCTGGCGGACTGCGGAATTGGTAGCGCGGAACTCCGAAGCGCAGAGCGGATGCCCGGTGACGTACACCTATTCGCGCAGCGAAGCGCGGAGGCTGGCCGAGTCGCGCGGCTTCCGCGTGACCGATCTCTTTGTTGACCACATCTTTCCCTATCGCATCGCCGATTACGTGCAGTACCGCTACGTCAGGGCCTGGCCGTGGAGCTGGCTGCCGCAACCGATGTTCCGCTGGCTGGAAAAAAGATTTGGCTGGCATCTTTGCCTGACGGCGGAGGCCCCTTGATGTCCGCGAAAGTGTGCGTCATCGGACTTGGCAAACTGGGCGCGCCACTGGCGGCCTGCATGGCGGCGCGCGGCGTGGCCGTGATCGGCGTGGATGCCGACCCGCGCAAGGTGGACGCCATCAACCACGGCAAGCCTCCGGTGCCCGAGCCGGGCTTGGCCGAAATGCTGGCCAAGTGTGGCGGACGGCTGACGGCCGTTGCGGAGATCGCGCCCGCGGTCGCACAGGCAGACATCACCTTCATCGTGGTCTCGACGCCCAGCGAGCCGGGCGGCGGGTTCTCGCTGAAGTATGTCGAACCGGCGTGCCGCGAGATCGGCCGCGCGCTGGCGTCAAGAAAGGACTACCACGTTGTCTCGCTCACCAGCACGGTGATGCCGGGATCGACAGGAACGTGCGTCCGCAGCCTGCTCGAGCAGGCGAGCGGCAGGCGCTGCGGCGCCGATTTCGGCCTCTGTTATAGCCCGGAGTTCATCGCGCTGGGCAGTGTGATCCGCGACTTTCTGAATCCGGACATGCTGCTGATCGGCGAATCCGACCGCCGCGCCGGCGACGCGCTCGAAGCGTTCTACCATCAGGTTTGCGAGAACCAGCCGGCCGTCGCGCGCATGAACTTCGTCAACGCCGAGGTCACCAAGCTCGCGGTCAACACTTACGTCACCACCAAGATCAGCTTCGCCAACATGCTGGCACGCATCAGCGAGCGCCTGCCGGGGGCGGATGTGGACGTGATCACCTCGGCGCTCGGCCTCGATACGCGCATCGGCGGCAAATATCTGAAAGGCGCCGTCAGCTACGGCGGGCCGTGCTTTCCGCGCGACAATCTGGCGATGGCGGTGCTGGCGCGGCGGGTCGGCACTTCGCCCGAGCTGGCCCAGACCGTCGACCACTTTAATCGCTGGCAGGTGGAGTGGCTCGCCGATTTCGTGCAGCAGCATTCACCGGGGCCGGTGGGAGTACTGGGGCTCACTTACAAGCCGGGCACTGACGTGGTGGATGAAGCCGTCGGCCTGTTGCTGGCGCGGGAACTGGCGCAGCGCGGCGTGGCCGTGATCGCCTATGATCCGGAGGGAGAGAAAAACTCCGCGCGCGTGCTCGGCGACAAGGTGCGGTTCGCGAAGCGCGCCGAAGAGTGCATCGCGGCGGGCGACTTGGTGGTGCTCACCACGCCGTGGCGCGAGTTCGCTTCGATTCCCGCAGAGCAGTGGGCGCGCAAGGGCTCGCCGCGCACGGTGCTGGATTGCTGGCGCCTGCTGAAGCACCTGGAGCGGCAGCCGGGTGTGCGCTATCTTGTGCTGGGAACGTGTGAAGCAACAAGCGAGAACGCAGCGCCAGCTGCAGGGGGTGTCATCCTTCGCGAGCCAAAGGCGAGCGGAGGATCTGACTGAACCGTCTGCACCAGCGTAATGGCCTGCGCCCCGCTGCAGCCAGATTCTCCTGTCTCGCTCCGCTCGACAGAAGAATGACATTTCCCACTTACAATAGAATCGCACCGAGCCCCATTGAAAGTTGGACATGAGCAACTTTGATCACAGCTCCGCCCTGACCCTCTTTGCCCTGCCCAAGCCGTTCCGCGGGCACATCGACGTGATTCAGCGCAACGCCATTCGCAGCTGGATCGACATCAAACCGCAGCCTGAGATCTTGCTCTTCGGCGACGACCAAGGCACGGCGGAAATTGCGCAGGAATTCGGCTTGCGACACATCCCGTCCATCCGCCGCAACGAGTTCGGCACGCCGCTGATCAGCGATCTGTTCGGGCAGGCGCAGTCCGCGGCCGCGCACGACATGTTGTGTTACGTGAACTCGGACATCATCCTGCTGTCCGATTTTCCGCAGGCGGTTGAGCGCGTGACCCGCTTCCGCGACAAGTTTCTGATGGTCGGCCGCAGGCTGGATTTCGATCTCGCCGAACCGTTGCCGTTCGGCGTCGACGGCTGGGAAGCCACGCTGCGCAGCCGCGCCCTGAGCCAGGGCACGATGAACATCGCCCGCTCGATCGACTACTTCGTCTTTCCGCGCAGCCTCTATCCGCCCTTGCCGGAGATGGCGCTCGGGCGCTTCTGGTGGGACAACTGGCTCATCTGGAAGGCGCACGTTTTAGGCGCCGCCGTAGTGGACGCAACCGCCGTGGTGCTTGCCATCCACCAGAACCACGACCACTCGCACTACTCGGGCGGTCGCGAGGCGATGCTGGCGGGCGAGGAAGCCGCGCGCAACTGTCGGCTGGGCTGCGAGACCAATCCCGCCGACTACGATAGCGGTCTTTACTGGCGCTACTTCTACACCATTGACGACGCCACGCATGTACTCGAGCGCGACAGCATCAAGCCCACCAGCCGCCACACCTGGAAGATGGTGAAGCGGACGCTGGGCAATCCCCGCAGCCTGCCGGCGTTGATCCGGCAGACGCTGGTGGGAACGCGCTAAGCAGGAAATCCCCACCCTACAAAAACCGCATAAGGTGGGGCACCCTCAAGTTCTATTTTTGCTTTTCGATCGGGTTCTTTTCTTCTTGATTCGGCGTGGCCGCGCCGTTCTTGTAAGCGCTGAAAAAGCCCTTCACCGCGCTCTTCAGCGCGTCGCGGGTACGATCGGGAGCGGCGCCGCGGCGCTTCCAGAACAGGCTGACGCGGTCGGCAATGCCGAGGCTGGCGAAGTAGAAGATGCCATCCACTTGCTCGACGGCCACTCGCCGTCCGATGCGCAAGTGGCGCGTCTCGCGGCCGTGGCAGAAGATGCGCGCGCCGCCCGGCAGCTCGACTACCGCGATGTGCAGTGGCGGCTTGAATCCCTCGGGCGCGACCGTCAGCGTGGTGTAGGAAAGCACCGAGCCATAGCCGGAGAGCTCGACGGGGGTCATCTCCACCGGGTGCCGCGGACAGATGCGCGCCGGCGGCGCCACCACCCAGCCGCAATCCGGACAGCGCGATGCCGCGACGGTTTCCATCATGCCACCTGCTCGACCAGCGTCACCCAATTGTTGGTGGCCATGCCGCCGATCGAGTGAGCCAGGCCCACGGTCGCTTTCACCTGCCGTCCTACCGCCCGCCCGGTGAGCTGCCATGCCAACTCGACGATCTGCGCCAGACCGGTTGCAGCCAGCGCGTGACCGCGCGAGTTTAATCCACCCGAGGGGTTTACCGGCAAGCGGCCTTCAATCGCGAGCTCGCCATTCTGGATGGCGCGCGTTGCCTTGCCCGGCGGAAACAGCCCGGTGTCTTCGAGAGCCAGAATCTCGAACGGAGCGAAGGCATCGTGGATCTCGGCTACCTGCACGCGCTCGGCTCCGAAGCCGGCCATGTTGAAGGCGGCTTTGGCGGCATCCTGAGTTGCCCGAAAACTGGTGAGCGAGCTGCGGTAACGAACCGCCAGGAAGTCGCTGCCCTGGCCCACGCCCGCCACTTTGAGCCCGGTGGGATCGGCAGTGAGCATGAGTGCCGCGGCGCCATCGGAAATCGGGCAGCAGTGCTGCAGGCGCAGCGGGTCGGCGATCATGCGGCTGGCCATCACTTCCTCGAGCGTCACCGGCTGCTGGAAGTGCGCATACGGATTGCGCGCGCCATTGGCGTGGTTCTTGACGGAGATGCGCGCCATATCAGCCTCCGTAAAAAGCCCTTTGGCGAGTGCCGCGCGCGTCACGATGGCGGCCAGCGCCGGCATGGTGGCGCCGTAGGAGCGCTCGTGCGGATCGATGACGCGGCTGATGATCTCAGAGACGCGCGGCGTCGAAACATGCGTCATCTTCTCGCCGCCCACCACGAGCACGCGGTTGTGCAACCCGGAGGCGATTAGGGCGAAGCCGGTGTAGAGCGCGGCTGCGCCCGATGACGTGGCGGTCTCGACCCGCAGGGCGGGGACGTGCGACAAGCCAAGGTAAGTTCCGATGTGCGAGGCAAAGTTGCCCTCGCCGACCAACTCCTCCGGCGCCATGCAGGTAACCACCAGGGCGTCGGGCTGGCAATCGGCCTCGGCGAGCGCTTCGAGCGCCGCGTCGGCCATCAAGTCTTCCAGGTTTTCAGACCGCCGGCCGAAGCGAGTCATTGCCGCGGCCGCGATCCAGACGCTTTTCATACCTGTCTTGCCAGACACTGCCGCCGGGTCTGCGCCCCTGCCGCACAGTTATAGATGATGTAATCAGCAAAACGACTGGTTAATGGTGGATGAATCCGGGCGCTGTGGCAACGTCCCCGAGGTTCATCGTTTTCTAGTCATGGTTTCAAACCGTGTCCACGCCCGGTGTTAAGCTACTGGGGAACGGGCCCGTAGCTCAGCGGTAGAGCAGGGGACTCATAATCCCTTGGTCCCAGGTTCGAATCCTGGCGGGCCCACAAAAAAGAAGGAGATCCCTCGCTGGGCTCGGGATTTCGGCAGTGGCCCTTCGGCTTCGCTCAGGGCTTGGCCTCGCGTTGCTCGGCCGGCGGCTGACTCCCGCTTCGCTCACGCTCGCTAGGCGCCTCAAGTTCGAATCCTGGCGGGCCCAGCAGAATGCACCATGGAGCCTCCAAGACATCTGCCAAACCGCTTCGACTCATTGAGCCTTTCCTTGGTTGCTGCCGCCGCGTTGCTGTTTGCTGCCGTCACGGGCGCTCAGCCCCCGCCGTCCGAGCTGTCACCCGAAAGCCCGGAGTTGATTCGACCGGAAGCGTTGGTGAAGGCGCTGCAGTCATCTGCCAAGCCCATTATCTTGAACGTCGGCCCCCGGGTCATTCATGTTCAGGGGCACATTCCTGGGGCAGAGTACATTGGGCCGACAGCCAAGCCGGAGGGCCTGGACACGCTGCGGGCACGAGTCACTTCTCTGCCGCGAGATTCGTTTCTGGTGATCTATTGCGGCTGCTGTCCGTGGGAGCACTGCCCTAACATCAAGCCGGCATACAAAGAGCTGAAGGATATGGGATTTACCAGGCTCAAAGTTCTATATATCAAGAACAGCTTTGGCTCCGACTGGGTCAGACAGGGCTACCCAACCACAAAGGGCGAATAAGGCGTTCCTGGCTCAATTGGTGAGCGAGTGACAAGAAAAGCCGCGGTCTTGATCGGGGTGATGGGATTAATCGCGGCCCTCTATTTAGTCCGCCATATCTCCAGCGGCAAAGCCAGCAATCATGCGATTCCGGCGCCGCAGATTAACCTGACCGACCTCAACGGAGCTGTTCTCAGTCCTGCCGGCTATAGAGGACAGGTGGTCCTGATTAATTTCTGGGCGGCCTGGTGCACCCCGTGCCGCGACGAAATTCCGCAAATGATGGCGTTGCAAGAGCGGTACCGTTCGCGGGGGTTCCAGACCGTGGGGATTTCCATGGACGATCCAGAGAAGGATCTGCGCGATTTTTGCCGCGAGATGAAGGTGAACTACCCAATCGTGATGGGCAACCAGAGAATCGCGGAGGCATTCGGCGGTGTGCTCGGACTGCCGACCGCATTTCTGATAGGGCGGGACGGGCTCATCCATGCCCGACATGAAGGGGTCACAGATTTCCCCGGAATCGAGCGGGAAATCCGAGCCTTACTCGAATCCGTCGCTGACTGAGATGTGTTTTATTCGGGCACTCAGAATTGAGTATCTTCCTGCGATCTGGGCCCGGCCGCGGCGGGATTTCGGCCGCGGAAAGCGGCGATTGCCTCGTCGGTCGACCGGTAGGTTCCGAAGACTTCATCGAGTCTGGTGACGCGCAAGACTTCCCGGCACTTGGGAGATACTTCGGCGAGCTTGAGCTCACCCCCGCGATTGCGGGCGGAGATGAATAGCCCAACCAGCCCCGCCAGTCCTTCACTGTCAATCTGCTCGATGCCGCCAAGGTGGAGAACCACGCGATTGGTTTTCTTCAAAAGCGAGAGCACACTCAGGCGCAGTTCATCCACCTCCTGGCCGAAGACGATGCGTCCGCGGCAGCGCACCAGCGCCACGTCTCCTTTCCTGAGCACATCCATTTGCAGTTGCATTGCAGCCTTCTGTTGACGGCCAGGGGGCCGGAGTTGGAGGACGTATCATAGGCCATAAAGACAGGCCCGGCGACGGAAACTGTGTCTTGCCGGGTTATTGAGCCGCGCGCGCACATATTTTTCTCCGGGATGCCACCAGAAACAGAGTTTTGATCCGTAATTGCCGGTTCGGAAATGGGCCGGTGCAGGGCAGGATTCTGGCAAGAATTTTCCACAGCCGCCCGAGAGAATCCTCTGGCATCGAATATCGGTAAGCTGTGGAGTGTGGAGCAACACCAAGTCGCGGGTCGCAAATGATTGCCAAGTGCGCTAACCCCGTGTGTTCTGCCCCGTTCCGTTACCTGAGGGAGGGGAAGGTTTTCCGCATGGAACTCGATGGCGCGCCCGAAGGGGCGTCTCGAGGAAAACCCGTCCACAAGATCGAACACTTCTGGTTATGCGGAAGGTGCTCCATGGCGCTGACCCTGATCTCGAACAAGGGCAAAGTTGAGACCATCCCTATTCAACCGGCGATTACACAGACTGCGGCATCGTAGCCCGCTCACAGCGCTTGCCTTGCAAGGACGTGGCAGATCGACTTGCCGAGGCTACTTCGCGACAGGAATGACGGCGGGCAGTTCCTGATATTTCCCCGCAAGGTCGTACTTCCGGATGCGTAGCATCTCCGTGAACATGTGGAAGCCGTCCGTGATGGGATTTATCTTGGAGCGGTTGTCGTGTCCCCACTCCACCGGGACTTCGGCGATCTTCATGCCGGTCTTCACGGCCAGGAATAGGATTTCAGGATCAAATCCCCAGCGATCGATGCGCAAACGCGGGAAAATATCGTGCGCAGCCTGCGCCGTGAAGGCCTTGAGGCCACATTGCGTATCCTTGAAGCGCAGCCCGAGAATCCGGGGCAGCAGCAGATTGTAGATGCGCCCAAAAAACTGGCGATACAGCGGCTGGCGCTCGGTTTGCATGCGGGCATCCACCCAGCGTGAGCCGATGGCGATGTCCGCCCCTCGCGCCAGCGCAGCAATCAGCTTCTGTGCTTCGTAGATCGGGGAGGACAGGTCAGCGTCGGTGAACAGCAGCACCTCGCCCTTGGCATCCATCATACCGTGGCGGACGCTGTATCCCTTGCCGCGATTTCCGGGATTTTCGAGCAGACGGACAATCGAATTCTTCTGTGACCAGCCGCGCACGATTTCCGCTGTAGCATCATGCGAGCCGTCATTCACTACAATGATCTCCGCTCGCCACCCCATTTTTCCAATGTATTTTGTCACCTTCTCGAGCGTCGACCCGATGCGCTCGGCTTCGTTATAAGCGGGAATGACGATGCTGTACGTAAGCGGCTCCGGTGTTTAAGAAGCAGCCTATTGTAGGCTCAGAAGGCGAGTGTGCTCGGGCGATAACGAGAAAAGCATCTCGGATCTCTGCGGTTTCCTGCCAATCAAGTTTGGCCTGTCGAGGTCCGTCCCGATTCCCGACTTGTTCCTACGCCGCGCGGCGTTGCTGCTCCAGCATGTTGAAGAAGTCTTGGACCAAATCGCGGTCCCACAGGCCGGCCTGGGCTTCGTCTTCCATGGTGCGGCGTGATTCCTCATGGTCCAGCGCCGGCTTGTAAGGCCGCTCGGTGCGCAGAGCGTCATACACGTCCACGACCTGGAGGATGCGCGCCAGAAAGGGAATGTCATGGCCCCTGAGGCCATCGGGATACCCACTGCCGTTCCAATGCTCGTGATGGCTGCGAATAATAGGCAGAACGCGGCGAAGTGACTTTAGTGGCTTGCAGATGTTCTCCCCGATGATGGGATGTTGCCTCATGATTTCCCACTCCTGCGGGGTAAGGTTCGCGCCCTTTTTCAGGACTTCATCGGGAATGCTGATCTTGCCCAGATCGTGGAGCACACCTCCTCGCTTGAGCGCGGTGACCGATTCTTCGTCCAGCTTAAGGTGGCGTCCCAGGTTGCTGGCATAGATAGACAGCCGGTCGCAGTGCCCCTCGGTGTAGGGGTCACGGGCCTCTACGCCCAGCGCCAGAGTGAAAAGAACGACCTCGACGCTCTCCAGTTCATCGGTGAATTCTTTGAGCTTCAGCAGCGAGTGCACGCGCGCAAATAATTCTTCAGGGAAAATGGGCTTATTGAGGAAGTCGTCGGAGCCGGCCTCGATGCCGCGGATCCGGTCCTCACGATCGCTCAGGCCGGTGATCATGACGATGGGAATCAGGCGCGTGAAGGGATCCGCTTTCAGCTCGCGGCATAGCTCGTATCCTGACTTGCCGGGCAGGATTACATCCAGCAGGATCAGA
>Ga0335081_10019900_pt1 | contig 10858 bp, 10 predicted proteins | sample Lox_Sample_35_FD_206713 | JGI IMG/M metagenome (GOLD analysis project Ga0335081, IMG submission 206713) | Soil microbial communities from Loxahatchee National Wildlife Refuge, Florida, United States - Lox_Sample_3.5 | ecosystem: Environmental > Terrestrial > Soil > Wetlands | place: USA... | reverse complement strand
GTCCGGGCGCCGCCGCGTCCGGGCGCCGTCAGGTCCGGCGCGTCAAGTCCGGCCCACTCCCGGCGGCGCACCTCGGCCAGGGCGATCGCGGCGGCCGCGGCGACGTTGAGCGAGCCGACCTTCCCCGGCAGCGGAATGTAGGCGACGACGTCGGCGACGGCCAGCAGGCCGGGGGAGCAGCCGCGGTCCTCATTGCCCACTGCCAGGCATACGTCGCCGTCCAGCGGCGCTTCGTGCAGCGGCACGGCACCTGCGGCAAGCTCGATGGCGACCACCCGCAGCCCGGCCGCCCTGGCCGAGGTGCCGGCGGCCCTGGCGTCTGGCTCATGCTCGGTATCCAGGTAGCGATCGGTGCCCAGGGCGGTCTTGCGGGCTGATGGGTGCTGCGGGGCCGCGCTGTCTCCGCACAGCCACAGCTGATCGACCCCGAACGCGGCCGCCGTCCTGATGATGGATCCGACGTTGAACGGCTGGCCGACGCAGTCGAGCAGCAGGCACAGCCGGGCCTGCGTGAGCCTGCGCCACTGCCGGTTCAGCCGTTTGACATCGGTCGGGCCCAGCTGGCGCCGGCCAGCGGAGTGGCTCACCGGGTCACCCGCAGCACCCGGTAGCCGGCCCGGGCGGCGAACCGGTCGGCTGCCCAGCCGCCAGATCCGAGCCAGCGCTGCAGTGAGTCAGAGCCGAGGTTACGCTGCACGACCAGATAGCCGGCCCCGCCGGGAGCCAGCCTGGCCAGCCAGTGCCCGAGCAGCTCATGCAGCGCCTGCTTGCCGATCCTGATCGGCGGGTTCGACCAGATGAGCCGGAAGCTGGCCGGCAGCCCCGGATCCCCCGGCTGCGCGCAGCGGACATTGCCCAGCCCGGCCCGTGCCGCGTTGCGAGCGCACAACCGCAGCGCGCGCTGATTGACGTCAACCGCCCAGACCAGGCCAGCCGGCGAGCCGGCCGCCAGCGCCAGCGCCAGCGGGCCGTACCCGCAGCCGAGGTCGAGCAGGTCGCCGGCCGCGGGCGGACGCGGCGCCGTCTCCAGCAGCAGCCGGGTGCCGGGATCCAGCCGTGCGGGCGAGAACATGCCGGAATCAGTCTCAAGCTCGAGCCGCGCCTCCGGCAGCACCAGCTGCACGATGCCCGGCCGGTGCGCCGCGGCGGGCTGCTCGGCGAAGTACTGCTGACTCACTCGCTGCCCGAAGCGTGCCGCTAGCCCGGCCCCGGCCCGGCGGCCGCGGCGGCGGACTGCGCGCCGCCGCGGCCCGGAGCCGCGGCCGCGGCGAGCGCCGGGTTGATGTAGGTGCGGGTGACCCAGCGCTCCACGACGAATGTCAGTACCGGGATGGTCCCGGCGAGCAGCACGATCAGCGTGCCGGGCGTCGCCACCTTCATCCCGACCATGCGCGTCATGATGAAGGCGGCGGCGAGATAGACGATGTAGAGCATTCCGTGCGTGGTGCCGACGATGCCGACCACGACCTGATTGTGCGCGAGCACCTGGAGCGGGATGGCGACGAAGCACAGCACGATGAGCACGACGCCCGTCACGTAAGCCATGACCCGGTAGCAGCGCACCGACAGGCGGAGCGCATCTGAACGCACCGGTACTACCTCCTCGTTCCCGCCGGGCCGGCCGCAGCTGCTGCTAGCGCAGCCCGTGCCACCTGCCGTGGCCCTGGACCTGCTGGTTCAGCCGGGCCAGGTAGGCGTTGTAGTCGTCAAGCTCGGGGTCCTTCTCCTCGTCCGCGCCGCCGGGCTCCTGCGTCAGCGAGCGGCTCGGGCCCGGCAGCCCCGCGGCCCGGCCCGGCAGCCCCGCGGCCCGGCCCGGCAGGTCCAGCTCCTCCGGCTCGCCGTCCGGGGCCGCCGCCGGCTTCAGCTCGTCAATGATCGTCTTCGCCCAGAAGGCGACGCCCATAACGGCGAAAATCGGCCACTCGAAAGTGTAAGCCCAGCTCAGCGCGTTTCCGGACTCGGCGCGGTGCAGCTGCCAGTCGCCCAGCCACAGCATCCCGAGCACTGCCGCGACCGTGAACAGGTGCCAGCCCAGCCACCGGGGGGTGATCAGGAAGAACCACCGCGGCCTGGCCTGCGCATCGGACATGCTAGGAGCCTAACGCCGCAGCCGGCCTCCGGCACAACGCGGCTGCCGGCCGCGCTCATCGCCGTGTCCGCGCGGCCGCGCCTGTGCCTGCCTCGCCGGGTGCTGCCCGCCCGGCGGTGCCTGCGCCGGGCGGCCCGGCCGGCGCCCAGCGAGTCACTACTGTGCGGCACGCGCACAGCCGGCGATAATCACACCCATGTCACTAACGGAACTGCTGGCCGGGCGCCGCGGCCTCGCGGGCCGGCTGCCTGGCCGGCTTGAGGACCTGCGCGGCCCGGCCAGCGGAATCGTCGTGCTGCCAAGGCACCTGTCCTGGCCGGGGATGCGCGAGTGCGACGTCACCGATGACAGGACGCGGCGCAGCATGTACGGCATCGTGCTCACCCAGGGGCAGCGCAACGACGTTGCCCGCTTCCTCAACGCCAGCCTGCTGCGCGAGGACTGGCCGCTGATCAGGACATCGCTGGATCCCAGGGTGCGCCGCTGGTGCGAGCGCCGGTTCGCGCTGCACGGCCCGGGGAAGACCGCCGAAGCCGCGGTCCGGCGCTGGTCCGCCTGATCAGGTGGCATCCGGGTGCAGTCATCCGCGCCGTTTCGTGCCAGGGTGAAGGCATGCGGAAATACGTCATCATGGGAGTGCAGGGCAGCGGCAAGGGAACGCAGGCGATCATGCTTGCCGAGGATCTCGATCTGGTCCACATCGCGGTGGGCAACATCTTCCGGTGGAATGTGCAGCGGCACACCAAGCTGGGCGCTCAGGTAAGGCGAACGATGGCGGCGGGACTGCTGGTCGGCGATGACCTCGTCGAGGGCGTGGTGAAGGAGCGGCTCAGCGAGCACGACTGGAACTACGGCTTCATCATCGACGGCTTCCCGCGCAACGAGCGCCAGGCCGAGTTCTTCCTGGAGAGCTACGACATCGACGGGGTGATCCACCTCGACCTGCCCGACAGCGAGGTCCAGCGCAGGGTGCTCGCCCGGCGGCTGTGCTCGAACTGCGGGGTGGACTACAACCTGATCATGAGCAGCCCGCGGGAATCCGGCAAGTGCGACGCATGCGGCGGCGAGCTGATCACCAGGGAAGATGACACCGAGGAGGCGCTCGCGGTCCGGCTCCGCGAGTACCACGAGAAGACCAATCCGGTGCTCAATATCTTCCGCCGGAAGGAATACGTCTTCACGATCGACGCCCGGCCAGGCAAGGAAGAGATCCAGCAGGCAATCAGGGACAAGCTCGGCCTGCCGCCCCTGCGGGTGCCGGGCAGCCAGACGGCCGAGACGGCCAAGGCGCAGACGGCTGAGACGGCCCCGGTCTTATCCGCGCGGTAGCGAACCGCCGCCGATGCGGATCGTGATCGCGCCGGACTCCTTCAAGGGCAGCATCGGCGCGGCCGGCGCCGCCGCCGCGCTGGCCGCGGGCTGGCTGGCCGCGCGCCCGGGCGATCAGGTGCGCCGGCTTCCGCTGGCGGACGGGGGCGAGGGCACGCTGGAAGTGCTGGCGGCGGCAGCCAGGGCCCACCGCTGGCACCAGGCTGAGGTCACCGGCCCGGACGGCGGCCGGGTAGCCAGCTGCTGGCTGGAACTTCCCGGCCGGACGCACGCGGTGGAACTCGCCCGCGCCAGCGGGCTGCCGTTGCTGGCAGCCCCCGATCCGATGCGGGCGCAGACCTCCGGCACCGGAGAGCTGATCGGCCGTGCCCTGGACGCCGGGGCGAGCCGGATCGTGATCGCCCTCGGCGGCTCGGCATCCACCGACGGCGGCACCGGCGCGCTGGCCGCCCTGGGCGCGCGGTTCCTCGATGGCGGCGGCGCGGACCTGCCGCCGGGCGGCGGCGGCCTGGCCGGACTGGCCCGCGCCGATCTGGGCGGTCTGCGGCCGCCGCCATCAGGCGGGGTGACCTGCCTGACCGACGTGCGGGCCCCGCTGCTCGGGCCGGCCGGCGCGGCTGCCGTGTTCGGCCCGCAGAAGGGCGCGGATGCCGGGCAGATCGAGGTGCTCGAGGCGGGGCTGGCCCGCCTCGCCGGACAGCTCGGCGGGCACCCGGCCGCGCCGGGCGCCGGGGCCGCAGGCGGCACCGCGTACGGCCTCGCAGCGGCCTGGGGCGCGCTCATCGCGGCCGGGGCCGCCGAGCTGTGCAAGATCGCCGGGCTGGACCCGGCGCTGGCCGACGCCGACCTGGTCATCACCGGCGAGGGCAGATACGACGCGACGTCAGCCGACGGGAAGGTCACCGGCGCCGTCTGCGCCGCCGCGGCCGCGGCGGGCGTGCCGGCGGCGCTGGTCGCCGGCCAGCTGGCCGGCGCTGTGCCGCCAGGGGTGCGGTACCGCGTCGCGCTGGCCGGCATCGCCAGGGGAGCGGCGGCCGCGCAGCGCGAGCCGGGCCGCTGGCTCGCCGCGGCCGGCCGGGCGCTTGCAATGGATATCGGTGCGGCCGCCGGCCGGGCAGGGCCAAGGACCTAGCCTGGGCAGGTGCGGGAAATCGCGATCTTCAGTGGCAGCGCCCACCCAGCCCTGGCCGCCGAGATATGCGCCGACATCGGGGTTCCGCTGCGCGAGGTGAGGGTCAGCCGCTTCGCCAATGACTGCCTGGAAACCCAGCTGCAGTCGAACTGCCGGGAACGGGATGTCTTCGTGATCCAGCCGCTGGGCGCACCGGTCCAGGAGCACCTGGTGGAACTGCTGCTCATGCTGGATGCGGCCAGGGGAGCCTCAGCGGCACGGGTCACCGCGGTGATCCCGTACTACGCCTACGCGCGCTCGGACAAGAAGAACATGCCGCGGGTATCCATCGGCGGCCGCCTTGTCGCCGACCTGCTGGTGACGGCGGGTGCCAGCCGGGTGCTGGCGATGACCCTGCACTCGCCGCAAGCGCACGGGTTCTTCTCGGTGCCCGTTGATCACCTGCACGCGCTGCGTGAGATCGCGGCGCACTTCCGCGGCCGGGATCTGCGCGACGCGGTGGTGGTCTCGCCCGACCTCGGCAACGCCAAGCAGGCTGCCGTGCTCGCCCGCATGCTGGGCCTGCCGGTGGCCGCGGGCGCCAAGCAGCGGCAGGACGACGAGCGGGTCACCATCAGCTCGATCATGGGCGAGGTCAGCGGTCGCGACGTCATCGTGCTCGACGACGAGATAGCGCGCGGGACCACGATCATCGAGCTGCTTGCCCGGCTGCGCGAGCGCGGCGCCCGATCGGTCAGGATCGCCTGCACGCACGGGCTGTTCTGTGACGGCGCGCTGAAGCGGATCTCAGCGCACCCCGAGGTCCGGGAGATCGTCTGCACCAACACGGTGCCGGACCCGCTCGCTGAGCGCGACCCGAAGCTGCACGTCATCTCGCTTGCGGCCGCACTGGCCGAGGCGATCAGGCGGATCCACGAGGGGGAATCGGTCAGCGCGCTTTTCGACGCGCACTGACGCCGCCGCCGGCGTCCGCGCGCTGCGCCCACGCGGCGACCTGGGCCCTGGAGGTGAATCCCAGCTTGGCCAGGATATTGGCGACGTGCCGGGCGGCGGTGGCCGGGCTGATGAACAGCTCCCCGGCGATGTCCTTGTTGCTGCAGCCCCGGGTGATGAGCGCCACGATCTCGTGCTCCCGCGGGGTCAGCCTGTCCGGCGGGGGCGCGCCCGGGTCAGGGGGGATCCGGCCGGCCTGACTGTCGCCATCCCGATCCCCGCCATCGTCGTCCTGGTCATCCCGGTCCGCGCCCCCGGCGGCACGCGGCGGCGCGGGCCCGTCCAGGGCCAGGGCGACAGCGGCATCGCCGCTGAGTGCTGAGCCCATGGCCAGCAGCCGGCCAATGGCCGGCTCGCCGAGGTCGGCCGCCGCATGCAGGATGCGCTGAGTCCGGGCCGTGCCGGCCGGCGGCAGCTGAGCCGCCTCGCGCAGCGCCGCCGCTGCCGCGGCCAGCTGGACTGCCCGGTCGGCCCGGCCCTCCCGGATTGCCAGCGCGGCGAACGCGTCAAGCCCCCGGATGACGCCGATGCGGCTGCCAGTGGACGCGCTGAGCTGCAGGCTCTCGGCCAGATGCTGGCGGGCGGGCACGAGCTCGCCCGCGTCCATCGCGATCCGGCCGAGGCCAGCCAGGCATCGCGCTATCTCCGGCCGGGCGCCGACCTCCCGCAAGATGGTCAGTGCGGCCAGGTAGCGCTGCTGTGCGACGCCGGCCTCGGCGGTCAGCCTGGCCAGGTCGCCCAGGCCGACCAGCGCCCTGGCGGCGCCCCATCGCTGATCGATTTCCTGCATGATCACCAGCGCGGCCTCGGCGAGCTGCTGCGCCTCCCGCACGTCGCCCTGGCCCGCGGCGGCCGCCGCGCGGGTGCCGAGCGCATACCCCTCGTTCCACCGGTCGCCAGCCTTCCTGGCCACCGTCAGCGCCTCGTCCGCATGCGAAACGGCTTCGTCAGCCCGTCCTGCGTGCAGCGCGATCTCGGTGAGCAGGTTCAGCGCCGCGGCAGTCCAGAATTCCTCGCCCGCCGCCCAGCACAGTTCCAGGCCCGCCATCGCGTCGGCCTCCGCCCTGGCCGGGTTGTCGCTGGCCAGGGCGAGCTGGGCCCGGCCGATCAGGGCCGGCCCCCGCACCGAGCCGGGCACGTCCGGCGCGTCCAGGCCCAGGAACGAGCCGAACCATTCGCCGCCCTCGGCGAACAGCCCGCGGACGATCCAGCAGGGGCGCACTGCCGTGCAGATCCGCAGCCCTGTTTCCGCGTCACCCTGCGCCAGGCAGCGGCTGAGCACCTGCCGCACATTGTCCGCGTCGGCGTCGAAGCGGCGGAACACATCGACCCTGGCCGACCAGGGAGCCCGGACCAGCGCCATCCCCACCAGCATGGACCGCTCGGCGACGCGCAGCGTGTAGTCACGCAGCCGCTCCGTCAGCGCGGCGGTCTCCCCGGCCTCGGCCAGGCGTGACGCGGCATAGTCGCGGATGGTGTCGAGCATCCGGTACCTGGTCTGGCCGAGCACCTCGTCCTCGACCACGACGAGTGACTTATCCGCCAGCGCGGTGAGCAGGTCAAGGATCTCGCTGGCGGGCAGGCCGTCGCCCTGGCAGACGCGCTCGGCCATCTCCAGTGACCAGCCGGCGAAGACTGACAGCCGCCGCAGCAGCACCTGCTCAGCCGCGGCCAGCAGGTCATAGCTCCAGTCGATCGCGGCCCGCAGCGTCCGCTGCCGCGGCGGCGCCATCCGCTCGCCGCTGGTCAGCAGCTGGAACCGGTCGCTGAGGCGGGCCGCGATCTGCTCAGCCGACAGCACCCGGACCCAGGCCGCGGCCAGCTCGATCGCCAGCGGCAGGCCATCCAGGGCACGGCAGATCGAGACGGCGGCCGCGGCGTTGGCCGGGCCCAGGACGAAGCCGGGATGGGCCGCGGCAGCCCGGCTGGCGAACAGCCGGATCGCGTCGGAGCCGCACAGCTTCTCCGGGTCGGCGGCGGCGTCCGCTGAGCCGCCGGGGGCGGGCAGTGACAGCGGCGGCACCTGCCACACGGTCTCGGCGGCCACCCGAAGCGGCTCGCGGCTGGTCGCGATCACCCGCAGGCGCGGCGCGCTGGCCAGCAGCCGCTGGCAGGCTCGCGCGCACGCGTCGATCAGGTGCTCGCAGTTGTCCAGCGCGAGCAGCACCCGCCGCGGTCTGAGCGCGTCGGCGAGCGTGTCAATCAGCGGACGGCCCGGCTCCTCGGCCACGCCGATAACCGAGGAGATGCGCGAGACGACAAGGTCGGGCTGCCGCAGGTCGGCCAGCTCGACGAACCACACCCCGTCAGGGAAGTCACCGGCCAGCGCGGGCAGCACATGGACGGCCAGCCGCGTCTTCCCGATGCCGCCCGCCCCGCAGAGCGTCAGGGCGCGGGCAGACGGCGCGAGCTCGCGCAGCTCGTCAAGCTCCCGCTCGCGGCCGATGAAGCTATTCGGCTCCCCGCCCAGGTTGCCGTGGACCGGACTGTTCATCTCTCTTCCCCCCGCCTCGCCGGTTCCGGATCCCGCTCCAGTCCCGCGTGGTGGGATTGCCTGTACAGCACCGTAACGTGGAGCGCCGTCCGGGAGCAGCCCAGCACGCCGATGGCCGCTGATGCCGCGTAATCAATGGCGTCCACGCGCCTGCCGGCGGCGGTGCCACGGAACTCGCCGGGCTGGGCGGGACGCGGCCGCCGCTGATCGGGCCCGGCGGCCATCGTCGCTCTGATCCGCGGGAGACCGATGAGAGCGGCCGCGCCAGGCTCGCGGAACTCGGCGTCAGCCGCCAGGAGGCACCGGAGCTCAGCGCGGCGCCGGCTGCCGCCGCGCGGCGCGCCCTGGCCGCGATCGGGGCCGCCGGCGGGCCAGATAGCAGGGTCGTCAGCGCGCTCGCGACCTGAGCGGTGCCGGCCTGATTCGCGTGGGCGGTCTTCCCTCACCCGGCTTACCTGCGGTCGTCCGTCCCGACATGGGCACCAGACTGTGCCCGGCAGGAGCGGTCAGGCGAGTGCCTGCCCGCTGACCCGCTGCTCGAGTCCGAGCAGATACCGCTTGCGCTCGAGGCCGCCGCCATAGCCGGTGAGGCGGCCGTCGGCACCCACGACCCGGTGGCATGGCACGATGATGGAAACCGGATTCCTGCCGTTGGCAAGCCCGACGGCCCGGCTGGCGGACGGCTGGCCGATCCGGCTGGCCAGCTCGCCGTAAGAGATCGTCTGGCCATACCCGATGCCCCGAAGCTGCGTCCAGACCCGCTGCTGGAAGGCGGTGCCGGCCAGGATGAGGTCAATCGCGAACTCGGTGCGGTCGCCGGCGAAATACTCCGCGAGCTGCCGCGCGGCCGCCCCGAGCGGGCCGGCCTCGCGGGGGCCGCGATCGCGCGGGCCCAAGACTTCCGGCCCCGGCGCCCGGCGATGCTCGCTCAGATACACCCCGGCCAGGGCGCCGCCGGCCGCCACGAGGGTCAGCGGCCCGAGGGGACTGTCGACGATGGCGTGTGACCGGTGGCCGGCCAGCGCGTTCGGTGTCAAGACGGGTTCTCCTGTTCGGTCGTGCGGGACGGGGTCGTGCCGGGATCGGCCGGCAGCCGGCTGATCGCTCGCTCGCCGGCCGCCCGCAGATACTGCACGGCGTAGGACCGCCACGGCCGCCAGGCGGCGGCGCGGGCGGTCAGGGCGGCCGGGGCGGACGGCAGGCCCAGCCGGGCGGCGGCGGCGCGCACGCCGAGGTCGGCCGGGGCGAAGGCGTCCGGGTCGCCGAGCGCGCGCATGGCGATGGTCTCCACGGTCCAGGGCCCGAGCCCGGGCAGCGCGGCGAGGCCGCGCCGCGCCTCATCCCAGTCGGCTCCCGCGCCCAGGTCGATGGCTCCCGCGGCCAGGGCAGCCGCCGTTGCGGTGACGCTTGCCCGCCGGGCGCCCGGCAGCGCCAGCCGCGGGCCGGCGGCCGCCAGGGCCGCCATGCCCGGGAACAGCCGGGCCAGGCCGCCCGCCGGATCGTCGACCGGCTCGCCGAGGGCGGCGGCCAGGCGGGCCGCGTGCGTTCGCGCGGCGGCGGTGGACACCTGCTGGCCGAGGACAGCCCGGATGGCGAACTCGTCCCCGTCGACGGTCCTGGGCACCCGGCGCCCCGGCGCCTTGCCGACCAGCGGCGCCAGCACCGGATCACAGCGCAGCAGGTCATCGACGGCCACCGGGTCGGCGTCGAGGTCGAGCAGCCGGCGGCACCGGCTGATCGCGATGGCCAGGTCCCGCAGGTCGGCAAGCGCCAGCTGGCAGCCGATGTGCTCGGGACCGGGCCGCAGCGCGGCGATGCCGGGCCCGTGCGGCAGGCGCAGGGTCCGCCGGTAGGCTCCGTCGCGCCATTCCTCCACGCCGGGCACGGCGGTCGCCGCGAGATGGCCGAACAGGTTGTCGGGGCACAGCGGCGCCCGGAACGGCAGCCGCAGCGTCAGCGCGCCGGGCGGCGCGACGCCGGCGCCGCGGCCGGCCCGGCGGCGCAGCTCGGTCGGTGCCAGCGCGAACACCTCGAGCACCGTGTCGTTGAAGGTCCGGATGCTGGCGAACCCGGCGGCGAAGGCGACGTCGCCCATCGGCAGCGCGGTGGTCTCGATCAGCAGCCGGGCGGTCTGGGCCCGCTGCGCCCTGGCTATCGCCAGCGGCCCGGCGCCCAGCTCGGCCCGCAGCTGCCGCTCCACCTGGCGGACGCTGTAGCCGAGACTGGCCGCCAGGCCCGGCACGCCGCCGGTGTCGATGGCTCCCTCGGCGATCAGCCGCATCGCCCTGGCGACGAGGTCGGCGCGCTCGTTCCATTCCGGCGAGCCGGGGCTCGCATCGGGCCGGCACCGCTTGCAGGCCCGGAACCCGGCCTGCTGGGCAGCGGCCGCGCTGGGATAGAACCGCATGTTCTCCGGCTTCGGCGGCGCCACGGGACAGCTTGGCCGGCAGTAAATGCCGGTGGTGACGACCGCCGTGAAGAACCAGCCATCGAAACGGGCGTCCCTGGACCGGACCGCCCGCACGCGCTGCTGCACATCCCGGTACATGCAAACAGCATCGGCGGTCGGGCCCGGCCCGGTCTAGCGAGAAAGCGACAGGCAACTCTGAGATCCCTGGCTGAGAGGATGTTGTCGGAAACCCGCTGCCTTGGTTGGTTCTTGCGTGAAGCGCTGCCGACGGATCGGGGACGGGTGAGTATGCTCATCGCTGTTCGTCTGTCGGCGGCCGTGGTGTCGGCGATGACGGCAGTCCCGTAACCTGCGGCGACGACCCTCCGGCGGCATTTCTCGTATCCGTACGACTACTTTCTGTTACCTTCC
>Ga0335081_10019899_pt1 | contig 10858 bp, 9 predicted proteins | sample Lox_Sample_35_FD_206713 | JGI IMG/M metagenome (GOLD analysis project Ga0335081, IMG submission 206713) | Soil microbial communities from Loxahatchee National Wildlife Refuge, Florida, United States - Lox_Sample_3.5 | ecosystem: Environmental > Terrestrial > Soil > Wetlands | place: USA: Florida... | reverse complement strand
CGGCCGGCTGGCGCGACAGGCGCCGACGGTGCCGCCTCCTCAGTGATCGTGGCCAGGACCGTGCCGACGGGGACGGTCTGGCCCACCCCGGTGACGAGCTGCTCGATGGTTCCGCTGCAGAAGGCCTCGGCATCGATCGCGGCCTTCGCGGTGTCGATCACCGCGATGACGTCACCCTTGTGCACCTCGTCACCGGGTTTGACCAGCCATTCCAGGACGGTTCCCTCGTCCATGTCCGCGCCCAGCGCGGGCATGCGAAACTCGGCCACCTCAGCCCACCACCTCGCGCACCGCAGCCACGATCCCGTCCGCCTGCGGCAGCGCGGCTTCCTCCAGGTGCCGCGGGTAGGGCATTGGCACCTCGGCGCTGCACACCCGCGCGACCGGGGCGTCAAGATCGTAGAATGCCTGCTCGGTGATCCGCGCGCTGACCTCGGCGGACAGGCTGCCGGTGCGCCAGCCCTCGTCCACGATCACGGACCGGTGCGTCTTGGCCACCGAGGTCATGATCGTCGTGTCATCCAGCGGGCGCAGCGAGCGAAGGTCGATGACCTCAGCGTCGATGCCATCCGCGCCGAGCTGGTCAGCCGCGGACAGCGCCTTCCCGAGGGTGCCGCCGTAGGTGATGAGGCTGACATCGCCTCCCTCCCGGCAGACCCTGGCCGACCGGATGTCCACCGGCCCGGCGTCCGCGGCCAGCAGGCCCTGCAGGTTGTACAGGGAGCCGTGCTCAAAGATCAGCACCGGGTCAGGGTCCTGCAGCGCCGTCCAGAGCATGCCACGGGCGTCCTCCAGCGTGGCGGGAGCGAGGACCTTGATACCGGGGATGTGGGTGTACCAGCCTTCCAGGCTGTGTGAGTGCTGCGCCGCGACCTGGCGCCCGGCGCCGGTCGTCATCCGGATCACCAGCGGCACGTTGCACTGGCCGCCCGACATGTGCAGGAGGGTGGCCGCGTTGTTGAGGATCTGGTCCAGGGCGAGCAGGCTGAAGTTCACCGTCATGATCTCGACGATCGGCCTCATCCCGGCCATGGCCGCGCCGATCCCCGCGCCCACGAAGGCCGACTCCGACAGGGGGGTGTCCCTGATCCGCTCGGGACCGAATTCTTCGAGCAGGCCCAGGCTGACCGCGAAGCAGCCGCCGTACCGGCCGACGTCCTCACCCATGAGGAAGACCCGGTCGTCCCGTTGCATCGCCTCGCGGATCGCGGCGCGCATCGCCTCACGGTAGGTGGTCTTGACCTGCTCGGTGCTCACGACGACTCCGGGCTGTAGACGAAGGTGGTGAGGGTTTCTGTCGGCTCGTCCGGTGCGGCTCGTGCGGCCGCGACCGACGCCTCGATCTGCCCCGCGAGCTCGTCTTCCATGGCGGCGAGCTCGTCGTCGGTCAGCTGGCGCGCGTCGCGCAGGCGGGCGGTGAGCGTCTCGACCGGGTCGCGCTGTTTCCACTGCTCTATTTCGGCCTTGTCCCGGTACCGGTCCGGGTCGTACATGGAGTGGGCGCGGAATCGGTAGGTGCGCAGCTCGAGGAAGTGCGGCCCGCCGCCGGCCCGGACCGCCTCCGCGGCGCGGCGCGCGGCGTGCTCGACGGCGAGGACATCCATCCCGTCCACCGGCCAGGCGGGCATTCCGTAGGTTCCGGCGCGCAGCGCCAGGTCAGTCTGGGCCTGCGCGCGGTCCAGGGCCGTGCCCATCGCGTAGAGGTTGTTCTCGCAGCAGAAGAGCACCGGCAGGTCCCACAGCGCAGCCAGATTCATGCACTCGTGGAACTCGCCTTCTGCGACAGCACCGTCGCCGAAGAAGCAGGCCGTCACGCGCTCTTCGCCGCGCATCTTGTCGGCGAGCGCGATCCCGATCGCCAGCGGCAGCCCGCCGCCCACGATGGCGTTCCCGCCGTAGAACCGGCGCGAGATGTCGAACAGGTGCATGGAGCCACCCCGCCCGTGGCTGCAGCCCGTCGTCTTCCCGTACATTTCGGCCATCACCGACTCCAGGGGCAGGCCGCGGGCCAGGGCATGGCCGTGCTCACGGTAGGTCGACACCACGGCGTCGTCCGGCGCCAGCGCCTGGTTCACCCCGACCGCGACGGCCTCCTCGCCGATGTACAGGTGGACAAAGCCGCGGATCTCGGCCGCGCTGTACAGCTCGACGCATTTCTCCTCGAAGCGGCGGATCAGCAGCATCTGGCGCAGCAGATCCTTCTGGTGCCCGGCATCCGGCCGCCCTGCGCCCGGGCGGACGGCAGCGGCGGCATCCTGCGGGACCCGGCTCACCGAGCGCCCCCGAGCGTGGAGATGTCCCCGGCGTCGACACCGAGCTCTCTGGCCTTGAGCACGCGGCGCATGACCTTGCCGCTCTCGGTCAGCGGCAGCTGCTGATCGAACTCGATCTCCTTGGGGGCCATGGCCCCGAGCTTGCGCCTGGCGAAGGCGATCAGCTCGGTGCGCAGCTCCTCGCTCGGCTGATGCCCCGGCTTGACCGCGACGAACGCCTTGACCAGCTCCCCGGCTACCGGGTCCGGCTTGCCGATGACGCCGGCCTCGGCCACGGCCGGGTGCTCCTTCAGCACGCTTTCGACCTCGAACGGCCCGATGAGATGGCCGGCGGATTTGATCACGTCGTCCGCCCGGGCGACGAACCAGTAGTAGCCGTCCGCGTCGCGGCGCGCCACGTCCCCGGTGAGATACCAGCCGCCGGCGAACGCCGCCGAGTAACGCTGATGGTCGTGCAAGTAGTCGCGGAACATCGAGGGCCAGCCAGGCCGGAGGGCAAGCTCGCCTTCGGCATCGGCGTCGGTGATCTCGGTAACCTCATCGTGGGTGACCCGGGCCCGGCCGTCGTCCCCCCGCTGCAGCAGCCCGGCGGTGACGCCAGGCAGCGGCCGCCCCATGGATCCGGGCCTGATGTCCATGGACGCGAAGTTGCTGATCATGATGGCGCCGGTTTCCGTCTGCCACCAGTTGTCGTGAATGGGCAGCCCGAGCGTCCGCTGACCCCAGACCACCGCATCGGGATTGAGCGGCTCGCCGACGCTGGCGATGAACCGCAGCGCGGACAGGTCAAAGGAGGCCGGCAGCTCGGGCCCGTAGCGCATCAGCATGCGGATCGCGGTCGGCGCCGTGTACCACACCGTCACCTTCTGCTCCGCCAGCAGCCGGTACCAGCGGCGGGCCTCGAACTCCGCCGCGTCGGTCATCAGCGTGGCGCCGATGGTGAGCGGCGCGATGATCCCGTACGACGTCCCCGTCACCCAGCCTGGGTCGGCGGTGCACCAGAAGGTGTCCTGTGACGTCAGGTCGAGCGCGAACGCCGCGGTAGCCCGATGTGCCACAACCGCCTGGTGAACGTGCACGGCGCCCTTGGGCTTTCCCGTCGTGCCGCTGGTGAAATGCAGCAGGGCCATGTCTTCCGGGTCGGTAGCCGGGATGTCGAACTGGTCGCTGGCCGCGGCGAGCGCTGGCGCCATCGCGATCGTCTTGGCGTCCGGCGGCTCGCCCGCGATCAGGACGTGCTCCAGGCCGGGCAGGGCGTCACGGATCGGCATGATCTTTCGCCGGTACAGCTCTGGGCTCGTCACCAGCACCCTGGCGTCGCCGAGCCGCAGCCGCTCACGGATAGGCTCCGGTCCGAAGGCCGGGAACAGCGGTGAGAACACGCTGGTGTTCTTCAGCGTGCCCAGCGCCGCGATGTACAGCTCAGGCACCCGCCCCAGGAGCGAGAACACGCGGTCGCCTTTGCCTGTCCCCAGCTCGCGGAGCAGGTTCGCGAAACGGCTGGTCTGGTCCCGGAGGTCCCCGTACGTGAGCGATGTGACACTGCCGTCTTTGGCTATGCACCGCAGCGCGGTCGCCGCCGAGCGCGGGCCAGCGGCATGCCGGTCGACGGCCTCGTGCGCGATGTTGATGCCCCGTCCCCCGGGCAGGCCGTCGAGCTGAGCTCGTGCCGCCTCCCAGGAGAACTCCCTGACCGCCCGGTCGTAGTCAGTCAGGTTGAGTCCGGAGACCGGATGATCCTTGCGGATCGGTTCCCAGGCCACGGCCGGACCTCCCTTGCGGTAGACGTTGTGCTTAGTTAGGAGCCCCACGGCTCTCAGCCCGAGGGCTTCTTTCTCCGGCCGGGAATATCAGGCCGTAGTGCCCGTCATAGCGGTGGTAGATCAGGCTGCCGCGCCCGGTATCGGTGTCGACGAAGAACACGAACGGCTGGTCCATCGCCTCCAGCCGCCCGGCTGCCTCGGTCACGGTGAGCCGGACCGCGGGGCGCTTGCTGACCGTCATGGCGTCCGGCAACGGACCCAGCCGGTCCGGCTTCGGGTGCGCCATGGCCAGCCGGCAGCCGCTCACGGTCCGGTAGATCACGCTGTCCTGGCCTGTCGAGCGCTCGGTGAACAGGTGGAAGTCATAGTCGAGCAGGCTCAGCTCGGTGGCGGCCTGCTCCGGGGTCTCGGCGTGAGCAGCGTAGCTGGCGCGGCGCATCACTTCGCGCTGCTCGCTGGCCCGGGGGAAGTAGGCGGGGCGGTGGGCGGGAATGCTCTGATGCCGCCATTCACCTGGCTCGCTGACCGGTATGGTGCCGCGCAAGGCGGCCCAGTTCCGTGCCGCCCGGCCCAGCCGCACCCGCAGCCGTGCTCCCATCTGCTCGATGGCCGCCCACATTGTCTGTTCCGCCGCCTGCGTCCGGACCACATGGCCGTTCATGTCCACGGTGACCTGGGCGACGGCGGGGTGCGGAACAGCGGGGTCGGCGGCCACGGCCAGCGTGACGCGGGCCCACAGCACGGGTTCCGCCGCGATCCGGAGCAGTGACCTGACCTTGGCGGCCGCCAGCTCCGGGGCGCCGCCAGGAACGCTGCCATGGGTTTCGACCCGCACCGGCGCGGTCTCGGCGGTCGTCATTGGGCTGCCGCCGCCCGTTACAGGTACTGCTGACTTGCTCATGAAGGAAAGGATGTCCGCCGCAAGACCCGGGCAGACAGGGTCTTTGGTCACTAGCGAAGTCCCGGGCGGTCGCGATCTCCTCGAGCATCATGGTCATCAGGCCGGCGGCCCAGCCGCGGTATCCGCGCGTCCGTGATCATGACGTCGGCGGGGGTACGCCGGTCCCACTGTCTGCTTCCGCATGTGCCATCGGCGTCACCGGCTAGGACGATGGTCCTGCCCGGCGCGGGACTTCCGGCTATGGGCGGCCGCTGTGGCGGGGCAGATGGTGTAAGACGAGCCTGCGGGGGTCTGGATCCGGCCTCATGGCACCCGATTCGGGTCATGCCGAACTGGCCCGCGCGCGGGTAGTCAGGCGGACAAAGGAGCCGTGATGATCAGCCGTGTGGAAGTGGATAAGCTCCTGAACGCTCGTGCGACGGGGCCGTCGGTGCTGTCGCTGTATCTGTGGGTGCCGCGGGACGTGGCCGAGCTGCGCGGCCTGCCCGCCCGGGCCGGGGAGCTGTTCGCTCTCGCCGCCCGTGACTGCCCCGGCACTCCTGGCGAGGTCCGGGTGGGCGGGGCGGATCGCCGGACCGTGCGCGGGCTGCTCGCCTCCCGCGCCCGGGACTGGCTCGGCCATACCGTGGCCATCTTCACCAGTGCCGAGCTTGGTCTGGCTGAGGCGTTCCCCCTGCCGTGCCGGCTGCCGGAGCGGGCCGTGCTGGCCACCCGTCCGCATGTGCGGCCGCTGCTCGCGGCGCTGCAGTATTGCCCCGCCTACCGGGTCGCGGTGGTGGACCGGCGCCACGCCTGGCTGTTCGCGGTCACGGGCGAGCGCATCGAGACGACCGCGCTGTCACCTGCGGAAGGGCTGCGCAGCCATGGCTTCAGCGGCTGGCACGGCTTGGAGGCGCACCGGGTGAACGACCGCATTATCGAACTGGCCCGCCACCATTACCACGATGTCGCCGCGCTGCTGGTCAGCGCTGACCGCGTGTCCGGGCCGCAGCCGCTGGTCATCGGCGGCCACCACGACACAATCCGGCAGCTGCTGGCCGTCTGGCCGGCCGGGCTTCGTGAGCATGTCGCCGGCAGCTTCGTGGCCGACCCGCACACCCTGACCCCGGCCAGCGTTCGTGACCGAGCCGGGCACGTGATCGCGGACTGGGTAAGGGCACGCGATGAGCAGCTGGTGGCCCAGGTCCTGCAGCAGCCGCCGGACGGGCGGACCGCCACCGGCCTGGCCGCTTGCCTGGCTGCGGCCAATCGGCACGCCATCGACCTGGTGCTGGTGCCCGAAAGCGGGCTCATTCCCGGCTACGCCGACGAGCAGTGCGGCGGGCTGTCCAGCACCCTGGGTGGCGGCCCGCACGGCCGGGGGGCGGCCCAGGCCGTCCCCGACCTCATCGAAGAGATCGCCGTCAGCATCCTGGCCGACGGCGGGCAGGTAGAAACGCTCCGCGACCCGCCCGGCGGCATCACCGCACGCCTGCGGTTCCCGCTGACCTCATGACGCTGACCTCATGACATCGTGCCGCACGCGAGCGCCCGGGCCGCGACCTCGCGGCGGCCCAGGCACCGCTGACGTCAAGGCTTAGGGTTCAGGCTCGCTGCTGGCCGGCCGGGTGATGAAACGCTGACCGGGCCCGGCGGCCAGGGAAAAGCCCTCCGGCTGGCCCGCCGCGACATCGAGGGTCAGGCCGGGGTGGTCCAGCGCCTCATCGAGCGCGGCGGCGATGTAGAACCGGCAACCGTCGATCTCGCCTAGCAAAACGTCGCCCGGCCCAGTAAGGAACTCGCCGGCGGCAAAGCACATCGGCACACTGCCCGCGCAGCACCCGCCGGACTGCACGAACATCAGCGGGCCGCCCCGGGCGGCGCGCAGGCGCCGGAGCGCCTGGCGCGCCGCCGGGGTGGCGGTGACCCGCTGGCCAGTCGCCGCCGCCGTCCGGCGGCTCACGATCCTGTCGGCCATCGCTGTTCCCCCAGCATCCCTAGAACAGGCCGAGCGGCTTGGGGGAGTAGCTGACCAGCAGGTTCTTGGTCTGGCTGTAGTGCTCCAGCATCATCTTGTGGGTCTCGCGGCCGACACCGGAGATCTTGTACCCGCCGAACGCGGCGCCCGCTGGGTACTGGTGGTAGCAGTTGACCCAGACCCGGCCGGCCTGGATGGCCCGGCCCATCCGGTAGGCACGGGTGCCGTCGCGGGTCCACACCCCGGCGCCGAGCCCGTAGAGGGTGTCGTTGGCGATCGCCAGCGCGTCGGCCTCGCCGGTGAAGGTGGTCACCGCGAGGACCGGGCCGAAGATCTCCTCCTGGAACACCCGCATCTTGTTGTGGCCCTTGAGCACCGTCGGCTCGTAGAAATACCCGGCCGCGCAATCCCCGCCGATATCCGCCCGCCTGCCGCCGATGAGGACCTCGGCGCCTTCGGCGCGCCCGATGTCGACGTAGGAGCTGATCTTCTGCAGTTGCTGCGCGGAGTTCTGCGCGCCGAGCATGGTTTCTGTGTCCAGCGGGTTGCCCTGGCGGATCTTGGCGATCCGGTCCAGGCAGCGGGTCATGAACTCGTCGTAGATGCTCTCGTCGATCAGCGCCCGGGACGGGCAGGTGCACACCTCGCCCTTGTTGAACGCATACAGCACCAGCCCCTCGACCGCCTTGTCGAGGAACTCGTCATCGGCCGCCATCACGTCGGCGAAGAAGATGTTCGGCGACTTGCCGCCGAGCTCGAGGGTCACCGGGATGATGTTCTGGGCGGCGTACTGCATGATCAGCCGCCCGGTGACGGTCTCCCCGGTAAACGCCACCTTGGCGATCCGCGGGCTGGTGGCCAGCGCCTTGCCGATCTCACCCCCTGGGCCGTTCACCACGTTGATCACGCCCGGGGGGACGACGTCGCCGATGACCTCCATCAGCTTGAGGATCGACCACGGCGTCGGCGAGGCCGGCTTGAGCACCGAGCAGTTGCCCGCGGCCAGCGCGGGCGCCAGCTTCCACGCCGCCATCAGCAGCGGGAAGTTGAACGGGATGATCTGGCCGACAACGCCCAGCGGCTCGCGGAAGTGGTAGGCGATCAGGTCCTTGTCGATCTCGGAGATCGAGCTCTCGTCCGAGCGGGCCGCCGCGGCGAAGTACCGGAAGTGGTCGGCGGCCAGCGGGATATCAGCGGCCAGTGTCTCCCGCACCGGCTTGCCGTTATCCCAGCTCTCGGCGACGGCGAGCATTTCGGCATGTGCGTCGATGGCATCAGCGATCTTGTTGAGCACCGCGGCCCGCTGCGCGGGCGACGCATCACCCCACCCGTCCTTGGCCGCGTGCCCGGCATCCAGGGCTAGCTCCACGTCCTCCGGAGTGGAGTCGGCGACCTCGCTGATGGCCTGCGCGGTGGCCGGGCTCAGGTTCACCCGGTACCTGCCGGACACCGGCGGCAGCCACTTCCCGCCGATGAAGTTGTCGTAGTGCGGGCTCACGGACACGATGCTTCCCGGACGTCCCGGCTGGCTGTACTCCATGGTTGATCCCCCTTCGCGACCCGCACAGGACAGGATCCGGGTGTCATCCCGGGCCCAGCGCCATGCGGCGGCAACCAGACATTGGCTGCCACACTGATCTCTGCATTTCCCAGCCGACCGCACAGCGTTCCCCGCGAACAGGGACGAACGTCCCGGCCCCGCGGCAAAGGGCCCGGCCCTGCCGCGCCTGTCCGCGGGCCTAGACTGCGTGATGCACACGGGAGGTGCTTGCGATGGCTGCCGAAGCCGTCAGGCTCGAGGTAGTCGCGGTCGACAGGCCGGCGGACGCGAACGTCATCATCGGTCAGGCTCACTTCATCAAGACCGTGGAGGACCTGCACGAGGCGCTGGCCGGGGCGAGCCCGCAGCTGCGGTTCGGGGTGGCGTTCTGCGAGGCGTCCCAGGCCCGGCTGGTCCGCCGGTCCGGGAACGATGACGAGCTCATCGCGGTGGCCACAGAGAACGCCCGGCGGATCGGGGCCGGGCACTCGTTCGTGATTCTGCTCAGGGCCGGTTTCCCGGTTAACGTGCTGAATCAGATCAAGTCGGTTCCTGAGGTATGCACGATCTTCTGCGCGACGGCTAATCCCGTCGCGGTCCTCGTTGCCGTGCATGAGCTAGGCCGCGGGATCACGGGGGTGATCGACGGATCGCCGCCGACAGGAGTGGAGACCAGCGCCGACCAGGCGGCCCGCCACCGTCTGCTTCGCGACCTCGGCTACAAGCTCTGAGCTGGCATGGTGCCGCGCAAGGCCGCCTTCGCCGCCCAGCCGCAGCCGCAGCCGTGTGACGCGGGCCCGGGATGATTCACGGAGCGGTCTCCTGGGCGCGCTCGACCGCGGCCTGCTGCCGGGCGGCGAAGGCGGCCTCGCGGTCGGCGGCCGCGGCCTTGCGGTCCCGGGCCGCGGCTTCGCGGTCGGCGGCGGCGGCCAGGCGGTCCTGGAAGACCTGGGCCAGCAGGTCTCGCGCGGCCTCCCGGTCGGCGGCGGCGGCCCGGCGCTCGATCTCGGCGCCCTGCTGCGCTACGGCCACCTGATCCCACAACCGGCTCAGGCCCTGGACATCATGGCTGCGCAGGCCGTGGCTGATCGCGCGGGCGCGAGCCGCGGCCTGGCGGATCCGGGTCGCCTCCTCCCGCTGCTCGGCCGCCTCCAGCCGCTCTCGCACCGCCTGATCGCGCAGGCCTTCGGTCTGGTTTCTGACGGTGGCGTTGGTGTCGCGCTTGGCTGAATAGTGATTGCCGGCCGTGGCGGCGACGTCACGGGACAGGGCGGCCCGGCCGCGCTCGTCCGGACTATCCCGCCAGCTGGTGGTCGTCATGTCCCGTGCCTCTCTGTCTGTGTCTCTCCCTCGTTCGCCGTAAGGCGGGGCCGGATGAGCCTGGGGTCGCGGGTGGCCGCCCAGGTGCTGCTCAGCCTCTCCGGCCGGACGCCGGCCTGGCAGGGCCAAAGGTCCGGCCCCGCGCGGGACCAGCGGCCCCGAGACGGCCTGGCAGGAAGCGAACTATCCAGAAGCTGAGAGGGCCGGCCAAGGGAGGGTCGAGATGTCAAGGATGATCGGAGCGAAGGCGCCATTACTGGATCAGCACGGCCATTTCCACGGTCGGCCTGTCTGCGGGCGTCCGGTCAGGCCGCCGCCGGCCACGCCACCCCGGATGTGGCAATGGGCAGAAGATCACCCCGCCACCGGTAGCGCGGCCATCACGGCACCCAGCCAGTTAGCTGGGCCGGGATGCGTTGCGGACGGGGATCGCGATGAGAAGGGCGCCGCCGGCCAGGATGATGATCCCTCCGATCAGCAGCCCCGCGGCCAGCCGGGGCAGCGCGGGCAGCGTGGCGGCCACGGTGACGTGGACGCTGACCGGGCGGGAGCCGTCGGCGTTCATGGCGACCACCATCCAGCTTCCGGTTCGGACCCGCCAGGCCAGCGTCTGGGTGCCGGGGCCGGCCGCCTGGGCGGCCCAGATCCGGGCCTGAGCCGGCGGCACCGCCGGGGTGGTACCGGGGTGCACGGTGTACTGGCCGTGCTGACCGTTGATGCCGCGGACCGTCGCGTAGTTCACGCCGGACAGGTAGCGCTGGGCGGCGCGGGCCGGGGCGATTCCGATGAACACCGGGGCCGTGCCCGCAGCCGACGTGGCCCGGATGCGGACCGTCCCGAACAGGGACTGGGCCACATCCGAGCCCAGTCCCGGCGCATGGAGTTCGAGGGTGTCGCTCGCTAGGGCGTAGCCGCTGGTGCGGTAGTTCGTCGCGCCCAGACCGACATAGCCGGCCTGCCGCCCGGCGGTGGTGGCCCACCAGGCGGTTCCGCCCGCGCCGAGCAAGCCGAGCGAGCACAGCGCGAGCACCGCCCCGGCGACCACACAGACGATACGGCCCGTGGTCCAGCCCGGGCGGCCCGGGGCCGCTGGGCCTGGCCCCG
>Ga0335081_10019897_pt1 | contig 10858 bp, 9 predicted proteins | sample Lox_Sample_35_FD_206713 | JGI IMG/M metagenome (GOLD analysis project Ga0335081, IMG submission 206713) | Soil microbial communities from Loxahatchee National Wildlife Refuge, Florida, United States - Lox_Sample_3.5 | ecosystem: Environmental > Terrestrial > Soil > Wetlands | place: USA: Florida... | reverse complement strand
AGTTCTCGCCCCAGTAACCGTAGGCCTTGAGGACGACTTCCGTGTCTGACTGGCTGGAGAAATGCACTCCATGCCGCTCGAGTTCCTGGCGAACTTCACGAAAGTTGTAAATCTCTCCGTTGTGAACAATCCAGTTGCCGGTGACCGGGTCGTGCATGGGCTGATGGCCAAGCGGCGAGAGGTCGAGAATGGCGAGGCGGCGGTTGCCCAGGCCGATTTCGACACTTTCTGGCAAGTCGCGCAGAATGACGGTGCCGCCATCGTCGGGGCCGCGGTGGGCAAGAGATTGAGTGGCGCGCTCCAGAATATTTTCTGGGACGTGCGTTCGCTGCGTGGCGATGCCGAATATTCCGCACACAAGGATCGAATGTTAGGGAAAGCTCAGAAGCAATCATAGCGCGAAGGGACTGAAGAGCTTCGCGGCGCGACTGGAAGCGGTGCCCTTTCAAAGCAAACTTGCGCCAGCTCAGGGCGAGAGTTCGAGAACTGGCGCAACCTGCTAGTGAGCAGATGCTCCGTCGCGCAGGGCGCATGCCAGTTTGAGCAACTCGTCGACATGGCGGCTCCAGCTGAAGTCGCGGGCACGACGCCGTCCCGCTTCTTGCATGGTTGCGCGTGTTTGGGAAGCGCTGCACGCTTCGATAACGCGAGCGGTAAGCATTTGCGGAGAAAAGCGCGGAAAGTACAATCCGGCGGACCCGCAGATTTCCCGATGAACCGGCAAGTCGGAGGCAATTACGGGCAACCCGCTGGCCATCGCCTCCACCAGCGGGTGAGCGAATGTTTCCGCGTATGCCGCAGTCACGTAAAAGTCGGCGGTTGTGTACAGGCGATGCAGCGAAGGATATGGAACCGTACCGAGTTCTATGACTTCATTTTCCAGATCGAGTTTCTTCAGCAACTCCGCCGCGCTTTCGGCGCGATACTCACCTGGATTGTCGGGCGAATTCAATTTGCAGGTGAGAATGAGCCGCACCTTCTGCGGACGGAGCTTTCCTCTTAGAATCGCAGCTGCGCGGAACAGAGTCTCAAAATTCCGATAGTAGTTATAGTGGCTGACGAACAGCAATCGCAGGCAGCCATCGGCTGCGGCAAGCTTGGCACGGACTTCGCACGACAGCGGCGTTTGGTCACGAAAAAACTCTGTGTGGTCAAAACCATGATGAATAGAGCTGATTTCACTGCCGGTCCAACGATGAAGTTCCTCAGCAAAAGCTGCACTGGGAGCGACGGTTCGGTCGGCAGCTTCGATCGACCAGCGGGCAAATGCCGACTTCAATTCGGTGTCCAGCCAGAGACGGTAATCGCCCCTTTGACGCAGGTCACGACGAAAGTCGGAAGACGTGTAGAGCGCGTTGCGGCTCAAAAGAATCTGAGGTACGGGAGACTGAAATGTGGCAAAGTTTCCCGTTGAGAGCAAGATGTCGGCGCCCGAGCGGCGCAGCAGATCTGGCAGCACACGTTGTTCATAACGGAATCGGGCTAGTGAACCCGATGGCACGGAGGCAGGAAGAACAACCACATTGTCTCGCGCCTCGATTTGATCAGTGCCCGGCCGGCTGACCAAAACCGTTGTATGTACGTCCGTTCGGGCCGCGAGGTAGGGCACGACGTTGCGAATGTAGGTCAGCCCTCCTCCGGCACTGGCGGCGAGCGCGTTGATGAAGAGATGGATCACGGGCGGGAGTTACGAAACACGGAATGCGCAAGATGAATAATTGACTCTCCGTCGAACCTCCAACCGGTTGAGAAAGCTAGTCAGCCGTTCTGAGCACGAAGCATCCTGCGCAGGCGCCGCCGTCGGGTGCTCCACCACAGGTCGACCGATCCCGAGTAAAGAAAACGATATTCAGCCTTTGAGTACTTCACCTCGATTTCCCGGCGCCACATGAGCGAGGGCGTATCCCGGCTGGCATAAATTGCTCCGGGACACGGCGCGAAGCAAAACCGATGATAGCGCCTGATCACATTCCAAGCCTCGGCGTCCACCGCATCCCAACCAAACGTCCAGGCGAATGCCTCGACCGGCTTTCTTGTCCACTCGGTAATCCGGCCTGCACTGTCACCAATCTCGCGCTCCAGATTCTGGGGAGAGAGCCCGCGCAGCCTCGTGTGAGACATGGTGTGGTTGCCGATGGCGTGGCCGCGTGCGGCGAGGTCGGCAATCTGGGCCGGGTTCATCGGTTTCCAGTCCTCCCAGGTTTCGTCCCCGGGCCGGGAGTTGGGATTAATGTGGGACCGGTAAAAGGCCAGCGCTTCACTCGCGGGGCACTCGGCGAATCTCGGCACCACGAAAAATACGCCGCGACCGCCAAATGATTCCAGCAACGGTGCGGCTACGGTGTAGTTGCTCTCTCTGCCGTCGTCAAAGGTGAAGAGGACGGGAGGTTTGGCAGCGCCATCCCGCCCTGAGTTGCGGTCCCAGATTTTGGCGAAGCCTTCCAGGCTGGTGATCGCAAAGCGCTGCGCGACCCAATCGAGTTGTTCGCGAAATTGGGATCGCAGCGATTCCGGAGTCTCATGCACTCCGACAATCAAACCGAAACGATCTGCCCGGACTGCGGTTTGCAGGTGAAAGGCCAATCGATCGAGATGGGCCAGGGTCGTAGCCCGAATCGCAAGCGATCGCGCTCGGCTTCTGAAATTCGGGGCGGCCTGTTGCATTCAGATAAGCCCGTCGCCATCGGCCGGCACCGCGTACCAGTTTCGCGTGTCAAGCTGTCTGGATCTGTCGAGAAACCAGCCAATGGGAGCCTCAAAAGTCCGCCAATGAAAACCTTTCGCGCGATAGGACTGTCGCTGGGCTTCGTCCTGGTTGCGCAGCACTACCGCATCGACAGCCTTTCCATAGCGCCTAATCAGTTGTGCAACGATGCCAAGGTGTTCGTCAGGTCCGACCTCCGGATAAACATCGAGCAGGTTGAGCGTGTTGATCTGGCCGCGGTATCCGCGCAAACGTTGATTTACTGCGACCAGGACCTCCCTGTCGGGCCGGCGGCTGCGAAAGGCGAACATCTGAGTTGTTTCGTCCCGGCCAGAAAAATAGCGCCAGCGAATGTAGGGCAAGTCCCGCTCAGCCGTCAGCCTGGGCACGAAATCATGATTGCAAAGCGCCGCTGCCTCTTCGGCAGACGAGAGCGGCCGAAGATCGTCGTCCGCGTGGCGACCAATCTTGAGTGAAGAAAGCAGGCCGGCAATATTGGAAGCCGGACCTCGCGCCAGCCGCACCAGGACCGGACTGGAGCGCCGACGATGAACGATTTCTTCAACCACCGGCGGCCAGCGCAGGACTCCGAGAAGCTCACCGTCAGAATAAGGAACTGGAGAGGCGCCTGCAGCTTTCCAGAGGCCCGCCGCAGCGAGGTTCGCAGACGTGCCAAACAGCGGCCAGGTGGCCGCCAGGCGGCAATAGCTCAGGAAAATGCGGCCGCCCCAGCCACGGTGTTGCTCGTCTACATAGAAGGAACTCGAACCCATGAGCTCGATCGGTTTTTTCTGGAAGCGAAACACCTGCGGGCAGCACAGAATGCAGCCGACAAGCTCGCTCTCGCAGCACAAGCCAAATCCCAAGGGGTGTCGTGGCAGCCGAGCGGGATTCTCCAGCAGGAACCAACGCAGGTGAGCCTGGACGGCGTCCGCTTCTCTGCCCGATTGCTTTGCGATGAAGCGCGCAACCTCGCCCAGGTCGCCTTCAGCAAGCGCGAAGATTCGCGGGGAAGAACGGGGTTGAGGCATCACGCGAGGATTCGCGATCATCGCACAGCTCGCCTGTAAATTTCGATAAGGTTGGCCGCCTGGTGCGAAAGCGTGAAGCGGGTAACGATGGTATTCCGCGCCGCCTCACCGATTTTCCGCCGGCGGCCGGCGTCACTGAGCAAAATATTCAGCCCCTGCTCCAGTTCGGCGAGACCGTCCACCGGAATCAGCCACCCGTTGACGCCGTGCTCGATGATCTCGTCGATGCCCTGGCCCCGACATCCGATCACCGGTTTGCCGCACGCCATTGCCTCGAGATACACGCAGCCCAGGCCTTCGAAACGGCTGGGAAGAACGAAGGTGGTGCACGCACGCATCTCCGCGGCAACTCCGGCGCGATCCCGGCGACCGAGAAAATGCACCCTTTCCGCGATGCCGAGGTCGCGCGCGAGGATTTCAAAACGTTGCCGGTCCGCTCCTTCTCCAATGATCCGGCACTGCAGGTTGGGATGCATTGGCTGCAGGCGCGCGAGGGCACGCAACACAAGTTCATGTCCTTTGCCCCGCAGAACATTGCCAACGATCAAAATCGTCGCCGGCTCTTCCGGCGCCGATCCCGGCGCGAAGAACTCGACGTCCGTACCGTTGTAGACCACCGCGGTAGAAACCGAAGCGCCCGCGCCATTCGAGATCCGCTGCTCCACCTTCTCGCTGATGCATATGACATTCCTTGCGCGTTCGTAGACACGCAACGAGGCGTTCCGCCGCCAGCCAGCGGCCGACCCGCTCTCGAAGCAGCTGTTGAATACATCAAGGCCATGCACCGTGACAACAAAGGGAATGCCGAGACGTGTGGAAAGAAATGAGGCAGCATGGCCGCAAGGGAGCGCCGCATGGGCGTGAATCACATCGATGGGCAGCTTCGCGTGCAGGCTTCGCACGTGGCTGAGAAGGCGCACACCGAGAAAGCCGCCGGCGGTCGACAAGCCAAGGTTTCCGGGGATCTGCGCGTAGCGGACCCACTGTGCGGGAGCACGCACGTCTGCCTGCCGGCGCGGGTGATAGATGTTCTCCACCGCGATGACCGACGAACGGACTCCACAAAGTTCCATCTGCCGAAGACTTTCGGCAACGAAGCAGCCGCGAACCGAATCTTCCAACGAAGGATAAAAAGGCGTCAGGGTGACCACGTGCAGTGGCCGGGATTTCGGCCCGGTGTTCGCGAGAGAGTCGGCCCCGTTCCCCGGACTGACCGTCTTCTGCAATTCTTCGAGGGCACGCAAGGATTCATTACCTGCTTTGTACGGGTTGGGCGGACCGTTCGAGAATCAACTCCGAAAGGCCGGAAATGGTTACGAAACGCGCATCCTGCAAATCGGCCTCGGAAAACTGCATTCGGAATTGTTGCTCAATCTCAGTGACAAACTCCACGATTTCCATGGAAGTCAGCCAGCCGGCGGCAAAATAGTCAACCAGCAAGTTCGGTTGACTGCCTTGGCCCATCTTTCCCCGGCCGGCAAACCACTTCTGCAACCACTCCTGCACCTGTTCTTTCAAATTCTCACCTTTCGATCGCCACACAGCGGGCGGGCGAACCATCGCATCCCTTCAGCTTGAGAGGCATAACCACCAGCTCTACCTCAGAACCCGTCAAGGCCTTAAGATTGGCCACATACTCCACCAGCACAACACCCGACCCCAACAACACCTTGTGATTGGGAGAATCTTTGGCAGAATCCCTGGAATGCGCGGGATTGTCGGGCGAAGGAGTATCCATGGCAATGAGCCGCACGCCCTTTTCCACAAGCCATTGCGCCGCCTTCTCCGAAAGAAAAGGATACTCTCGGTAAAACTTCATTTGCCCGAAGTATTCGGACCAGCCGGTGCGCAAAATCAGACGCCGGGGTACGGATGTCCCAAGCCTGCTTTCCAGATCGGCGATATCGATTTCGTGCAAAGGAGGACAGCCGGCGAAATCGGCCACCGTCGCCGGACCGATCAACACATCGAGAGGAACTTCGTCGATGGTCGAGCCGCCGGGAATGAAATGTCGGGGCGCGTCGGCGTGGGTGCCGACATGCGTCCCGAGAACGAGTTTGCGCGTTTCGCGACCTTCGATTCCGTGCCGGCCAAGAATAGTGATCTCCACCACGGGATGCCAATGGGTGGGGAACGTCATCATGCCTTCTTCGATGGGAAGCGAAAGGTCGATGATCCTCATGTTGTCAATAGTTCTTCAGCGCGTGGTTTCATCGTCTGGAGTGGGTTCCTCAGCCCTGCACGGCAGCGCCTTCAGCCGGTTGTTCGGAAACAACCGGGCGCGACCCGATCTGCAGCTTTTCGGCCACCAGCTCTCGAATCCGCGCCTTCTGCACTTTGCCGCTCGAAGTTCGGGGAAACTCATCGATCGCCATATATCGCGCCGGTTGCTGATGCTGGGCCAGGTTCTGTTTTGCGTGAGAAATCAGCGCAGGCAGAATGGATTCCAGTTCCACGCCGAATTCCAGCTTCAACACGGCGACGACATCTTCGCCGTAAAGTTCATGGGGAATACTGACGACAGCAGCATCAGCCACTCCCGACGCCTGCACCAGCACTTCTTCGATGGAGGCGGGGCTGACGTTGACGCCGCCTCGTATGATCAGATCCTTTTTTCGTCCGGTGATGAATAGCGATCCTGTTGCATCGAGATGGCCGACGTCGCCCGTGGCAAACCATGTCGACGAGTCGATCCCAACAAGGTTCCCGAGGTTGTCGAGGTAGCCCGCCATGAGATCCGGGGTGAGAATCTGCACCTCTCCAGATTCGCATGGTGGAACAGATTCTTCTTCGCTGTTTACGATTCGCAATTGGATTCCGGGCAGCGGCTCACCAACGTATCCCGATCCCGCATCGCGAACGTTGCTCGACCGTGCCGTGACAAACAGCGTCTCTGAGAGGCCGTAGTTTTCGATGACTCGCACGCCATAGCGATCTTCAAACTCATGTTTGACCTTGACCGGCAAAGGAGCAAATCCAACAAAAGCGTGGCGAACCGAGCTGCGGCAAAACTCTTCCCCAACGCGGCCTCGATCCATGCGCAACAGGATGGACATAACCGTGGGTGCGAACCATAGCGCGTTGACACCATTGCTCCTGGCCTTCTCCCAGAAGTGCAGGCTGGAACGCGCATCGAAGACGCGGTCCACGACCACGCTTGCGCCACACAAAAAGGGCAAGACGAGCAGATTGTAGAAGCCCCCCATATACGCCATAGAAAGTGTGAGGTAAAAGCGCGTCTCTCGATCGATTCTCTTGGTTTTGGCGAAAGCCATTGCATTACGGAACATGCTGCCGATCCTGTGCGCCAGACCCTTGGGTTTGGCCGTCGTGCCCGATGTGTACATGATCAGGACCAGGTCGTCCGGAGTAGATTCTGTGAAGGGTACGAATAGGCCCGCCTCGGGCGTCTCAATCGCCCTTGCAGCAGGTTCGACGGCCTCCAAATGGGATGTTTCTGACGACAGCTGAACTACGCTCGAATGCATTGCCTTCACCGCATCGGAGCATGAGGGATCGGCCACCACAAGCGCCGGTTTGCAACTCGAAAGAATGAAATGGACTTCGCTTTTGCTGAGCGCCCGGTTGATGGGAACGATGACTGCGCCAAGATACATACACCCAAAATAGAGCACAGCCAGCTCGCAGGAGTTGGGCATCATCACCCCGACGCGGTCGCCTTTGCGCAAGCCCATCCCGCGCAACTCGCCAGCCAACGCGCATGCCCGAACGTGAAACTCACCGTAAGTGATCTCGCGGCGAGTCTCCGCGTCAATGAGGAAGGTAACGTCGCTATGGCGCTCGATTACATCCATTACGGTTTCGCGAATCGTCATTGGATAGCCAAGTGCTGGGGTTGAGTAGACTTGAGGAGATTGGAAATGGCGACCCACCTTTCCATCTGGCCGCGGTAGGCATGGTTGGGGTCGAGCCGTAAGATGGATCGTGAAATGAGCTCCTGTTCAAGACGTGGAAAATGGCCGGCAGTGATCAGGATGCCCTCCGGCAGGAGAAGCTGGCCGATGGCGGCGGCATCAGAAGGACCCGGCGGACACAGAAAGAGGGCCGCCGTAAGACCCAGGTCGAAATGCACGCGGTCGGTGAAGTCCGCGATGGGCCAGCAATTCGCGGGAGGGTCAGCAGGCATCTCACCGTGGACCACGACATTTTTGTATGACTCGGCGCAATGACGCAGCAAAGCTGCGTTCGGTCTGCCATAGATCATGATGCAAAAATCGCCGAAACGCTGTGCCGCTGCCATGATGACTTCATCGATGTAGTTCGCATACAGGCGTCTTGAGCGGACTGGCAAGATTCGTTCGGCACCGGCAATTTCCTGCAGTGAAGGAGGCCAGTCCATCGCCCACGAGCCGCCGTCGAGATCGTTCAGGTAAAGCGCTACGCTGTTCGCCGTCATCCTCAGAACCTGCTCCAGCACTTCAAACGAGCCGTAGACCACCCTCCCGAGCACGACCGGGCCTTCCGCCAAGACCAGATCGGCCAGTACGAGCTCAGCCGAGTGCGACTCGGAGGCCACCAGTTCAAGCACGGGCCGAGCTCGCCTCTTGGCACACGTTACGTTCATTCCTTCCACCAGCGAACGCACGGACTGCAACGAACTGCTGATGCTGTTCTCGGAAATTCCCGGAGCTGCAAAAGACATCAGTCCTGTCCGCGTCCTTCCGCCAGAGGCTTTGGGAAGGCTGCGCGCAACGCGTTCAAGGCTTTCCTCGTTCAGATTGACCGGATCGAGCTTGCCCATGGCCACCACCAGCCTTCGTAATTCGACGCTGTGCTTGCGCGCCGCAGTGGCTACTTTTGGGAGAAATGAGGAATGAAACTGGCTGTATCCCATGGCCACCGACATCATGTCGTAGAGCTGCATTTGGGAGATCATCGGTCCCAGAAATTCTTCCGCTGCGTCCATCACTTCGAACAGATCGACACCCGTATTCCAACCAAGATTATCGAAAACAGCCACGGCTACCTCGGTCGGAACATTGCCGGCGCTTCGTCCGAGACCGTAAAGCGTGGAGTCGACGAATGCGGCGCCACAGCGCACAGCCTCTACGCTATTGGCCACCGCGAATTGCAGGTTGCTGTGCCCATGAAAACCAAGCTGGCAGGGACAACGTTCGCGCGCGGCGCTGAGATATCTGCGTACATCTTCGGGAAGCATGCTACCTGCGGAGTCTACGCAGTAAACGACTTCGGCGCCGGCGTCCGCTCCGCCTCTCGCCTTCTCGCCAAAAGACTCGGGCGAAATGCCGTAGGATTTCATGAAGTTGAGGAATGGAGTGAGGCCCAATTCGCGCGCCAGTGTCAGATAAGGGTATACCTCTTCGATTTCAGGAGCGTTGTATCCAATGCGAACGAAATCCAGGCCAGCGGCACGAGCGGATCTCAACTGCTCGGCAGTGCCAATTCCGGGGATAAAAAAACAACCGATCTTCGAGTTGGGAGCGGCGCGCCTGGCAGATTCGATCAGGCGTTCGTCGCTGGCGGGCATCGATCCTTTCCCGGCGAGCGCAGCGCCGAGCCCTAGACCATGACCTATTTCAATCCACTGGAAACCGAGTCTGCCCAGAGCGCCAGCCAGAATCGCGGTGTCGTTCTCGGTAAATTTAAAATCGACCGCATAGCTGCCGTCGCGCAGCGTACACTCCAAGATCTGAACCCGCTGCGGCGCAGACGCTCCGATCTTCTGATCGGTTGTCCGCGGCATTCTTCCATCCGCCATCCAGCTTCTCCCACTCCTGTTTGTTTTCAGCGATGGATGCGAGTCAGTATACTCCCTGCCCCAAGTCCGAATTGCCGGACGGTTGACGGATCGGGAGCTGCTACCACCACCGATGCTGCACGCGCGAGTTCAGGATCCGGAGCTAAATCCACCAGAAGGAACATTGCCACCCAGAAGAAAACGCAGAGATAGGAGCCCACAGCGAAGAGCCAGTCCTCCAAAGAGGCATGAACCAATCCTGCTGTAGCCACCAGAGCGAAGGGCACCGCGAAGTGGTAGGGACCGGCCGTCTTGCGAACCCAGGCAAGCGTCCGCACCGTGACTCGCAAGACCATCAGCAATAAGATTACAAAAGGAGCAGCTCCCAGCAATCCCATGTATTCCGCCATGGCCAAGTAACTGTTGCCGTGCTCGCGATTGGTCCCTACCCGGGTGTAAAGCTCGGATCCGGAGACGTCGGGGCGTAGTTCGCCAAGATCGCTGGTGCCAAATCCGCTGCCGAACCAGGGGTGCTGTTTGACTACGGAAATCGTCTGAGCCCAGGGGGTGACACGGGATCCGAATACTCCGGGATTGGCTTCGGTTTGCTTGTAGACTCGTTCCGTAACCGTCGAAACAAAGGAATCCCAGCGAGACGGGTTCACTACCAGAAACAGCGTAACCAAAAAGACCGACACTAGCGCGCACTGGAAAAGCAGCCGTTGATGCCGGATCGCCAGCGTAAACACCACCACGGTCACGACCGCAGCCAGGATCGAAGCGCGCGAGGCCGAGTAATAAAGCAGGGCGCCGCACAGCGCCAGCGCCAGAAACCTTCGACGGCGCAGCCGCTCGCTTTCGGCCACCAGCGCGGCCCAGAGCATGATGGGAATCAGGACGACGCCCATGATCGCGCCAAGCGCATTGGGGTTGCCGAACAGATCAAACCTCAAAACGAAATAGCAAGCGGCCGAAAAGTATGCCAGCGCCTCGCAGGCGAGCACCAGTCTGTTTACAAACACGTGTTCGCGTCCCGCAATCATCAGACGGGCGCCGGAAACCGCATAGAGAAACAACAGAAACAGGCTGAGCGCTTTTAATACGGCAGTACGCGGCGTTTCCGATACCGTTGCCGAAACCAATGTAGCCACGACACAAAACCCGGCGACAAGATGGATTGATCCAAAGTGACGCTGCTGTGGGCTCTTCAACCAGATGAGAAAACCTCCCAGCGCTCCCACCGCGAGCAAGAGCCATCGCAAGGAAACGGCAACGGAGTAAAACGGCAAATCCATGCCCGCTAACAGGAAGGCGCTCATCAACAGCGGGAAGAACAAGTCCTCAAACCGGGCCAAACCGGCAAAGGCGATTTCCAACGCGACAATTCCACCGAGATAAGTTGTG